>Ga0307375_10003436_pt1 | contig 15594 bp, 7 predicted proteins | sample TR1MG_FD_202531 | JGI IMG/M metagenome (GOLD analysis project Ga0307375, IMG submission 202531) | Soil microbial communities from Risofladan, Vaasa, Finland - TR-1 | ecosystem: Environmental > Terrestrial > Soil > Coastal area > Acid sulfate soil | place: Finland: Risofladan, Vaasa | collected... | reverse complement strand
GCCGACGTCTGTGTTCGCTTCCATAATAATCGTGCAAGTATTCAATAGCACCGGTTCTGTCCAATCCGATTTACTTAATGGAAGAGACACCGATGGCAAGTTGCTCGGCAGCACCAATCGCTCTGTCTATGAAGCTGGCAACCTCTGCTGCGCAACCCTTGCCGGCAATCTCGGATGCAGAATAGCTGGCAGCTGTCAGTTGCCCATGGATCAACAATGCAAGGACAGTTACCATACCGCCAAAACCAAGTGATGTTATACCGATGATCCAGAGCGCCATGGGACCTCTGTAACCAAGTCTCGGTCTTTGTTTCATAAATGAACCAACCTCTTTTATATGAGCAACTATTGTAGTACAGGCATCGGCTGTCAAATTCAGTTATCATCAGAAGGTCCGCAAGAGGTGCTAAATTCTAACAGGAACAAATCTGGGTGATTCTACAGCGTATCAGAGCGTGGCAAGCGAATCGACGAAAGCTTCCATGGACATCTGGTCTTGAAAGGCTGCCTGAAAGAAAGTCTTGCCACCACCGCCCTTGCCGAAGTTAGCCTTGGCCAAGGGCCCAAGAATCGCTCCAACATCAAGGCTCGATGCAGCCACACCGGTCGATGGTGATGCGGCCACAACCCTGAGCTCGGCAGGGCACGAGACAACGGCAATACGGCCGCGAGCCGCGAGGAACCGCGCGAGCCTGGAGCCGGCATCAGTGCTTTCGGATGATGCATGGACAATGCTGCCTACAGCGGTTGCGGCATCCAGCGCAGCTGCTTCCAGCGAAGCAAGCCTATCATCGGCATAGCTCAATGCCCGCTCAAGTGCCTTGATCCTGTCACGCCAGCCAACAATGGCAACCGGCAATGCGTCTTCCGCCATCGAGCCGGCAGCGGCCGAGTCCCTGGCCAGTGCCGCGAGCCTCCTATAATCATTATATGCTCGGCCGCCAGCGATAAAATGAATTCTGGTACCGCCCTTGAACTTTTCAATCCTTATTATCCTGAACGCCCCAATTGCTCCCGTATTGGGGACGTGGGTGCCGCAACACGCCGAATACTCAATCCCGTCTATCTCGACGATCCGCAACACCTGCGCTTCAACAGCAGGTTCCTTGCGGAGAGGGAACCATGCCGGATCCTCTGGCGGACACCGGTGCGTTATTACGGCATATCCGTCCCGAATGATTCTCAGAACTTCATCTTCGACAATATCCGCATCAGCACGATCAAAGGACGAAAGATTTATGTCTATCGATGACCATGTGTCACCCAGATGAAAAGACAGTGTATGCGCATCCATCATCCGTAGCAGTACCGCAGATAGGAGGTGTTGCGCCGTGTGCTGTTCGCTCCTGTCAATCCTGATTTTCAGTCGCACCATGCAGGGTACCAGCGCGTCAGTTGCCAATCCCGCCGCACACGCCTCGTCAATTTTTGCGCAAACGCGATGCAGTACTTGGTCTCCACGTTCCTCAACATTATCAACCGCTAACCCCGCTATGGTGCCTGTGTCACATGGTTGGCCACCGCCTTCGGGATAGAAAATGCTGTGGTCAAGGACAACACGCAGATGAGACTCATCTATCGGATCGATCGAGACTACCCGAGCCACGGTCTCTTGAAGATAAGGCTCGTCATAGTAGGTGAGAATAGTAGGCATGTTTTCATGATATCACGAGGTTCAGAATTGTCGCAACACTTGACTAGTTCCCCGAACCTTGTGACGTGAACGTGCAAGCGTCGAGGCTCCCGGTGGCGTGATGCCGGTGGAGGCCTCACGATGCAACCACCCTTCTGTCCCAACCCCCGCTGCTCCCATCACCGCGACAGCCCTGAATCGTATCTGCCCTACTGGAAACCAGCCGGCTTCTATACAACCCTCGTGGTCGGCGTGGTCATGCGCTTCCGCTGCTCATCCTGCGGCAAAGGGTTTTCCGAGCGTACCTTCTCCATCGACTACTACACCAAGCGCACCCTCGACCTTCACGAGATACACCGTGCCCTCAGCCAGAGCGAGAGCCTCAGCTCGGTCGCGCGCCATCTGGGATGCTCGGTAGACAGCGTGCAGAACCGTGCCGACAGGCTCGGCAGGGCCGCGCTCGCCCTGCACACGGACCTGACCGGGGAGCTCCGCCTGGCTGAACACCTGGTCGCCGATGGCTTTGAAAGCTTCGACCGGTCCCAGTATTTCCCGAACCAGATCAACATACTGGTTGGAAAGAAGTCCCAATTCCTGTACGCTGCAACACATACCACCATCCGCAGAAAGGGCCGCATGACCCCGGGCCAGCAGAAGATGCGCCACAGGCTCGAGCGGGTCTACCGCGCCCCGCCCCGGGCTCTCGAGCAATCCTTTGCACGGGCGCTCGAGGACATCCCCGCACACTGGAACCAAGCGGTCTTGCCACACCTCGAACTCTGGACCGATGAGCATCAAGCCTATCCACGCGCCATAGCCGCTGTTCCGGCACTGCGCGCGGCGACCGTTGATGGAAGCTTCGTGCACAGGACCTGTCCTTCGAAGGCGCCCCGTAACCTGTACAACCCACTCTTCCCGGTGAACTACTACGACCGCGAACTGCGCAAGGACATCGCGGCGTTCCGCAGGGAGAGCACCTGTTTCACCAGGAACGTCGCAAACGGCCTCCTGCGCTTCTCGATACACATGGCATACCACAACTATCAGAAACGCTTCCGCGTTCATGACGGAACAAACACCAGCGTGCATGCCGCGATGGCCGGCATCGCCGCGGAACGTGTGGACGAGCGCCTTGCCGGGTTCTATGAGCAGCGGCCGTTCCTGTCCAAGGTGCGGCTAAATACTGAAAGCAGAAAGATATGGCTCAAGACATCCACAACACCGCTGAAGGTGGGACCCACCTTTGTCCCTGCGTATGCACGGCTGGAATGATCACAAGGTTCGAGGAACTATAAAAAAAGAACCGGAGCCGCTCTTGCGCGGTCCCGGTTCCATTACAAGGAGGAATCATACACATAACGCCCGAAACCGCTTGAGGTTACGAGCCTTTCACCTTCAATACGGCGCCGCTCCGGTTGCCGAAAGCCACAGGTTCAGCATCCTGAGCGCACGGTCTGCCGTCCTGAACGTGGGAACGCCGCGGCGCGCCAGTTCAACGGAGAGCGGGTCGTACAGAACGCCGGAATCGACGACGGCGACCCAGGGTTTGGTCGATCGTGCGAACAGGGCACCATAGCGTGCGGGCAAGGCATCATCGCGGGTAACGTCTTCCGCGTGGCCGGCGCCTGCGGCCAAGGTGTTCATCCTGGCGGTCAGCGGCACGATACCGACGATGCCAACATCGACGCCTGGATCAGCGATGATCGCATCAAAGGAATCGTAATAGGCTGCGTCGTCACCCATCGGGGTAATATCCAGCGGATTGTGCGCGTCGACTATCTCGCCGATTTTCGCTGCATCGATTACCCGCTCCAGCCGGGCCTTCGTTTCGCCACCAAACTCGGCGATCGAGAGTCGGCCCAGGTTGTCTGCAAAGGCGACGCACTCGAAGCCCGCATTGGAGAGCGCGCCGAGCCTCGTGCTGCGAGCCGCCTTTCCGGCAAATGCGGTGAACAGAGTCAGCGCATCGTCGAAATCATCGAGCGTCTCGACGACGGCGGCGCCAGCCCTGGCTAGCAAGGCGCGCGTCACCGGGTAGTCGCCCGCTATGCTGGCAGTGTGGCTGGCGCTGGCGGCGGCTCCCGCGGCGGTGCGACCCGCGCGGTAGAATATGACGCGCCGTCCACTCGAGGTGATCCGTCGGACTGCCCGCAGCACCTTGAGTCCGTCGAGCGGCTTGAAGCCTTCGACATAGACTGCGAACAACTCTATCCCGGCGTCATCGGCGATTCGTTCCAGGTAGTCGCCAATCGTGACATCCATCTGGTTGCCGCAGGTAACGATGTACTTGGGATTGAGGTCGGGGTGCTTGGAAACCCTGCATATCGCAAATGCGCCCGACTGCGACAGCAGCGCGACCGGAGCGACCGCCGTCGTCGGCATCGGAAGTTTGTATTCGGGTATGAACAACGTGTTGTATTTGCCAGGTACCGAGCGGACGCCAAGGCAATTGCCACCGTTGAGGAGCGGGCCCTTACTCGGTCCCAATCTTGATGCGTCGAGGGCCGCGCGCATTCGTGCGACTATTGCCTCGGTGCCCGATTTTTCCTCGAGGCCGCCGGGTATCACTATGACCGACTCTGCCTTGTCCAGTTCGGCAAGTTCGGCGATGCACGCCGGCGCCTGTGCCGCCGGGATCACCAGCACGAACAGGTCGACTTTTTCCGGCAGCGACGCGACGTCAGGGACGCAGCGGCAGCCATCGAGCTCGGCGATGCCTGACTTGACGACATAGAGGCGTCCGGGGTCAAAGCCATTCGACAAAAGGTTTCGCAAGATTATCCTGCCATTGTTCATGCCCTTTTCGGACACGCCAATGACGGCTGCGCTGGCGGGCTGCAGCAGGTGATCAATCTTGTCCACCGGCCTGAGGGACTGCGATCGATTGACTATCGAGCCATCGCTTGCGCGGGCCAGTTCACCCTGCTCGCTGGCGATGGTGCCCAGCTTGACCAGCGCGTCCAGGGCTATCAGTTCGCCGCCGGCCCTGTCGTCACCATGTGCGACCACAAATGGGTTGACCTCGAGCTCGGTGATTCCCGCGCGCGCAAAGACTGGAGCCGCCTGGACGAAGGCCATCACGAGGTCGACCAGACGATCCTCGTCGATGATGGGTTTGGCGCCGCGCAGGCCGCCGCACAGCAGGTCGCGCACGGCGTTGCCCTGCAATGCCCTTGCGACAAGCGCGCGATCGGCGCCATCGGGGCTGATGAACAGCGTCGCGGCACCTGTCCTGAAGCTCTTGGCCAGAAACTCCGTGTAAATGCCACCAGGCCCGAACGACACGACTGGACCAAAGTCCCGGGCGAATCGGTAGCCAACGATGATCTCGTGGCCCAGCCTCGGCTCGAACTGCACATACTCGTTGACGGTATATCCATCAACCTGGTACTGGCCGAAGCGCGCCTCCATGTCAGCTATCGCGAGGCGGATAGCAGCCCGGTCATTGGCGACGACCGCCACGCCGCCGGCTTCAGTCTTGTGCAGTATCTGCAGGCTGACGACCTTGACGACCACCCGGTCGCCGGGCATCGAGGCGAGGCCATCGATATCGGACGAGCCCCGGACAGCAATGCTGACCGGCACACGCAGTCCCATCAGCCTGAGTATCTCGACGCCTTCCGGTTCGGTCAGCGCGTCCCGTCCCTGTGCCTTCGCCGCGGCGAGGGTGGCCTCAAGGTTCTTGTCATCCATATTCATCAGAAATACAGTTCGTATTCCTGGGGAACCGGGGCGTTGTACACGTACTCCGCCTCGTCCTTCTTCATGGCCACCCAGCCATCGATCAGCGCCTTGGGAAAGGCCGCGGATAGATAGGCATTGTCCTTCTTGAGTCCGGCGAGCACGTGGAAGAGGCCGGTCGGGAAGGTATTCTTCGGGGTCTCTTTTGTTGCTGCATACCCGAGCTTGACCGGATCGAGCCCGCGCTTGATGCCGTCGATTCCGGCAAGCAGCATCGCCGCGAGGAAGAAATAGACGTTGGCCGTCGCGTCGCCCGTTCGGAACTCGATGCGCGCCTCGCCCTTCTTGAGGTAGCCTGGAATGCGGATCGCGGCAGCGCGGCTGCCCTGCGCGAAGGTGGCCGAGACGGGAGCCTCGTACCCGGCGACGAGGCGCCGGTAGCTGTTGGTGCTCGGGTTCGACCAGGCGAGCAACGAGCCGGACAGCGCGTGCGTCAGGATGCCAGCGGTATACGCCAGTCCGACTTCGGAAAGCCCGTACAGGCCCTCGCCGGGAAACACGCTCTTGCCCGCCTTCTCGACGAACTGGTGCACATGCATGCCCGATCCGGCTATCTTGTACATGGGCTTGGGCATGAACGTGACGAACAGACCGAGCTCTTCGGCGACCGACCGTATGATCCACTTGGACAGCACCACGGCATCGGCCGCTCCGACGAGCGATATAAAATTCAGCTCTATCTCGAGTTGCGACGCGGCGACTTCATGGTGATGATACTTGACCGGAATGCCTGCCGACTCCATCGCCCTGACCACCTCGTTGCGCAACTTGGCGTACCGGTCGTCGGGCCCGAGCCGGTGGTAGCCCTTGGACAGGCCAAATCGCGGCGCATCGGCATAATCGTCGCCAATGCCCTCGGCGCTTTCTACATAGTAATATGAGTGGCCGACGGTCGTGGAATAGCGAGCATCGTCGAAGACGAAGAACTCAAGCTCCACCAGCATTTTAGCGTCGTCACCGATTCCGCTCGCCTTCAGTTCCTCCATAGCCTTGCGCGCCACCGTGCGCGGATACTGGTCAAATGGCTGTCCGTCGGTCGTCCAGACATCGCAGAACGCATGCAGAACCTTGAATCCATCTTGTTCTTCGACAAAGCCGGTACTCAGGTCGGGAATCGCGACCATATCGCTCTTGTGCACCTGGGCAAAACCAAAATTGCTCGCATCGAAACCGATGCCATTCTTGAGCACCTTGTCCGTAACATAATCGCGCGGCAGTGACACAGAACGGATCACGCCATGAATGTCCACTACCAGGAACGACAGATAGTCGATACCGGAAAGATCACCTGAATACTTGGAGAGCTTCATGCTCATCTCCTTCACCTTGGAAAGGCATCTGTGCCATAGGCCGGCCGCGGTAAAAACCCGCAGTGTAATAGTAAACTGAGCCGTCCTGTTGCGCAAGCGGAAACAGCCCATATGGTTCAACATGTGACACTATGTTTTGATTGTTGAACCGGATTTGCGCGCCGTCATACCACGCAGCTCGTCCTGCGAGAAACCATAGACCGACCCGCAGTTATGGCAGGTAACCTCGACGGGGAACGGCCCATTCGTCGCCATTTCGTGCAGATCTTCCAACGACATTGCACTCAGGTAGGCGCCGAGCCGCTCCTTTGAACAGCCGCAATGGAAGCGCGTTGGCTTCTCATCGAGGTGGTTGTAGTCAAAGAAGGGAAACGAGCGCATCACGATGTCCAGACGGCCCGCGCCGGATGCGAATGTCTCACCGAGTGGGGGCAGCCCGTACACCAGCCGCTCTACGCGATCAAGGGCCTCCTCGCTTGCGCCAGGCAGCGCCTGGAGGAAGAGTCCACCGGCGCCCGCCACGCGTCCTTCCGCGTCGAAGTGGAGGCCCACTGTGAATGAACTCCTGGTCTGCTCCGACATGTGGTAATACCATGCCAGATCCTCCGCGATCCGGCCGCTCTTCAGCGCGGCGCTGCCTGTAACCGGCTCGGTGCGGCCTTCCATGAACTTGGTAACCGAAATCGTGCCGGCTCCGACGAGTGGCGCGGTATCCAGGCTTTCTGGCGCGGCGGCCAGTTCAAATGGAGCGGTGAAGAGCCTGCCCCGCACATCGCCATCCGCCGTGCACTCGACAGAGAAGCCATGGGCCGGTCCGCTACCTTCCACCTTGATGGCAAGTCGATCGTGGCCCTTGATAGTGACAGACAACAGCGAGGCGGCTACATAGGCCTTGCCAAGCACCATCGTCTCCAGCAAGCCCAGCCCGTGGGAGGCGCGCATGCGGGCAACCATCGTGGTCGCCGACACCAGCGCCCCCCTGATCGTGTCGCCCTCCAGGGTAAAGATGGTCAGGCCATCAGGCTGCACGGCAGCCAGGTGCTTCTCCAGCTCTTCATCATTCAGTCGCGGCTCTATCATCATGGTCTCCCAAGCTGGCATAGCGTATATAGTTTCACGAAGCTTGTTGTCAGGCTGTATTTCATACCAGCAGAGGCTACTCTACGGTATGCCAACACCAGCGATGGTAGGCCCAATCCAGTTGTAACAAGCTTCGAGGAACTACCCACAGGATAGCGCAGAGGCAGGAGTCTCGGCTATCGCATAACCAACTCGCCCCAATACCACAGAAGCCCGATTCTGCCGTACAGAAACTCGAGCAAAACGCGCTGTTTTGTACTATACTATTGGCCGAGAGTGTCATCTTCCAAAATCGCCCTCTCAAATGAAGCAAAAGTCGAATTCCGCGGGAGAAGGTTCTATATGGGCACGGTCGGCACGCGCATCTGGATGCGGATACTGTCTATCTGCGTCGTCATCATGGCATCTCCGCTCGTCGTGACCGCACAGGATGTCAGAATCAGGGTCTCTCCGGATATCCTCATCCCGCTGGCTGACACCGATACCTTTGGTCTGGGTGGTGGCGGCTCACTGGTCATGGACATGGACTTCCTGGGCTTTCTGGCACCCTATCTGGGGGCGGACGTCCACTTCGTATCGCCGGCGGCTTCTCAGCTGAACGGGTCGCTCATGTTGGCATCTGGCGGCGGCGGCCTCGGTTTCTTCACCTTCCCGTTGCCCCGGCTCAAACTGGGCGCTTCCGGAGGTTCGGGCATATATATCGGTTCCTATTCCAATGGCCCGGATACCACCATGACTGGCAACGTTTTCTGGCGAACCGGGGCGGAGGCTGGCTATCGCGTCAGCCCGGGTTTCACCGTCTCAGCCGCCGCTTCCTACATAGATTTCATGCGCAGGACCGACTCCTTCTATCGCGGGCTCGCGATATCGGTGGTGGCCGACCTGGCCCTGTCATCGGGCTCGGCCGAGGGACGGGCAACCCTGCAATCAGCCGACTCTGTGCCGATCTATCCGATTCTGGCTCGGGAATATTCGACCGCGCCGTTCGGGACCATCACGATCAGGAATGCGGAGAGCGCCGAGATTCGCGATGTGGAGATATACTTCCATGCCGAAGGGTATACCACCGGGCCGGTGCTCTGCGCCAAGGTTCCGTACCTGCCCAAAGGCGCCGTGGCGAGCGCACCATTGCTGGCCAGCCTATCTGACCAGGTGATGACGGTGACTGAAAATGTCCGCGTCCGCGGTGAAGTCAGGATCATGTACACGCTCCTTGGTGAACCGCGTTCCGCCAAGGCGGAAACGACCATTTCGATCATGAACCGCAACGCGTTGACGTGGCGCGACCCGAAGATTCTGGCTTCCTTCGTCAGCTCCACTGATCCCGCCGTGCTGGATGCGGGCAAGTTCGTCGCCGGCGTGGTGCGCGCGGGTGCACGGATAGAACTCGACGCCAACCTGCAGTACGCGCTTGGTGTGTTCGAGGGTCTGCGACTCACGGGCATAGCGTTCGCGCCGGACCCGCAGACACCATATGCGCGCACGCACGCTACTCCCGACGCGGTCGACTACGTGCAATACCCGTATCAGACCATAACCTACCGTGGTGGCGACTCCGACGATATCGCCGTGCTCTACGCGGCCGAGCTTGAATCGGTCGGCATACCGGCGGCGCTGTTGCCCCTCGACGGCGAAGTGCTTGCTGCGTTCAGGATGAGCCGTGACGAATCCAGTACCAGGGCTTCATTCTCGGATGCGGGCGACTTTGTGTTCATCGATGGCCAAGCCTGGGTTCCGGTACGCGTTTCAATGCTGCGAGAAGGCTTCCTCAGGGCATGGAGCGAGGGCGCAGCTCTGGTCAAGGCCAGTCCCGCCGCCCGTGACCGCTTCTACACGCTTGCGGCCGCGTGGCAGCAGTTCCCTCCGGCCGGAGTCCCAGGGGTGTTGGCGGTCATGAAGAAGCCGTCCGAGGATCAGATCAAGGCCGCGTTCGAAAACACGGTTGCACTCGTCGTGGCCAAGGAAGTCGGCCCCAGGGCCGAGCGCATGCGCGGCACCTTTGGCGCCGATGGCGGCACAGGCAAACAGCGCAATTCGCTAGGCGTCCTGTATGCCCGATACGGCATGTACCCGGAGGCGCTCGCCGAATTGCAGGCCGCCGCCAAGCTGGGCTATGACAAGGCTGCCGTCAATATTGGCAACGTGGCCTTCCTGATGGCCGACTTCAAGACCGCGGCCGCCTGGTTCCAGAAGGCAACCGTGGATTCTCCTTCCGATGTGGCGGCGATCATCGGGCTAGCCAGATCCCTGTACGAGCTCGACCGATACGACGAGGCCGACGCCCTGTTCAAGAAGGCATCGAACATCATGCCGGAACTGGCGCAACGCTACGGCTACCTCTCAGCGAGCCTGTCCGGCAGCGCTGCCCGCGCCTCCGCGGTGATGGAAAAGGGCGGCGGCATGGTATGGGACGAATAGAGTCGGCATGAGCAGTCGGAAGCATCAGTATATGAGCAAGAACAGGCAGCGCGGGCTGCTGGTTGTCGCAATAGGCGCGGGAGCCATCTCGGGCGTCGCGGCCCAGGGTCTGCCCATATCAGGCGCGGCAGTACCCGCATCGGATCAGAGTCCCCGATCCACAGCCGCCCGGTTCGGCATATCGTCATCGGTCGACGGCTGGTTTCCCAAGGCGCTCGATCCATCCGCCGCCATATCATACGTGGTAGGCGGCACCGCCCAGGCATCATACGCGCCATTGCCGTTCATCGAGGCGCTCGCACGCTTCGGCGCCTACTCGATCCAGCTCGACTCCAACACGTCGTTGCTCTACGCGGGAGGATCGGCAGGCGTGGGATTCATTTCCAGGCTCTTTGAGCGCGTGTCGGTCGAGGTCACCGGCTTTGCGGGGCTGGGCAAGGTTCCCGACTACAACAACCAGAGCTTCGGGCTATACGAACTGGGCGCCCGTCTGGAGACCAGTTTCAGGCTATCCGCGGCTATGACGCTGGGAATATCGGCCGGCTACGAGAAGCTGGCCAATCCCAACACGGGCAGCTTCCTCGACGCGATCACCGCCGGCCTGCGGTTGAAGCTGGCTCCAGCCGAGATGGGCCGGGACAGGGCCAACGTCGCCTTTCAGAAGGTAGAGACATCATCGATCTTTCCGGTTTTCCGTTCATGGTACGATTCATCGCCCTTGGGCACGGTCACCATCCGCAACAACGAGGATGGCCCGATCGACAACATCCGCGTTTCATTCAACGCGCCTGAATACATGGGCGGCCCGAGGCTCTGCCAGGTCATCCCCCGGATAGAACGCGGCGCCACCGCGACGGTGCCCCTGTATGCCATCTTCGACGAACGTGTCCTGTCACTGACCGAGAACAGTGCGACGAGCGCCGAGATCGACGTTGAATATTCATTCCTTGGATCCAGACGATCGACAAGCCAGGGGTTGTCATTGTCGCTGCACCACCGCAACGCCATGTCATGGGAAGATGACCGGCGCGCCGCCGCGTTTGTATCACCGACCGATCCAGGGACGCTCTGGTTTGCCCGCTATTCGACGAGCATAGTCCGCGACAGGATGCGCAGCGAGTTGCCGCCCAACCTGCAATACGCGCTGGGCATCTTCGAGGCGCTCAAGCTCTATGGCATCAACTACGTGATCGATCCGACCAGCTCCTACATCGAAATGTCAACAAACGCGGCGGTCGTCGATTACCTCCAGTACCCCAGCCAGACGCTGATGTACCGCGGAGGCGACTGCGACGACCTTTCGATACTGTTCTGTTCCATGCTGGAATCGACCGGCATCGCCACGGCGTTCATCACCATTCCTGGCCACATCTTCATGGCCTACGACATGGGCATGGACGAGGCAGAGGCACGGGAGAAGTTCTTCGATCCCGGCTTGCTGATCTTCAGGGATGGCCACGCCTGGGCTCCCGTCGAGATCACCATGGTCAAGGATGGGTTCGTCAAGGCATGGCGGGTCGGCGCGAAGGAGTGGATAGACAACGACAGGGCCGGTACCGCCTCGTTCTATCCCATGCACGAAGCATGGCAGCACTACAAGCCGAGCGGATTGCAGGATGCCGCGGCCCGCTTCGCCATGCCCGACGAGGCGACGACGATGAAGGCCTTCGACGCCGGTGTCGATCGATTCGTATCGCGCGAGATGGAGCCTGTCATGGCCCAGTACGAGAAGAAACTGGCCACCGCCAAGACACCGGAGACGCTCAACGAATACGGCATGGCCCTTGCCAGGGTTGGGCTGTTCGACTCGGCCTGGGAGCGCTTCGCTGAGGCTGCCAAGGACGACTACGCCTGGGCATGGAACAATCTCGCGAACATAGCCTTCGTCCGCAAGGACTACCAGCTGGCCTATTCCTATTACGAATGGACGACGACCCTCCTGCCCGGCGATCCCGTCGCTGTTCTTGGCATGGCCCGCTGCGCGTATGAGCTTGACCGCTACTCCGAGGCCCAGATCCTGTACTCCGGGCTCAAGATCGAGGCGCCGACGCTGGCGGCCCGTTTTGGATACCTCGAGTCCGCCTATGGCGGAACCGGTCGTGCCTGGTCGATGGCCGACAGACTCGCCGGATCGACATGGTCCAGGCCCGGGCTCAGCTTCGTGCCACCGGCTCCCGCCGCGACTCCAGCGATAGCCGTAGCGCCGCCTCCTGCCACTCCTCCTGCGCCAGTCGAGCCAGTGGCCCAGATTGTCGCTACCCCAATTCCAGCTGAAACCGAACAGACCACCGCGCCGGTGCCAGCTGAGCCTGCGCCGACGGAGCCAGCAGCCGGGATTGTCGCCGCTCCAGTGGAAGCGGTGCCGGTGGAGGCAGCGCCGGTTGCCCCTCCCGCGAACATCGTAGCCGCGCCTGAGCAAACCGCCGAGGCGCCCCGGCCCGTAATCGAGGCAGTCGTCCAGCAGGCTGACGAGCCGGCCTTGGCGCCGGTTCCAGTAGAACCTTCGCCTGTGGAAGCCGCGCCGGTCGCCCCTCCCGCTGCCATCGTCGTTGCGCCGGAACAGGCAGCCGAGCCGGCCTTGGCGCCGGTTCCCGCAGAACCCCAGCCCGAAATCAAGACCGTAGTCCAGCCGGCGCCTTCCGCTACCGTACTGGCACTCGCGACCGCCAAGGCGCAGACCCAGTCATCCAAGGCACAGGACGTGGGGGCAAAACCAAAACCGGCAGCCCCCCTTGCGCCCCCATCAGTCATCGACAAGCCGCCTGAAGACGTGGAGATTGCGGCAAAGGCCGCCGAATCGGCCATCATCGCGCCACCGGAAACCGTGGCTCCCCAGACGGTTGCTCCGGAAGCTACAACACCAGAATCACCGGTTATCCAACCGCCACCAGCAGAAACCGTGTCACCAGTCGTGGCGCCAACCCCGATAGTCGTTCCGGTACCTGCTCCGGCTCCAGCGGAGAGTCCTTCCATAATCGAGCCACCGCCCGCCGCCGAACCGGCACCGGTACCCGCTATGCCTGTCAGCGAACCGGTCAGCGAGCCGGTCTCACCGCCACCCGCCATAATCGTTGCAGCACCACAACCCGCAGTGGAACCCAGTATCGAAGTCCCGGCAGCCAGCCAACCAGCCGCTGTTGTTGAACCAGAGCCTGTGCCCCAGGAACCGGCTCCGACCGTCGTGCCTGCGACTGAACCCGTCGCTGTCGTCGAGGTCGCGACATCCGTAACCGTCGCGCCAGCCGCCACACCGACGATAGACCTCTCCGGCCCGCTCGTATCGGTAGCCTCAGGTTCCTGGAAGCGGACAAAGCAAACCGCCTCGATGATCGATCCCAAGGCCATGTACGCCAAGCTGGTCGTGGCCACTCCGGGTTCGGCCGGTCCGAACGCCTACGAGTTCAAGGCTCGCGCCACAGGAACAGGCTGGGTAGGATTCGGCCTCCACATCCATGGTCGCGGCACCTGGAAACTGGCCGGCTACGGCGGTGGCGATTCGATACTCGTCTGGATAACCAGCGACCCGAAGGCCAATGGCGATGTCGCCCCGCGACTGCAGGTCTACCGCTCCACAGGCGAAGTCTCCATGAAACTGGTCGCATCCACCCGCATCGACGGCTCGGCCTTCGAGCTGCGCGACTACCGCGTCGCATACGACCCTGCCGCCGGAACACTCGCCGTCTTCGTTGATGGCAAGCCGGTGCTGCACACCTCAGGCCTCAAGAATCCCGCCCCCATCGACTATGCAGTTCTGCGCGCCCTCGACCTCGCGGAATTCTCCGACCTCAGCATCACTCCTTTATCCCCTGGCGGCCCGACCGCGGAGATCACCCCATGAACAGAACCATCCGTCACCTGAAGCTCATTACTTTGGCTTGCATAGCGGCGCTCTCGCTCTCCACCTGCCAGGATTTCTTCGGCACCGCCGATCTCAAGGCCATCATCAAGGACGACGTGGAAACGGCGACGGCGGAGAGCGTGAATGTGACGCTCAAAGCATCAAGCGATAACATGGGTGTGCCAAGTCCTTATGGTTTGCAGACCTTCAAAGTAGGAACCGAATATTCCATAACAACTACAGTTGGTAGCGATTATGCTTTCAAGGCATGGACCCATGATGGAGCCTCTGGGGATATAACGTTCTCCAATCCGGACTCGGTCTCGACAAAGATGACGATCAACAGGAATGTATCCGGTCTTTCGATAATTCCGACTTTCGACGCACGACCATATGTGATATCCATGCGTCCGCACCCATATGAAACAGATGTCATAAACACAACGCCAATCCAGATTACATTCTCTGAGCCAATCGACATGTCGACTGCGAACTTTGACAATATCGACATCAGACGAAGGCAAAATGGATCTCTGACTGATCCGATTTCGGAAACGGACAGGTTTGAGTCTCCGACCTTGAGCGGATCTGTCTTGACTATCCGGCTGAAATCGGGAGAAGTACTCGGATCCACAGACTCAAAACAAGAGATATTCGTAATTATCAACAAGAATGTTGCAGATACCAGTGGCAATACGATGCGTGATACATATCGACCCGATGCTTTCATCACTAGTACAGAAGGTGACATCAATCCGCCCACTATAGATGGTAGCATTGCCGTCAAAACAAGTGTTGGAATACCAATTACACTAAGTGGTCATCCTACACCCAGCAGATCGATAAAGATCGATTTCGACGCAGCAGATACGGAATCGAGCGTACTCTATGTGCTCGTCACCGATGATTTGGGTACCACGCTTTACGACGATTCGTACGCCAGAAATATCGATATAACCCTTCCCGACGTCGAGGAATCAAGGACGCTTACAGTAGTCGTCAGCGATCCTTCCGGAAATGATTCCGCGCCCAAGACGGTGAGTGTCCTATACGATCATACCAATCCGACGATAACCACCCCCATTCTCGGCGCTTCCTATTATGGCACGCCGCTTGCGGTCAGCGGTACCGCAAATGATCCAGGTGCAACTTCGAGCAGCATTCAGAGGGCGCAATACTCATTCGATGGGACAACCTGGGCGGACATGACGGGCACTACGAGTTGGAGCGGGAACTTGGCACTGAGTAGCCCTGAGGGTGTGAAAACGCTCTACCTTCGTTCCCAGGATAATGCCGGCAACTATTCAAGCCAGGAAAGCGTTGGCTTCACCTACGACAGCTCCATTCCTGATCTGACGGAAACGGGCATCGGCAGTGAGACCACAGCCACCAAGAAGGCCGCATTCAGCCTGACAGGCGGCGCAAGCGATACCAATGCGTTCGCCAGCGTCGTCATCATGGCCGCCAAGGACGGAGGTGCCGCTTCGCAGGTCTTCTCCAAGTCTACAAGTGGAACCTACACGTACTCCCCGACGGTAGACACTGCGACACACACCACCGACGGCCTGTGGGTC
>Ga0307375_10003433_pt1 | contig 15596 bp, 21 predicted proteins | sample TR1MG_FD_202531 | JGI IMG/M metagenome (GOLD analysis project Ga0307375, IMG submission 202531) | Soil microbial communities from Risofladan, Vaasa, Finland - TR-1 | ecosystem: Environmental > Terrestrial > Soil > Coastal area > Acid sulfate soil | place: Finland: Risofladan, Vaasa | collected... | reverse complement strand
ATATCTACCCTGTAGAGGATGGTCACGAAGAAGTCGGCACACCCGCCCGCACAGTGTTTACAGCCTGGGTCTGTACATTCGCAGTGGTCGGTCATCTGGAATATCTCCTGGTTTCATACTCTGCCCAAGCACCCTGCCAGTCACAACGCCTGCCGTACTTCCGCTTCAGCTTTGTGATCTCAGGCAAGTTGTCCTTACAGATAGCGTCCCAGATATCGTGCCACACAGCACTGTATCTGACCCCCTTGGGAGGTTTGTGGGTGAAAGCGTCGGCCTCTACGATGGTCAGCCTGTCTCCCCATTTGCTAAGCAGCGTAGGGGCTACCAGGGCAATGACATCGGGAGAGGCTTCAACCACAGTGATTTGCTCAGAGGGCTCCCTGTCTTTCAGGAAAAGAAGCTCGACCACACAGCCCAGTCCCAGTCCGTTGATCAGGACATGCCCTCCCTTAGCCCTCCAGATAATCTCGCTACAGTCTCTCATTTCGTCAGGAGTGTCAGACATTATGATCTGCCCATTCCTCCTGAGAGAGGTGTAGTCATCTGAGACGGGAACGAACCGGCCTTTACTTCCGAACAAAGCCCGTAGCCTCTCAAACTCCTCATCCTTGGGAGAGACAGTGAACTTTACCACTGACCAGGGCCCACTCTCCCCGGCAGGGATCTGAGATTTGTACTCGTAGATGGTCATGGCTTGTCCTCCCAGGGTACAACTACGTCTCCCTTCACTATAGCATCCCACTCACGGGCAGCTTTGTTGATGGGGATGGAAATGGGAAAAGGAGCAGTATCAGTCTGCTTTTCTACAAACATGATGCTCAGGTAAAGCCTACCGTTCCTCCTGACGGGGTTGACCTTGATCATTCCTGGGTAGCCAAGGGGCTCTAGAAGAATGCGTTCCACATTCGTCCATGACCCCCGTAGGATACCGTCCTCAGCACACCGCTCCATAGTCAATCTCATTGTAGACATGACGGTCCCCTTTCTAGGAGGTGCTTGTTTCCAAAAGGTTGAGGGCCACGCGAGCAGCGTCCCCAGCCTGCACAATCAGACCGCTCTCTTCCAGGATCTCCGCAGCGGCGGCCCAGCCCATACCCACGGCCTCTCTGGGGGTTCTGCCTGTGGCACCCCTCCTACGCCCCTGGCAGGCCACCTTGACCCTGTACAGCCCCGTGGTGAGCCTTTTCTGGAGAGACACCTGAACCGCATTGTGGATCTTCGGAGTCCTCATCAGTAGTCCCCTTTATAGCCAGTCTTCTTGGTAAGACAAATCGAGCAAGCTGGCAATCTCCTCGATTTGCTTTTCTGTACAGGACACCTTCAAAGTCGAAGACCACCAGGCGATCACCTTGAAGTAGTGACTGTACACGCCAATCGTTCCCGCTCCCTCGGCCTCTTCCCCCTCAACCAACAGGTCATCGTGGTTACAGCCAAGTGCCGCATCGCCCCAGCGGTAGGTGCCCGTGCCCTTGATCTTCACAAACTTGTAGAGCCCAGGGACCCTGACCGAGTTGATAAGCAAGCTGTCCATTTCTTGTTCACTCCTAGCAAGGGTATACCCCAGGGGGAGGTGAATCCCCCTGGGGTAATTGGTGACCTAGCTCCGGGCATCCGAGCCCTTGGACAACAGCCGCTCGAAATCGCTGGCCCAGCCCTCTCCACGGTCGGTGACAGTGGCCTGGACAAGCTCTCTGCCCACTTCGGTCTTGGTCAGCAGGGCCTGGAAGAGTTCCGTGCCGTCCACGGTGACCGTCCCAGCCTCACTGCTGAAGGTCTGCACAGCCCCGGTAGGGCTGGGGCAGAAGGCTCTGCCAGCAGCACCCAGGACGCTGTAGCTGAGGGCCTGCTGCTTCATCATGGCCCCTGTGCCTGTGACCACGCTGACCAGCTTGTTCTCCTTGCGACTGCGGGTCTTCGCGGCCTCAGTAGCGTCGGGACCTGCGGAGCTACGGCCCTCGCGGAAGTGGTCAACGTACTCAGTGACTGCGTTGTAAGCAGCCCACCAAGTGCCAGCGATCCCGTCCATGTTGTTGGTAGGGTCGTCGGTGTAGAGGTCCATGATGGCCTCCCGCCTGTTGAGAGTGCGGGTGGGACGCTTGGCCTCTGGATCCAGGGGCACTAGGGTCTCTACCATTGCCTTGACCTGCTCGACCGTAGACGACCGGAGGGACAGGAAGTTCCAGACCGCCTCAAGGGTCTGGTAGCGCTTGCTCGCCAAGCCCATCATGTACCTGGCCTGCTGAAGCCGTTCACCGGCGTTGTGGGTGTGGCGAATGACCAGGCCCTCGCGGACACCGTAGGCTGAGGTAGCCATTGTGAGGGTGTTGTTGCAGACCACCCGGACAGGGGTGATATGGCAGTGGATGGAGAGGCTTCCGTCATGGGAAGTGGCGAGCAGGACATACCTCTTGATCTTGTCGTGGGGGTTGACCGAGAGGGCGACTTCGTTGGTCCCTGTGCCGTCCAGCGCGGCCAGCATCCAGACCCGTGCCCCGCCGAAGAGGCTCCCAGCCGACTCGATGCCCAGTACATGGTCATCAGCGGAGCAGATGTCCGAGAAGAAGTCGATGATGGTCTGGTTGGTGATGGGGGCATACCCGTCCGTCATGATCTCGAAGCAAACCCGGCTATCCTGACGGACGCTGGCCTTGCGATTGGGGACGAGTTCCATAGCGGAGCAGACAGCCATGGCCTGCTCAGGGGTGATCTGGTGGCCTTCCTTGATGAGACTGACGATGCCAGCCGCCCTGGGGTGTACCAGATAGACGGCCTCCATGGCAACGTCCCAGTCCGTGAGGCCCGCATACTGAGCAGCCTCAAGGACGGTCATCATGTGGTCGCTGACGTGCCCGATCCCGTGCCAGGCAGGGGTCCCACTGAATGCAACCTTGTCCGTTACTGTGATCTCGTGAGCCATGACAGGTCTCCAGAAAGAAGAGTATAGTAGGGGTGGCTTTCAGCGGGCTTGTTTCTTTCGCTCCTTTCCGCCGTTTGCTTTCAGCCTCAACGTCTGCCTACAATATACCCTAGCCTGGATAATTTGTCAAGACCTTTCGATAAATTTTTCTAATTGTGCTTAGGTTTCTGTCTCTTTACTCTGTAACTGCTCTGTGGTTCTGACGTTATAGTGACCACCCAGACTCGTATCTTTCCCCCCTTTGGTCATAACGACCGCCTCTAGCAGGGCCTTTTTCCTGGACAGGAAGGGACCAGATATTACGTTTTCCGTCCCTTCGTAATTCCAGACCACCCAGTATTCTCTTTCAAAGACTGCCGGGCTCATGAGCTTGGCCTCCAGATCATGGATGCTGTGAAGCATGGCTCTCGTTCGAGCAGCGGCCTCACTGCCTGGGTCAAGATCAACATGTATAGATATCTTCTGCATAGGAATACTCCTTCGTTCCAATATACCCCAGGGGCAACCTATTTTTCATCCCACAGTTCAAAGGCATAACCAAACTGTTCCAAAGCATTGGTCACCTCCTCTGCATAGGTGGGAGGCAGGATGATCAGTAAGTAGGTATACTTTGTCAACGTAGTGTGTATTGGAGCATGTCGTCTGACAACCTCCAGCACCTCTCTACGGGCTTCCACATTCTCCGGAGCCATGGGGATCTTGAGTTGCATCTGCTTGAGCCTGATTTTCTTCCACCCACTCTACAGTAGGGCTAGTTTTTCGGTCAAACAGAGAGACCTGACCAATTCCGTTAGCTAATCCATGGTTGATAGCGGCCTCAAAAAGAGCCTGAGCTATACAACTGGGCACCACGCAAGACCATTCAATAGATCCATCTGAGCTAGTCAATACCAACTTCTTACTATTCCTATACTTATTAGCATAGTACTTGTGCTGCTTTTCCACAGGTTATTCCTTTTTGCTATCAGCCAGGTCCAGCTTCAAAACATGTAGGTTTCTCTGCACATCTGTCCAAATCTCCCTGTCCATCACACAGACAGGGGAGTCTTTCACCAGGACACCGGCTATGGTCACACAATCGGGACAAACAAACGACTGCATGGGCAAACCTGAATTGTCAATCTGATAGACGGTGCCTTGATAGGTTGGAGTGATATGCTCGCAACACAAAACCACACCGTCTCTGCTGAGATCAATCGGGTATTTTTCCTCATCTAGAAGCCCAATCTCAAAATGATCGAACTTCCAGCCGTCAGGCTTTTCCCGAAAAACCCACGTAATTGCCGCGTCAGTTGTTTTTACTGACAACCAGGTTTCCTTCTTGTCTGGGCTCTGCTCTACAACTAGAGTGCCCATAGGAGTAATGAACCTGCCACAAGAAATCATCCGTTTCTCTCCATCAAGAGGGGTTTTTCCTGCTTGTTCTCGGACATAAGCGGTCTGGAAACCATACTCTGTCCACAGTGAGAACAGGCCAGAATTAGTACTCTGGTATCTCCTGTACTCTCTTCCTTAACTACCTGCCACTTGTGGTTGCAGTTCCTGCTGCCTGAAGAGGGCAGCACCTCGGTCAACAAAGGGGCCTTGTTTTCGTTTCGCATAGACTCTTTCATAATTAGACATCCTTTTTGTTAGGTAGCTCAGACCTGTTGATTCTGCTAGCCTTCGAGCTTTGTCCGCCTGGGACTGCTTCTGGGATAAGTCGTCCCAGAATGCTTTCGACCAGCTTGTTATTCTTGACCACATCATGCACTCGTTGCTCCTCCTTTGACAAAGCTACGTCTCCTTGCACTGGGGCCTCTACTGAACCCTCAGGCTTGGAAGACTCGATAATATCTTCTGGGAAACCACTCAGCTTGAACACATAATCCAACCAAGCTGTCTTGTCCAAATCCAGGGCCTGACCAATCTGCTCAAGCAGAATGATAGTCTCTGCTCTGATTCTAGTCAGGTTGCTTCTCTCCATCTCTTCCAGATAGGAGATGGGCTGGACACCAATCTTAAACTCGTTCTTCTCCTCCAAGGGGTCGATACCACACCAAGCCATGTGTATCTGACAGAGCCTCACAATACCCGCAACAAAAGCTCCTTGGATACGCTTACACTGTCTGGCAAATTGAACCTCTTGGTGGGCCAGCGGGCTCTGGGCAAGCAGACCCCCACGGGCCTCTGCCTGACCCAGATAATCAGGAGGGATTCTCAAGCACATGAAAAGACGCTTCTTCATATACTCGATATCATATGGCCTGTCGTTACCTGCCACTCCAGGCAGGTTTGTAATGTTCACAGAAGAAGAATCATAGTAAACATTCTCGTCCACCGAGTTACTTACGAACACACCAGCTTCTAGAGCAAAGTTGTGGTGTTTTTCTACACAAATATCATATACATCTTCTCTTTCATCAACAAACCTGACTGCCACGACCTTATGATTCGCCTGCAAAGGCATAAGAGAATCTCCGGCAGCGAGATCCTTTGCTTCACAATATTCTCCGTTCCTGAGCATCCACTTATGTTCTGGAGTACAACGGAGTTTCTCTCCGCTATCCAGTTCAATTTCTACCAGCTTGGCATTTTTCCCTGTTATTCCAAGACAAACAGCCTTTCCTGGAACAACTCGGCCAGTGTCCTTGTCATATGAGTAGACCCAAAATGATTTCTCTCGGATACCAAACTCGCTAGCAATTTGTTCCATGCTTAGCTTTCTGCCATCTAGCAGAGGAATTATAGTATCTCCTGTAAAGCATAGAGGGTTTACCTCTTGAGCAACCTTGCTCTGAGTAGGATCAATAAACATCCTCTTGCTCATCTCTCGGCGGACCCTGTTGATCACGGAGAAACGTCGCTCAAAAGGCAGGCCCTGTAGCCCTGTCAAACCGAAAGCCAGCCTGCCAGGCACCCTCTTGAGACGATAGATAGCCATACTGTCTTCCATCAGCCTGAGCATTCGGTAGACTTTACGGGCAGGGAACAGCACACCGGTTCCATATCTACTGATCCTGGACTTGCCAAGCAGCCTGAAATGTATATAGTCCCAGGGCTTTGAGATCTTTTCAGGGTCGGGGGTGTGTCCACGGGAAAAACCCTGGAGCCTACCCAGCTTATCCTCGTGCCTGTGAATATCCTTAGGGTCAAGAGCCTTCAGACCGACAATAGGACCTGGTGCTTTATCGTCCCTAACTGTTTGTAAAATGGCTGAGAAGGAGTCACCGTAAAGACACATCTCTCTACAGATAGCGAAAGCCTCCATATCCATGTCCAGGCTTTCTAACAAGTTATTCAAAATCTCTTGCAGATCTTCGTTGTCCGACTCTGCCCAGACCACCCTGCCCTTGATCATATCGGGCTGGGTGGCTTCCTCTGCATATAGATCCAGGGCAGCTACAATGACATCGTCCTCGTCCATGACCTCGAACTCATGGTAGGTAGCCAGCCTGTCAGCAGCTAGTTTCATCCTGGCTTGGTAAAAGTCCCAAGCAGTGGAAGGGCCTCCAGGATCTCCTTCTTCTGGCAGACCAACTACCACAGGAGGTTTCTGCTGCCCATACCCAAACAGGGGTTTGAGTAGAGGAATGTTCTGTAGTTTCTTTGTCCAGGTTAATGCCATAACTACCTAGCCTCCTAAAGGGTATTACCAAACAGTATTAAAGGACGCAAGTTAACAATACTGTCATCCCCAAGCTCAGATTTCTTTACCTTGGATAAGCCGCTAACGTGCATGGCTACAGCAGCCATTGCATCTGCTATGTCATCACTGCCTCCAGACGGGTGGTGAGGTCGATCAATGTCCACAATTATACCATCTCCACTATTCACATTAGAGCTACGTCTTAACTGACTAAGCTCTTTGACAACAGGCAGGTAGTTATAAAACCTGCACCTGCCCGTTGCGATCAGAGATTTCAAAACAGTATAGCAGTTTATATCTACCGATTGTATACCACTGACTACTTTATGGGTAGTCAAAAGCTGAATAGAATGCCTGCTTTGAAAACTGTCATAGGTCACCATGCTCAGCCTGTAGCCTATTCGCTGGATGTAAAGGAGGAATTCTACGACTGCCGTAAGGTCTACTTCTTGGGTTGGTCGTCCCTGTACCCTGATTAAAAAGTCATAGCACACCCCAATACCGCCATCTGTATAGGGCACGGCATGTCCTACCGCGAGCCCCAAAGCCTCTCCCGTAAGACCAATATCCACATGAGCATACCGGGGTGCCCCTGGGTGAAGCTTCGGCATCCACGAGGACCTCTGCATGTCACAGCAATTTTTCAGATTCAGGTAGTCTTGTAGCTTGTTGCCTGAGCCCAGTGTGAGGGTATCTACAGTATCTACTTTGAATGGATTTGGTCTGTCGTCTGTACAAGCTTTAACTGCGATAGGATCCAGGTAAAGATAGCTGCCAGCCGTAGACACCCCTGCTACATCTCGCAGGGCTATTTCTACGTCCAGTCGGAAAGGATGCTCGAACTCGATGGGAATACTCACCGTTCTATATTCAAAAGGAACAAGCTCGTCTGGCTCAAGTATACGAGAGGCTAGCTTGTCATCTCCTACCAGCACATCAAACCGCTCTCCACAAAACTTGTCTGGGTCCTTAGTTTCCCAGAGAGCATAGGACATAACATGAGTCTGGGCAGAGAGCTTTGGATCGGCCTCAATCTCTTCCAGTAGCTGCTCTAGGAAGTGGGCCTCTGTTCTGCGAGAAGACATCAGTATTGCCAAGCCAGGGATCTTTCCTCCATATTGGATAAACCTGGATTCGATCCTTGCCCTGGCCTGAGAAAACAACTGGTGTGCCCTGGTCTTCTCGGCCTGGTCAGCCGTCTTCTTGTAGAAATCGGCCTCGTCCATGGTGAAGGAGAAAATGTGTTCTCCCAAGGCATGGGTGGCTAGAGACCCAATTTCTATACTTATGTTCTTGCTTTCAAACAGGATAGGATCTTTGGGACGGACCCTCTTGGGACAGTTCTTCTTGAACCAAGGACAGTTATCTATATAGTGTCTGAGCAATTCATAGCCAGAGTTGGCCTTGGTTAGTGTCACATTGAAAATGCCCAGAACGATACGCGAGCCCGACAGCAAACCATAGTAAGATTGAGGACGTTTCAAGCAGCAAAGCCTGTAGGCAAGATAGGCCATCAGCACCATGGACGTGGTGGTATTGTGAGTAACAATAAAGTCTTCAGTAACAAAGAGCCCGTCAGCGGCATCTACTGAGATACAAACAGCCTCTTTCTTACCCACAAACTCAACAGCATTGAACGCTCTACTGGGCGGGTATTTCTGCCTTGGCTTGTAAGCCTCTGCTTTTCTAGTTAGCCAGAAGGGATTTAGCCCATTGGGCATTGCCAGTCTTACCCTGTAGCGTAAGTTTTTAGAGGCTGATTTATTTGTGCAAAAAGTAGCAATGCCACCAAGAGATCGAACCAGCCAGACCACATCTTCTGCTAGCTGCCTTGAGGAAGAACAGAACTCGACCTTGTTATTGGCTAGCTCTACGCTGCCATCTGTATCCATCAGGCCATGTAGCAGGTCAATACGATCTTCCACAGAAGAAAACTTGTAGATGGCAGGAACAAACTTGTCCAGACTAGTTTTTCCAAAGAGCCCCAAGGTACGTAAGGCTGTCCTAACCGGATTGTTTCTTTGCCCAGATTGACCACAGGTAAGGCGATAATCATAGGCTGCTATGTGCTTCAACTTAACCGGTATAGGTAGAGAAGAACTAACCCTTTCTAGCAACTCCTTGTCAGCAGACGATAGGTGGCAATTGCCAGAAGACATCGCTCCATCGCCAAGCAAGGCACCAAGTAGGTAGGGGTCCAATGGTAAGTCTTGCTTTACAAATTGTACTGGGCATACAACAGGAATGAAATGCTGTCTCTGTCCTCGCTTGTTTTTGATACCCCTTTTTATTTCTCTAAGGGGGAGAACCCTGCCTTGGGTTTTATGTTGTCTTCCAGAAGGACTGTTTACTGCCCACAAATGATCTTCACAGCATTCTACTGTAGCCCCGTCTGAGAAGGAGCATCTATAGATATCCTTCGGCCCCTGTAGGAACACACCAGTAACCGTTACGGGTGTTCCCTGCGAGCCTATCACTGAATCTCCAACCCGAAGCTGGCCGATCTCTGCCCAGCCTGTCGGTGTAAGTACTTGCGTAGCCAGGGGTAACGCCTTCCCCCAACCTATAGATCCTGTAAGCACTACTGTTGTAATATTGCTCATAGGGTTGAAGATATATTCAAGCTCTTGCTTGATACCCTCATGCAGGTTGGCAACCACGGACCCCAGATATTCCTCAGACTCGATAAACTCTCGGATCCCTACAGGAACAAAGTCATAGTCCTCTCGCTGTATCTTGCCCAGGGTAGAGGTGTCTCCTGTGAGAAGAGTTTTGGTAATCTCTTTTCTCAAGATAGGCACCATCTCAGGAGGAGCATGGGCATTCTTAATGAGCAGGTCACAGATCCTGTCCACGGTGGAATCTATGTTGGCTTCTGTTGTCATTCTGTTTCGAGGACCTGTGCTGCCAAAGCTTCAAGCTGCCTCATCACACCCTCCATTTGGGCTCTGTAAGCAGGCTTTGATAACAGATTTTCCACAGCAGGGGTATCATCTGTAGCCTCTCCTCCCAACCGTCTGGTCAGGGTGTTCAGCTTGCCAATGATAGCATCCATTTGGGCAGAAACACCTGTTCCAGCCGAAAAGGCTGTTGGCCTAGTAGAAAGCATGCTTAGTAATTGCTCTTGGAACCGAGCTAGTTGAGGAACAGTCATGTCACTGTGCCCATTGTCCATTACCTTTTGATAGAGTGTTTGCTCTACCTTAGACAATATGGCCTCAAGCATTGTATCACGAGTAGCACTAATAAGAACTCTAACCAATTGGTGAGCGTCCATCCAAACCCCAAGGTCTTGGAGCTTTTCGGTCACCGCTTTGGTAAAGAAGCTCTGGTCGCCTGTCACCCACCACTTATCCAGATCTTCCAGGCAGTCTTGTAGATCGGCCTGCTTGCTGGTTATGGCCTGTCGCTTATTCTTGTCTGGGTGACACTCTACAATATGCTGAACTACTCTGGCCTTTTGTACACTGGTGTATTCACAACCCTCTTTTTGGTAAGGACAACCCCTGTTGTCTTCCCAGTATTCATCAAGCTCTGCTCTCACTTCAGGGCTAAGTAGTTGATCAATAGACATAAAAAAACCCCTTTCTAACTATCTATAGCCAGAAAGGGGGAAAGATTTTTGTCTTTCAAAATTTATTTCTTGTTAGTCTGCTCCTGCTATTTGAGCCTGATGGTACGTCCACCGGGGCTATGTAGCTTTGAATGGGGAGTAGTCTTTGTTTTTTTGGTTTCAACCACTGGTAGCTTGATTATCCTGCCTACCTCTGCCAGTTTACAAGAAGCTGCAAGAGCAGCTTTGAGCAAGAGCATATCTATGTCTACAATAAGCTCTCCTGAGAATGGGTCAGTTTCTGCCTTTGCTATGGCCTCGTTCATTAGCACAGCAAGTGACCTGTCCTTGAGAGCACCACTTACTTCCAAAGCCCTTGTGACTATGGAAGAGCTTACCTCTGTGCCTATGAATGGCTCAGCCGCTGAGTGAGGAGAAGTGGCTACAAACTCCAGTACTTCAGTTGACTCTTCAGTGGGCAGTCTCCCCTCCATGTTTACCAGTATCGATCCAGGCTCAGGGCCCTCTTCAATCGTACAGGTCATGCAGTCTAGATTCTTTGCCTTAGCTTTGAATCCAGCAGGGACCATGAGCTTGAGCCTGTCCACGGTTATCATAGAGCAGAAACCCTCAGGCACAACGGGTATCACAAGAAACCCAAACTTGCCTGTGTTAAGTCCAGTGGTTACCTTCTTCTGCTTGTCCAGCCCTACGTAAACATAATAGCTCTGGACAACAGCGACTTCGGTTCCTACACCTTCCATTTCTCACTCTCCACAAAAAGGGCCTCTTCTTTTATCACATCTGCTCGGATTCTACCTGAGCAAACTTCTTCTCCTGTGGCTATGAGACGGGCTACCCACTCCTGTCTGTCACCGTCCCATTCAACAGTGGTCAGTCTAGTGACAGAGAAAATCCCAAGGGAAGGCAGATCAAAGGCTCGTTCAATCTCTTCTGTCAAGTGGCATTCAACTGATCCATCTGGATTTATTGTAAGCTGAGACATCTTCGTCTCCCTAATGCTGATCTGCTCCCTTGGGATTGTCATTTTAGCCTTCGTTTTTCTTGGCTACCACAGTGGCCTTAGAGGGTTCAGGCATACTCCAGTCGGGCTTGTGTCCATCCTTTTCGATCTTGCCCAGACTTTTGCTAAGGGCTTTCACAACTTCTTCGCAGCCCTTGCCCTTGAAACCCACTGCATCCATCTCTACCGTCCCGTCCTTGTTGATCTTTATCTTTACTTGCTTAGCCACGATAGGCTCCTTTCAGTTAAAAATCTAGCTGGTCGTGACGGTCAGGTGGATCGTTCCATCCTTACCCTTAGTCTTGCTGACACGCATACCCTGCTTGCGGGCATCACGGGTCAGCTTGATTTCGGCATAAGTCTGGAGCAGCTTCTCGCAGCCCTGTCCCAACTCACGCTCTACGTGCTGACCGTACTCGTCCCACACAAGCTGGAAGGGCTGGACGCCTATGCCGGCCATCCTTTTGAGACCCACGTCGTAGTGGCCTCTCAGCCTGATCACATAGTCACAGTTTGTGTGGCTGTGACCACGGACAGAGCCCTTCTCAAGGACCTCAATACCGCTGTCAAGCTGGGCAAGAGCCGCCTTGATGATTTCCAGATCTACCAACTGCGTCTGTACTCTAGTCCAATGGCTCATAATTGCTTCCTTTCGTGAAAGTAGAGCCTGAAGAAACTCAGTCCTTTTCTTCTGTCTTTTCAGCCTTATCGGAACCAAGGTGAATCTTTCGCTTACCCGTATCTACCCCAGCAGCGAAGCCAAATTCGGGTCTGGTGTCAATTAGCTCCTCTTCTTCAGAAGGAGAGCTTGAGGGACGGGCATGGTCCTTGGCCCACTCTCTCATCGCAGCTACCTGAGCCTCCATCGTTTTGGTGACAGGGCTGATCTCACACAAGGTCAATCGGAAGTCCTCAGTACAGGGCTCTCGGCCATCCAAAAACGCTCTGTTGAGTGCTGCCAGGTAAGCCTTTTCGATCTCGGCTCCTGTAAGACCAACGCTGGCCCCTAAAAGAATGTCTAGATCAAAAGCCTCTACCTTTCTGCCAAGGTGACCACGCCTTGGCTTGGTGATGTGGATGGTCAAGATTTCCCTTCTTTCTGGGAGGGTGGGAATATCTACCCGGAAAACCTCATCGAACCTGCGGATCAGAGCAGCAGGCAAATTGGCAATGTCATTTGCCGTTGCTACTACCATGACAGGGCTGTCATGCTCTTGCATCCAGGTCAACAGAGTGCCAAACACACGGGCTGTTACACCACTGTCTGTTACACCACTGCTCTGTAGCCCTGCCAGGCCCTTCTCAACCTCGTCAATCCAAAGGACGCAAGGGGCCATTGCCTCGGCCAGCCTGCAAACCTCTCTGATACGCTCTTCTGACTGACCCACAAGGGAAGCAAACACCCGGCCTGGGTCGAACCGCAGCAAAGGCAGGCCCCAGTAATCAGCTACCGCCTTGGCTGTCAGACTCTTGCCTGCCCCAGGGACGCCCACAAACAAGACTCCCTTTGGAGTAGGCAAACCATAAGCAGCAGCAGCGTCGATATCAGTGAACACCCGCTTACGCTCCATCAGCCAAGTCTTGAGCAGGTCAAGCCCACCAACCCCATCCATGCCGCAGTCTCCATGGGGAATGACCTCAAGCAGCCCGCTCTGCTGGACAGCATGGGCCTTTTCCTCCCCGATTTCCTCTACAGACTCCTCACCCAGAACCCCGCCATGCCTGACAGCCATTGTGGCAAAGGCGTTTTTTGCCTGGACTGCCGTCATGCCTTGGGCAGCAATGATTAGCCTGGCAGGATCTGTGTCTACCATCTTCTTGGTTGTCTTGCCACAGCCCATGCAGATCTCTTCCAGATAGACTGCCAGGTCCTCTCTGGTGGGCAAGGGCAGGTCTACCACGGGGATGATCTTTGCAAGCTCTACCGGAAGCTCTATGTCATGAGTCAGGATCACCAGGAACCTGTTCATTCTGCGGAGCTTGGAAATAGCCGTCTTGAAAATGGCAATGTTCTCAGGCAGTTTCCAGAAAGGGTGGTAGTCAACCAGCACATAGATCTTCTTATCGGAGCCCTTACCCGCCGCTGTGAGACGACTTAGGCATTCTATAGGATCGGTGATCCCATTTCCCTTGAAGGCTTTGTCAGTAGGGTCGTAGTCTACCCAACCCATGTCCAGTGTCCAGAAAGCGACACCCCAGCCCATCTGGGATCCTATGTCCTCTACGTAAAGCAAGCCACGCTCCGTCTCGTAGGTACGGAGCAGAGCCACTCCACAAGCAGCGTGAATGTACTCGGCAAGCCTGTCCCCATTCTTCATCAGGTCTTCTCCATAAGAAGGGTTAACATTGTCCAGATCGGACGCCCCGTAGCAACTACAACTGCGGCAGCAGCATCGGCAACATGTTCAAGGTCGGCTTTCACAGTAGGCCACTCAAATTCTTGCCACTTGTGCATCACAGCTTCCTGAATCGCAGTCTTTGAGTTGGTCTTGAAAGCCCTCTTTATCTCGTTGGGCTGAACCCACTCAGTCAATACAGAGTATGCTTCTAGTTCCTGAGCAATACAGGCAATCATTCCAGTAGCAAGTCCCATACACCTGTTTGCTCTGGCTCCTTGGGCTCCTCCGTGTGGGGTTTCAACCACCAAGGCTGCTACAGTATACCCCAGATCTGAACATTCATGGAGACAGAAGTCCATAATTTCTTCTCGGATGCCCTGAATCTTGAGAATGTCCACCTCGGCCTGGTAGACATGTTGCTTATTAGCTGGCTTAAGCTTCCTAATACACCTCCACAGCACAGGCATTGCCTTACGCTGTAGCTCTGGCCTAATCTCCATAGCAACCAGCCCTGTAGCCCCGTAAGCGACATCACAACCAACGACAATCTTTTTCCAGTCAGTGGCAGGGTGTTTGCAATATTTTCCGTTTACCCGCCCCTTAAGTTTGGGCGGGTTATACTCCGGTCTGAGGTCGGCATCCTTCCACTTGTTCACAAGGCTCGTCCTAAAAAGAGGTGGCGGTCCCTGCGGGAATCGAACCCGCAGCAAAGCCTCGACAGGGCTCTATGTTAGCCATTACACCAAGGGACCGGGCGGGGCCCAGAATGGTTCCTGGGCCCCTGTGTCTTGATAACCCTTTTCACCGTACCCACCCCAGAACACTCTGGGGAAACAAGGTCAAGAAACAAAAAGGGGCTGGCAGAGACGGGAGGGCTCGAACCCCCGACCTGGCGGGTAGAAACCGCCTGCTCTATCCAATTGAGCTACGTCTCCTTGTCTTCAATTTCTCCTTCTTGATACATTATACCCCCAAAACTAGTGAGTTTAACAACTTAATGGCAAAACCTCACCATTTCTGAGGGCCCTGTTTATGTCGAAGAGGGGTTTTCTCCAGTTCCCAGAAGGAACAGGCAGATCTCTTTTTGGGACAGTGTAGAGTCCACCAGAATACTGTTCGTACATTGTAAACCAATAATCATGATACCAATCCCCACTACACCCCCTGAAATGTTGCCAACCACACAGTTCCATACCACCACTCGAATAGCTTGACACTCTTTCGTAAAAACTGACACGGTTCTGGATCTTGCCCGCAAGCAAAGCTCCAGGCACAAAAGGTCTTTTCTTAAAGGCTAAGGCAACACTGGTTACCATCAGCTTTGGCGTACCAAGGCGTCTGGTTTTGCCTGTCTTAAATAGATAGATCACTCTTTCTGCCCTACCCCACTTCAACCTTTTGATCAGGTCTGTTCGGGTAGAGAACTCTGCCAGGATAGCTGCCTTTAGAGCAGAGCTTTCATACGCTCTACTCCGCCTGGCATCCAAAGTACCATCAGCCAACCACTCTACTTCTGTATATTCCTCCGGCAATAGGCTCCAGCCAGAAGAGATACCAGCATGAGCAAAGGGATACCCAACATACACCTTAAGCGGGGCTCCGTCCAGAACAGAAGTGTTCACACAAAACGAAAGAAAATGACACATAGCCTACTCACCTTTCTCTTCAGAGGGTTTATAGTCAGTCAAAAACACCAGGGCATCAATGTACTTCTTAACCATACGGAACCTACGGCCATCGTCCTCAATCCTGTCAAGAGTGGTAAGGTTATGCCTGATATCGGCAATCTTCACTTTAGTTGCCAAGGGACAGGTCTTGATTCGTTCCAAATACTTCTTGTAAGGCTCGTTGCCTTTGTGGGTAAGTAAAGCCACAGCATCGGCTATGGGGTCCCCGAAAACCTCTCGGATCTTTTCCTCGGTGACCTCCGTGTCCTCTACCACATCGTGCAGCAAGGCAACAACCATCTCTTCATCCGTGATCAGGTCAGGATCCAGAGCCACACTGAATGGGTGGACAATAAAGGGAAGGCATTTTAGTATCCAAACATTTCGTGGTAGTCACCCATAGCAAACAAATTGGCTGTTTCAATGATCGGATCTAGGTCAGCCAGGTAAAGCCCTGCTCCACAAAAA
>Ga0307375_10003432_pt1 | contig 15601 bp, 22 predicted proteins | sample TR1MG_FD_202531 | JGI IMG/M metagenome (GOLD analysis project Ga0307375, IMG submission 202531) | Soil microbial communities from Risofladan, Vaasa, Finland - TR-1 | ecosystem: Environmental > Terrestrial > Soil > Coastal area > Acid sulfate soil | place: Finland: Risofladan, Vaasa | collected... | reverse complement strand
TCGGAAACATGCGAATGCCTCTCCGTTTACAAATTTACAACGGGTTTCTCCCATTTCTCCTGTTGTATGCCTTTGTCTGTCCTTCTTTCCTTGTCTATTGGCTCAATATCATTGTGTACTTTGAGTTTCTCGTTCTTATCTCCTCCAAAATTGCCTTTGGATGCTGCAAACGCTGACCCCATCGTTCTGCCTCTTTGTCTTCGTTCTCCACACCTCCCTGTGTTTTTCAGACCTGTTAGTCCCCCATGAAGATTGGTATTCAAAGTTTATTGCTCAACAGTTGCTTCTCGATGCTATTCAGAAGGAGTGCAAGGCGTTACAGGAGGAGAGGCGTTACTTCGTCCCTGGCGATGTTCCGATGAGTGATGCCGATGTTGTGGAGTGGATCAGAGCCCGTGGCTTCGGTGATGCGTACATTACATTTCAAGAGGAGATTGCCCGCGAAGCGTCTGGGTCTGGCAAGTTGGCTGTGTTGACGTGGTTGCAGAAGCGTTTTGGCCCATCGTTCGTCGCCAAGGTGTGTCGTCAAACGCCCTCTCTTGCGCTTCGTTCTGCGTATGGAGGTCATTTGGCTGTGCTTCAGTGGCTTGCTGAACAAGGCGTTTCTATGAATGCAACCTCAGCGGACTCAGGCGCGAGTGTAGCCCACCTTGCGGCGATGAGGGGAGATGTGGACGTGCTGGCGTGGCTCTCGGAGACTCGCGTCGTCGATCTCAAGGCAAAGACCGCCGGCGGTTGTCGAATGTCGATCGCCCATTCCGCGGCCATCGGCGGTCACTTGCACGTGTTGGAGTGGTTGGAGGCACGTGGTGGTGGTGGTGGTGGTGGTGGTGGTGGTGGTGGTGGTGGTGGTGGTGGTGGTGTCGTCGCCGATATCAATGAGAAGAGCACCGATGGATGGACGTCGGTGCACTTCGCGGCTGAGGGAGGCTTTCTCGACCTTCTGGACTGGTTCGAACATCGTGGCTTCGATTTGCAGGCCAAGAGCAACAACGGACGAACTCCCCTTCTATCGGCATCTCTGAAGGGTCAAGTGGATGTTATGGACTGGTTATCTGCGCGTCCTGGTGTCGATCTGAAGGCCACGAGCAACGACGGATTGTCCGCCTCTCATCTCGCAGCGTTCAACGGCCATGTTCACGCTCTGAAGTGGCTAGAGAAGCACAACATCGACATGAAGGCGAAAAGCAGTGCTGGATGGACCCTGGCGCATTCAGCAGCACAGCAAGGCCACGTCAACGTGTTGGATTGGCTGGAGACTCGCAGGTTCGATTCGATGCTGAGGGAGAAGAGCCACGATGGGTTGGCAATTGCGCAGTTGGCTGCTCTTACAGGTCGCTTGAATGTCCTGGAGTGGTTGGATGATCATAGAATCGATTGGAAGGAGAGGACGAATGCTGGATGGACTGGAGCAGGAGCGCGCGGATAGACTGACACCTGCACATCAGGCAGCCCTCACTGGCCAGGTTCATGTGCTGCAATGGCTGGAAGCTCACGGGTGCAATTTGAGTGCGAAGAGTGTGGATGGATGGACGCCTGCGCACCGCAGCGCAAGAAGGTCAAGTACACGTTCTGCAGTGGCTACTGTCTCGCGGCGCCGATCTGATGGAAAGGAGTGCAGATGGATTGACGATTGTGCATTTGGCAGCAGAAGAGGGACACGTACCAGTCATTGCCTGGCTGGAGACGTGTGGTGTCGATGTGAAGGTGAGGATCAACTCTGACGGATGGACTGTCGCACACTCGGCGGCTCAAGAAGGACAAATGCATGTTCTTGAATGGCTGAATGCTAAAGGCGCAGATCTCACGGCGAAGACAAGTGGTGGCCTGACACCGGCGCTCGTGGCGCGTCACTCAGATCAACCGGACATTGCGGATTGGTTGGAGAGGCAAGTTCAACCATTGTAAGTGTACGAAGTGACTGATCTCACTGTATGCGAGATATATGGGTGAGTATCTGGTCTTTGGGGTATGGAAGGGATGATGAAGCGTGGAACAACGCAGGTCTGGCTCTATCATCTCGCGCAACAGACGAAGGACCTTCTCAAGATTCTCTGAATCGGTAATGGAATCCATGATGATGGATCTCGAGCGTAGAATCGATTGAGTGACTCCTTCATCGTCGATTCTACTGATCCAACGTTCCTTCCCCCCCTGGGGGGGGGCTATCCTAGACGGGACTACTTATTCATCGGCACACCTGCTTCGCAGGCTCTTTTATATGTACACTGTGCGTGTGCGGTTCGCTTGGATCGGGTGTTTGTTCCGATCGAGATATCTCTCTCTCTCTCTGTGTGTGTGTGTGTGTGTTTTTTTTTTAGACTGTGGGTAGTGAGCTGCCAATCTTGGAAATGTTGAACAGATATTGGTCTGTGACGCCAGCAGCAGCGCGGAATGCAGGAGTGAGACCGAATTGCAGGAAGTTGTAAGGAAGCGATCCGGAGCTGGTGCAGGGTCTGGAATGTGCGTCTGAACCTACCCATGCGAGGAATATCTTGAGATCGCATGTGGTGACGGGGTGGTTTGCGTTGTGGCAATCACCTTCAGGAATAGTGCAGTCGTTGGTGAGGCAGACGGAGTCGGGACAGGTGAGCGATTGTCCGGTGTTCGCGCACGAGGAGGGGCACTCGCTGCAGCCATCGATCCATGTCAACGCTGTCACGACGCCCTTGGTCATCTCCACTACGAGAGAGTACGAACCCACAGTGTACCTGTTTGTAACACCTCCTTCATTCACGAAGTAGTTCTTGCGAGTCGAATTCAAGCCAAACGCAGACACATACATGAACGTTTCCTGCGGTATTGATGTATTCAAAGTCAAATTGGCGTAGGCTACAGATGATACGAATAGGAGGGTATGGCGAACAGGAGGGCAGACCAACAGAGCGCCAAGTGTGTTTGTGCGCGAGAGTGGTCAATGTGGGCAAACACGATGAGTAACAGGGGAGGTACAGGTTAGAAATGAAGTGCAGACAAAGGAGGCGACGATAAAAGTGGAGGGAGGAGGAGACAGGAGGAGGAGGAAGGCGGGGAGCAGTGGCTGTTTTTGGAGCAGGAAACAGAGACGCTCTCCTGCTGTTCAACGAGGAGATCCAGGACACTAATCCTCTGACACTGCAAGGAGGAACGACAAAAATGGGGAGGAGAGGGATCACGCACTATTGGGGATGACCAGTTTGGAGAGGCGGTCGACGGGAGGGAAGAAGATGGCCTTCTGGACATCCCACAGCGATTCATTCATTGGCTGGCTTGCATTTGGGATGACGATGTAGATGTACAACAAAGAAGGAGCTCTCCATACGAAACCACTAGTTACACCATACAAGCCGGCTTCGTCGCCAGTACCGCCGGGGTCAGAGCCGATTGGGATGAAAGGGTCCGCTTGCGAGACGTGCCAGACGAACGCGAAGAGGAACACCACGAAAACCAATCCCAGGCGCTGCGCAGTAACGGCCATTTGGGACAAAGGGCAGCTTGAACCACAAGGGACTACTGTAGGGAATGGAGAGACTCTGCAGCCAATCTCTCCACAACCGAGGGACACATATGGCGAAATTCGTTACCTAAACATAGAGAAAGGTGGACGACTTTGGCCACCGGACCAGTACCGACTTCCGTTCTCAACGTACTACCACTACAGAGATGAGCACCGTGAAGCTGAACGACAAAGTAGAAGATGCGAGAGAGACGATTGAAGGTATGAAACTGCTCCTCTCCGACGGGCCAACTGTTTTTCGGCCTCTTTGGTCGTATTCACCTCCCTGAATCCCCATATCACTGACGAAAATCGTACGACTTGAAGTATTACACGGAATTTCGGAACTTTTAGGCTGCGATCTCGATAAGGAGAGTCTAACGATCATTGCGAGTCTCGTTCAACTTGGAGTCAACCCCGAAGCGCTCGCACAGGCCGTCAAAGAGCTTCAAAAGGAGAAGCAGATCTTGCAGGATCAACCTCAGTGAAGTTTAGGTCTTTCAACCCGCTTTGAAACCGACCAATCGCTGAGGTGGAGGCACGACCCGTTGTGAATTTTCTAGTCCAACTTGCAGCCCACTGCTCCGTCAAACTCATAGATGGCCTGTGAACTCAGTGCTTCCTTTTCTTGGATCTGTATGATGAGTACGTGTAATTGTCTGATCGCATGTGGTGGAAGGGATGCGGACGCATCCGAGTCATCCATCTGCGTTGGTTCATCTCCCAACGCAACCTAATAAATGGTGAAAATGCTATAAATCAGTTTTCCTACCTATTGTAGCTGATATCGCAGTCGCTAGGAGGCTATTGAAGGGAGGGTTCGGCCCGGCGAAGTGGGCGCTCTGGAATTGCCGGAATTCGCTTTCCGGAAGCACTCAACTCTGCGCCGCCGTCCTGTGCACATCCCCTTCACCTCTCACACCTCTCGACTCGTCTCTTCGTTGCGTGTACATTAGTGCTTTGACCTTGACTTCCACTATTCGGTGACTCAGGAGCCGCCATTACGAAATGGAGATTGCTCTTACCTCCGCTCAGGTCTCTGGCAAATGGGGCGCCCGTCGCGCCGGCAATATGGCCCGTGCCAACCCTCGACAGTATTCCACACACGCCAATGCCTCCTTTTCCCAACGAAATGAACCTCCCTTGTACGTTTGGGCCCGTGTCCTCCCCTGGAATTCCGTCTTGTGTCTCTCTGGCTGCATTTTGTCTCGATCGACCAATTTTGGGGACGTTATGGTCAAACGTCACCTGATGTGCACTTAATGTGCCATGAACGCGCAAGATGAGCACATCCAACATGTGTGTCGAGTGTTGAACCGTCTGTTGCAGGTTTTGGCCTTTATACCCCTGTGCCCCGACATTCTCGCTTTCCAGACCTGTCTCGCTTGATTTGGCGTGATTATTGCGATATGGCGTTCTGAAATTGTGAAGAGCAGGCGTTCCTAACCCGAAAGTGTGTTTGTCCCCGCCTCCCTGCGCTTTTCCCATTCTCTGCGTGTAGGCCCTCATTTGAGCACTTCATCCAGCCGACTCGTGACTTTGTGACCTTGGTCTCGTACCGCATTCATGCGGTGTTGGGTTCCGCTTGGTATTCGTTCCATATGCCGCTGTGGTTGCCGCAAGTCGAAGTGAAGCCGGCGCCGGTGGCTGTGGAAATGCCTTCTTTTGTGGAAACTGGGTTGCGTGTGACGTACGAAGGTGAACGTGGTTGGACAATGCCCGAGGAGGAGACTGCGCGCTTCGAAGAGGGACGTGACGCGATGAAGCTGTGGCAGTTGCGCGTGCCTGCTGTTGCTCTGCGCTCTGCGAAGATGGCCGTTGCACCTGCAAATGCGCTGCGTTGGGAGTTTTTGGACCTGTACAAGTGCTTGGCAATGGAGGTGGCGCTGAATTCGTACGACGAGCCCGAGCCGGTCCCGAGTGCCTCCCCATCGACTTCGCGTGCCTCAATCAGCGACTACTTCGCCGAATTGCAGTCCAGAGAAGTGCAAGTGGGACTTGTGCGTGTACCAAGAGAGCGCAGAGGACTAGATGACGGACGCATTTCCGCGTCGTGTCCCTCCGACCTCGATTACTACTCCCTCCCCACCACTTCCCCTGTTTCGCAACGCACACAGATGCTCATCATCGCCACGGTAGCAGCCACCGTCGCTGTCACCACAGCAACGGCCACAATCGCATCTTTCTTCAACAAGCTCTGGTGAAGCCCTTTCCACCTCCCAATCGGCTCCCCTCCCTACTCGTTGCCTCTCAGCTTCTTCCTCCCCACTCTGCTTCTTCTTTCCCCCAACTCCCAACTCAACCTCTTCTCTACTCCAAACAAACCCTCAACAATCATTCGAGCGTACCCAAGGCGTTTCTCCATTCATCATCGCTTTCCACTCGCCACTGAGCGATTTGTCTATACATACTGAAAGCAACCGTCGCCTCAACAGGATATGGGTACCAAAATCTACCGCTCAAGGACGTGTCATCCCCAAAGATCGCAGTCACATTGCGTGCACTGACGAGCACTTGTACTAAACACTCCCGTTCTCTTTGCCAATTTGCTGAACTTTTGTGTGTATGTACGCAAGGGCAGCGATCGGGGGTCACTCAGGGGCAGGAAAACGTCTCTACCTGGGAGGCTGGACGAATCCATCATGCAGGTATTTCGGGGCTCAACTCGGGAAGCCCGCAAAAAGACTTCTGGGGCCAAATCTGGAAGTGGACGATAGTACAGGTAATGGGGATTCTGACCTCAGATGGTCTCCACCGGCCGTATTGAACACCAAAACGTGTGAAGGGGAAGGACTTGACTTTTGAAGCGTCCAACAAGGAGATCTTTATTGGCCTACAATCTCTTGCTTTGCTGTCTGAAGGGGAAAGGCAAACGATGGCAGTAGACACGGGGAAAGGAGGAAATGCGTGCGGGTGGAGATACGAGGTCACCAAGGCGAGAATGAGACCGAGCCCATTTCAAATGATAGAGCATGATAATACAGAGTGATCAGAAGAAGGAGACGACCATGAGAGATGATGATGAAGCAGACGATGCACCAAAAGCGCAGAATGCCCCCACCCCCCGGAATCCGCCAGGTGCTTTCTTCACACTCACGCACAACGATTTCAGGGTCGAGGACCAAAACGGCAAAACACTCCTCTGTACGACTCAGTGGTTCGTATATCGTTGTTAACTCCGTCCAAATCTATTGCATCTGATGTAGACTATTGGAGCGAAGGGTGAAGATGAGATGGTAGACGAGGCGATGGTAGCAGGGCATCACGGAATGATCTTCTTGGAAACGTCCCTCCTCTGCATACGAACGTGAGTCTGCTGGGATTTCGTGGGTATAATGTAATTCGCTATGATGTCTAGTGCGTGTAGGAGAGGAGAAAGTAGATCGAAAGAGAGTAGACGGACAGGAGGGATATTCGATTCACAGCGCGACTGACGAGTGGTGTTGCATACAGGGCACGAAAGGATGTGTAGTTTGAGTTGTGGAAATGATTGATGGGAATAACTTCGGCGCAGACGGTGGCCAAGTCCCTATGACAAGGCGTTCTTAGGGGGGGACAAGCACGCGCCAACCGCCGAAGGTTTCCGCAGACATATATGGGTCGCATCGTGGCTTTAACCTTACCGATAGGTCTCTCAAATACGAAACTCCCGTTTTAGCCAAAACCGGAAGTATAGCTCTCGAGAGGCGGTCATAGAAGCCTAACATCTCTGTTCGGAAAAAGGACGACGCTCGTGACTCTAACTGCTTTCTCATGGTCGTTCAGTAAGGTATTCGCAGTGAAACTTGTCTAAGAATCGCAAGGGAGAGGAGAGAGCCGATGCAGATGGTAGTAGAAGGGCGATGGAGACAAACGCCGCGAGAATCGAGTGATGTCGCATGTAGGCTCTGAAAGGAGTGTAATGTGGACTGTGGAGATGATTGGTGAGGAAGGTGATCGCTGATGATGATGGACATGATCACAACAGTGCGAGTTGAAGGCAGCAACTAATCCGAGGCGATGCAGATCTTCCAACAGAATCAAAATGAAGGAAGCAGAATGATAACTGTAGAAGATGAGGTGTCGGTGCGAAGACGCGAATAACTACAGATGACGAAGCCATTGAGCAGTGAAATGGTTTGAAGTCGGAGGATGTCATCGTTGTTGAGGGGAAGAGAACGGTCAGCTCGGAGACTGGGAACGCCCAGCTCTCGTTTCTGTTGCTTCTCTAATGCATAATTCAGAGTCAATTCAGCTTCACTCATGATACAGATATGATTTTCGAGACCAATAGACCATCTTGTCGATCATGTTCTTCTCAAGTACAGCGAAGACAGGGGCGACCGCGAGGTCCTGGGTCACCCTTCCAATTGGTGCCACGCCGCTTTCAAATGATGGAGCATGATAATCCAGCGCGATTGCGAGAATTAGATGAGTATGAGAGATGATGATGAGACAGCACGTGCGACAAAAGGGGGATGTCTCCCCCGGAATCCACCAGGTGATTTCTTCCCACTCGCGCGCAACGATTTCAGGTTTGATAACGGAAACACAAAGCGCGTCTCTTTACGACTTGGATGTTGGAGAGTGGGCTTTGATTGAGTCTAAATAGATTGAATATGATGTTGACTAGTGAATCGAAGTTGAAGGGAATGTTGAAGCAGGCGGATGCAGCAGGGGAAGCATGAAACGCCGCACCTTCTCGGAAACGACTCATCCGCATAAGAGATGTATTTGTTGCCGTTGATTGGTAGAATGCGAATCGCAATGATGTCCAGTAGGTAGAAGAGAAGAAGGCAGGAAGGAGGAGAGCACCTGACAGCCCGGATCGCAGAGAGAAACGGCGGTGTAGGATTTCGGGGTGTTTCGGATCTCCTTCAGTTCCAATGTTCGACAAGCGCCCATATTCAGCTTGTTCGATCTGATTCTGAGATGTGTTGATGACGGTTTCTCAACTGAGTACCACATGGACAAGGGAAGGAAAAGTGCCTGGAGACCAGGCGCAGAACAAGGAAAGGTCAATTTCTGCTCGGGGTTGTCGATGTGGAGGGGGAAACTAACGCAAGAACCGCTTCAAACTTGGCACAGATGTTCGAAAAGGGGGAATCGAACCGAAAGGAGAAGGAGAAGACGTACACCGACAGTCTACTCGGCGAATCGAATCTTACCGCTAAATAGGACGCTTTCAACGTTCACCAGTTTCGTTCTAGACACAAAATATTGGGGAACCGATCCAAGTCACCGGAAGGTTGCATTGAAAGTGGCTGCGCGAGCGAGTCAGCCATTCTCTACGGTATGTGGGGTAAAGCAGGAGCAAACATGTGGGTCAGCATAAAAGTACATTTCTCAACAACTTGAGCACCTCATGGAGATCTTGAACGTGCAGTGGAGGTTCCAGACGAAGAAACGAGAAGGGAGGAGCAACACTCAAATACTGGACGAAGGGAGCAAGTGTACATGGTATTAATGGCATTTCAACGTACTTAGTGAGATGTTCTAATTAGAAAAGGGGATAAACTCCCTGTCAGAAGGTGGGTCTGACCGTGAGACGAGTGAGACTTTGAGCGCGCTTTGGCACGCCCAACCGACTCCTCCTTTCTTGGAAGTTGCGAGGGAAAATTCGGAAAGTTCGCAGAACTTCAACAGCAACCTCAGTGAGGATCTCAATTACGTATGGTACATTTTGAATTGATCAGCGGTGCTTTTGTATCACATGTTGGCTTGGGACATGGTACAGATAAGTCATCGGATCTCTGTCGGGATGCGGGTGCTGGTTCATTTGCCTCTCTTGCTTGTTGATGAGGGCGATGAGCCCTTGGACGGTGTTGATGATTTGTTGATAGCAGAAGATGCTTCCTTCATCTTGGTGAATGCGTTTGGGGAAGAGGAAGAGAAGGGAGGCAACTTGGGCTCCTTGACGGCGGAGGTTTGCTTGGGCGCTTGCTTTGGGGTCGTTTGTGCAGTGATGGTGGACAGCTTCTTCATGGCTTGCGTTGAGCGTTCATCTTCAGAGTCTTGGGATTCAGAAGATTCGAAAGAAGAAGAGGAGTGAGCAGTGGAAGCCTTGGCATCGCTTTTCGAAGATGATGATGACCCTTTCTTCGCGGCGGTACTCTTCTTCGTAGCAGTATTAGTGGCAGAAGTAGCAGTAGTGGTAGGAACAGGGGTAGTGGCACTATCATGCGACACAGCAGAAGTCGTTGCGGCTGTTGGTGGAGTCTCCTTCTCGTGATGATGATGTTGTTGTTGTTGGACAGTGTTCGTGGCGTGAGCCTTCGCAGTCTTCTTCGCCTTGTTGGCAGCTGCTGCAGTGGCTGAGCGCGTCGAAGCGGCGGACGCATCGCTCGCGTATCCTCTCTCCTCTTCCGCCTGCTCTACGACCACTGTTTGTTCGGGCTCAATCTCATCCCAGTCGATCTCTGCTACGAATGCCTTCTTCACAGTCGCGGGCGCATTGGGCTCTGGCCTGGGCTTGGATTCGGGCTTCGAGGTCGATTTGGTGGCGGCAGCGGAGGGCGCATGGCTCTCCTTTCCATTGGCCTTCGTGGTAGCCGACGTTGTGGAAGCCAAAGAAGAAGCAGCAGCAGAAGTAGTAGTTGCAGCAGTAGTAGTAGTAGTCGTTGTGGCCGTGGCAGTGAGAGCGGAGCTCGTCGTTGCCTTCTTCGTCGAAGTGGGCTGTTGTTGGACCTTCTTTGTGGCGCTCACTTTGGGAGCGCGATACGTAGACTTGGCTTGGGATGAAGATTCGGACTCGTACTCTGAATCGGAATCGGAAGAAGATGAAGAGGACGACGCATCATCAGAATCGTTGTAGTACTCCACCTTCGTGGGCGCTGTCGCCTTCGCTGGGCGATGAACGGGAGTAGAAGCTGCTGTGTGCTTAGAAGTAGGATCAGGAGTAGTAGAGGCAGTGGGAGTACTAGGGACGGCAACAGAGGCAGACGCTTTGGACGTCACTTTCGCACTCATCTTCTTCTGCTGTTCAGTTACCTTCGCTTGTGCTGGCGTCGATTCCTTCGCCTTCGTAGGTGCGCTCAACGATTTCGCGGGGGAGGAGGGAACGGAGGAGGAGGAACTGGCAATAGACTGTTTGGAGGACGAAGCGGTGCTCTGCGGTTGAGACGAGGACGAAGAGGACGAGGAAGAGTCGGAAGGAGCCATTGGCTTTGGCAGGGTGGCAGCAACTGATTTCGGTCCGGCAGAAGCAGAAGAGGCGGGAGAGGGAGAAGCAGGGGCTGGAGAAGACGAGACAGAAGGTTTTGCACTTCCATTCGCCACCTTTTGCGAGAATGTTTGCTTGGGTGGCTGAGAAGATGATGGCACGGCTGCAATGTCACTTTCAGAGTCACTGTAGGCAGTAGAAGACGATGACGACGATGAAGAAGAGGAGGATGCGACATCGACATCATCGACTTCCATTTGCTCCTGCTTCCTTGAAGACTCGAATTTACTAGCACTCGCCTTTTTCACAGGAACAGAAGAAGTGACAGTTGAAGCGCTCTTCTTGGAGGCAGTGGAAGCGAGCGGGACGGTGGCGGTCGACGAACTCGTCTCTTCGGGATCCTTCTTCTTCGAAACACTTTCAACGGAACTAGTCTTCTTGATCGGAGGAGAAACTTCGGAAGAAGCGGGCGGGTTAGAGGAAGCAGAAGATGAGGAAGACGAGGCCAAAGTTTGCGGCTTCTCCTCTGGCAAGTCCACTTCCATTGTCGATGGATGCGATGAAGCAGCAGATACTTTCGGAAGCGTTACGGGAGGGGCGGCCTTTTTGACTTTCGGAGCATTGGGAGTCGAGGAAGAGGCAGATTTCTTGGGCACGGAAACTTTTTTGGCCACCATGGGCTCCTCGGGCGTTTTGTCGCTCTCTACGGCTCGTTTCTTGATGCTAGTCTCGATCTTCTCTTCATCTAACTTGGAACCATTGTCGGAAGATGAGGCCTTAGGCTCAGGGGCCTTGCGTTTCTTTGATTTCTCTCCATCGCCCTTAGTTAGCACGTCTTGGGACATATTGACATGAGCAGATTCGTAGAGATGATCCTTAGAAGATGATGGAGGGGAAGATTTCTTGGCAGTCGTAGATGGTTGGTCGGGATTCGATGAACTTGCTTGTTTCTGCTCTTGAGATGCATGTGGCTTTGCTGAAGGGGGCATGGGGTTCTTTTTGGGTTGTACTGATGGAGAAGCGTGGGTGTTGTGGGTTTGCTTGTGAGTTTGAGGCTTTGGTGAGGAGTGGATGGCAGATTTCGGTGTCGCTGTGTTTTCGCGCAGCACAAGCCTTCGAATGACCGCAACTTTGGGTGTCCAAGAGGAAGTAGTACCCCAATCGTCGAATACTTCAGCGAGATGCATGGTGGAGTCTGGAATGTCGGCGTTCATAGCAGAATGGCGAAGGATGAAACCGCCGTTTGGAAGTTCGGGCTGTTCCGGGTAGCTAGCATTGAAGGTGTTCGCAATCTTGTGATATAACGATTTAATGGTCGACATGGATGGTATACCAAGCATGAACGTGATCATAGGTCCATCACCAGCGGTAGAAAACGATTCCGGATCGCGTGCCACTTCAACGACGATCCTAAGCGGCTTGGCGCCTTCCATCTCAATTCCGACAACTTAAGCACCAAATAGACGGTGCGCTCAGATGGATACACAGGAGCAGACAAGGATTCGAGGAGGAGGCGTCCGCAAAATGGACTGAGTTGCATTTTCCTAGTTTTGAGCTGAACGGCTCCGCTAAACATAGAGAATTTCGTCCTGAGATATTCCCGATCGTGGTGACCCACAGATTCCACTTCACCTTCATCGCCGCATGAGATTGAGCATGAGATCAGAGACCAACTTAAATTGATCCCCCCCCCCACACACACACACACACATGCCGTCGATCCCATGCAGAATAGGACTGCGACGAGTGTGCATCTGCTTTCGGTGCGTCCGCACTGCTTTATTACAAAGGGTGGAGTGGGTCGGCGGTGAGTGTGTCGTCCGTCTTAGTCGTGCTTGAGTTCGTACTTCTCATATCGAATGCCATCCTTGTTGATGACGGCGATGTCTACGTAGTCACCAGTGTAAATGTCGCGTTCGCTGGCGGCAGTGAAACAGTCCTTGACGAGGGTGACGGCGTCGGCCTCCGGAATGTCCCAGCGATCCTTGCCAGCCTGGTGCTTTCTATCGATTTGGTTGTCCACCACGGGCTGAATGAGTTCGTGACCCGTTCCTTGGCACACGACAGGCACTCTCTGGAAGGAACCGACGGCATCGTAACCGTACACGGCACCCTTTCCCTCGGCGTCCAGACCGGCGATGATGTTGAACGTGTAGTACGGGAAGAAGCGCTTGTAGTACAGAGTGTTGGACAACATTTGAGCAATAGATGGCGTGGACATCTCCTTACGATGTTGCTGCTTGTAGAACACCATACGAGATGACAAAGTCTTGTGCAAAGTCAGCTGATCCGCCAGCATGCCGCTCGTCGCAATGATGCAGTTGGGGGTGCTAATTACAAAGGACAAATCGTTCGTAGGGGGATGTCAGAACAGTAAAGGAGGCAGACTCGCAAAATAGGAGCAACAGAGGGGAGAAATCGGGAAGGAAATGGTTGCGCCGCAGAGACGAAACTTTCGAACGCTCAACGCGGGCTTCGTACAGCTCGGTGAGCTTGCTACCATGGCGAGTATTGATGCTATAACCAGTAGAAACACGAGTGTCACCAGCAACGATCACAAAATCGGAACCAGAGACTGCAAGCACAGTTCTAAGCAAGAGAACGCGAACAATTCGTCAGATCAGCGGTTAGAGCTCGCAATCAGATTCAAACAGGGCTCAGCACGCAGCAACACAATGAAGAAACGACAATACATCGTAAAACAGGAGAAAACGAACCCTCCATTGTTCTCATACGGAGACCATTGCTTGGCAAGTTGATGAGGTTGTGCAGTGTGCGTGTACAGCCCAGATCGATCCATTTTGAGAAGACAGGGGAGGAAATGACTTCTATACGAGATGGTATATCCAACAGAGGCAAAAGATCGGCACACTCGAGCAGAGGGGAGTGGGCAAAGTGATCGCGAGCGTAGCTCTTCTGCAGCTCCCAATACGTTTTCGGGGGAGGTACAATAGACAGCCATTGCTTTTCAACCAGCCCTTGTCAGAAGAGTGCGGCGTGTTGCCCTATAAATAGAGAAATTGGTGATATCCTCTAATAACTGGGGATGTGTATGGGCAAATGTAGTGCCAGTAATCCAGCCGCCCATGTTGTCGTCACATGTTGGTGTTATCCTTCATAGAGATATAGTTGGTCTTCGGTTTGTTGGTTTTAGGCGTGTGTCAAGTCGTTTGCCCTCTTCTGAGCCTAGAAAATGTGGATCGAAGTCTCGAAGCTTTTGCTCTGGAATTAAGCGTGAAGAAGTGTATCGGCCTTCCTATGATTCTCGAAAGAAGGAGAATACCTATCGTTGGCCAACAAGTCGGAAGGAGGAACTGGAATCGTTGGCAAAGAAGGTGCATCCGGACGCAACATTGAAGAAGGCCGATCCCGACTCCTTTTCGTTTCGTGTGCAGGTGAATGAGCGCGTATCTCCCTCTCGTCCCGATGAATTTGTGGAACCTGTGTCTGGTCTTCTTAAGCCTCCTCCGATGGTTCAGAAAACGGATCCCTTCGTCCTTCAGCAGCACAAGAAGCGCGCCGAGCGTCGCGCCGAGCTCTTGTCCCTCCTACGTCGTCAGACCGATACGCTTACCATTTCGCAAGTGAATGAATACTACGATCAGCTGCGGGATTTGGATTTTGAGGATTTAAAGGAAGGTTTCGAGCCGCAGTACTTCACACGAGCTCAATTGGTGTCTGAAGGTGTGGTTCTCCCTAACGTGGCCTCTTCTGTTGTTGTTTCGTCTGCCTCTTCCTCCGTTCGCTCTTCTTTGGGTAGAATTGGTAATGAAGAATGGTCCTTGGCGGATACTGCGTTGCGTCGCAAGTTCCTGGAGGATTTGTTGGTGAATGAAGCCGAGCACGTTTCTCTCGCGTCTAGTATGCCCTCTGCTGGTCGTCGTCTGCCTCGTCGCCTGGATACGCTCTCTCTTTTGAATACCCTGTCCCTGTATCGTTTGTTTGGTTTGTGTATGCAGACTGTGATGGTAGCACCATGGGCGGTATTGCGTGGTCTTTCAAAGTTGCTCGGCTCGAGCGCTTCGTCGTCGTTTTGGCAGTTCGAGAGCGAGGCTGAGGCACTTGACTTCCAGAAAACGCTCGACGCGAAGGAAGAGGAGTTGAAGAAGATGTTGCAAGACCTGAAGGAGAAGAAGAGTCACGCAGAGAAGTTGGCAGGCAAACCGGCGCTCTTCTTGGTGTTCTTGAGGACCTTCCCCGTGCGATGGCTGTGGTTCATGATCAGACTCGCCACGTGGTACCCGCTGTTGGCAGCATACAAAGTGGCAAAGGTGGCCGGCATCTGGGCGTACTTCACGGTGTACGGGACACTCGACGTCGCGAAGAGGAGCGCGCTCTCCATCGCACAACTCCTCGGAGGCAGCAACGGGCGCATCGCGTCGTCCATCGCCACCGCTTGGAACGGGCTTGCGCCTCACACCTGGAAACGATACTACCTTGGAGACCCGCTCGGCACACTGTGGGACAGAGGCACAGGACACTCGGAACACGTCCTTCAGCAATCCAAAGACGCATTCAACGCCATCGGATACGGACTCGAGAGGGGGATACTAGGATTCTTCCACAGCAACAGACTTATAGGACTACTCATACTACTCGCCATAGCCATTGGAACTGCACAAACTCTCATAGAACCGGACTTGGACTTCTTGGAGGAGGCTTCGGCAAGGGCGAACTCTGGGAACTCATCATCGTCGACATAATCCACTTTCTAGTCATTGGAACACTGCGATAGATACCTCACCAAGAGAGAACCATCTTCCAAAGTGGAGCAGCCGCGCCTTCGTTCCGCCTCCGCCACGAGTCTCTTCTGCCATGGGACGTCCTCACTTTCAACTGTCAATACCATAATGTACAAACCTGCATCCCATTACGAGGAAATACGTCAGCTCTGTGCCACAGGGCAGGTCCGATCTCGCGCTATGGGGCTCGAGATTGAGAGTGATGCCTGACCTTCCCGGCCCCTCCCTCACAAACCGATTGTA
>Ga0307375_10003428_pt1 | contig 15611 bp, 19 predicted proteins | sample TR1MG_FD_202531 | JGI IMG/M metagenome (GOLD analysis project Ga0307375, IMG submission 202531) | Soil microbial communities from Risofladan, Vaasa, Finland - TR-1 | ecosystem: Environmental > Terrestrial > Soil > Coastal area > Acid sulfate soil | place: Finland: Risofladan, Vaasa | collected... | reverse complement strand
GGGCGATGACCGGCCGATCAACCCTGAACAGGATCGCATGATGGTGCTGGCCGCGCTGGAATCGGTCAGCATGGTGGTAAAATTCGACGAGGACACACCGCTTGATCTGATCCTCGCCTGCAAACCGGACGTGTTGGTGAAAGGCGGCGACTGGCGCACCGAAAACATTGTCGGCGCCAGCGAAACGCAAAGCCGGGGTGGCACGGTGCACAGCATCCCTTTTTTACATGAACGTTCCACTACCGCGCTATTGAAGAAGATCCGTTCCTTATAAATCATGACAGAACAACCTACCGAAATTACCCTGCACCAGCAATCCCGCGAGTTGGAAATCGCCTTCGCGGACGGCTTGCGCAGCAAGTTTCCCTTTGAGTTTCTGCGCGTCAATTCACCGTCCGCGGAAGTGCGCGGCCACGGCATTGGGCAGGAAGTGCTGCAGGTCGGGAAACGCAATGTGAATGTGCTGAACATCGAACCGGTGGGCAGCTATGCGATCAAGATCGACTTTGACGACGGCCATGACACCGGGCTGTACAGCTGGGAATACCTACGGCGTCTGGGTGAACATCAGGATCAAATCTGGCAGGGATACCTGCAGCGCATGAAAGAGGCGGGCGCCTCGCGCGACCCGCTTTAGCTTATTCATACTTCCCCCCACAAGTGAGGGAGTACACCAGTTCAGGAGCAAAAATAATGGCGAATACCCATTTCGGTTTCGAGACCGTTGCAGAAGAAGAAAAGGCCGGGAAAGTTGCCGGCGTGTTTACTTCCGTCGCGAGCAAATACGACGTCATGAACGACCTGATGTCGGTCGGCCTGCATCGCCTGTGGAAGCGCTACGCAGTCAGCATCAGCGGCGTGCGCGCCGGGCAGCGCGTGCTGGATGTGGCGGGCGGTTCGGCGGATCTCTCGCGGCTGTTCCTCAAGGAAGTCGGCAGTACCGGACAGGTTGTGCTCACCGACATCAACAACGCGATGCTGCGCGTGGGGCGCAACCGCCTGCTTGACGAAGGGATCGCCACGCCGGCCACACAATGCGATGCCGAACACCTGCCCTTTCCCGACAACCACTTCGATTGTGTCAGCATCGCATTCGGCCTGCGCAACGTCACCCACAAGGACGCCGCCCTGCGCGAGATGCAGCGCGTGCTTAAACCGGGCGGGCGCGTCATCGTGCTGGAATTCTCCAAGGTCGCCAAGCCGCTGGAAAAAATCTATGACCTGTATTCCTTCAAGCTGCTGCCCAGAATAGGGAAGCTCATCGCGGGCGATGCCGACAGTTACCGCTATCTCGCCGAGTCTATCCGCATGCATCCGGGGCAGGAAGAACTGAAGCAGATGATGGTTGATGCAGGACTGGAGCGTATCGAATACTTCAACCTGACGGGTGGCGTGGTGGCGGTGCATCGCGGATACAAGCTTTAGCATGCCGGTATTTTCTTGTCATGATATCGACTGGCGCAACTTTGAAGATGAATCCCGTTCATGAGTAATTTCCCCAAATGCCCGAATTGCGACTCCGCGTACACCTACGAGGACGGCAGCATGTATGTCTGCCCCGAATGCGCGCATGAATGGAGCAAAGATGCCGTACAGGAAAGCACGGACGAAAAACGCGTGGTGCGCGATGCCTCCGGCAATGTGCTCAATGACGGCGACAGCGTCACGGTGATCAAGGATCTGAAGGTCAAGGGTTCCTCAGCAGTAGTCAAGGTGGGCACCAAGGTGAAGAACATCCGTCTTGTCGGGGGTGACCATGACATAGACTGCAAGATTGACGGTATCGGGGCAATGTCGCTGAAATCCGAATTCGTCAAAAAGGCCTAGTACCTTATCGTTTGCACAAAAATCATATCGTTTGGCTATTCCGCGGCGCTGGCGACATCCCGCGTCTATCACAGCGCGGAAAGATCAAATCTGCTGCTCTGCCATACCTATCATCCGGCCCCTTGCATCCCCCACTCACATCAGCGATGATATGCTCACATTTATTGTGAAACTCAGGTGTTCCATAAAACCGCAATCGTGTCTGCACTGAGCAGAATACAGCGCGTAACTTGCGCCGCGTAGTCACCTGATTGTCCTGTAACTTTCAAAGCATCCAAGCTCCTGGAAAAATTTACGGTACCCCTAACGATCCCATATGCAACAACGCGTAGAAAAACTTGCGGTCCTGTTTGCCGATATTTGCGGCAGCACATCGCTCTATGAAAATCTTGGGGACAACCTGGCGCGAAAATTGATTTTTCAATGTATCAACACCATGAGCGACATGATTTTTGCCGGTCAGGGTACACTGGTAAAAACCATAGGCGACGAGGTCATGGCCACTTTCCCGAGCGCCGAAGCCGCCTTTTATGCCGCCTGCTCTATCAGGGACGCGGTGGAACATATCAAACCTTTGGATGGCGTAACGCTGCATATTCGCATCGGCTTCAACTTTGGCCCGGTAATCAAGGAATCCCATGATGTATTTGGCAACACCGTTAACGTCGCCTCGCGTGTCACCGCGATAACACGGGCGGGCCAGATAATGGCGACCCAGGCGGTATTTGATGGCCTGCCTGTTGGTTTGCAAAAGAGAATGCGTCAAATTCTGCGTGCCGAGCTTAAAGGCAAGCAGGACCGATTCGACCTGTATCAGGTTATCCTTGAGCAGGAAGACGTGCAAAGCACACGTATCGGTATGCCTGCATTCCGGAAGTCTCCGGACAATATCGATGAAATAATTTTGCGTTATCGCGGGCACACGATCAGGGTAAACAAGGAATGCAGAAGTGTGGTACTGGGGCGTGATGATTCATGCGATCTGGTTGTGCAGAATGAGCTTGCATCCCGCTTGCATATTCACATCGAATTGCGTTTCGGCAGGTTCATCATTGTTGATCAGAGCACCAATGGTACCTATGTTCGTTTCAGCGACGGCAATGTGGCCCACATCACCCGCGATGAAATTTACCTGCAGGGAAACGGTTCGATCAGCCTTGGGCAATCATTTGCCGAAAACCATGATGATGTTGTCGATTTTTCGATTTCATCAGCCCATATCAAACATCAGTATGTTCGATAACGCTGGCTTTTCCATCTGCAAAACCTGCCGTCGGCAGAATGCATCAGAAACAATAAATGCCAGTCTGCCCTGAACGATGGGCACGCCAATTCACTGCATATAATAGTGGCACAGATAATTTACAATCCGCCGCCCGACAGCGGCCTCGACCTCGTCTATTGTGACGAATCGCTATTGGTGGCAAACAAACCTGCCGGCCTGCTTTCTGTACCGGGACGCGGTTTGGAGAAATCGGACAGCCTGACGGCCCGTGTGCAAAAGGAATTCCCTGAAGCGCGCAGTGTGCACCGCCTGGACATGAGCACCTCGGGCTTGCTGGTGTTTGCCCGGGGTGCTGATATGCACCAGCGGCTTTCATGTTTGTTCCGTGAGCGCGCTGTAAAAAAATCCTATATCGCGATCGTGTCGGGTCGGATCGGGAGCACCGCCGGAGAGATTGACCTGCCGCTGGCATCCGACTGGCCGAATCGACCGCGCCAAAAGGTTGATTTCGCCATCGGCAAACCCTCGCTGACACGCTATTTTCAGCTCGCTTATTTGAAATATCCCACTCACGTTTGCATGCATCATGGCGAGGGTGACTTGTCTGCCTGCCGCGTCGAGCTGGAACCCGTAACCGGTCGCACCCACCAATTGCGTGTGCATATGGCGGCCATCGGGCATCCGGTACTCGGCGATGAGCTGTATGGGGGAAACTTTGGCAATAGTTCGGAACGACTGCTGCTTCACGCTCGGGAATTGGCTTTCATTCATCCATTACGCGAAGAGTTGCTGACCCTGACCAGCGAAGCGCCGTTTTGAAAATTTACGAATGGCGTGTGGTTCTGGCGCAGCCGCAGGTTTAAACTGCCGGTGTTATACTTCATTCCGTTTGGCTTTATCCACATGAAGAGATCTACATGAATCAATTTTTGATGTCGCTGACGATGCTTGCCCATTCTTCCGTTTTGCCTTGATTCATTGTGTTCGCCGGTCCTTCCGTCATGATGCTGAATCACCTGCTTGCCCAGAACAGCTGGGCACTGCAGCGGCTTTCCAGCTTTCGGGGCAAGACCGCACGGTTTGACATCGCCCCATTCTCATTTTCCTGCATAATATTGGCGGACGGTTCGCTTCAGGACTTTGATTCCGCAACCAGCGCTGATGCGCGGTGTGTAATCCCGCCTTCACTATTGCCGCGCCTGGCTATGCATGATGAAAAAGCGCATAGCGAAATCCGCACCGAAGGCGATACGGAGCTGCTGTCGGAAATCTTCTTTTTGTCGCGCAATTTGCGCTGGGATGCCGCGGAGGACCTGAGCAGCTTCACCGGCGATATCGCCGCAGAACGTTTGGTGCAAACCGCCCACGCTGCACGGCAACAGATGCGCGATGCTGCAGTCAATCTGTCCCAGGCTGCAGCGGAATACCTGACCGAGGAGCGCCCGCTACTCGCCAAACCCCAACAGGTATCTGCATTCATGCAACAGGTGGACACGCTGCGCGACGATCTGGCGCGACTGGAACAGCGCATCGACCGCTTGTTTGTTGCCAAAAAATCCTGAACATGCGCATTTTCCGTCTGATAAAAATCTTTGTCGTGGTGCTGCGTTTCGGGCTGGATGAGTTTCTGCTGGCGCATGAACGGGTACGCTGGATGCGCGTGCCGCTTAACATGCTGCTGTTCCTGCGCAACACCTCCGAGCCGCGTGCGGTGCGATTGCGTCTGGCGCTGGAAAAGCTCGGTCCGATCTTCGTCAAATTCGGGCAGATGCTATCCACCCGACGCGACCTGATGCCGGCCGACATCGCCGACGAACTTGCCAAGCTGCAGGACCAGGTACCGCCATTCCCTTCCGTGCAGGCTGTTGCGTTGCTGGAATCCGCATACGGCAAGCCTTTGCGCGAGGTATTCCAATGTTTTGAGGATATTCCCGTTGCCAGCGCATCGGTGGCACAGGTTCATTTTGCAGTTCTGCCGGATGGCCGCGATGTTGCGGTCAAGATTCTGCGTCCGGGCATCACCAACATTATCGCCCACGACGTGGCACTGATGAAAGTCGCGGCCGATTTGATCGAATGGCTGTGGGCTGACGGCCGCCGCCTCAAACCGCGCCAGGTGATTAGCGAATTTGAAAAACACCTGGAAGACGAGCTTGACCTGATGCGCGAGGCATCCAATGCCAGCCAACTCAGGCGCAATTTTGCCAATTCGCCGCTGCTTCTGGTTCCAGAGATGTATTGGGATTATTGCAGCACCGGCGTAATGGTGATGGAACGTATGTATGGCATTTCTGTCAGCCAGGTGGACGAGTTGCGCCAAGCCGGTGTGGACATTCCCAGACTGGCCAGAAACGGTGTTGAGATCTTTTATACGCAGGTTTTCCGCGATGGATTTTTTCACGCCGACATGCATCCCGGCAATGTCCAGGTCGCTGCCACGGGACAAAACGCCGGTCAATACATCGCGCTGGATTTCGGCATCATGGGCACGCTGACCGACATCGACAAACATTATCTCGCGCAGAATTTCATCGCTTTTTTTCGCCGCGATTACAAACGCGTTGCCGAGGTGCATATTGAATCGGGTTGGGCACCCATCGCTACCCGCGTTGATGAACTGGAAGCGGCTATTCGTGCAGTGTGCGAACCCATCTTCGACAAGCCGCTGCGCGAGGTTTCTTTCGGACGCGTGCTGCTGCGCCTGTTCCAGACTTCGCGCCGGTTCGGCATCGAAGTGCAACCGCAGTTGGTTTTGTTGCAAAAGACGCTGCTCAATATCGAAGGGCTGGGGTTGCAACTCGACCCCGAACTGGATTTGTGGAAAACCGCGAAGCCGTGGCTGGAACGCTGGATGAGTGAGCAGGTGGGCTGGCGAGGCTTGCTCAAATCATTGCGTGTGGAAGCGCCAAACTACGCCACCGTGCTGCCACAGTTACCGCGCCTGCTGCATCGTTATCTGGGCAACGATAGCAACGTCCGCAACGATGCGATGCTGCAAAAGATACTTGAGCAGCAACATCGCCACAACATTCTGCTGACTTTGATCAGTCTGACACTGCTGTGTCTTATCGCCTGGATAATCTTTCATTTCTACACAGCCTGACGAACCGGCCCGGAAATTTTCTTAATGCCAAATGCCAACCGGGTCATTCAACCGTGACCGGGTGGTATGCAATGCCTGCTCAGCTCTGTCAGCCGGATTTAAGTTGCCACCGCCCGCATTGGCCCGGTTTGACGAGTCACGAAGATATTTTGATGCTTGCAGACAATCCACATCATATATATAACTGATCAATAACATATATAGAACCAATTTGATAAATGGATACTCAGACACTACGCTGATCGTGTAATTCAACCAAGCGAAGGAGTTAACCATGACAACCGAAGCGAAGTGCCCATTCAACCACGTCGCCGGCGTCGGCAGAACGAACCAGGACTGGTGGCCAAACCGGCTGCGGCTGGAGCTGCTGCACCAGCATTCCTCAAAGTCAGACCCGATGGGTGAGGAGTTCAACTACGCGAATGAATTCAAGAGCATCGACTACAAGGCGCTGAAGAAGGACCTGGTCAAGCTGATGACAGACTCACAGGACTGGTGGCCTGCGGACTTCGGCCACTATGGGCCGTTCTTCATCCGCATGGCCTGGCACGCCGCCGGAACCTACCGCATCGATGACGGCCGGGGAGGCGCCGGGCGCGGACAGCAGCGCTTCGCCCCGCTCAACAGCTGGCCCGACAACGTCAACCTCGACAAGGCGCGCCGCCTGCTGTGGCCGATCAAGCAAAAGTACGGCGCGGCCATCTCCTGGGCCGACCTGATCATTCTCACCGGCAACGTCGCGCTGGAGTCGATGGGCTTCAGGACCTTCGGCTTCGGCGGCGGCCGTGTGGACGCCTGGGAACCGGACGAGGACGTGAACTGGGGTGACGAGCTCGCCTGGCTGAAGGACGACATGCGCTTCAGCGGCGACCGCGATCTGCAGCCACCGTTCGGCGCCACCCACATGGGCCTGATCTACGTCAACCCGGAAGGCCCGAACGCCAGCGGCGATTACATGGCTGCCGCCAAGGACATCCGTGCCACCTTCGGCCGCATGGCGATGAACGACGAGGAGACCGTGGCGCTGATCGCAGGCGGCCATACCTTCGGCAAGTGCCATGGCGCCGTCCCGGAATCGCACAAAGGACCCGAGCCGGAAGCCGCGCCGGTGGAAGCGCAGGGCCTGGGCTGGATCAGCGACTATGGCACGGGGCACGGCGGGGACACGATCTCCAGCGGCCTCGAAGTAACCTGGACCAAGACCCCGGCGCAGTGGAGCAACAACTTCCTCGAGAACCTGTTCAATTACGAATGGGAGCTGACCAAGTCGCCCGCCGGCGCCAAGCAATGGGTGGCCAAGAACGCGCCGGATATCGTTCCCGACGCGCATGATCCGGACAAGAAACACAAACCGACCATGCTGACCACCGACTTGACGCTGCGCTTCGACCCGGAATTCGGCAAGATCTCGCGCCGGTTCCTCGATGATCCGCAGGCCTTTGCCGATGCCTTCGCGCGCGCCTGGTTCAAGCTGACGCACCGCGACATGGGCCCGCGTGCCCTCTACCTCGGGCCGGAAGTGCCGAAGGAAGAGCTGATCTGGCAGGATCCGATCCCCGCGCTCGATCACAAGCTGATTGGCGGGAAGGATGTTGCGACCCTCAAGACCAGGATACTGGCGTCAGGGCTGTCGGTCTCACAACTGGTTTCGACCGCCTGGGCGTCGGCTTCCACCTTCCGTGGTTCCGACAAACGCGGCGGCGCGAACGGCGCGCGCATCCGCCTCGCGCCGCAGAAGGACTGGGAAGTCAACCAGCCGGCCGAACTGGCGAAGGTCCTGCAGAAACTGGAAGCGATCCACAAGGACTTCAACAGCACACTGTCTGAAGGCAAGAAGGTCTCGCTGGCCGACGTGATCGTGCTGGGTGGCTGCGCGGCCGTCGAGACAGCGGCGAAGAAGGCCGGCGTAGAGGTGAAGGTTCCGTTCTCGCCGGGGCGCATGGATGCGTCGCAAGAGCAGACCGATGCAGACTCGTTCGCCGCATTGAATCCGATCGCGGACGGCTTCCGCAACTACGTCCGCAAGGGATGCGAAGGATCGGAGGCTGAGCTGCTGATCGACAAAGCACAGTTACTGACGCTGACCGCGCCCGAGATGACGGTCCTGATCGGCGGCATGCGCGCGCTGAATGCGAACGTCGGCCATTCCAAGCACGGTGTCTTTACCAAGAACCCCGAAACATTGACCAATGATTTCTTCGTGAATCTGCTCGACATGAACACGAAGTGGCAAAAGTCCGCCAAATCCGAAGGCGTGCTGGAGGGGAACGATAGGGCAACGGGCAAGCCCAGGTGGACAGGCACCGTCGTCGATCTGGTATTCAGCTCGAACTCGCAGCTCCGGGCGATCGCGGAAGTCTATGCATGCAAAGATGCGCAACAGAAGTTCGTGCATGACTTTGTGGTGGCATGGAACAAGGTGATGAACCTGGACCGCTTCGACCTTGCTTGATGTCAGACGGTAGGCATTAAAAGTCCTGTACCGCGCAGCCCCTACCTGCTCCGGGTTATCTCGTTTCAGGCCGGTGCTGCACTTTTCGTACTTGGCGCTTGAAACCGCCCAGAAATCCAAGTTGAAAAACCAGCTACAATTACTCACTGACTCCACCGCCGAAGCAAATTTCGGAAGCACAAACCGGAAATTCAAAATACGCCGCGGCGGTCCCTGCGTCTTCACAAATGTGTATTGGTGATATGGCAGAATCAAAAAAACCAAGACCGGTATTCTTCAATCTGGCGCAAATCCAGATGCCGGTGGGTGCGCTGACTTCCATTACACATCGTGTGACAGGCATCCTTTTGGCGCTCGGCATTCCATTTGGCGTTTACCTCCTTGATCTATCACTGCAAGGCCCGCAAGGTTATGCACAAGTGATTGCCTGGTTCGACAAATTCGCTTTCAGACTGGCGGCAATTGTTCTGGTTTGGGCGCTTGCACATCATTTATTGGCCGGAATCCGCCATTTGCTGAGCGACATCGACATCGGTTCGGAATTGCCGGCCGCACGCCGTAGCGCATGGACCGTGAACCTCGGCGGCGTTGCTGTGGCGCTGCTCGCGGCAGGAGTATTGCTGTGAGAAAAGCCGTTACCGGATTGCGTGCCTGGCTAGTGCAGCGAATCAGCGCTGTCTACATGCTCCTGTTCATCTTGTTCTCGCTCTTCCATTTCCTTCTCGATCCACCGCATGACTATCTGGCTTGGCACAGCTGGGTGAAGAATCATGGCGTCAGCATCGCCACCGTTGTCTTTTTTGCCGCGTTGTTGTTGCATGCCTGGGTGGGTGTCCGTGATGTAGTCATGGACTACGTTCACCCGCTTGCCTTGCGTGTTTCCGCGCTCGCGTTGTTGGGCTTCAGTCTGATGGCAATTGCGGCATGGATCGTGCGGATTTTATTGGCGGGATACGGTTGAAGCGCACAGTTGGGTGCAGGGTAATCATCAGGAGATTGCAATGAGACTGTCGATTTTTCGCTTCAATCCGGAACAAGATGAGAAGCCGTACATGCAGGATTACGAGATTGAACTGGAGCCAACCGACCAGATGCTGTTGGATGTTATTCTGCGCCTGAAGATTCAGGATGATACGCTGACTTTCAGAAAATCCTGCCGGGAAGGGGTCTGCGGTTCTGACGCGATGAACATCAACGGTCGCAACGGGCTGGCTTGCATTACGCCGGTGAGTGAGTTGAAGGAGCCGGTCGAGTTGCGTCCCCTGCCGAGCTTCCCGGTCATCCGTGACCTGGTGGTCGACATGACGCAATTCTTTAAACAGTATCGCTCGATCCAACCTTATCTGATCAATCATGAATCCGTGCCAGAGAAGGAACGCCTGCAAACGCCGCAAGAGCGCAAGAAGCTGGATGGTTTATACGAATGCATCCTGTGCGGATGCTGCACCAGCCAATGCCCTTCATCGTGGTGGAATCCGGATAAATTTGTCGGCCCGGCCGGCCTGTTGCAGGCATACCGCTTTATTATCGACAGCCGGGATCGGGCCACCGAGGAACGACTGGATGATTTGAACGATCCTTACCGATTGTTCCGATGCCGTTCGATCATGAATTGCACCGAGGTTTGCCCCAAAGATCTTGCCCCGTCCCGTGCGATCGAGAAGATCAGGCTGATGATGGTCAAGGATTCGCTGTGACTGCCGTGAAATGCGGCTGAGAATCGGAGGAAACAATCATGCAGTATCCTGATTTTTTTGACGCCGTCCCACATCTGATAATGCGCGACCCGCTGGCCAAATTTCTGGGCGCCTTCGAAGACGGTGTGATCGAGTATGGCTATGTCGATGCCGTCAAACTTGCCGGCCATTCGTGTCCAACAGTGGCATCCGCCTACGGGATGACGCGCCTGGCGCTTGGTGCACTCTATGGATCGCAACTGCCCGAACGTGGCGCGATCCGCGTCGAGTTTCGCAAAGACATTTTGGCCGGGGTCACCGGAGTCATCGCGAACGTCGTCTCGATGCTCACCGGTGCCACACAAGACACCGGGTTCAAGGGGCTTGCGGGACGCTTTGATCGGCGTCATCTCATGTCCTTCAACGCCAATATTCCGCTTGAAATCCGCTTCACGCGGACGGATACGGACGACAAAGTCGATGTCGCCGCAAATTTGCAGCTGGTGGCCGGCGATCCTGATACGGCATCTCTCATGCAGCGCTGCCTGGGCAACGGATGCAGCGCGGAAGATATGCGCCATTTCGGCGCGCTATGGCAGGATCGGGTACGCCACATCCTGCTCGATCACGCCGATGATCCGAGCGTATTTGTTGTCAACCGCGCCAGATGACATCGTGACATTTTGCGTGTGAAAGGCATCTTTATGCGGCCAGGGGCTGTAACGGCAAAACCCCGGCTTTAGTCGAGAGAACCTATGGCACATAAACCGGCAAAGGATTTATCGAAACACATCATACAAAACCGATCTTAAAATTTGTGGACGAGGAAATGGAAATTACCTGGAAAGCGCAATTTTCAACTTGACCCCAATATGTTCCAATTGTCACAGCAGTGAAACACCGTAATGGGAAACATCCAATTGATACACGCCCTGATTGGCCAAATTAAGGCAAATGGGAAATTCGTTGAGTCAGGTATATAATTTTCCAAAATAGCCAAAGGAAAAAATATGACCTCATTAAAACTCATATCCTCACGCGACGAGGCCGGTAACGTCCGGACATTTGTCTTTGAGACGAATGGCCTTACCTGGATAGCCGGGCAGAATCAGGGTTATACATTGCCGCAGGCGGGCGCGACTGAAGCTGAAAATCAGCGTTGGTTTACCATTACTTCCGCACCGAGCGAGGGCGTAATTCACCTCACAACGAGGATATCGGAAAGCAAATTCAAGCAAGCTCTCAACGCCATGAAGCCGGGTGAGGAGATCATGGCGCACGAACTTGGCGGAGACTTTACCTGGGAACAGGAATCAGATGAGCCAGTCGTGATGGTTGCCGGTGGAATCGGCATAACACCGTTTCGCAGTATTCTGCTTGAGCGGCACAAAACAGGAAAACCGCTTAATGCCACTCTTTTATATTTTAATCGCACCAAAGAAGTTTCTTTTCAATCCGAATTGCAAAGACTTTCCAAGCAACATCCGGAATTCACTTTGCGTATTGTCATTGGTGAACCTATCACGGCGGATAAAATTCTTGAGCTTGCTCCTCAAGCGAAAAAACAAATACTCTACCTGTCAGGCCCCGAGCCGATGGTCGAGAGTATTGGCTCAAAGTTGCTTGAACGGGGTATTACTGTCAAACAGGATTGGTTTCCAGGCTATGACGACAAGAATTATTAGGCGCACTCATGAGCATAACCATCAAAAGGATTTACGAACAGCCGGCGCCAGGTGACGGAGCGAGAATTCTGGTTGATCGCTTGTGGCCGCGCGGGGTGTCAAAAGAAAGAGCGAAGCTTGATCTATGGCTCAAAGACATAGCCCCGAGCACCGAGTTGCGTGAGTGGTTCGGCCACGACCCGAAGAAATGGATTGGGTTTCAAAGGAAATACAAAATCGAGCTTGCCAACAACGAGGAACCTGTTGCAGAGCTCAAGAAGATCATAAGGCAGAACAAAACGGTCACTCTGCTGTACGCCGCCAAAGATGGGGAGCACAACGAGGCTATTGTTATCAATAATTTACTTTCCGGAAAATAAATACGATACAACGAAAATCTATCAAAGACATTGAACCCAATGCCTACAGGGACTTTGCGGTGACGGTTGAATGAAAGCCGTGCCGATTGAACGAAGGAGATAAACATGGCTGAATGGGTAAATGTAGCGCCGACAAATGAATTAACGGCAGGAACTCGCAAGGTTGTGCTAACCGAAATTGGCCCGATCGCCGTGTTTAACTTGGCAGACGAGCTTTTTGCCATTGAAGATGTCTGTACGCATGACGGCGGTGAACTGGCCAGCGGCAATCTAGATGGCGATCAGATCATTTGCCCGCGCCATGGCTCGCGATTCTGCATCCGAACCGGCAGGGTGCTGTCACCGCCGGCTTATGAAGATATAGAAGTATTTCCGACACGAATTGAAAATGAAACCGTACAGGTGAACATCGATATATGATTTCCAATGACTGGCGATAAGAGGCGATACTTCATCAATTGGATATAAGGAATTAGGCTCGCGCTGTAGACGCTATTTTGGTGCCCTTGGCATAGTGCAGAAAACCTAACTTGGGGTAGTCTTACAGGCTCAATCCGAGCATGTTTATAAACACTGCCGTGGCTTACGCCCCATGTTTCACGGTCTTGCGCTCTGCCGCCTCCTGCTTGGTTTGCAACAGTTCACAGAGCACACAAAGATCGTAGCCCCATCCGCGGAAGAGCCGCGCGTACAAATCGGACCTCATGGCTCCGTCTGAGGGTGGCCGCTCGGCAGTCACTACCATTTCCACGTCAATCTTGTTCATTACGCTTATCGGATCCGCAGGAATAAAGTGGCAAAACCACTGGCCGGATATACCGCGCTGGTCGGCGGCCTGTCGGGGATCGGTTCGATCCGGGTCGTGCGCGCGAGCAGTTCCTGCATGACCACGCGCATTTCCATACGGGCCAATGGAGCGCCCGGGCAGACGTGGATTCTCGCGCCATACAGCAGATTCGCGGACGGATCGCGGTCCGGCCGAAACGCATCAGGGTCCTCGAAAACGCGACCGTCCCGGTCGGCGGATATCCAAATCAGCGAAACCCGTTCGCCGGCACCAATCTTCCGCCCCCCGATTTCCACCGGACCGGTTGTGATGCGCCGGTTGGCCACCAGCGGCCCGTGAATCCTGAGAATTTCTTCGATTGCGGCAGGCAGCAACGACGGCTGAGCGCGCAGCCGTCGTTGCAAATCGGCATGTTCAGAGATGTAGTGAACCAATATACCGACTGCTGCCGAAATCGTCCCAACCTCACCGGCGGTCCAGTTCCGCAGGATGCTGACGATCTGTTCGTCCCGCAACGGCCGGCCTCCTACCTGTTGACGCAGCAGGCTGGTGGTGATGTCGTCGCTTGCCTGCGCGCCGGCCGTGCGCCGAACCTGCAGCAACCTTACGATGTAACCCTCGAACTCGAGGGCGATCTTTGCCATTGCTGCCCTATCCTCGGCAAGCGTCGCCTTGTGATTTTTCTGTGTCCAGAGACTCAGCGGCTCATTCATTTCGGCCGGCCAACCGAGAGAGCTGCATTGAACCCGCACGGAAAACCAATGGGCAAACTCGCTGATGAGTTCTACCTCGTCACGTTCCAGTAGCGATTGGACAAGGTTCGCGGCGATCTCGCGGCATTGTGGCTCGAACGCATCCATGTGCTCCGGCCGAAAATAGGATTCGATTATGCGCCGATACCCGGTGTGCTCGGGGGGGTCCATTCCGTTCGGAACAGAGAGATGCTTCGATACGGCGTTGCTGAAGGTGTCATGGTCGTTCAGCACGCGGACGATATCTTCGTGCCGAAACAATGACCATCCCAGAAAGTCGCTGTATGCGACCGGACACCGCTCGCGCATCTCATCATAGGCTGCACGCTGATCGCACTGGACAACATCGGATCTCGGATCCCAATCCTGTTGAAGCATATCGCTCATGATAATTTCTTCCTCATCTATTGCAGCCTTGGCTTACCCTGTTCGTGACGCTGAATTTTTTCTGTTACATTAAAGGCCGAATTAATTCGTATCATACTTTAAGTACATCGGACACTCGTTGCCGGAGCATAGGAACTAGCTCCTTCTCGAACCACGGATTTCTGCTAAGCCAAATATTATTTCGCGGACTTGGGTGCGGTAGAGGGACAATCCCGGGCCAATAGGATCGCCAATCCCGAACCGCCTCGGTAAGTGACGATCGCTTTCCGTTCATGTGATATGCCTGTGCATATTGTCCAACAACCAGCGTAACCTCAAGATGACGCAAATGACCGAGAAGTTGATCTCGCCATGCATGCACGCACTCAGGCCGTGGCGGAAGGTCACCGGATTTACCCGTACCGGGAAAACAAAAGCTCATTGGCAGAATAGCTATCTGCATCGAGTCATAAAAAACTTCATGCGTCACCCCCATCCACTCGCGCAAACGATCTCCGCTGGCATCATCGAAAGGCACACCGGATCCATGAACTTTCCTTCCTGGCGCTTGGCCTGCAATCAACACACGAGCCTGCGGGTGTATCTGTAGGACGGGCCGAACCCCGTGTGGCAGATGCGCCTCGCATATGCTGCAGGCGCGGGCTTCGGCAAGCAAAGATGCGAATGAAGTCATGGCAAGATGTTCCTCGTTCCAGGCCAACGACCAAACTCGCCCGCCGCTGGGAGGCAAAGCGAAGGGGGTTTGCGGCCAAGTCGCAGCCTATAGGCGGTCTGGTGCAACGCCTTGTCCGGTCGCCGTTGGTCGTTTTCGACATCCCCAGTCAAGTTAAAGATGTTCATCTTCCCCTTATCCTTGCACATCGTTCTCTCCCTCCAACTAACGGAATATCGCGCTTTTTTCCTGGATGATAACTGCATTGCTGCGGCTTCAACCGGTCGATGCAACACATTGGTTAAATCGTTCAGCCGGTGTTTCATAGTTTAAAGTGTTTCTTGGGCGCTGATTCAATTGCCGTGCCACTGCTGTGAGTTTAGCCTGAGAATAGACGGAGAGGTCTATGCCCATGGGGAAATACTGCCTCAATAGCCCGTTCGTATTCTCGCTATTCCCCCGTTGCCAGGGATTCTGAGGGTCGCAGAAGTAGACCTTTATGTCCGTCGCCAATGTAAAACGCTTGTGGTCGGCCATCTCCTTGCCCCGATCCCAAGTTAACGATTTGTAGAGTTCATGCGGTAACTTGCGAGCGTTTTTGATGAGCGCGTTGATGACCGTTTCGGTATCTTTGCTGGCGACCTTCACCAGCATCACATAGCGCGTCTGCCGTTCGACGAGGGTCGCAATCTGACTGTTACCACTA
>Ga0307375_10003427_pt1 | contig 15612 bp, 6 predicted proteins | sample TR1MG_FD_202531 | JGI IMG/M metagenome (GOLD analysis project Ga0307375, IMG submission 202531) | Soil microbial communities from Risofladan, Vaasa, Finland - TR-1 | ecosystem: Environmental > Terrestrial > Soil > Coastal area > Acid sulfate soil | place: Finland: Risofladan, Vaasa | collected... | reverse complement strand
AACAACACTCGCATCACCTGGAGCTACATTGACTCTTCCGCGCCTTTCATCTCGTTCAACGCTCCTCGCACTCCAGGCACTTACAAGTACAGATACTGGGCCAGATCTATCGGCAGCGGACCTGTCGCCCAATCTCCCTCCTTCGACGTCATCAATCGCGACAAACTCAACCTGGTCGTTGTAGATGGATTCCTACAGGCATCATACGACGTATACTCCATCGTCACCAACAACAGCTGCTGGATTGGTCTATACCCAGAGGGAAGCGACAAGTACACCACTTTCCAATACATCGCCCCTCCCACCAAGACCATCCGCTTCTCCGTACCCGCTGGACGTTATGAGGCAAGGTTCTTCTCATCAACCGATAAGTACAACCCGGTCGTTCGCAGCGAGGTGATCGAGTTCAACTAAACTGAGGGCTCTCTCTCTCACACACTTCCTTTCACTCACCATGATTCACTGGTGAGTTTTCCATGTAGTACAATGTATCTTTTGATCTCTCCGTACAAACGACATCATTCAGGGGTAGATAGGGGAAGGTCAGGGATATAGGGAACTGCAAAGGCTGTGTACTTGCGCAACGTGTGTTCCTGGCTGTCTATAGTCCCTTTGCGTTGATTAAGTGGTCACTCGCTTTACATTTTCAATTGTGTACACCAGAATATAGTAGAACGGGCGTGAATCACTTAGATAGGTTCAGAAGAAGAAGGAACAGGCTCTGCACTCGCACTCAGCTCGGGATGGATAGGCGCTGAAGTTGGCGGCTGGGTATCGTCTGTAGATGCAGCCACGTCATCATGAGGGCGCTTTCTGCTGTCCTTAGGAGGCGGTGGATTGTTGGCGAAGTCCTCCGAGGCCTTGATGGTGGCGGCCGCCTCCGGTGTGTTCCTCTGGAACATCATGACGAGCTCGGTGTGAGGTGTGTGTGGGAATAGATCGACAGGCTGGGCCTTGATGGGGACGAAAGCAGAGCCAGGTGTGGATTTGGAAGCAAGTCGAGTGAGAACGGAGGCGTCTGCGATGAGTGAGGTCGGATTGCAGGAGATGTAGATGACTCTCGTGATGGCTTCACACTCTCTGATGGATCTGAGTACCTTTGGGTGAACGCCACCTCGGGGAGGATCGAGAACGGCGACAAAGGAGTGTCTAGGACCAGAGGAGGAATCGCTCTGGACGGCCAACTTCTTAATCTCTGGGTACTCTCTCACCACGCTGTTGATCGTATCCTCTGCCTTGCCCACGATGAATCTAGCATTCGTAATACCATTCAATGCAGCATTTGCCTTGGCATCCAGAACGGCATCTTCGACAATTTCGAGTCCGACAATCTCCTTCAACGCTTTCGAGTTCTTGGCGATGCACAGCCCAATCGTACCAGTACCGCAGCATACGTCGAACAACGTCGTATTCTCGTCCAACTCACCGCACCATTGGCGGACCAAATCGTACAAGAGGGAGGCAGCAGGAGTGTTCACTTGGAAGAAGGAAGTTGGCGAGATTCTGAACTTGGTGCCTAGGATTTCCTCCTCGAGATAATCGCGCCCCCACAATAGTTGTTTGGGTGCGTCTAGCGCCGCGGCATTGGAGACGCCTGTGTGTTCCTGAATCCAAATCGACTTGATCTTGTCCTTGACCGGGTTGTCGCTGTTGGTGATGAATTTGACGAGGTCTGTCTTCACCTTCTCGTAGTGTTCCGGTGTGACTGCGCCCGGGTTGACTTGAAGCATGATGAGTGAGTCTTCGTTGATGGTCGAGCGGAGAAGGAGCATGCGCCAGAATCCAGTGTGTGTTGCGCGTTCCCATACCGGTAGGTTTGAGTTGATGACGAATGGTTCGATGAGCTGATGTAGCGAGGCGTGGAGTGCGGAGACACTGGGTGCTTCGCGAGGATCAGCGACGGAGACGATGCCGTGTTTCATGGCGCCGAGTAGGAAACCGATGGCAGGCTTTCCATGGACGTCTAGGCCGATGGTGAGTTCGGTTTTGTTGCGATAGCCCTCCGTGAGGGGAGAGGAGACGACTTGGTCGAGGGGACAGGCGAGCCACTTGAGTTTGGTGCGAGTGATCGGCGCTAGCCATTCCGGCATTCCAGCCACCGAGTCCCTCTTCACGCGCTTGGATATCTTCTCTAGGATCTCTCTCATTGCTCTATACTTCTTTATCCTCTGATGGCCATATTCGAACTGATGCCACGGCGCTACCGCATCCTTCACATTCGTCGCGCTCGCCGCCTGCGCCTCTTCGTCCAACGCCACGCCTTCGCCTTCCTCTTCCGCCTTTCCCTCGCCTTCTTCTTCACCATCTACTTCTGAGGACGATGCCTTCGCTCCACGACCAACAGCACCACCAAAGGGACGGCTCAACACACTCGCACCAACCTCACCTCCCATATCCGCTGGCAACCGCACTGACCACACTGTACCATCCACCTCCAAACCATTCAACGCAGACAACGCAGCCTGACGATCTTCCTGATTCTCGAAGCGAATCTTACCGGCCTGCTTGTTGAACGGTTTATCGGCCTTAAGGAACTTCACCTTCAACTCCTTCAGCTTACGCGCAAACTTAATATCGTTCATCATCTTGGGAAGATTGTAGATCGCCAGAGAAAGACCAACTGGAGCGGCACGGGGGGCCTCAACGACAACTCCCGAATCGATCGGATCAACGGCCGGATTACTTGATTCTAGCACCACAGAAGGGGACCCAATATACGATTAAAGGTGGAAGAGGCCAGATGCACCAAGAAAATGAGGCGAAAAGCCACACCAAGACATAAGATGCATGAGAAAGTCAGGGACTTGAAATCACACTCAACATGGGCCTTATCAAGGAGGCCTGGCCAATTCTAACAGACAAAGAGGCAAGAATATCATAGTAAGAGAGCATTTAACGTACCTTCAGGCTCCGACATGATGAGAGTAGTATAGAATTGGCGAGACAAGAGCGAAACCCAGTGAGCTTGTTTGAAGCACTGATTGGCGTTGTTTAGAAGCGATTTTACAGAATGTGAGTGACACGAGCTCTTAGAAGAGTTGTGGAAGAGGGATGTCCGATAGTGGACGATGGAAGACCGGGAAACAGTTGCTCGAGTCAAGTGAAGTTGTCTGCCGCTTGATGGGGAGTTGAGCCTCGTGAAGGATCTCGAAAACGACAGAGAGGACAATGAAGCCACGATGAATGAGGACTAGAGACAGACGATCGTCTGGCGAAGACTGCTTAATAGAGTCCGAATGCAGCTGGGCTTGGAGCATGCCCGCATGCCTGGAAACGCCTCAGGATCGGCCTTTTCTGAGATCCCACCTTGTGACGATGATGAGTATGGTAGTCCATCTGACTACAACCGTTTTATACCACGACAGCGATTGCTCCCACTGGAAGGAATCGAGCAATAAAGCAAGCTCCAAGTGCTCTCCAACTCTCAATTCCGGTTCCTATTGGGGATTCGTATGTGTTTTATGAATTACACGTATTGGAATCACTGAGAATCCTATCTACGAGGAACTGGCAGAATGCGGGCAAGTCCTTCCCATCGAAAAATGAGACGCAGCCTGCGCTCAAAGTCTGAGTGCCACGTACCTTTGCTCTTCTCTCAGTCGGGCCATACTCTGTCAGAACATACAAGAGGTCAAGCTCAGGGTATTTCAGCAAGAAGCTAAGAGCCTCTGCAGTTTCAGGCGTACAAACAGGGGAAAGAGCAAACGTCAGTCGACGGCGGAAATTTAAGCAGATGTAACGTGCTCACACAGTTGATTCGTACGGCATCGTCAATGTCATCGCCAATGTCGGTGTCCAGTACAACTTTTGTCTTCTGAGATATGACGTGTTTGAGGTCTGCTTTTGCCTGCGAATGGAGGGCAACCCCGAGCCTAACTTGACCTCCCCTCCAGACCGTCGCTGCCTCGCCATGAGCTCCAAGTCAGGAAAGAAAAGCGCCGACTCCTCTTCTAGTGGCGATTGTACGTTCTCTTCTCATAGTAGCACATCATGTCTCTCTTGTGGCGATTCACAATCGTCGTGCCCACTCATCCACCCCAAATCGTCCATTTCTGACTCTTTTCTGCCTGCTACTGCTTCGCTTCTAGTGCCTAACAAGAAGACCACCATCACCATCTGTCTTTCGGCTATTGGTTTGCTCATCGCCATCATGCATGGAGCAGGAGCACAGATCCGAGCTTCGCCACCGTTGATCATCGGTGCTGGCTTCCTCTCCTCCATCGTTTTCTTCTTCTTAGTAGTAGTACGTTCCAAAGAGATCTATACTACAGATATTTCACATTCACCGCAGCTTCAGAGGCTAACAAACGATGTACTGCTCAACTCTTTCGCCAATAGCTGCTTGGCGCCTGGACTGACTCTACTCTGAGCTGGGGATCCGGTACGTACCTGCACTTCCATGTAAACAGCACCATTCTCGTGTTTTCTCGGCAGAATTCTGACCTCAATTCATACTGGACAGTGATACTGGCGCTGCTAATCGCGGTAGTCAACGCCGGCCTCGTACATCGCATCTGTGTCACAACTTGGTACGCCCCTCTTCCCATCTATGACTTGATTCTCCCACTTCACTGTTACTAACTATTATGTCCTCATCTACGGGGCACAGTATCATTTTCTCGGCGGGAGTACTGGCCTACCTCAACTACGCGTCTTCTTCCATTTACAGCCGTGGAAACTGAAGTCAATGCACGCCTTTGTACAATGAATGGTGCCATGCCACATTCTCATACCACCCAAGTCGTTTCAAGGGAGTGGGCTATCTCCAAGATATCGTATTGACTTCCTTCACCCTCCGTCCCTCTTGACCTTCTCATCAGCGTCTTGGGCACATTTTCGCTCTTCTAAGTTTAAGTACAAACCTCCTTGGCGGCAAATGTCGTCCTTCGGATCTTGCAGTGAGCTGAGGGTGGATGCTCTCCGTCAACTTCACTGCTGTCTCTCAGACTCTAGTGCTGTTTGGGTAGGGTGCTCACCCCCTTTTCTGGGGCTAGACTACATAGTGCAACATATTCCAGTCTCAGGGGCCCACTGCTTGTTCGGAATTCAAGGTGCTGTGGCAAGTACGGCTTCCTGAGGTGTGACAACCTTCCATTGTGAGTACTGATCCGGTTGCGCTTCCCGTTGCCGAACTGCGTTTGATTGTGACGTTGAAGTGAATCTTGGGGTATGAGGGGACGATCATCTCTTGCTGAAGTGGATGAACTTCACGTTCCTCTTCGCGTCGCAGACTTCGGACATCTGGTGTTCGATGGCGAGATGTTGCCGGTTCGATGCCCGAAAGGGACCATTTGTGGTGAGGAGTGTGAAAAGAAGGATAGTAGGGAGCGGGCTGGAGCAATGGGGGGAGTAGGAGATGGGAAAGAATGTTCGGAAAAGTCTTGACTGAGATCGGCGCAGCGTCGGTGGCGCTAGTTCGTCCTGTGAGTGCGTTGCGGATAGACGCTACTCTATTGCCCCCGTATATAGATCCCAAGCGCTCTTTCTCCATCTTAGCGCCTCCATTCGTCGTGTCGCGGTGTTCTGAGCCCCTGGAGGACCACACGCCTTGGTGCCCTTGGCGTCCGTCTTCGCTTCGATTCCTCTCCGTCTCCTGGACCCCCTTTCCTACTTCTACGGCTCAACACTGCGCTCATTTACACATCCACCTCTTCGTCTAGCTCATTTAGCAACAATTCGACCCCACGTCCATCACCATGGCATCAAATGCTGACTCGAAGATGACGACAATCCCAAAGCTCCCTATCGCTGACGTACGACCGAGCGAAGCAATGATGAGCCCCTACACACCTGAGTTGGACAGCGTACAAATCGTAGAGACACAAATATTGCTTGACAAGGATCTCAGACCCTTTGCAGTACGTACGCAACTTCACTCACGCCGATTCACCCACTATCGGGTCACATGACTCAATTCTCCCCCTAAGTGCGCCTCTCTAACTCACTTCTCCACTCCAATCACTGCCAGGCATATGTTATTCGAGTCAAGATGTCAGATGGATCCAGCTACGACGTATTTCGTCGATATTCTCAATTCGTGACCTTAGACGAAAAGGTACGCCTTACCCTCTCCGATGGTTCATTTCTACTATGAAGTGTACTTCAAATTCTCCTTTGGTTACGGCGACTCAACCTTGTTCGAGTGACTGGAATAGCTCTGAAATTGATGGGACACTTTCAGCCTCTGGGCAGGTCGCACTCCTCCATCGTTCCGGTACTCGATATTTGGTCGGATTTTCTGTTCCGAACGACTATTCCATCGAATAGAGAACTGAGGACTGGTCCTCCGTCACGTTCCATACACATACACACATCCTCCTGTTGCGCTTTGATTGACGTTGGGGCTCTTCTTTAATGTGCAAAAACTGACGTATTATATGTGTTGTATTGAATCTTCTCCTTGCCTTGGTGGATATTGGTGTTACCACGGCCGACACGGGCGCGCCCTCTTGTCTCTAACTTGGTTGTGCGTTTGTAGCTCAAGAAAGACTTGCCCGAGCGTAACTCGTCGGTATTGTATCTGCCGAAGAAGATTTGGTGGAAAAGTCCGACTGATGCGACGTTGATGGCCGAACGAAAGGCGCAGTTGCAGCGTTACTTGACTGCGCTGACGAAGACCACCTCGAATCACGAGATCATCACCGAGTGGCTGAGTCCCCACAACAACCCTGTTACGAATAGTCTTAGTAAGCCAGATGACGAAGGTTACTTGCTGAAAGAGAGTCATGTGACCAAGGATTGGCGCGAATTCTGGTTCGTTTTGAAGGGCAATTCCCTCTACTACTTCAAGTCCTCTTCGTCCCTCTCTACGCTAAATGGCTGCATTCATCTATCAGATATCGTTGTTAAAGGTGCCCCGGAACGTGAACAGCCCTATTCCATCTCATGTCGACACAAACTGAACCAAGTGGCACCGATCTTTCTAGCCGCGAAGGACGAGAAGGAGTACAAGGAGTGGCTGAACATGCTCATGCTCGCATCCTCTGCCAACCAAGCACATCCCGAGCCACCGGCATCTCTTCAAATGCAATTAGGTATTGGAGAGCAAGTACTGGTTCACTTCCCGCATCGCAAGTCATCCCTCTCCGAGACCCAAGAGATCCCTCGTGGTGGCCACCTTCCTGGCGGCCCCAATGGACCCGTAGCCTCTACATCGAATGCTCATGCAGCCACGTCGAGCGGTGCTGGAAGCACTTCCCCACATGGATCTGGAGGTCGACGTTCTCCCGCGAGCGGACTGCGCAGCAGCTCCAACTCCAACATCGCACTGCCTCCGGGTACGACGAGTGGCACCGCCGAGTCAAGAACTGGCCTTCCCAACCCTCTTGTGCGTGGAAACTCAGGTGTTGGCTCACCAAGAACAACGGTGGTTGGTCGTTCTTCCGATCCATCCGCCGCTGCCTCGTCCTCCACCGCCGATCAACCCCACCCTCCTTCTTCAACTTCTCCAAATCCAATCTTTCCTTCCACTTCGAGTGCCTGCAACCCTCCAAGCTCCTCAACCAACCCAATCGCCACCACGTCAGGCACCGGAACGCCGCCGATCGCCTCTCCGACCCCAACTCGCCGCGGCAGTCCTTCCGCCTCTGCTGCTCCCCTCCTGGCCTCCACGGCTGCGTTTAGCTTAACCAACTCCCCTGCCGAAGAATCTCGTCGAAGACCAGCCGTGTCAACACCACTCGCCAGAGCACACCGCCGCCAACGCTCCTTCTCCGACCCACTCATGCGCCGTCGCACTCTCAGCATGTCCACCCCTATTCCCTTGCCACGTGTCCAACAGCAACTTCAGCAACGTCAGCAACATGCAAGCAGTCTGTATGGCGCTCAAGCGACACAACAGGCCGGATCGAACGCCAGGCCTCAAGCGAGCGCCGCTGGTGCCGGTGGTGCACGCCTCTGGAATATCTTGCCCATTGACCTCAAGACGGATGTTGGATCTCAACTCGAAACGATGAAACAACAGATGAACGAGCGGCTAATACAACTGTTGACAGAGTTGGATGCTCTGGAGGCGACTTCTAAGAACGATCATGAAACGAGTACGGAAGGTTCCTTTGGCTCACCTCGGCAGTTTGTGATGTTGAGCAGTTCGTATTTGGACATCCCACCTGGAATGAGCTTGGCAGATGCGATGATGAAGCGCTCTACTTCTGCTGGCAGCGTCGAATCCTCTTCACTTGGCCCCAGCAACAGCAGCAGCGCCAACACCTCTTCCCTCTCTAAGATGCCCATCGAATTTGGAGGAGCCGCAGATTCTTCTTCAATTGCCCCTCGAGAGACACCTGTTCAGCCGCTGAGCGCATCTGCGATGCCTGCAGTCTCGTCTTCATTGTCTTCCGCCTCCTTCATGCATCACGCCGCCACTGCCTCTGGTAGTTCCTCATCTTCTGCTTCTGTAGCCACTCGTCCGCCTATTCTGACGATTCGCAAGGATGAAATCAACACCTTCACCGAGGTTGGCTCCACGAAGTTGGTGCAGTTGAAACAGTTGGTCAAGAGCATCGTCGATTTGCCCTCCATCCTCTTCCTTCAAGAGCAAAAGCTTGGAGATAGTCTGTCACGCGAGATTTTGGTTCTATACAAGCAACTAACAGACAAAATGGACCGACCTGTCCGCGATGCGGTGGAAGCGTTGCTCTTCATCTTCTCGAGCTTCATGCGCGCGATTGCCTACCAACAACACGTCCTCTCTCATGCTCAAGTGATGTCTTCCAAGTCTTTCAGTGATGATGACGAATCAAGCTTCTCCGATACTGATGAATCCGACCGTGAGGATCTCAAGTCTCCTCGCTTCATGATGCAAGTTCCCTTTTCGCCTCGGAAACACTCCTCATCCAAGCGTGCTCGTGTCTCTCGTTCCAATAGTGGAGAGACGAGCTCATCAGCAGCAAGTACAGGAGAGATATCGCCTGTGGAGATCCACATCAAGTCCTCCCCCGTTGCCGGCAAGTCCCCCACCTCTCTTGCTCCCTCTTCGTCATCTGATTCCTTGAAAGTCTCTCAGCCTTCGCGGACTCGCCTTCCACGTCGCAATGAGCATCTGCTATATTACCCGGTGGGCCCTTACAGCTCTCAAGATGGCTCTTCTCCTTCGACCAAACCGTCTCTCACTCCCTCCAAGTGCTCCTCTTCGCCGCCTGCACTCGTAACATTCGGCTCAGAAGGCGAAACACAGTCACACGTTGCCACTCTGCCGGCGACTCTGTTTCAATCGAAGCCCTACGACTACTCAGGTGGCCACGTTCAACGCCCATCCACACTCCAAGAATCGACTTCTACATCTTCAGAGACAACAGAATATCATGAAACGCCAACTGTGGACTCGACGAGCGCAACAGCAACAGCAACAGAGTTGACAAAGATTTCTGGACGTGTTTCGGCCCCCGACACCACTCCAAGCTCCATAGTCACCCCGACTTCAACGACTGCAACTGCATCGCAGACATCCTCGAAAGCTATGGGATCCACTGAGAAGCCAGAGCCTACGAGTTCAGCCGTTGAGTCTGTCGCCGCGGTCCCCGCGCCTACTACAGTTCCATCTCAGGCATCCATAGAATCAACCACTGCCCCTGCTTCTTCCAAATTGGCTCGATCGCAACCTTCCTCTGACTCTATGCGCCGATCTGGAAACAACAAGCTCAAGTCCTCTGGAGAAGTTTCTGTGGGCTCCAAAGCCTCAGTTTCCCCATTCGTTTCTTCTTCTGGCGATTCCAAGTTGGATAATACTGATGGCGATTCGTTCAGCGATGGCTCTGGTGCCGGTTCGGATGGTTCTGAGGATGAAGTGATGTGTCGTTTGTGCGAGGAGATGATTCCCGCTCCAGATCTGCTTGAACACGATCGTTACTGCTTGGACATTCAAAATGCCGATATGGGTATTGCCCAGTGTGACCCTCGCTTGAACCATTTGATTGAATTGCTCAGAGATGCAGCAGGAGATGCGAAAGAAGCGAAGGTTGCCGAAGATGTCGATTTGTTGCTTCGTACTGCTTCCAATGTTGCCGCGTTGCCCTATGATGGTTCTCAGTCTGCTGTCGATAAGTGTACTGATCTTCTGTGCCGATTGACGGAGCTCTTGAATGGTTCGGTGCTATCCGGGATTAAGCCAACTGATTCTCAATTGGTGAGGACATTTGCCAAAGCCATCATCCGGGTTAGCGAAGAGAAGTGCAATTCGTTGACTGAGTATCACGCTCTCATGACTGCCACGCCGATCATCTCAAGTAGCAATGCTAGGAATGAGAAGCACAAGACAGGTTTCCTCTCAAGAGCTGTCGAAAAGTTCTTGGACTCCTTCTCCTTCAGACGTTCGTCACAGTCGCGCCTCGATACTTCTTCGCCTTCCTTGGACTCTGGAACGTCATCGGGTGCTTCTACACCCCAAACATCGCCTCGCCATGGTCCCTCGTCTTCCGGTCACGCTTCGCCTCTCTTGACCAATTCCATCCCTGGTACTCCGTCTGCGTTGAACTCTCCTCATTGTGGCAGTGGCGGTGTGAACAAGAAGTCGAAGGCTGCGAGCATAACCGATTTCGAGATTCTGAAGCCCATCTCTCGTGGTGCCTTTGGTAAGGTCTACTTGGCTCAAAAGCGCAAAACCGGAGACTTGTATGCCATCAAAGTCCTTAGCAAGTCGGATCTGTTCCGTAAGAATGCGAAAGAGAGTGTGATGACGGAGCGAAATGCGCTCATCAAAGCACACAACCCGTTCGTCGTCAAGCTCTTCTATGCCTTCCAATCTGTCGAAAACTTGTATCTTGTGATGGAATACCTGATTGGAGGCGATTTGGCCTCCTTGTTGCGCAACTTGGGATGCTTCGACTACGAAATGGCGCAGCAGTATGCGGCCGAGATTGTGCTTGCTCTGGAGTACCTGCATTCAATTGGTATCGTTCATAGAGATCTTAAGCCCGACAACATCCTGATCACCGACGAAGGTCATCTCAAGCTGACCGATTTCGGCTTGTCTCGTGTGGCGATGATCGACGACCGCGCGAAGGTTCCGTCTCAGAAGTCCTCTGCCGACCCGCTCTTGGATATCGCTGCCGACGCTGATTTTGAAGAATCGAGTGAGAAGAAGATTGTAGGCACTCCTGACTACCTCAGCCCGGAGATTCTGCTCGGTCGGAGACATGGAGTCGGTGTGGATTGGTGGGCGCTTGGTGTCATCACTTTCGAGTTTCTCTGTGGCTATCCTCCCTTCGCTGCTGATTCTCCAGAGACGATCTTCCAAAACATTCTGGCTGGACAAGTAGTATGGCCTGAGGATTGGGATGTCCCGGAGGAGGGCAAAGCGTTCGTGCACGCGCTTTTGGAACTGGAGCCCAAGAAGCGTCTTGGTTCGCAAGGCGTTGAGGAGATCAAGAATCATCCGTTCTTCAAGGGTGTACAATGGGATACGCTTCTAAACAAGCCCATGACCGACATATTCGTGCCGCGCCCGGCCAACCGCCAAGACACATCCTATCACTGGGATCGCAAGCAGCTCTACGGATCTATCACCATGGAGGGCGCATACGATGCTGCCAAAGACCGTGTCGACGCCATCAATCGCGATATCATGTCGGCAAGAGAGATGACATCGACAACGCCGCAACAACCAACTACCGGCGGTCGAAGTCACATGAAGATCATCACCGCTCCTCGCCTCGACGCTGCCGAGACATGCAGCGCGGCAGTCTCTTCTGCTACAGACTCGTCCTCTGCGTCTGCTGTCAGTGCGACTACTGCTGCTTCCGCTGCCACCGCTTCAACGACCACTGCGAATGCTGCTTCTCCTAATGTTACCACCACTGCAGAACACACATCACCCCATTCGACGATGGCTACTGACAACAACACTGAACAGACCACTTCGCTCACGAGTTCTGGAGGAGGACCGCACAGAACCGCCGCCATGAACATCGGCAGATCTGGCCAACACCAGAGCTCTTCTGGCAATGACCTCAACTCATCCTTGCCTCCAGAGGGCAGAGACTTCCTCAACTTCTCCTTCACCAATCTACCAATGCTTCGCGAGATGAACCAACACATTGCTGAGATCGAAGAGCATCGAGATCATCATCACCACGCCTCTTCCCTTCAACGCACTCACAAACGAACTGGAAGCGTAGACGTATATGCAATCGATAAGAAGCGCAAGTCGAAAGGGCGCTCTCAACGACGCAGCGGAGAGGGACATGGCAAGAACGCAGACTCCAACAACACCTCCACGGCTTCCTCCGTCTCCACGGCTGCCACTGCCGGAGCATCCTCTTCCTCTTCCTCTTCATCCAATACCCCCACCCCCCCACCAAAGTTTGGTTAGTTGTAACTTCCATCTCCAGACACATACGGTACTGTCATTTATGCACACCCCCTCCCCTCCCCTCATCATCTTTCCTCATCCTTCTACTACCCCCATCATCGCGCTTGGATCCACTCATCAGGATCCGGCTCTACCCTCCTTTCACACCCTGCGCTCACATCAACGCTCTTATTTATGGAGATTAGCCTCAATCGCTAGCTCCGGTGTCTATATCTTGTAAGTTGTCTTCCCTCGGGGACTCTCAGAGGGAAACCTCAATGTACACTGTTTGCGTTTTTCCTACATCGGACTCCTCTGTTCACCACCATATGGATCTACGAATCGGGATGGAAGAGTGTTGAGTGTGCATGGGGGCCTAGCCGGCCACATGGAAGGGCGGACATCCTCCCACCAATTGTGAGCGGGGCAGATCACGAGCCCGGTCTTCGGCGCTTTGCAGATCACACTGAGGCTTTCATGCTGAAGTATTTCCTTCTTCTGTTGGCCCTTGTGCCTCTTACCTTGGCTACTTACCAAGTTGTCCAAGTCAGCAAGCTGGGAACCCAAGGACAGGTACGAAACGTGCATCCGTTCGCGGAACTTTCTTTCGTCCCCCCTTTTCGCTTTTCCTCCCATGATCCACTCGGATTATGTGCTCGGATACTGCAGTGCCCGTGGTTTATCATCGTTCCGTACCATTTAGAGAGCAATTTGAAGGTGAGATGAGCCGCGATGACCACCGGCTGCGGTGTCCCTCCTTGAGCTTCCCATTCTGCCCGTTGCTTGCCTCCGTTAGGCCTGTCCACGCACTAACACCTTTCTAATGTACCTCGTAATGCAGCGTTATGTTGCTCAGCTGGTGACTGGTACTGGTGGTCCCTATGGAGGCGACATTGCGATGTTGGTGGTTGATGTGGTGCCATATACGTCCAGTATCGTGCGTGTTACGATGCGTGATGCTAACGCTTCTCGCTGGGAAGTTCCGGACGTGGTTTTGTTGCAGCCCGATTCGAAGGCGGTCCCGAAGTACAACGTTTTGATTGGAGGCGTTGGTTCGAACTTGAACTTGGTCGTTACTCGCTTGATTGACAATGTGGTGATCTTCGATACTCGCGATAGTGGAGGTCTGGTGTATGAGGATCAGTATTTGAGTATGGAAACGGTGTTACCGGCGAATCCGAACATCTACGGTCTCGGCGAGAGAGCGGCTCCGTTGAGACTTCCTACGAGTCAGGTGTACACCATCTTTGCTCGTGACAATGCTACACCGCTGATTCAGAATGTGTATGGCTCCCATGCGTTCTACATGGAGTTGCGCGGCCACGGAGCGGCTCATGGCGTGTACTTGCTGAACTCGAATGCGATGGACGTCATTTTGAACACCACAAGCTTGCAGTACCGCGTCATTGGAGGCGTCTTCGATTTCTTCTTCTTCGTAGGAACGACGCCAAAGGAAGTCGTGAGACAGTACCTGAGCGTCATTGGAAAGACGGAGATGATTCCGTACTGGGGACTCGGATGGCAGCAATGCAGATGGGGTTACTACACTCTCGCTGAAACCAAGGCCGTCGTGGACTCCTACGCTGCTAATGGCATTCCTCTCGAAGTAATGTGGAACGATATTGACTACATGGACGGATACAAGGACTTCACCGTCGATCCCAATCGCTACCCCGCCGCGCAATTCAAGAGCTTCATTGACTCGCTGCACGCCAAGGGCCAAAAATACATCATGATCATCGATCCTGGAATCAAAATCGAATCTGGATACGCCCCGTACGAAGATGGACTCCATCAAGGACTGTACATCACCAGCAACAGCACCGGCAAGCCTCTCGTGGGCATGGTATGGCCTGGGTTCACCTTCTTCCCTGACTTTACCATCCCTGCTACCTCAGAGTACTGGTACCACTACCTCGCACAGTTCCACGAGACCATCCCCTTCGACGGCATTTGGATCGACATGAACGAAGTTGCCAACTTTTGCGATGGAAACTGCCTCATTACGCCTCCCATCCCCTCCGATCGACTTGTCGCTCAAGCTGCTTCCAACATATTGGCAAGTCAGCAAGTTGGTGCCAACAAGAAGCGCATGGATCCGCGTCAAGCCTTGGCCACTCGGGTCGCTGCCCTCCAGCCCGCTCAACAGGCCCATCTCGCTCAGCAGAACCAAAATCAACAGAAGTTGAAGCATTTGAAGCAACAGGGCGTGTCACACCGCGCAGCAGCATTCGACCCCAACAACCCGCCCTACAAGCCCTGGAACGGTGGCAACGCTCTCTACTCACACACCATCGACCTCTCTGCCATGCAACATCTCGGCATGCAATACAACGTGCACACGCTCTATGGACATTATGAAGGTAAGGCCACTCGTGCAGCTGCGGATCGCATTCTGGGCAAGAGATCTCTCGTAGTTTCTCGCTCCACTTTCCCCGGTTCTGGACGCCACATGAGCCACTGGCTGGGCGATAATCACTCTACGTGGGAAGATCTACACCTCTCGATTGCCGGAGTCATCACCATGGGAATGTTTGGACTTCCTCACGTCGGTGCCGATATCTGCGGTTTCGTTGGTAACACCACAAAGGAGCTCTGTACTCGCTGGATTCAGCTCGGAGCCTTCTATCCCTTCAGCAGAGATCACAATGCAGTCGGTATGATCCCTCAGGAGCCCTATGTCTTCGGTCCAGATGTGGCCAAGATTGCCGCCAACACCATCTTGCTCAAGTACTCCTTCTTGCCCTACTACTACACGCTTCACTATCACGCACACACCATTGGAGACCCTGTTGCCCGCGGCCTCTTCTATGAGTTCCCTGAGGACACCATCACTGCAGAGAACGACATGCAGATGCTCATCGGACCTGGAATGCTTCTCACTCCCGTACTGACCGAAAGCACCACGATTGTGAACGCCTACTTGCCTGTTGGATACTGGTATGACTTCTACACTGGCGTACAGACCATCAGCACGGATGGACAGTACGTGCAGCTCGACGCTCCAATGGACAAGATCAATATCCACCTTCGCGGAGGCTTCATCATCCCTCGCCAAAAACCCGATATGACCATCAATCTCAGCCGCAAGAACCCCTACAACCTCTATGTGGCTCTCAACGAAAGTGGATCCGCAGTCGGGGACCTCTTCGTTGACGACGGAGAATCATTCAACACCGTCACGAAGAAGGCGTTCACCTTCGTCACCTTCACCCTCTTCGGAAACACCCTCACCATCAAGCCTACCGTCGTTGGGTACCCGAACATGCAGCCCCTCACTGCCATCACGTTCCTCGGCGTCACACAACAACCAAACCAGGTCATCG
>Ga0307375_10003425_pt1 | contig 15613 bp, 27 predicted proteins | sample TR1MG_FD_202531 | JGI IMG/M metagenome (GOLD analysis project Ga0307375, IMG submission 202531) | Soil microbial communities from Risofladan, Vaasa, Finland - TR-1 | ecosystem: Environmental > Terrestrial > Soil > Coastal area > Acid sulfate soil | place: Finland: Risofladan, Vaasa | collected... | reverse complement strand
GTGCACTAAAGAAATACCCAAAGGTTACAAAAAGTTTTTTAATGATTGTGTGAAAGAAAACCCATGGTCTGCATTACAATACGCATCCAGTCTACTGCCAACCGATTTATTAGAATGGTGTGCGAGAGAAAAACCATTGGGTGCATTAAAACACGCGGCCAGTCTACTAACAGATAATTTATTAAAATGGTGTGCAAAAGAAAACCCAGTGGCTGCATTAGGATTCGCATACAGCCTACTACCACCCGGTTTATTAAAATGGTGTGCGGAAAACAGACACAGGCGAGCGCCGGTTTACAGGAGGGTAAAATGAGTTTTCAAGCCATAGTTGAAAAAATTAGATATATGGCAATAATTGAGGTCTCTGAAAAAATAATGTACAATGACCTCAAAATGGCCATAATAAATTATACCGCAGTGTTAACCTACAATACAATAAAAAAAATAAAATCAGACAACAATGAGTTATTGTTAGCAAAATTATATTTGATAAAGCTCCTAAAAATATATGAGCCAGTTATAAAAAATGCATTCGATTTTTTATTAGATGCATATTTAAATAAAAAATAGTATCCATTTTTTATATTTTTCAAGGGGGTCGCTCATAATACAAGTGACGGCCCCCATTTTAAAACCTTGAGGAGGGTGAATATGGCCAGAGAATACAGAGTTTCCAAAATAAAAAAAGATGAAGAAAATCATTTCCATTCATTTTTTTTTGAGTATTTCCATCCCGTTCATGGCTGGAGGGAAGTGCTGAATATCAATACTAAAATAGAGTTAAAAGAGATATTTGCTTATCTCAAAAAAGGTGAAACAAAAAAAATTAAATTGGAAGTATCACAATAACCGCGGGGGCTCCGGCCCCCACTTTTACAGGAGGATCAAATGACTAAAATTGAGGTTGCTAAAAAAATAATAGACAACTACGAAAAAGGTAGTTACCCATCTATCTGCTATGATGTCGACTGTGACGATTGTCTTTTTGACAAGGCGGTAATATCATGCAAACTAAGAAAGGAAGATGGCGAGGAAATTATTTACAATCGTGCAAAAAACTTTTTGGTGATGCATGAAGATTAAACCAAGAAAATATCAGCAAGATTTTTTTGATTTGCTAATCACAGCGCTTGAACAGCATAACAGAATTTGCGCGGTGCTGCCCACTGGTGGCGGCAAAACAATCGTTATGGCAATGCTAAACGAATATTTTGATAGCAAAAAAAAAAGTATTTTTACGCTTGTTCATCGGCAGGAGCTACTTGCTCAGGCAGTTGCAAAATATGCAAGTTTTGGTTTGCAGCCGGGAGCGGTTACGCCCGGGGAGATGATAACAAAAAACCGCTGTCAGGTGGCAATGGTGCAGACGCTATCAAAACGCATAAAACACCTATCAACCTTTCCGCCGGCTGGAATAATTACTGATGAATGCCACCACGCCAGAGCGTCAACATACGAAAGTATTTATGATTCGTGGGGATCATCAAAATCAATCGGATTTACCGCCACGCCAGAGAGGCTTGACGGGAAGGGCCTTATTGATGTATACTCTCACATGATCAAAACTCTGGACACTATCGACCTGGTTAACATGGGTTACCTATCAGATGTTATCGTCTTGTCAACTCCAGCCGCCCTTGAAATGCGTAAAATAAAAAAGAAAATCAAAGGTTCTGATTTTGACCAGCAACAACAGGAAGAATTTGTGCGTGACGTGTTCGTTGTTGGCGAATGCATAGACCTGTATGCAAAGTTTTTTAATGGTGCCCCTTGTATAGTGTTCGGCGCTTCTATTGCCGATTGTGATATGATAACCGCTGAAATGAAAAAAGCCGGCTGGAAGTGGGAAACCGTAAAAGGCGACATGGACGCTGATTTTAGGCGCTATTGCTTTGCTGCGCTTGGCGACGGCAGGCTTAACGGTGTTAGTTCATTTAATTTAATCTCCGAAGGCGTAGACATTCCGGTAACGGCTGGAGGTATAATTAGGCGACTAACCGCATCGGTCAGCATGTACCTACAATTTATAGGGAGAGTATTGCGAATTTCTCCAGGGAAGGGAAAGGCTATCGTTATTGATCAAGTTGGGTGCTGCTTTTTACACGGGCACCCTTTTGAGCGCAGGGAATGGAGCTTGTACGGGGAGAAAAGAAAACCAAAAGATATCAAAGAAGGCCTATCATTAATTTGCGAGCTCTGCGGGGCTCTAATGATTCAAGGTGCGAATAAATGTCCTTATTGCGATGGCAAAACAACAAACGACTCAACCGGCATAAAAATAAACGTCAGTATTATAGCCGGGCAATTAAAAGAGATGCATCGGCCTGATGTCGGAGATAACGCGGTAGCAGCGGCAAACATAATGCAGCTCGAAGAAATAGACAGAGAAAACGCTACCATTGAAATGTCAGACGGCATAAAAAACAGGTTTGACATACTAATGAAAATGCTCAATAAAGAAAAATATATTGACGTTATTTGGCAAAAATACAGCAAAGGAGGCCGGCTTGAATAAATTCCATTACATTAAATCAGATAAGCAATTTCAGGACATACGCCTAACAAAAATAGGAGCCTCCGACGTTCCGATTATTTTTGGCCTAACTCCGCAAACACCAAGGGAATTATGCCTAATCAAAAGCGGGGCGATTCCACCATGGGGTGGGGACATCAGGACTGATATTGGGAACGATCTGGAGCCGGTGGTTTTAAAACACCACTTCAAAGAGCCTGATTTTATTTACAATTATTATAAAATAATGCAAAACCCTGAAATACAGAAAAAGAATAAAACTGGAAAATTTCTATTTACAGAATGTTTCCATAAAAAATACCCGTGGCTAATGGCTCATGCTGATTGTTTGGTTGTAGGTGATTATAGTTATGGTATACAGGCAAAAACAGGCGGTTTGTGGGCTAACACCAGGCGCGGGGATTTTGATGGTTACGAGATCAAAGACGGGACTGAAAATGGAATTCCATTAAAAGTTTATTTGCAGGTACAAACTGAAATGATGGTTTATTATTTGGACAACTGGGTTGTGTCTGCCTTAATCGATACAAATAATTTTTATGAATGGAAAATTGAAGCAAACCAAAAAGTTCAGGAAAAAATAATCGATGTTTGCTTGTTATTTTATGAATGCATGGAAAGTGGAAAAACCCCGCCACCAATAGGAAAAAATGATGTTTTGTCTATATTGCCAGAATGTGAAAATGTAAATCTAACAATATTAGGCGACAAGGCAGCGGAAGCAAGATTCTTGTATTCAAAATTTAAGGAGGTGAAGGAGAAGATAAATAAATTAAAGGATCAAAAAGAAGACCTTGAAGCTGCATTATTTTTGCTTGCCGGCGGGAATAGAATTATCAGCGACGAACTGGGAAAAATATACAGTCAAACAGCGTTTTTGGCTGACACCATGATTGGTAAAAAAACGATCAAAGAGAATTGCCCTGATGTGTTGGAGCAATTAGAAAAAGCCGGACTTCTAAAACAGCATGAAGTTAGGCGCATAAATTAAGGAGTTAATATGGAAGACAAGAAAGAATCCGAGAAAAAAAATGCTATCATGACGATGGTGCAAGATGAAAAATCGATAACAAGGGCATTGGTTTGCTGTAAAGACAGGATCAATGCTTCATGTTGCCCTGAGCTGGCAAGCAATGACGAGAAAAAGAACAAAATTCTTTTTGATACTGTCGTGCAGATAGTAGCTGATGAAAAATTAAAACCGTGTTTTGATTCATTACCAGGGAAATTGTCGATTATGCGGATACTCGAAGACACTGTCAGAACCGGGCTTGTTTTGGGCAAGCTGGCTTATGCCATACCGCAACCAATAAAAGTAAAAGACGGCTGGGTAACAATCGCCCGGCATGATGTTAAAGCAGAGGGGTACCGTGTTGTATTGACAGGTGGAAAACAGCCTATTTTTTCGGAGCTCTCCTGGTGGGTGGCATACGAAAAAGATATTGATAGCATAACAGTAGATGAGGCAAGCGGGGAGGTTACAATCAAGGCCACTATTTGTGCGGATCGTGGCGACCTGGTCGGCATTATCGTGCAGGCAAGAGAGGCGGTAACAGGGAAGGTGCTTGCAAGATTTATTTCCAGGGGGCAGATTGAATCAATAAGAAACGCCCACTCAAAAACATGGCAGAAGTACCAAAAAAAGGAACTAACAAGCTGCACGTGGGAAACAGATTTTGAAGCCATGTGCATAAAAACGGCTCTCAAAAAGTTTACGAAACCTTGGGCGCTTGTTTCGGATTATATTCGGGAGGCAATCTATAACGATAACGACTCGAAGCAATCGTCACCAAAAGGCAACGCCAGCGCGGTTTTAACACTGGGGGATAGCATGATTGTTGATTATATTGATCATGATGACGACCAAATCAAAAAAGAAAAAATACCGCATGAGTCAGAGACTGTTATTTTGCCTGTTCAAAAAACAGCAGAACAGACACTTGATATTTTTTAACAAGGCCATTAAGGGGGATTTGGCGATGACACCAATTGAAAAAATAAAAATATGTTATAAGGCCGTATTGGACGGATTTTTAAAAATAACAGTTAATGAAAATGACTTTCTAATGAATATTGAAAAAACGATAAAAGAAGGGAAAGAGATAACATGGAAACAGTCGAAGTGGCTTAATGCTATATGGGAGAGAATAGAATAAGACGCTTGCAATAAATATTTAATTATGCTATATTTTAAATACTGAGTGACGCCGGTATGAGTTATTAAAATCATAAGCGATTGAGTAACCGGGGCCGTTTCGGCGGGCGTCACCCCTGGTTATTCGATCGCTTTTTTATTATGTAGAGGAGTACTATGAATGAGCTGGCATTATTTGCAGGGGCAGGAGGCGGTATCCTCGGAGGGAAACTTTTGGGATGGCGTACAGTCTGCGCCGTTGAGAAAGAACCTTACAGAATTAAAATCCTGCTCCAGCGACAGCGCGACGGAATTCTTGACCGGTTCCCAATATGGGATGATATTACAACGTTTGACCCTGCCGAGTGGGTTGGTAGGTGTGATATTATTACCGGGGGGTTCCCGTGTCAAGACATTTCTTGTGCAGGAAAAGGAGCGGGGATTGACGGGGAAAAGTCCGGACTCTGGAAACATATGCGGCGGGTGGTTTGCGAAATTAGACCAAAATTCGTCTTTGTGGAAAACTCCCCAATGCTTACTGGACGGGGGCTTGGAACCGTACTCGGGGACTTGGCCGAGATGGGGTATAATGCAAGGTGGTGCGTGTTGGGAGCTGCCGACGCCGGAGCGCCACACAAAAGAGAGCGAATCTGGATATTGGCCTACTCCAGTAAAATACGACGCAACCCCGGGCGGGCCGGGAAACCATTATCACGGATTGGGGTGGATGGGAAAACAGAACAAATGGCCCACAGCAACAGCGAGAGACTGGAAAAACGGGAAGGCAAGCGAAAAGACAATGAACAAAAACAGCAGGCCACTTTCGGAGGTGGTTGTGAGTGGTGGGAAAGCGACCCGGCAGACATACCCGACGCCAACGAACTCAATGACGACCTGGGCGGATTTGGAGCAAGCGAAATACAGCGGGAACGATCCGAAAAGGCCAAAATACCAGGATGTAAAATATCCGACGCCTACAAAACAGATGGGGAAACATGCGGCACCAACACAATGGGAGATCGAAAACAGAAAAAATCAGTTGCATGTAAAAATAGGCGGCCAACTCAACCCGAATTGGGTAGAGTGGCTCATGGGATGGCCGAGGCTATGGACAAAGATTTAGATACCTGCTATGATGATAAGTATGAAAATAAACACTTATTTAAAACAGGCGCAAAGAATAATGAAGTTGGTAATAAAATGCCAGATATGCGGAGCAAGCGGGAAACTACAAGTCCACCACAAAAACAGAGACAGGACAAACAACACAATGGGGAATTTAGAGAAGCTATGCCAAAATTGCCACAAGACAATCCATGTAAAAGCTGGGGATTGGGGGCGTGGAAAGACAAAATTAAAAGCGGTGAATTGCAAGATATGCGGGAAATCGTTTATTCCAAAACGCTATCGAGGCAGCAGAAAGAATTCCTTGTGTGGTTCGGTTCTATGCATGGAAGAAAGCGGGCGGCAGAGTGCCTTGAAGCGATGGGCAAAACTGAAAGAGCTTGTTTGAAAAAAGAAAATAGAGTGGACCGCCTTAAAGCCATTGGAGATGGACAAGTTCCAGCAGTGGCGGCGCTTGCATTCGTTATTTTATCAGAAGGATTTTTTTAGGAGCAATACGTGACTTTATCATTTTTAAAGTTGGACATCAACATACTTGACGACCAAAAAATTAAAATAATTAGAAAATATCCAGCAGGGGATAGCCTTTTTATTTTCTGGATTGGCCTTCTTTGCATGGCCATGAAAAGCGAAACTGCCGGGTACGTGTACGTCACAAAAGGTGTTCCGTACGAACCGCAGCAACTCGCTGATGAATTCGGAATTGACCTAAAAATTATCGAGATGGGCCTAACACTATTCAAAAGATATAGGATGATAGACATAACAAGCGGAGGGGCTATCGAGGTGGTTAATTTCAACCGGCACCAGAGTTTAGACAAAATCGAAAGGGCAAGAATTGCATCAAGAAAATCGTCTCAGCAGTTCAGAAAAAAACAAAAACGATTATTAATCGGTGACAGTCACGTGACAGTCACGACAGAGAGAGTGACGAAACAGAATAAGACTAAGAATAAGATAAAGAAAAAGAGTACGGGTGACAACGATCAACGGGTTAGCATAGATATTACTAGTGTGTCAGATTCCGGGAATTCTAGGTCGACGCAGTCTCAAATTCAGCAATATCAAAAAATCATCGGAATTCTTGACAATTTCACCAATGTCCCAAAACCCAAATATTATGTTGATAAAATCCCGCCTGAATTATTATATGTTATTTTAAAAAATCTAAGCTGCTACCAGTGGGAAGAAATCACCAGGGCAGCAACCAATTGGATAACCGCTTTAAATGATCCTGACTATAAAAATAATTATCCTACACCCGAATCATTTTTAGCTGAGGGTATAGCTGAATTCTTAAACAAAACGGAGAATAGCAATGACAATAAATAAACTAATCGAATTATTAGTAACTAAATTTGATGCAACTTATAACGGAAAACAAAAAGAAGAAATTAAAAAACTGTTATCGGAATATGCCGAAAATGATTTATACCGATTATCTAATGAGCTTCAAAAACACGGAAGATTTATAACTCTCCCCGAGCTCCAGGACATCCAAAACATAGCGGATGATATGGGAATCAAAATAAATCAAAAATCAGAACTTGCCTATGTTTATTTATGCGTCCATTGTAAAACTGAATTCAGTACTGAATTAAATATCTGCCCAAATTGCAAAACTAATTTATCTTCAATGCCATTACGATGTGTAAAATGTGATTTTGATTTTAACGATCTCCAGACCTATGAAAGAAAAACCCACGATAAACAAATATTTTTTGCTACTGAACTAAAATCAGGCCATAAATTAAAACATTGTTGCCCTAAATGCATGACCGGTAGGCAACCGTCAATAATTTTAAAAAAATTTTAAAAAAGGCTTGACTTATGATTTTTTTTCTGATATTATTCTTTTTTATGAGACTTGTCACCGATCCATTGGAAATTCCAACAAATTATGCCTATGAAACCTCAGAAATTGAGATTTCGGACGGATTAGCAAAACTGCTTCCCATCGTTTCCGGCGCAGAGGCGGCATTATATGTCAAACTGGATGAAAACGCTGGACTTGTGGCAATCGATTCGAGTGGTAATGACCGACATGGCGCCTTCCAGGGGGGTTATACAAAAAATCAGTGGGTGCCTGGAAAAATAAATTCTGGTATTCAGGGAATTTCTTTGATCAACGGATTTATAAATTTCGATCAGCTTTTATCCTACGAGAGAACCCAGGCATTCTCTTTGGAATTTTGGGTAAAAACAACATCTAACGCTACTATGACATTAATATCAAAACAACTTAATGCCGGAACACTTAACGGATTTGCTATAAATATGATTTCCGGTAAATTAAGAATTATTATCAGAGATAGCAGCGCAAATATTTTATCACTGGAAAGTCAAACAATAATAAACGACGGGTCATGGTATCACGTCGTATTTACATATAACGGTAATTCACAAATAACAGGATTAAAATTTTATATTGATACCGTACAAAATAACACTATTATCGCATCAACTCCATTAACAGCGACAATAACAAATACAGCAGATTTACAAATATCAGGAAGGGATGGCAACAATCTTTGTATCGATGCAAATACTTTTATGGATGAGGTTGTTGTATATTCCAGAGAGTTGACACCTGCCGAAATAGCGTTTAGATTTAACGGCGGAGCCGGCACTCAACAATTGCCTGGGGCCTCAACTGCTTTTCCAACAAATAGACCACCGATAAAACCAAGAGTGGGCATTAAGGCAATAAGTTTTGAATCGTTTGACGCAGACATTATAGCCACAGGAAGCGATAATGTTTTATTTAGATTTTATATTAATAATATTCCGTATTGGTTTGATGGCGCAATATGGGATATAAGTCTGAATAATTTAGAATCAAACACTTTGCTTGATATCCAATTAAATATATTGGCGTTTCCCATCACTGAATTATCAGATTTAAACTGGGAGGCTTTTCTTGTTAGCGACGACGGATCATCTACCCCGGAATTATTAATGGTATCAATGGGTGTTGATATTGGATCGCCTGATGTTGAAAAAGAAACAGTTAAAATAATTTTTAAGCCTTGCAAAGGTGATTCTAACACAAGCTATTTGCCAACTAAAATAATACCCGTTCCTGATGTAATAAATTATAAAAATGATACTATAGTCAGAAATGAAACGCTAACCGTTTGTGTTGATCCTCTAACGCTTGAAGGATCAATCAATTTAATTGAAACCGATAACATGAGCGACCCGGAAAACGGCAATCAGCCATATTATGAATTCCATTTTTCAGATACCAGGATTTTAAACAGGGTTGTCAACTCTGGGGTAATAGAAATAAATTTTCTTGATTTACAAAAACCATAAATCAAGAAAACGTTTAAGCCTTTCTTTCTTCTTTTGCTAATTTTGCGTATTTTTCATGAGCTAAAAAGATGGTTTTTAAAAGATTATCATCCATCATATTTTTGTCTATCAATAGCCTAATAGCTAAATTTGCCATACCAACAAGGTCGGCGGCTTCCATGTGTGCCATTTGCGCTCCGATGTCTTGCGGCCTGATTGTCATTATGGCCACCGACCCGGAACAATTTCCGAGAAACAGCAAACCTAACGCCCAAATCAGGCCTGGGACAAATTGAGAATCTAAATTCATGATTCCTATTGCGGTTATTGACATTGTTAATCCGGCAAGGACAAGCCAAACAAAAGACCACATCCCTATTTTTTCAATCAATCTTTTTTTATATTTTGTCATTTCAAAATCTCCAATAATTTTTCATCAAGGCTCCATGTGTGGGAGTCAGATATTTTGTGGAATGCTGGCCAGTTGATTCCTCGCATATCAAGCTCATAGTCGTCAGTTATTACCCCATCACGACAAACGTCCCACAGAGTCTCAAATTTGGCCTTTGGTGGTGTCATATTAAGCAGAACATGATCACCGACAAAACCGGCAACATGGCAGATATCCCCTATCTCATAGGTTTTGCCGGGATAGACTAAACGTTTTCGGGTTGTCCAAAATAGCACGCCGGGGTTATCGGGCGAGATTTGATCAACAAAAATCTCATAATATAACCCGCTTGCTGTCAGCCTGATAGGTTTTTCGGTTGCCACCATTAACGCAAAACAAATAGCTCCGGAGCAGTCGGCCCCCTCTGCGTTTTCCTCTCCCCATAAATAGGGATTATTCCAATACCAAATAAGTGCTTGGCGGAATTTTTCGTTAGTGCTCATCCCTTCGAATTGTATCGCTTCAATTTCAAAAAATTTCTTTAGGTTTAATTTCATTATTTTACTCCAATATTAAAAATAAAATTAAAGCTATCCAGGAGCCCCCAGCCGTTATTATCCAGCCGTTGCGCTCCTTAATAGCTTTCGTTGTTTGTGATTTTTGATAATCTATCAATGAGGTAGTCAATCTCTTTCTCGATTCCCTTTCGATCGCTATCCCCCTGTTGTATTCTGATAATAGCGTTTGCAATCTCATTAGTGATGTCTTCTCTTGCTCTGTCATTTGATTGACTAATTTCTTGTAGCTCTCTATTCTGAATTTTAATGCTTGCGCTATTAGGTTCGATTGTGTTAGTCGATTTTGACAATCCAAGTCCCCACCCAATGCAAAGACCGATGATAAAAACACCAATACAAATAACGCCAAAAATAATACTTTTCTCAACATTCATCATTACCCCTTCTATATTCTTTTAAGTAACATCTAAATAATTCCCAACCCATGCGGGAAATTATTCTTTTTCTAAAATAAGCCTGTCTTTTATTTATTATTAAATTCTGTGGCCTTTTTGAAACTGTGATTGATTTATCAGGCCAGAATTTAACGTTACTATTATAAACTAATAATCCATATTTTGAATCTTTCAATTCATTTAATGCAAATTCTCTCATTTCTTCTGGCACGCAAAAATAAAAATTACTAATTGGAGAGCTTCCAGAATCTAAAAGTTGGTGTTTGTGTTTTTTGAAATCACATTTAAAGTCATTCCTTGAAATCTTAATTTCTATCTCCATTATTTTTTTATCATCTGCTATCATAATATCGGCAATAGAATTGCCAACGCTGTAAACTTCAGAAGCCACATAAGGGAATTGCCGTTTTATCCAATAATAAATATTTGCAATTTTAATTTCAGTTGATAATAGCATAGTCGCCCCTTTCGAATTGGTCACAATATTTAGCTTTTCCAAAATACCGTGATTCGCAAATTGAATATTTTATGCAGTTATAACAAGTTTTATAATGAGCATGTCTGCTATTTAAAACCCTTGCTTTGCTTGGAGATAGTTTTCTTGTTGATCTTATTTTTGAAACGCTATCATATTGTTCTTTTAATTCAAGATATTTATTTTTAACTCTATCATCGTCTAAATTTGCTATATCGCAAATATCTTTATAATACCCACTTTCGAAAAAATTGATTGCCGTTTGTCTGTTATCAATTTTTTGTTTTGTTATATTATTTTCAAGTACTAAATCTTCCAAAGCTGACTCGAGTATGCTTTTTGCAATACATAATATTGCTTTTTTTGGAGTTGAATAATTTCTAGACATTTTGATACCTCCTCCAGTTTTTATCAAATAATTGATTTCTTTTCTTAATCGCTATTTTTGCCGATGGCATCAAGAAAGGCCTTTTTTTAATCATGACTTTCTCTTTAGAAAAATCTTTTATCATTCGAACGCGTGGATTTTTCCCACCACCGACAAATCTATAAACACCTGGTCTCATTTTTTTATGGCCGAAGATTTTAAAAGGCTTCTTATATTTCTCTCTTTTTAGCTTTTGCATTAGTCCGACAGCGCGGCCATTAGATGATCCAGAAATATTCTCCGGGCCAGGCATATCCCCAAGCCGGTTAAATCTAAATCTAGTACTAATAACTCTTTTTTTATTTTTTGAAATTCTCGATTCCGTGGTTGGTATTCTCGGCTTAAGGACTTTTCCGGATTTTTCCTGGAGCGCGAGTCCTTTGTTGGATGATCCTAATTGGGATATCTGCCGGCCGATGTTGCTGCTGGTAGCTTTTTTTACTCGCATCCCCCTGGTAATGTAAGAATTTCTTAATGTAAAAACTTTCGGCATTATTTGGTTCATGGCTATTTCGCGACCTTCAAAAGCGAGATCATTTAAAGTTCCGCGAGAAACCAAGGCAAAGCGTTTTTTATCAGTTAGTTTTTTAACTTTTTTTAGCTGATCGGTATCGGCCGTGAATGACAATATGTACCCCCTTTTGATAATTCATCATTTGCGCACCTGATAGCAAAAGCCAACGCGTCACCAATAGTATGGTGCCGTCCTGTTTCTGTGCTCATAGCGGCTGCTAAAATTTTAGCTTCATTTTTAGTCTTCGATTTTATTTTTATGGTTGCCATTTTACTCATATTAGGCATTTTACTACTTTACCTAATTTTTGTCAATATCTATATTTTTTTCTTGACATTAATTTAAAACTAGTATATATTTAAATTATCAGAATGCGCGCTGAATGGCCGTTGAACCAGTCCGCAGGAATTACCTGATAGGGGTCACCCCTACCGGGGGGCGCATCCCCCGGGGACTGGTTGAACGGCTTTTTATTTGGAGGATAAATGGATACTAAAAAACTTATAATAGAGGCGCATCAAAACGCGGTCGACCATGGGTTTTATAATGGTTGCAACGGGACAAAAAAACATATAGACATTGGAGAGTTGTTAATGCTTATCGTGACGGAAATAGCCGAGGCGGTAGAGGCGCATCGGGAGGGGCGGGTTTTTTCTACAATAAAAAATAATGTGGCTGTTATTGGGCCTGAATATTATGCTGATTGCCAATGGTCAGGCTATGACAAATATTGTTTTTTAGAGGATATCAAAGACACCTTTGAGGATGAAATAGCAGACATATTTATCAGGTTATTCGATTTATGCGGATATCTGGGGATAGAGCTTAAAATATTGTCGGATGACGAAAGTGGACCAAACGCCAACATAAAAACAATCGCCGGCAAATTGTATTCTATTTTAAAAAATCTTCCGTCGACATATGATGTTGGTAGGTATTTTAAAATTCAGCTATGCAACTTTTATGGCGATCTTTTATTATTCTGCACCGAACATAAAATCAACATAGAAAAACACATATCTGCAAAAATGGCCTACAATAAAACCAGGCCAATGAAACATGGAAAGGAGTATTAAAATGAACGACCCCTATTTGATCCCCGGCCAAGTTTGTGAGGTTTGGGGAGATATAAACTACGACACGGCAATCAAAAAATTAAAATATTTTGTTATGTATGTCGAAAATAATGCCGTTTTTGCGTATGTAAGTGGTGGAATGTGTAGACTATTGGAGCCAGCTATCAACTACCGTCCCATAGGCACCGAGTGGGACTCTGCTCCTGATTGGGCGGTTTGCTGCACGGTTGACAAAGATGGTAGTTTGGTGTTTTGGGAGGACACCCCTTTTGTTAATATATACGAAAAATACAATCAATCTCCAAAGGTAAAAAGATTGTATTTTGGTATTTGCCCAGACCCTACCCGCTACCAGGGCGACGCATGGCTGGATAGTTTACGATTAAGGCCTGAGTGGGCGGGGGTGAAAAAATGAACGACCCCTATTTGATCCCCGGCCAAGTTTGTGAGGTTTTGGACAATGATAATATAAAATATTATATGGATTTTCGTGACTACAGAATTATTACAGGCATAAAAATGCCTACGTTTGAAGATATAAAATATTACAACATGATCTTGAGTACAGATCGCTACCGTCCCATAGGCACAGAGTGGGATTTTGCTCCTGATTGGGCGGTTTGCAGCACGATTTATAAGGATGGGAGTGTTAGGCTTTGGGGTAACGAAAAACACGCAGAACATTTTAACAAAAAGGATACCCGGTGGCTGAATAGTCATTCTCAATTTTGTGTGTGTGAATGTGGTATTTGCCCAGACCCTACCCGCTACCAGGGCGACGCATGGCTGGATAGTTTACGATTAAGGCCTGAGTGGGCGAAGGGGGGATACCATTTTGATAATTAAACCTTGCCCTTTTTGTGGTGGTAAAATTGTAATACGACATGATAGTTGGCGTGATCAATATTATTGGTATTGTCTAAACTGTGGTGCTATTGGGAGAAACTGTCAAACAAAAGAAGAAGCTGATGAAGCGGCAAATATGCGATATATAAAAGGAGTTAATGATGGGAATTAAACCTTGCCCTTTTTACGTAGGTTATTATTGGTGTATCCAGGAGGAGTGCGACCCTGATTGCGCTTATTTCGACAGCGGGGCAGCAAATATGCGAGACATTCCAGTTGAGCCGGCAGAAGAAAAGCCGCTAACCTGTAAGGATTGCAAAAACTATAAAACAGATGAGTGCTACAATGTCTATGCATATATATATCCAAATTGTTTTGACTCATCAACCTGCCACACATTTGTGTTGGCAAAATGAAAGAAGATGTTATGCCAAAAGCTAATGTAATAGTAGGATATAACAAAACCTTTGAGGTTGATGTTTTAAAAACATTTGAATATAAGGGGGAATTGTTTTTTGTGCATAATATAATAAATTATCTTAGTGGGGGAAAAAATAAAAATAAATTTATAGTTGCACATTTTAAAACAGGGCTATGGGTGGCTAATTTATTTTATTATTTAAATTGCAAAACTATATTAGGAGCTCAAAGGATAGCAAAAAAACTTATGAATAATATAGGCGAAGTATCATTTCATAATCGAATAAAAAAAGCTTATGATAAAAACGGAATTATTAACGGGAGGTAGTTATGCAAAAGGCTAAAATAATGCTAACAAAAAAATCAACTTTTGAAGTTGAGTGTTTATTAGAATTTGAATTCAGGAGTGAGATTTTTTTTATTTTTAATGAGGTCGATTTCGAAACTGGAAATATAAACAAAGAAAAGTTTGATTCTGCCCACTTTTACACAGGCAGAAGAATCACTAAATATTTATCGTATTTTAAAAATTGCACTACACCTATAGACGCTGTACGTGTAGCAAAAAATATACTCAATAAAATATCTTTTGAAAACTTAATAAAAGCAGCAATTGATCAAAACGGAGTTATTAACAGGAGGCAATATGAGCAATCCAAAAGGATTTAATTATAATCAACTAAAATCAATTCGTAAACTTGAAAAGGCGTTCACGAATTGCCGAGAGTTTGGGATAGTATTTAAGATGAAAACAGATTTTAAAAATGCTCTACTTGTGGCTACCAATGAGGATTCTTCGGAGGATATTATAGTGGAGCTTAATTGATATGAAAGATAAATCTTTTGATAATATATTGGGTAAAATATTTAAATGGTCTGTTGATGATAATGATTGCTGGAATGTTACTTCTCACTACAAGGAAAAACAGGGATATCATCGAGTTATGTACAAAACAAAACAAACTAGAGCGCATCGTCTATCTTATTTGTTAACAAAAGGTGATATTAAAAAGGGCTTTGTTGTTATGCATTTGTGTGATAATAGAAGTTACATAAACCCAAATCATTTGAAAGCAGGAACAAAAAAAGATAATACCCAAGATATGATTAAAAAAAACAGACAATCTGATAGATCAGATAGAAAAGGAAAAATGTCAAAGCTTAATAGACAGCAGGTAATTGATATATATTTAAGTTGTAAAAGTTCTTATCAATTATCAAAAAAATATAATGTTACCGATGTGCAGATTAGGAGAATAAGATCGGGTTCTAGGTGTAGCAGTATCACTAATTTATATAAAAACCACAAGAAGCGCAAGAAGATAGTTAATAAGTGATTATATATAATATAACAGGGTCCTGTGGAGCCACCCCCCTACTAACAAAGGGTAAATTTAAGCCA
>Ga0307375_10003423_pt1 | contig 15614 bp, 14 predicted proteins | sample TR1MG_FD_202531 | JGI IMG/M metagenome (GOLD analysis project Ga0307375, IMG submission 202531) | Soil microbial communities from Risofladan, Vaasa, Finland - TR-1 | ecosystem: Environmental > Terrestrial > Soil > Coastal area > Acid sulfate soil | place: Finland: Risofladan, Vaasa | collected... | reverse complement strand
GTCCTGTCTGGTTGCGCTGCTGATGCTGGCTGTCATTGCCCAATCGTTCATCCCGGCCGTGACCGGAATGTTCCATGCGCTGAACCGGCAACCCGACGATCTGGCCCGCTACGTCTACCTGACCAACCTGCTGCCGTGGCTGTCAACAGCCGACCGCGCTATCGCCTGCGCGCCTGGGATATCCACGGCAAGGCCTTGTCCGAACAGGTCATCCAGGTACGCTCGCGTTAGGCGATGGCCGGCGCGCGGTCATGCTGGCCGGCGTCGCCTCACGCTGTCGCGCACATCCACGTCGAACAGCAGCTCCAGCGTGTCGCCGTCACCCTTCCCCGGCAAGGCAAAACGCAAGCCTTCGCGTGTGGGCAGCCGTGCCGCGTGCTCGCGCACGGCGGCGTCGGGCAAGCCGAGCCGCCACGCGTCAGCGGCACCCGACAGCGCCACGTCAGCGCCCGGCGTCAGTCGCAACGCGCAGCGCAGCGCAAATGCCGTCGCGAACTGCGTGCGGGTTTCGAGCGTGCCGCCCGCCAGCAGGATCGCCAGCTCGTCTTCATCGATGCGTACCCGCAGCTTCTGACCGTCGATCTGCAATTTCATGCATGCACCTCCTGCATGGCTCAGCCTGCCGCCGTCGGGCGGCTGCGCGGCGGCAAGCCCGGCTGCAGACTGACGATCTCGACATGCGTACCGGCGGCGCAGTCGCCGGCGTCTTCGCCCAGCACCACCCAGGCATCGGCGTGCGCGAACGGATCGATGCGGAACGGCTGCTGCAGGCTCTGCACGCTGGCCAGCAGGCGACCGTCCGAACCTCGCTGCAGCGTGGCATGCAGAAAACAGCGCAGGCCGGGCCTGGGGTGTTGCGCAGCGTCGAGTATGGCGTGCCATGTCGGCTCGGCAGGTTGTCCCGCCATCGCCCGCAACGCGGGCACGACGAAGAAGCGCAGCCCGACGGCGACGGCCATCGGCGTGCCGGGCAGCGCCAGGATCAACGGGCCGGCGGCGAGGCGTGCGCACAGCAACGGCCGCCCGGGGCGGATCGCCACCTTGTGGAACAGAATCTGCGCATCGAGACGACGCAGGCTGTCGGGCACGAAGTCATGGCGCCCCATCGATACCGCGCCGGTGCTGATGACCAGTTCGGCACCGCTGTCGAGCGCGCGTTGCAACGCCTCGGCGAAGGTGCCGGCGGTATCGTCGACGGTGTCGCAGGACAGCACTTGCGCGCCGGCGGCGCCGAGTTCGGCGACCAGGTAGGGGCCGTTGGAGTTGTAAATCCGCCCCGGCGCCAGCGGCTGGCTGGAGTCGGTCTGCAGCTCCTTGCCGGTGCAGATGATCGCCACGCGCGGGCGGCGCACCACATCGACTTCGGCCACGCCCAGCGCGGCCAGCAGCATCACCTGGGCGGCACCGATGGTGGTGCCGGCATGCAGCACGCCGGCACCGGGCGCGACGTCGCTGCCGACACGGCGCACATTCTGCCCGGTCGCCAGCGGATCGAGCAGGCGGATGCGCGCGGGCATGCCGTCTACCTGGGTTTCCAGCAGTTCGGTGCGCTCGACCGGCACCACCGCGTCGAGGCCATCGGGCAGGCGTGCGCCGGTCATGATTTCCCAGGCGCCGCCGGCGGACGCGTGGGCCGCATCGCCGGCCGCCTGCGAACCGTGCACCGCGTGCTCCGATCCGGCAGGCAGCGGCTCGCGGGCGGCCAGCGCATAGCCGTCCATTGCGGCATGATCGAACGAGGGCAGCGCGATCGGGCTGTGGATCGTGCCGGCCAGCACGCGACCCGACGCCTGCGCCAGCGGGCAGGTTTCCACCGGCAAGCGGGCTACGGCGGCGAGCAGAAGTTGCAAGGCCTGGGCATAGTCGATCATGACGCGCTGCGGCTCCGTGTCGTCGCGGGCAGGCGATCACACGACGACCGCAGCGCCAGCACGCCGCCGGCCAGCGAATAGACCTCACGCATACCTTGCCCTCGTAGCTCGCGCGCGGCATGGGCGCTGCGCCGGCCGCCGGCGCAGACCAGCAGCAGACGCCCCGACGGCAGTTCGCCTGCCTGCACAGCGACCTGCGCGGACGGCATGCAACACGACGGCGCGTCCAGTGGCTGCGCGGCGATCTCGTCCGGTTCGCGCACGTCGACCAGCCGGTAGCCGGCGGCGATGGCGTCGTCCAGGGAATCGAAGATCAGGTCCACATCGCAGTCGCGCTGCGCCTGCGCCAGCGCGCGCTGTGCCACGGCGGCGCAGCCGCCATGCCGCGCGCAGCCGCGCGACGCGTCGATCGGCAGGCGCTGGATGCCGACATCGAGCAGGTCGACCAGCAGCAGCGCCGGTTCAACCGGGCGGGGCAGATCGAGCAAGATCTTCAGTGCCTCGATGGCCTGCATGGTACCGAGCACGCCGGGCACCGGACCGAGTACGCCGGACTCGACGCAGCTGCCGGCGACGCCGGGCGCGGGCTCATCCGGCCACAGGCAACGCAGGCAGGGCTCGCCCGGTTTGGCGCTGACCACCTGCAGCTGGCCTTCGTACTGGTACACGCTGGCCAGGATCAGCGGGGTGCCGGTGAGCACCGCCGCGTCGTTGCTGAGGTAGCGGCTGCGCATGTCGTCGGTGCATTCGACCACGAGGTCGAATTGCGCAAACACCTCCGCCACGTTGCCCGCATGCAGCGGTTGCGCCCACGTGTGCACGGCGACCGCGGGATTGAGCGCGGCGATGCGGCGGGCGGCCAGTTCCACCTTGCACTGGCCGATGTCGCGCGCGTCGTAGATGGTCTGCCGATGCAGGTTGCTGGCGTCCAGCACATCGCCATCGACGATACCCAGCGTGCCCACGCCGGCACCGGCCAGATAACTCAGTACCGGACAGCCCAGGCCACCGGCACCGATCACCAGCACGCGGGCGGCGGCGAGCTTCGCCTGGCCGGCGTCGCCCACATCGCGTAGTCGCGTCTGGCGCGAGTAATCGGGGCTGAACGCGGGCGCGGACGCCGCCACGGGTGCATCGTGATGATGTGCATGCCCGTGATCGGCATCCGCGGCGGGCGACTCGTGCTCGTGGGCGCGTTCGATGTGCGAACAGGCCACCCAGGCGGTGTCGCCGCTGAGGTAGTGCTCCTTCTTCCAGATCGGCAGGCGGTGCTTGATCTCGTCGATGATGTAGCGACAGGCGCGGAAGGCTTCGTCGCGGTGTGCGGCGGACACGCCGACCCAGACGGCCAGATCGCCGATTACCAGATCACCGGTGCGGTGCACGCAGTGTGTGGCCAGCACGCCGTAGCGGGCGATGGCTTCGGCGATGATGCGCTCGCCCTCGACCAGCGCCAGTTCGGCGTAGGCCTCGTACTCCAGGCCGCTGACTTCCCGCCCCTCGTTGGTGTTGCGCACCCAGCCCTCGAAGCTGCAGAAGCCGCCGCTGCCGGGGTGCTGCAGGGCCTCGCGCAACGGCACGAGATCGACCGGCACCACACTGAGCCTGAAGCTGTTCATCCGCCGGCCACCGGCGGGATGAAAACCACGGTGTCGCCTTCGCGCAGCGCCCTGTTCCAATCGCTGAACTGCGCGTTCACCGCCACCTTGAGCGCATCGCTTGACAGCAAGAAGCCGTGGCGCGAACGCAGCTCGTCGTACAACTCGCGCAGCGTGGCCGCGCCGGTGCTCAACTGCTCGCCGCCGGTACCGGCCTGCTCGCGCAGCTGCGCGTAGTACTGCAGGTTGACGGTGGTCATGACTGCGGCTCGATCTGGCGTTGCATCTGTTTGAATTCCTCCGGGGTGTTGATGTTGTCCAAGGCGTCGCCGGGTGCGGCCAGCAGCGTGGTGCGCGCCAGCATCAGCGTCTTGCGCGGGCAACCGCTGCCGGCCTCGACACGCTGCCTGAGCAGCGCGTGGCTGGACGGTTCCCACACTGCGCACAGCGGTTCGGGCAGGCCATCGAAGCGGCTGCTGAAGGCGGTGGCATCAACGGCCGGATCGCGTGCGTCGAGCAGGCTGCGCAACGTGCTTTCGTCCAGCAGCGGCAGGTCGCAGGCGACCACCAGCCAGGCCACGTCCGGGTAGACCTGCTGCGCCGAGAGGATGCCGGCGGCGGGACCGATCGCGTCGTAGCTGTCCACGATCTGCGGCAGGCCGGCGCGCAGGGGATCCTGGCGCTGGCTGTCGCGCACCGACAGAAAGGCCCGTTCGGTCACCGCTTCGAGCAGGCGCCAGGCACGCAGCAACTGTGGCTCGCCGGCGTAGACGAGCTGCGCCTTGTCGCGCCGCATGCGCCGGCTGGCGCCACCGGCAAGCAGCAGGCCGTAGATCGGTGGCGCAATGGTCGGCGCGGCGCGGCGCGGTGGCGTGCTTTTTTCGATACTCATGACGGCGGATGGCTCGGGATGGTATCGAGATCGGCCGTGTCGACCGGCGCGATATCGATATCGGCGGTGCCGGCCGCAATGTGATCGACGTCGTGCCTGCCGCCGGTCTTCCGCATGAGGCGGATCTCGCCGATCACGATGTCGTGCGACATCGCCTTGCACATGTCGTAGATGGTCAGCGCGGCAATGCTGGCGCCGGTCAGCGCCTCCATCTCCACACCGGTGCTGCCACGGCAGGACACGGTGCAGTCGATCAGCGCGTCGTTGCCCTCCATCCGGATCGCGATATCGCACTTGTCCAGGCTCAGCGGATGGCACAGCGGGATCAGCTGCGCGGTGGCCTTGGCGCCCATCACGCCGGCAATGTGCGCCACCGTGAGCACTGCGCCCTTGGGTGTGACGTAGCCGGCGGCATGCAGCCTCGCCGCGACCTCGGCGGGAAACGCGACCCGCGCCCGCGCCTGCGCCGTGCGCCGGGACGCCGGCTTGGCGCCGACGTCCACCATCCTGGGCTGGTTGGCGGCGTCGACGTGGGAGAGTCCGGATTCAGTCGGCACGGGCCTAGCCTCCGATGTAATGCATTTCGATCTTGCGGCGGGAAACCTCACGCCGCCTGGTGCGCTCCTCGCTGTAACGGTCGGTACGACGCAGCCAGACCTGGCGCAACTGTTCGCGCAGCGCCTCGTCGCTGCTGCCGTCGCGCAGCGGGGTGCGCAGGTCGGTGCCGTGGGTGGCGAACAGGCAGGTGTAGAGCGTACCTTCGGAGGACAACCGCGCGCGCGAACAGCTGCCGCAGAATGGCTCGCTGATCGAGGAGATCACCCCGATCTCGCCGGCGCCATCACGGAACCGGTAGCGCGTGGCGACCTCGCCCGGGTATTTCGGCGGCAACGCCTCAAGCGGCCAGCGCGCGTCGATGCCGGCGATCACTTCGCGCGACGGTACCACCGCGTCGGGGTTCCAGCCGTTGCGGTTGCCCACGTCCATGTATTCGATGAAGCGCGGCACGATGCCGCTGCCGCGAAAGCGCTCGACCAGTGCGGCAACCGTGTGTTCGTTGACGCCGCGCTGCACCACCGTGTTGAGCTTGACGCCGGCGGGAAAGCCCGCCGCATGCGCCGCGGCGATGCCGTCGAGCACCGGGTCGAGGTCGCCGCGACCGCCGCTCATGCGATGGAACAAGGCCGGGTCGAGCGTGTCCAGGCTGACCGTGACGCGATCGAGTCCGGCGTCGCGCAATTCGACCGCCTGCCGCGCCAGCAGCACGCCGTTGGTGGTCATCGCCAGGTCGGTGATGCCCTCGATGCGGCGCAGCCGCGCCACCAGCTCGGCCAGCCGTGGGCGCAGCAGCGGTTCGCCGCCTGTCAGCCGCAGCTTGCTCACGCCCAGCGACGCGGCCAGCCGGCACAGCCGCTCGATCTCGTCGAAGCTCAACCGCTGATCGTTGCGCAGGAACGCGAAGTGCTCGCCGTAGGTCGACTCGGGCATGCAGTACGGGCAACGGAAGTTGCAGCGGTCCATCACCGAGATGCGCAGGTCGTGCAGCGGCCGGCCATGGCGATCCCGTGGCGGCGCGTTCGCGGCGGGCAGGTCGATGACGGTGCGGGAGTTCATCATGTCACCAACGATGGAACGCCAGCACGTCGCCGGCAGCTGCCGCCCGGCCCGGCGGCAGCTGCACGAAGCCATGCGTGCGTGGCAGGGAGGAAAAATCGCCCGAGGTGCGCATCGGCACGGGATGCGCCATCGCCCGGGCGGACGAATCGGACTGTACCCGCGCCGGCACGAAACAGGTCAGGCTGGCGTGACTATCGACTGCCGCATCCAGGCAAACCTGTTCCACCGGCGCGGGCAGTGCCCCGATCGATGCCAGCAGCGCCGGCAGCACGTAACGGATGCCGCAGACCAGCGCGGACACCGGGTTGCCGGGCAGCGCGAACACCGCCTGCCCCTGCGGCCCGATGCCGAACCACATCGGCTTGCCCGGCCGCTGCGCAATGCGATGGAACACGCGACGCACGCCGAGCGCGTCGAGGGCGGCAGGTACGTGATCGCACTGGCCCATCGAGACACCGCCGGACAGGATCAGCACCTGATGCGCGGCAAGCAAGGCGGCGAGCATGCCGGTGGTCGCCGCCAGATCGTCGGCCACCTGGCTCAGCGCCACACGATGGAAGCCGCGGCTGTGCAGGGCAGCAGCCAGCGCACGATCGTTGGAGCGACGGATCTGCCCCTCGCCGAGCGGCGCGGCAACGCCTACCAGCTCGTCGCCGGTGGCGATCACGGCGACCGACGGCACCATGGCCACCTCCACCTCGGCGATGCCGTTGGCCGCCAGCACGGCCATCGCCGGCGCATCCAGGCGCATGCCGACATCCAGCAGCGGTGCGCCTGCCGTGCAATCGGAACCGCGTGGGTGAATGAACTGGCCGCGGACCGGCGTACAGCCCACGGCCAGCACGTAGCGATCGCCGTCGCGGCGGGTCTGCTCGACCGGAATCACGCAATCGCAGCCGTCCGGCAGCATCGCCCCGGTGGTCACCTCGAGACAGCCATCGTCGCCGGCCAGGGTCTGCGCCGCCATGCCGGCCAGCTGCACGCCGGTCACGCTGAAGCTGCGCGGCAGCGGCTGGCGCCAGCGCAGGGCGACGCCATCCATCATCACGCGATCGAACGGTGGCTGGTCGCGCTCGGCATGCACGCGCTGGCGCAACACGCGGCCGCCCGCCTCGGCCAGCGTCACCCGCTCGCTGCCGAACGCCGGCATGTGCCGGGCGATCAGGGCTTCGGCTTCGGCGACACTGATCAACTCACTCATCGATGCGACGACCCCGGCTGGGCATGACGCTTGCGCGCCGTTGACTGAAAGCATGATGGCAGGCATGGCCTTTGACAACTGCGGCAATGGTCGGAGGCAGGCGCTCAACCAGCCAGCGCCACGGCTTTCACCTGCGCCCAGACCTCGCTGCCCGGGGCCAGCTCCAGCGCCTGCCACGAACGGCGCGTGATGCGCGCCAGCAATGCGCTGCCACCCGCATCGAGCCGGACCAGGCACTGCGAAGGATGCTCCGCCGCGGCCATCGCGACCACCCGCGAGCGGATCTGGTTGAGTGCGCTGCTGGCGTGCTGGCGCTCGCGGGTCAGCACCACGTCGCGGGCACTGATGCGGCAGCGCAGCATGCGCCCCACGGCGTCGCCGCGGCGCGGCACGAACAGCGTGCCGCCGGCGAACGCCAGTTCGGTGAGGTGGTCATCGGCATCGTGGCCGACCACGATGCCTTCGAGCACGGCGCCCACCGCCCCGGACAACGCCGGTGGCAGATCCAGCCGGGTCAATGTCGCCTGCAACGGCCCCTGCGCCGCCACGCGGCCGGCATCGAGCAGCACCAGATGGTCCGCCAGCCGGGCGACTTCATCGATGGCGTGGCTGACATAGATCATCGGCACCGCCAGCGAGGCATGCAGGGTTTCCAGACAACCCAGCAGATCGTCCCGGGCCGCCGCATCGAGCGCCGACAGCGGCTCGTCGAACAGCAGCAGGGCGGGATCGGACAACAGCGCTCGCACGATCGCCACGCGCTGGCGTTCGCCGCCGGACAGCGTGTCGACTCGCCGGGCCAGCAGCGGCCGCACGCCGAACTGGTCGATCAGCCCCTCGCGGTTCAGATACGCCGGCTGCCCGGCGCGCCGGTAGCCGTAGTCGAGGTTGCCGGCCACCGAGCGATGGGTGAACAGGCTCGCTTCCTGGAACACGTAACCGAGCCGGCGCCGGTGCGGCGGCACGAAGACGCCGCGCGCACTGTCCTGCCACAGCTCGCCGCCGAAGCGCACGGTGCCCTCGCTGCCGCGCTCCAGCCCGGCGATCGCGCGCAGGCAGCTGGTCTTGCCGGCACCGGAAGGACCGAACAAGGCGGTGATCCCGCGCAGCGGCAGCGCGATGTCGATATCCAGCGCGAGTGCCTCGCGGCGCCACTGTAGTCTGGCGTGGAGTCCGCTGGATTCAGTCACGTTGACGCCTCCGCGGACGCAGCAGCGACATCGCCAGCAGTGCGCTGAACGAGAACACCAGCAGACACAGCGACAGCATGTGCGCCTGATGGTATTGGCCGGCTTCGACGTGGTCGTAGATGCGCAGCGACAGCACCCGCGTCCGGCCCGGGATGTTGCCGCCGATCATCAGCACCACGCCGAATTCGCCGACGGTGTGCGCGAAACCCAGCACCGTCGCGGTCACGAAGCCCGGCATGGCCTGCGGCAGCGCCACCGAGAGAAAGCGGTCGAGCGGACCGGCACGCAGGCAGGCGGCCGCTTCCAGCGGCCGTGTACCGACCGACTCGAAGGCGTTGTGCAGCGGCTGTACCACGAATGGCAGCGAATACAGCATCGAGGCCACCACCAGCCCGGCGAAAGTGAACGGCAACGCCGACAGCCCCAGTGCGGCCATCAATCGACCCGGTACACTGTGTGGGCCCAGCAGCAGCAGCAGATAGAAGCCGAGCACGGTCGGCGGCAACACCAGCGGCAGCGCCACCACCGCAGCCACCGGCCGCTGCCAGCGCGAGCGGGTGCGTGCCAGCCACCATGCCAGCGGCGTGCCCAGCAGCAGCAGCAACGCGGTCACCGTCGCGGCCAGCCGCAAGGTCAGCCCGAATGCCTGCAGATCCTGGGGTGACAGCAACGGCATCGGGTTCAGTCAGCCTCCTGCTGCATCAGGCAGATGGAAACCGTAGCGCACCAGGATGCCGCGTGCGCGTGCGCCCTGCATGTAATGCTCGAAATCCCGCGCCAACGGGTTGCCGGCGCCACGCCGGGTCAACACGAAACTTTGCCGCAGCGGTTCGTAGGCCGCAGCCGGCACCTCGACGTAGCTGCCCCCGGCCATCGCCGGATCCAGCATCAATGACTGCGCGACGATGCCGACCCCGGCGTTGCCGCTCTGCGCGAACTGGGCGGTCTGCGCGATGTTCTCGCCATAGACCAGCCGCGACTGCAGCTGGTCCCAGATACCGGCGGCACGCAACGCCTGCTCGGCCCGCTTGCCGTACGGCGCGTGCTGCGGATTGGCGATCGCGATGCGGCCGAAGCGCGGCTGGAGCAGATCGCCGACCTGCACCTTGCGCATGTCAATGCTCGCGCTCCACAGCACGATGCCGCCGAGCGCATAGGGCACCGGTTGCCCACCCGCCTGGCCATGTGCGACCAGTTGCTGCGGGTAACCGCTGTCAGCCGAGAAGAACAGCTCGAACGGCGCACCCTGCTCGATCTGCGTCAGCAGCTTGCCGGAGGAACCGTAGACCACGTCGATGGCGTCGGCGGGATGCTCCTGACGGTACGAGGCGACGACGGCATCCATCGCGAAACGCAGATCCGCGGCGGCAGCAATCGTGATGTGGCGACCGTTTCCCGCCTGCGCGGACAGCGGTGCGATCAGCACGCCCAGGGCCACCAGGCAACAGAAAAACATGCGCATCGTGTGTGTTCTCGACTTGTGCGTTGTAGTGCATCGCACCAAAGAAAATCGGCGTCCGATCATGATGGCATCCGGACCCAGCGAGCGCACGCGATGCGCTGATGCATACGACTTTGGTCGGGTGGTATCGATTTCCGACAGCCATTAAATGTAACAGCGATGTCCGGCGCCGGGGCCGGATAAACCAGGGGTAATAGTCTATGACTGAGATATCGGGGTCTACAGGTTCACAGACGGCGACACGAGGTACGCCGGGTTTCTTCGCCAGGGAACGCACCATCGCCAGTCCGCGCTTCAACCGCTGGCTGGTACCGCCCGCGGCACTGGCGATCCATCTTTCGATCGGCATGGCCTATGGCTTTTCGGTGTTCTGGCTGCCGATGAGCAAGCTGTTGAGTCATACCGACCCGCTAGTCTGCGCCAAGCTGGGTTTCTTCGCGGCGTTGACCAGCACCAGCTGCAACTGGACCGTACCGCAGGTCACCCACATCTTTGAAACCTTCATCGCCATGCTGGGCATTTCCGCCTTCATCTGGGGCGGCTGGCTGGAACATGCGGGCCCGCGCAAGGCCGGCTTCATTGCCGCACTGAGCTGGGGCGGCGGCATGGTGCTTGGCGGCATCGGCGTGTCGGTTCATCAACTGTGGCTGGTCTATCTGGGTGCCGGCTTCCTCGGCGGCATCGGTCTGGGCCTGGGCTACATCGCCCCGGTGTCGTCGCTGATCAAGTGGTTCCCCGATCGCCGCGGCATGGCGACCGGTTTCGCCATCATGGGTTTCGGCGGTGGCGCGATGATCGGAGCTCCACTGGCGGGGGCGCTGATGAAGCACTTCTCCACGTCTGGCGCGCAGGGCGTGGCCTCCACCCTGATGGTGATGGGCGTGATCTATATCCTGGCGATGGCAGCGGGCGCGGTTGGCTTCCGCGTACCACCCAATGGCTGGCATCCGACCGGCTGGACGCCACCGGCAAGCAGCCACGCCAGCGAGATGATCACCCACCGCCACGTACATGTGGAAGAATCCTGGAAAACCCCGCAGTTCTGGCTGATCTGGGGCGTGCTGTTCCTCAATGTGACGGCCGGCATTGCGGTGATCGCGATGGCCAGCCCGATGCTGCAGGATGTGTTCGGCAGCAAGCTGGTGGGGGTGACCGAGGCGGCTGCGACACTCACTACCGCGCAGAAGGGCGCAGTGGTGGCCGCTGCTGCGGGTCTGGTCGGCCTGATCAGCCTGTTCAACAGCCTCGGGCGCATCTTCTGGGCCTCGCTGTCGGACATGCTCGGGCGCAAGAACACCTACTACACGTTCTTCGTGCTGGGCATCATCGTGTACAGCCTGTTGCCCACCTGGGGCCATCTTGGGCTGCCATCGATGTTCGTGATCTCGATCTGCATCATCATGAGCATGTACGGTGGTGGCTTCTCGACGGTGCCCGCCTATCTGGCCGACATCTTCGGCACGCAGATGGTCGGCGCCATCCACGGCAAGCTGCTGACCGCCTGGTCAGCTGCCGGCGTGGTGGGTCCGTTCGTGATCGCCGCCATCCGCCAGGCCCAGCTCGACGCCGGCGTGGCGAAAAACCTGGTGTACGACCGTACGCTCTACCTGATGGCCTTCCTGCTGCTGTGCGGTCTGATCTGCAATGCGCTGGTGAAGCCAGTCAAGGCGTCGCACTTCATGACCGACGAGGAACTGGCCCGCGAACGTTCGCTGCAGCATGACGACCGCATCTTCGCCAGCGCCGAAACGGCGGCACGCGGTGCCTTTGGCATCACGGGTATTTTGGCCTGGCTGGCCGTGGGTGTACCTTTCCTTATCGGCCTGTATATCGCCATCGCCAAGGCCGCTGCGCTGTTCTAAAAGGCACAACATGAAACGTGCTGCAAATACTACGTCGCTGCCGGACATTCCGGAGAATGTCCGCACAGCGGTACTCCAGGTCACCGCCCGGCTGAAAGATCAGCCGGGCGCCCTGCTCCCGGTGCTGCACGGTGTGCAGGCGGCGCTGGGTTACATACCGGAAGCGTCCGTACCGCTGATCGCCCGCGAGATGAATCTGTCGCGGGCCGACGTGCATGGCGTGATCAGCTTCTACCACTACTTTCGCAGCAAACCGGCCGGGCGCCACGTGATCTACCTGTGCCGGGCCGAATCGTGCCAGGCGATGGGCGCCGGCGCATTGGAAAAGCACATCAAGCGACGGCTGGACGTGGACTTTCACGAGACCACCGCCGATGGCGCATTCACGCTGGAGCCGGTCTATTGCCTGGGCAACTGCGCGTGCTCGCCGGCAATGATGGTCGATGACGAATTGAAAGGCCGGCTGACCCCTGCGGGGTTCGATGCGTGGCTGGCCGCAGAAAAGATAGCCGCGGAGACGACATGAGCATCACGGTTTACGTACCGCGCGATGCCGGTGCGTTGTCGCTGGGCGCCGAGGCGGTAGCCACGGCCATCGCTGCCGAGGCCCGGCAACGCAAGGTCGATGTGCGGATCGTGCGCAATGGCTCGCGCGGACTGTACTGGCTGGAGCCGATGGTGGAAGTCGCCACGGCCGACGACCGCGTCGCCTACGGCCCGGTGCAGCCCACCGACGTGCCGTCGTTGTTCGAGGCGGATTTCCTGCATGGTGGCAGCCACACGCTGGCGCTGGGACCGACGGATGCCATCACGTACCTGGAGAGTCAGCAGCGACTGACTTTCGCCCGGGTTGGCGTGGTCGATCCGCGCAGTCTGGACGACTACCGCGCGCATGGCGGCTACCGCGGCCTTGAAGCGGCGCTCGGCATGGACGGGGCAGCGATCGTGCAGGCGCTCACCGACTCGGGCTTGCGCGGACGCGGCGGCGCGGCATTCCCGGCCGGCATCAAATGGAAGACTTGCCTGGACGCGCCGGCCGACCGCAAGTACATCGTCTGCAATGCCGATGAAGGCGACTCGGGCACCTATTCCGATCGCATGATCATGGAGGGCGATCCCTTCGTGCTGATCGAGGGCATGACGATCGCCGGCCTGGCCGTGGGCGCAAGCCACGGCTATATCTATCTGCGTTGCGAGTACCCGCATGCGCGGCGCGCGCTGGAGGCCGCGATCGCCAGCGCCGAAGCAGACGGCTATCTCGGCGACGACCTACGCGGTAGCGGCAAGCCGTTCCGGCTGGAAGTGCGCATGGCTGCCGGCGCCTACATCTGCGGCGAGGAAACCTCGCTGCTGGAATCGCTGGAGGGCAAGCGCGGACAAGTCCGCTTCAAGCCGCCTCTGCCTGCGATCGAGGGCCTGTTCGGCAAGCCCACGGTGATCAACAACGTGGTCACGCTGGCCTCGGTGCCGATCATCCTGGACAAGGGCGCGGCGTACTACCGCGACTACGGCATCGGCCGTTCGCGCGGCACCCTGCCGCTGCAACTGGCCGGCAACCTGAAACGGCCGGGTCTGGTCGAACGCGCGTTCGGCCTGACGCTGCGCGAGCTGATCGAGGACTACGGCGGCGGCACCGCCAGCGGTCGGCCGGTGCGCGCGGTGCAGGTCGGCGGTCCGCTGGGCGCCTACATCCCGGTATCGCAGCTGGACACGCCGATCGACTACGAGGCCTTTATCGCGATCGGCGGCATGCTCGGCCATGGCGGCGTGGTGGTGTTCGACGACAGCGTCGACATGGCGGCGCAGGCACGCTATGCGATGGAGTTCTGCGCGATCGAATCGTGCGGCAAATGCACGCCCTGCCGTATCGGCTCGACCCGCGGCGTCGAGGTGATCGACCGCATCATCGCCGGCAACGCCGCCGAGCGCGAGCGCAACGAGGTGCTGCTGCGCGACCTCTGCCAGACCATGCTGGCCGGCTCGCTGTGTGCACTGGGCGGCATGGCGCCGTTCCCGGTGCTCAGCGCACTGGACCATTTCCCCGAAGATTTTGCAGGCGCCGCCGACAAGACGGCGTCCTGAGGAGGTAACGCGTCATGTTGTCCATCGTCGAGATCGATTACGGCACACCCAAGGTGAAATCGGAAACGATGGTCGCGCTGGAAATCGACGGCCGCAGCCTGTTGGTGCCCGAAGGCACCTCGGTGATGCGCGCGGCCGCGCAGGCCGGCATCAACATCCCGAAGCTGTGCGCCACCGACATGCTGGAGGCGTTCGGTTCGTGCCGGCTGTGCCTCGTCGAGATCGCGGGCCGCAAGGGCTATCCCGCCTCGTGCACCACGCCGGTGAGCGCCGGCATGAAGGTGAGCACGCAGACGCCGAAACTGGCCGAGATCCGCCGCGGGGTGATGGAGCTGTACATCTCCGATCACCCGCTGGACTGCCTGACCTGCCCCGCCAACGGCCACTGCGAACTGCAGGACATGGCCGGCGTGGTCGGCCTGCGCGAGGTGCGCTACGGCTACGACGGAGAGAACCACGTCTACGCCAAGAAGTCCGACGGCACCGCAAACGAGCTGTTCGTGGCCAAGGACGAATCCAATCCCTACTTCACCTTCGACCCGTCCAAGTGCATCGCCTGCTCGCGCTGCGTGCGCGCCTGCGACGAGGTGCAGGGCACATTCGCGCTGACCATCCAGGGCCGCGGCTTCGAGTCCAAAGTGGCGGCCAGCCAGGACAACCGTTTCCTCGATTCCGAGTGCGTGTCCTGCGGTGCCTGCGTGCAGGCCTGCCCTACCGCCACGCTGTCGGAAAAGACCCTGATCGACAAAGGTCAGGCCGAGCACAGCGTGGTCACCACCTGCGCCTACTGCGGCGTCGGCTGCAGCTTCCGCGCCGAGATGAAGGGCGAGGAAATCGTGCGCATGGTGCCGAACAAGGATGGCCAGGCCAACCACGGTCACTCCTGCGTCAAGGGCCGCTTTGCGATCGGTTACGCCACACATCCGGACCGCATCACCACGCCGATGATCCGCGCCAGGATTTCCGATCCGTGGAAGGTCGTCAGCTGGGACCAGGCGTTCGCCCATGTCGCCAGCGAGTTCAAGCGGCTGCAGGCCAGCTACGGCAAGCATTCGATCGGCGGCATCACCTCCTCGCGCTGCACCAACGAGGAAACCTATCTGGTGCAGAAACTGGTGCGCGCCGGTTTCGGCAACAACAACGTCGATACCTGTGCCCGCGTCTGCCATTCGCCGACCGGCTACGGTCTCAAGGCCACCTTGGGCGAATCGGCCGGCACCCAGGATTTCGACTCGATCGAGCAGACCGACGTCGTGCTGGTGATTGGCGCCAACCCCACCGACGCCCACCCGGTGTTCGGCTCGCAGATGAAGCGGCGCTTGCGCGCCGGCGCAAAACTCATCGTGATCGACCCGCGACGGATCGATCTGGTGCGCACGCCGCACATCCAGGCTGACTACCACCTCAAGCTGAAACCCGGCACCAATGTCGCCATGCTGGACACGCTGGCACATGTGATCGTCACCGAGGGGCTGGTCGACCGGGATTTCGTGGCCAGGCGCTGCGAGCCGGAGGCGTTCGAAAAGTGGAGCGCCTTCGTGGCCCAGGACAAGTACAGCTCGGAGGCGATGGAAGCCGAAACCGGTGTCCCTGCCGCGCTGGTGCGCGGTGCGGCAAGACTGTATGCCAGCGGCGGCAACGGCGCGATCTACTACGGGCTTGGCGTCACCGAGCACGCGCAGGGTTCGACCGCGGTGATGGCCATCGCCAACTTGGCCATGGCCACCGGCAACATCGGCCGCGAGGGCGTGGGCGTGAATCCGCTGCGCGGCCAGAACAACGTGCAGGGTTCGTGCGACATGGGCTCGTTCCCGCACGAATTCCCCGGCTACCGGCATG
>Ga0307375_10003422_pt1 | contig 15618 bp, 35 predicted proteins | sample TR1MG_FD_202531 | JGI IMG/M metagenome (GOLD analysis project Ga0307375, IMG submission 202531) | Soil microbial communities from Risofladan, Vaasa, Finland - TR-1 | ecosystem: Environmental > Terrestrial > Soil > Coastal area > Acid sulfate soil | place: Finland: Risofladan, Vaasa | collected... | reverse complement strand
ATGAAGTCGCCGACACCGTGAGGCAAGATGGCTATAGATGCTCTCGAAAAACTGAACATTGGTGGTTACTATAATAGGAGCATCCCAGTTCTCCGCGGCAAGGTAATGATGGGTATAGTCAGTACTGTCCCTGTGTCCAGGGTTATTGCGGTTGCTGAACATCCTGTCCCGATCAAGATTGCTGTGGTGCTCTATAACATTCCGTGCCCCAAATATCTGCCGAAAAACTTCTGCGTTTTGCTCAATGATGGTGGTGTAGGGAATTATGTATATGACCCTATCCATGCCCAAGTGTACCGCATGCCGGAGAGCAAAGGCCATAGAGGCCAAGGTCTTCGCCCCTCCTGTGGGAACAGTCAGGGTGAAAAACCCCCGGAACCATGTTCTCGGATTCCACCAAGTCCACCCGGAAGCAAGGCTCTCCTTCTGAACCATATTCCGAAGCCTGTTCACCTTGGTGGGAGCACCACTCCTTTGCATCGCTTTCAGGTGCCTGTTCAGCTTGGCATATAACACAGGCAAGGAATCGTAACTCCCCCGAAGCGCTGACCTGTCAGGACTGCCATAAGCCTCCGCATCCAACCGGTCAGCATCCACCAAGGAAGAAAAGACCATCTTGGTAAAGAGCAGCCTCCGATAAGGCTCCTTGGGCAACCTCAATCGAGGTATTTTAATGTTGTCAAATTCACGAATGTATTCAGGAGCTATCACAGGTAGGCGCTTGGTAAGCCTTTGATGAAGGCTTTCATGCTCATCCTCTGACTGCCCTGTCAGAGCGTTGGGAAGACCGCCATGGTGGCCACAGATGGAGAACAAAAGAGCCTTGGTCTCAGGACTGTTCCCTAAACGACGCCTTAAATATTGAGCCCCGTGAGCAGGATGGTCAACCGAGACCTCTGAACCCCTGAGCCTATCCTGAAAAGCCTGACAAGCCTTACCCATATCATGAAACAAGCCAAGGATCCAACCCCATGATCCTGCCCCGAACACTTTGCAGAATCGACGGGCTCTCTTAGCTACACCATAGAGATGAGCTGGGAGAGGTTCATATTCCAGAACCTCATTGGCAGTTCTTGACCGCCCATACAATCTTGGGAGTTTGAGCATACTCAAGTCCTTTCTCTTCCCCTTTCTTAATGATAGCCTTTTCAGGCTGAAAAGTTAAAAGGAATATTTTTTTGTTACCGCAATTTAGAGCCACCACCCCTCCCTTTTGGGCACCCACGTCACATGTGCCCCCCCACCGCCATGTCGAAGGAGAACGAACGACACAACAATGGGTCTTCAAAATATTTGGACTTAGCCCAAAGGTGGTTTGGGCATGTCCAAATATTTGGGGATAAGGGGTGGTATAATATTCAATGGTTGTCAACAGGAATGCCAAGTTCCTTCCGGACAACGAGTTCTTTCTGAGCCAAACAACGAAGTTTCTTCAACAACATATTACACTTTATCGAAATGCACGGATTGCTGACCTTCAAGCGCCGAGCCACTTCTTGATGAGGCTTGTCCTGCATCAGAAGCTCAAACAACTTCTGATAGGACTTGTCGAGTTTCGCCACCAGCTCCCGCAGGAATCTTCGTTCAAGTCGATGTAATCCTTCATTATCTTCTGAACCAATCAAACTCGAATCCAACACCCGGTCGAGCCGGTGTATTAAACCTACATTCTCTTCTGAATCCAACACCCGGACGGGCAGGCGCCGCTTTACCCTCGGTTCATTCGGAAACAAATCCGGGTCTTCTCGTTCCGCTATGGTCTTGGCATGTCCCCGTACCAATGAAGTGATGTACGTGCTGAGTCGAGCCTTGGTAGAGTCATACCGGTTCAGGAACCCTGACCGGTACAGTTCTATCAAAATGTCCAGCTTCATGTCCTCAGTAGGGACTATTTTATTGAACCTCTGACAGGACGCGTCGATGATGTAATCAACGTCTTCCTTGTTTGCCAGATAGAACGTCCAGAAATCCTGGTTCTCATGGAACTGGATATGCAACTTACGACGTAAGTTTTTCGATTTCATCTTTTATTTCCTCTTCATCAGGGAATTCATTATTACGAACCGCTTCGACCACATGGCCGAGACGTTCCAATTCCTCTCCCCTGCGTTGTGATGGCCCCCGGCCGGGAAACCCGGCTGAGAAGCGATCAAGAATCACCTCTTCAAGCCTAGCAAGACTTATCCCTATGCGCTTCAACCTGTTAAAGAGCCACACCGATATCACGATGGCTCCGATTATCGCCAGTAAGCCTATCATTCGTGCGCCTCCCGTCCAGTTTCGAGGCAATCTGTCATAAGATACTGTTTTTAAGACGGCTTGTCAACAACTTTCTTCCACGGGTTCTCTAATTCTTCTGAAGAGCTTGTAACCTCATCCCACCCCCTGTCGGAGATCGCCAATGTGTTATCTTGGCTCCTTGAGAAAAGAACCATATGGGCATAGGTGCTCCCGTCCTTGAGATATACCGTCACATGGATGGCATCTGAGGCCTCAGAGTCATCCTCTGTGATAGAGACCCTGGTGACTACCACCTCAGCATCTACACCTTCCTCAGTAGACTTCTCAAGAATTATGCGAGAAGCGTCAGCCATCTGCTCAACGCTCACCATTTTGGATTCATCCCCCTCATCACTGAGGAAAGGAAGATCAATGGTCTCATGATTTTTCCCACCGTTGCGGAAAACAATAAGGGTGGGGGCGAAATCACCGTCCACCTCCAGATCAGTTTTTATCTTGTCAATCAGCCGATCGCTGAACTTCTGCAACTTTTGTGCGTACAAATCATGCCTCCCATACAGGTTTACCGTAGGTTCTTTCAAGGAGAGTCCTACCAAGACGGGGTCTGCTTACCCTCCGCTCCTCCTCGAGCAACATCAGCATCAACCGATGCGTATCAGAATCCACCACCCCGTTTCGCTCCACGGAACTCTGAAAGGACTTGACCAGGTAATTGTAGCTCTGCTCGTCAATCTCTCCCTTCAGCAGGGCAATTGTCACGTAAGCTGGAACCGGAGAGTTGGTCAGCATCTCGTTGACCTTTTTGCCCTCAGGGGAATCCGGCATGAGTCCTAGCTCATTGATGGTGACCGCAGCCCCCTCACAGTAGCCAAGCTCCATGCTCTCCTTTATAGCTCTGACCTTGGCTTTCATCAGCTTCGGATCCAAGTGACCCGACATCAGTCGCTGTACTCCTTGAGCTGACAGACCGAGGCTTGTAAGCTCCAAGCTCAGGGAATTCTTCAGGCCTCTCGCCTCCAGCCTGTCCCTGATGGCCGTAATCTCCGCAGGTATCTCCTCAAGCCGGGAAGAGAACTCCGGATAATATCTCCACAAGGTACGCTTCAGGAGAGCTTTGTTTGCCCACCCGGCAGTCTCGTGAAGCCTGACCTGGATCTCAAGGTAGTTCAGAAATGATGCGTTGAATATCCTCGCTACAGGATTAATGTGATCGTAGACGTCTGGGGCGAACAGGAGCTTACTGTCAAGCGCCTTGCCCTCACGCCACAACTGATACCACTCGGCATACCGGGGGTCCTCAGCGGGACTCCCTATCCGGTCGTGGGAATCCTCAAGCATTTCTTCCCTGTCGATTATTTTCTGCTTGGCCTTACGCTTCTCCTCGTCATAAATCTGGTTGTCAGACATGGTCAGATATTTGACAGGCCAGAACAGAACCTTGAAAAGCCCTGCTATGACATGCCAGATAAAGAGCGTCAATATGGTCAGGAGGATAGTATCAACCAAGCTCTGACCAGGCGACTTCGGGCTGTACCTGTTGTACAGGGTTGCCGGTGGCTGGTAGTGCTTCATGTTATTCCCCCCTCTCAACGGTAAAGAGGCCACCCCATTCCATGTAGTTAACAAACGACGTACAGGAAGTCTTGCCGAATGTCAGAAGCAAGGCACCCATGATGATACAGTACACAAGCGCTATTCTTTTCTTAACATGCATGCCTCACCTCCTTTTTTATTTGGGTGTCCAACTTTCCCACAGCATTCCGTGGCTGTCAAAAACTTCCTTCAACTCTTTCACCGCTTTGTTCTCGTCGGCATAAATCGTCCAATGCTTGGTGAAAACGGCCATGATTTCCTTTTTGGCCTCTTCTCGTTCTTCCGGGGGAGCCCAAGACAAAGCCTCCAGAGCTTCCCGCTCTGTGTATCCAGCCAGCTTGACTCCGCCTTTGTCGATGCACCAGTCCCTGTAGACATTACATGAATTCACACCGACCGTGATTACCAGACACGGGATACCAATGAGGAAGAGAAGGGAAAGAATCTTGCGAATTTTATACCGCATTTTCCCTCCCGTCTCTAGCGTCCTGTAAGAACTGTGCCACGGTGTCTGCGTCACGCTCATCCCACAGCTCTTCTCTTATGTTCCTGACCACCGGAACCGGAGCTTCCCTCTCCTTCAATACCTTCGCCGAGGCTCCCATTGCCTTCCCAAGCCCGATAAAGAGCTGGAAGAAGGCAATGAGGAGAAGAGCAGGTATCACACCTGTGAGTGTCCCGAGTAGCAAGAGGCCAAAGATTAAGTCTTGCATTCATGGCCTCCTTTCAGGAAATTACAGACCCTTTCTATCTCATCGTCCGAGACAAACGCTCCGTGAAATCGCTCCGGCTCCTGAGAGCCCGGCCGTATCATGAGCATGTCTCCTCGCCCTGCCAGTTTCTCTGCCCCATTCTCATCAAGGATGACCCGTGAGTCCGTCTTTGACATGACCTGAAAGGCAATCCTTGAAGGCATGTTGGACTTAATGAGACCGGTGATAACCTTCACTATTGGCTTTTGAGTGGCCAGCACCAGATGGATGCCAACCGCCCGGGCAAGCTGTGCAAGCCGGACAATGTAAGTCTCAAGAGCCTTGCCTGAAGTCATCATCAGGTCAGCCATCTCATCCACCACCACAACCATGTAAGGCATTCGCCTGGCTGTGGACTCGCGTAGTAAGATTTGCTGGTTATAGGAAACGATGTTTCTCACCTTGGCCTGAGACAGGGTCTCGTACCTGCGCTCCATTTCCCTGACCAGTTCCCTGAACAGAGTAACAGCTTCAAAGGAATCTGTAACCATGGTGGTGTTAGAGATACCGTTATAGTTGCACATCTCAACCCGTTTGGGGTCAACCAGTATCAGCTCACACTCCTCAGGGGTTTTGGTATACAACAGTGACAAGATGATGGCGTTGAGGCACACGGACTTACCTGATCCGGTGCAACCTGCAATAAGCAGGTGAGGCATCTTGGCAAGGTCAACCGTGACCGGGACACCCACCGTATCACTCCCTATGGCAACAGGGAGCTCATCTTTCTTGTTGGCCTTCGCAGCCTTTATCTGGTTCTTGAGCCCAATAATGTCAGGGTTCTCATTAACCACCTCGATTCCAACCAGTGACGTGCCAGGAATCGGAGCAAGGATCCGGATTCGGTCTGACATGAGAGCCACTGCCAGGTCGTCCGCAACGTTCTTGACCTGAGCCAGTTTCACGCCTGGCGCCAGCCGTACCTCGTAACGGGTAATGAAAGGGCCTCTGCGGATGTTCTCCACCCGGCATGCAAACCCGAACTCCCGAAGCTTGTCCTCTATTGCCACAGGATTCATCGGCGCGTCCTCGGACTGCATGTTCCTGTAGTTCTTGAGAAGCGTGATGGACGGGGCTTCATAAGCCTGTTCCTGAGGCTTGACAGGGACTGGCTCGGCTCCAAGTTCCTTGACCAGCCTCAGGCTCTCGCTGAGCCTCAACACTCTTTCCTTGGTGGTTTCTACCATTGTTCCTGTCACCTCCCTTCCCACTGTAATTATAGCCTGTTCAGTCCTCAGAATTAAGTTCGGGGATTATGCTGACTTCAAGACTGGCTCCCCCGAGTTGCTCCTCAACCAGTTCGCACTGCTCAAGGCTTCCTGTCCTGACAATTACGGAGCCATTCTCTGTGGCGACGCCGGCCAGATGGAAAGCCTCAGCCGTGCAACAATGCATCGATCTCCGTATTTTCTGAACCAGTTCCTTGAACTCGAGGTCTCTGTCATTACGGAGTATGATGCTGTGGGGTTTCCCCAAGCATGTTTTCATGTTTTGTATCTCCCTCAAATCAAAAAGCATATCCCATCATGCTCTCCAAGAAGTGGTGTGTATCCTTTCTCTTGTGAGGCGTATAGACGCACCCCGTTATCAAGTTCCATGACCATGACATCAGGACTATCCCCATCCCGCGTCCAAGATTCGGCCTCATACTCCTCTTTGGTCATAGGACGAATTGTTTTCACCATATGTCCTAAGACATTGGTTAAGACGAATTCTTCCGCGTCCATTCATCCTTCCTTGTTCTTCCGAGCCCACCCGAAAGCATCCCTCATGCTCCTGAAATCCTCCAAGTGCCTTCCGGTTGTTCCGTTGACCACCACGTAACGTGGCAATTTCCATTGCCGATAGTTCTTTCTCCGGTAGACTTCCAGGATTCCAATTTTGTGGACAGGTTCGAGAACTACCCCACCGAGCAGTTCCTCTGTCCCGGGTTCCGCAATCAGAACTTCCCCGTTATCCCGCATTTCCAAAACCCCCCCTTTAGGCATTGTTGGCCATAGCTTCCGTAGCAATTTTGAGCCCCTCGATGTATCGGGAATCTTCAATAGCCACACCTTGAAGAACATGCCCGAGTACCACCGACTCCATCCCGGCTATCATCTCCAGGAAACCCTTGTCAAGTTCCTCGTGCTTGTTGTCGATGTCATTCATAGTGAAAGAGCTCTCAACGGTTCCAACCCCATCAGGAGTTACCGTCACTTCAATCCTGTCTTCACCAACATCGAGGGAAATTTGACGGAGCGAGCCTTTCCTTTCGTTTTCAGGAACTTCCAGGTAATCCCCGAGTATATCACTGACCGCAAGGCGCAGACCGTCGTGGTATTCTTTGGACCCAATGTCCACACCCAGACAGGCATGTGCCAGTACGACGGATTCCAATCCGTCAATGGCATTCTCAAACTTCCCTTTTGAAGTCTCAGGCACCGTCAGGTCACGCAGAGTGCTTGACACGGATCCCTGTCCGTTTTCGACACGGACAAGGAGCGTTTCATCCCTTATCCTCAAAAGCGCTTCCTTCATTTTTTCCTCCATTTATTCAAAACCGTTCGTGCTTGGTTCCAAGCCTCTACGCTCAGCTCATCATCCTTGCGGGGTTCGTTACCCTCAGACTGCATCAGCTCGTCCAATGCAATGGCAACCTTTCCAGCCAGCTTATGACATTCCTCAAGCTCCTTGATGTAATCAAGGAGTATGGGCACATCAACACTGTACCAGAGCTTGCCTTCCTCCAGTTCAAGGGCAGTTTTTTCTTTGCAACTCTTCAGACGCTCACCATTACGGACTAAGTCCGCATCCACCTTGTGTATCAAAATTTGTTCCCCTTTTCACCTGTATATGGGACCTTGCCGGAAATTTCCCAGCACGACCCTGTAAGTCATTGTTTTCAGGAAGTGGTCTACCGACACCCCCCGAACCTCTGAGCCTGTTTTGGAAAGCCTGACAGGCTTTACCCATATCATGGAATAGTCCTACACGGACAAGTGCTTCCTTCATTTCTTCCCCCCTTCGCATTTGCCTCTTGCCCGGCGCTCATCCGCTTATACGGTACTGCTTGTCACAATTGGGGCACCGGAACTCCACAGTATTAACCCCGTCCTCATACAATTCAGGGTCTTCAACATTGTCAACAATGATGTGTTCGCCACAAACAGGGCAGTCCATTTCTATTTTCACATTAACCTCCCGCCGGGGCTACACCTGTATATGGGACCATTCCGGAAATTTCCCAGCACGACCCTGTAAGTCATTGTTTTTTCAGGAACTCCAGATCTCTGCGAAGAACGGATGCCCCATTCTTGGCCTCAACGAAAGCCGAAGGCCAGTCAACTTCCCTGACAAGGATCACAGAACCCACCCGGTCTTCATACCAGCAGGGCTCCAAGCGATTCCCAATAGTCAGAGAACTACAACTTTTGATCCACGCCTTTTGATATTTACTCGGCATTGTGATCTTCCAGTTGGTCCTTGATAACCCGAACCAGCTCACCCTTGGTGATGTTCTCCAGATAGTCCGCAATCTCATTAGAATTGAGGCCATGAGCCGTCAGCTCAGCAATCTTGTTCTTGATGGACTCACGCTGAGTCAGAGGCATGTTCACATCCGGGGAGCTTTGTTGTTGGGTAGCCGTAGTAAGCTTTGAGTCATGCAGTTGCTTGCTCATGTTTTCTTTCTTTAAGGGTAATATTCGGGTACTCTCTTTTGAGGTTGTCACCCATCTTTAACATAGCATCCTTGTCACCGGCCATGGCAGCCATTGTGGTAGAGGGGTCATCCCTCAACCTCTTCATGACCATGGCCTTCAGGAACCCCATCGCCACAGAATCCCGTATCATCCCCTGCATTTCAATACGTTTATTGACCTTGGCATACTCCGGGGGTTCCACGAACTCGACGACACCATCCTTCTTTTTATAGGGGAGCAATACAAAGGCATCCATGCCCTTGAAGTTGATGCTCTGGATCACCAGACAGTCTTGTCGCATTGATTCCGGGTAAGACGACGGTTGTTCCGTTTCCCAGTTATCCAACACGTATTTGGCCTCTTCCTTGCTTGAAGGAAATCGTGTAATGGCGTCCACAACTATCACCACTTCGTGGCATTCTTCCCTTGCCATGATCATGCCCACAGACTCGAAGGCTTGGTATTTCGTTTCATCCGAGTCAAATTCTAACATGATCAGAGCATGGTTCCTCCGGCCCTTGCGGATAATGGCTTTGGGTCTCATGGCGTTGCCCTTGGCCACACAGTCTCTGAGGTCAGCCACGGACCTGCCCTTAACCGACTGGATGGCCAGACTCATAATGGGGGGCTTCCGCTTTCTTGCCATTGTTAACCCTTCTTCTTTTAGGTTAATGTATTATCCTAAAATAACAGCGCTTTTTATTTTATCAGGTTTCACCGTTGCCGGCATCGGCACAGTCGGGATTCGGGCACTCCTTCATCTCCCCATAGGAAAGGTCAGCCCGATCACCCATGACGGTCTTCAACACATACTCATGACAGTTACCGCACACCTCAAGTTCATCCTCGTCGGCAATAGTAATGAACTCCCTCTCAAGACAACCTGTAGGTATAGGGCCGTTCGAGGTTTCTGGATGAACCTCCCCGGTCTCAGGGTCATAGTCACAGGAGGTGGTCACAATCGAACCGTCATCCCAGACACTGGTAAACGAACATTTGATCATTTCTTTATTCTCCTCTGTGGCTTTTTGAGCCACAAAATCAGAGAACGCAGCTTCGGAATCCTGGTTGTCTATGTACTCCTGACATAGACTCAGCTTGCTTTCGTCGTTCCAGCCTTGCTGGTCACCATATTCATTCAAGATTTTCTCTGCACTCATAGTTTATGCCTTCCTTAAAGAATTGAATTTCAGGAACTCGATATGTCTTGGTCAGACATTTTTAAGAGCGAACGCACTCGGTCAAGTTCTTCTTTCGTATGAGGGGTGCCACCGGCATTGAAGTTAACGTACCATTTTATGATTTCTTCTCGCGTCTTGATTTTCATGACACAGAAGACGAAGTCAATATCCGTGGGAACTGCCCCCGGTTGCCGACACGGATTTTTCGGATCGTAATGCGTGAAGTCTTTTCGGTAATGACCATGAGCTGGAATTTCGTTATGAAGCCAACGATGAGCTGCTTCAAGCCGTTGTTTACCATCTAACAAAAGCATTTCACCCTTGAAGTTTCCCATCCAGTTGGGATGATTGAAAATGATCAGTTGTTGAGCTTGAGGCTTCATGAGTAAGTATTCCATGTAAGCAACCTGTTGGTCTTCTGTCCAGACGTGAGCACGTTGGAAGTCCGGACTGAGATTCAACTGGTGAGTGTCGTTAAAACGATTGAGAGTCTCTTCGACGTGGCTCAATGGAATGTTGACGTTGTAATGCGAGTGTGGAAATTCGGGAATATCTGACCAGCAAAGCATGGTTTCTCCTTTAATAAAATTGCTCGTTCATGATTCCCCCCCGAGCCAGGACACCACGCCCTCATTCCTGAGATCCTTGATAATTGACTTCACAGCCTTGTCGATCTGATACTTGGGAACCTTCTCAATGATTCTGCGGTACAGCTCAGCCTCACAGATGTAAAGCCGGACAAAGCCCTGCTGCGCCCCGGGAACTTCCAGTAGCTTCGCCCGTAGACGATTCACAATTGCCTGTTTGGTCTGTGCCATCACCCCCATCCTTTCTTGCGTGTCTCCTCCAAGGCCCACATCCTGCAGAACCGTAATCGGGCAGGGCAGGTATCAATACGAATCCCATCCTTATTGTCAGGACCATACGGATCTATTTCATAGAAAGTGCATTGAGTCTTGTTCCATTCAGATATTTCTGGAACATGTCGAACATGGGAGTTGAGGACATGATGGAGACAGAACTCGTTATTGCATTGCATGTCCGGATGGTTCATGATTCAATCTCCCACCAGCCACGGACTTCGTGGTCATTCACCAGACAGTTCAGTTCTCCTGCCCGGTAACCCTCGGTAATCAGAGCCTTGGAACGAGATTCCGCCTCCTCCTCAAGAAGAGAAGCAACCTCATCGGTTATCTCCACCGGGCTACTCCAGTAGGAATAGGAAACCCGATGGGCACAGATCTCTATCGTTCCTTCATGCTCAACCCTTTTTGCCATCTTCCTTCTCCTTGGCTTCATCCCGAATGAACAACAGCCGTTCCCCGCTGACCGGATACCGGTTCACCACCGCCTGACAGGCTCTGTCCACAACCTCCTCATCGAGCCCGTCCAGAATGCACCGAAGGTCCTCTTGGAGTTGCTCCCTTTGCTCGAATAAAATTGACTTGAAAGTATGGCCTTTGATTACCACTACTCCCCCGAACAAGTCCACAATCCTGTGGATAGCCGTCGAAAGATTGGTGCCCTCGTAATCGCAAGATGCCACCCACTCCTGTGACAGAATGAAATATCGCATGACCTTGTAGGACGTAGCATCTTTTATAAGAGACACGAAGATGGCACCCATACGGCTTTCAGGTTTCCCTTCCCGCGTGAACAGGACAGGACTTCCACCCTCCCATTTACCCCGGACACCGGTCAGTTTATTTTTTGTCTTCATCTCGCCCCCTTAAAAAGCTTCGCAAAGCTCCGTGTCCGGCGAACCTCTTCCCGAACATCCTTGGCCGTGAGCCTGTTAACGTACCGGAACTGATAAGCATCCCCGGTGTCGATGTGGATAAGCGAGACCGGCTTCATCGAGACCACAACGTACCGTGCCTTGCCGTCAGCCACCGGGAAAGCAATTATCTCCCCAGACTCCGAAGAACCATCCCCGTTCTCCTTTGCCCACTTCACCAAGTGCTCCGCATAATCGTCACAGTCCTTGATGTACTGACGAATGTCCTGCCCACCCCGGATCTCCGGGGGAGTGAACCCCTTGGGGGGTGAAAATATCTTTGCCATTATTTTTTCTCCTCAGCTCTGATAGGGTTCCGCTGTGATGAACCACTGAGCCCCGTCCCGTTCCAGAAGCTCAGGCACACCCTCGAAAGAATCAATCCGGTCCTGGTATATCGGGTTCACCGCAGTAACTTCCGTAGAGGTTCCATGGCCGGTGTCAGCAATCTCCTCGACCTCCACCTGAATGGCCTCGACGTGAAGATCCACCCCTCCCTCCAGAGGAAGGGTGCCCAAAGCATAGCCGGTCTCCACCTTTTGAAGCACCAACTGCAACTCAGAAGAACCAGAAACCTTCGGCTTCGACTTCTTCGGGAAGATGCTACGCCAGTTAATCATCCTACCTCCTCAGGCTCAAACTGCCCGTAGTCCTTTTCGTATTGATACCAGTGATCCGCAGAAGCCGATTCCACCAAGCAGTCCATCGCCAATGCCCGAAGCTCCTCAGAACCCAGAGCCTCGGCCACTTCGGGGGCTTTGCCCCCATGCTCGTTCACAAGCTCCCCACAGGCCATATAGCACACCCGCTCGGTGTCATTGAACCGATACCCATCAAGGAAGGGCTCATTCCTGCCCTTGGCCTCCGCCTGAGCCAGAGGACGCACGGCCGTAATGACCGTCCCAAGCCTCAGCTTAAAAGCATCCGAAAAGATTCTTCCGTCATGTATTAACATCGGTACACCTTTGTCATCAGTCGGGTTTCTTATCCCCAAGAAGATCGTCAAGCTCGATAAGCAATTCGTGTTCTCGCTCAGCTCGACTTCTCTCAGTTCCCGGCATACACCGTAGCTGCTCTAAGAGATGCTCTTTGAATCTCTGTACTCGATTCTGCTGATTCATAGAGGCAACCGCGGACATGTCGGGCGGTTTCTTTCTCTTCATGTGTTCTCCCCAAACAATCTTTCATCTTCTTGCTCGTCTTGTTCTTTTTTCAATTGCCAGTAGTCATCGTCACACAACGGGCCAACCGTCTCCCCGTCTATTATAAGGAACAGAGAATCCTCATAGTTCCCGGCTCTCCCGGTAGGGTCACCACACCGGACGCAGTATTCATTCTGCCTGTCCAAAATCTACTCACTTGCTGTCAAGTACTTCATGCTCACGAATCTCGGTATCAACAATGTCAGCACCTTCAGTATTGGAAGTGAAGTCATAAGCCATATCCTCAATAACGTCGCTGACCTCAATTCCTTCTTCCATCTGGATAATAAGTCGAGTCGTCACGCTCACATAGACTTTTCGCATTTAAGCACCCCTTTGAGGAAGAATCATCCCGCTGTCACGAGAGAACAAGACCACGTTGTCATAGTCCACAAGAAGCTCCGGAGCCAGTTCCGGAATCCCGTCCCAGTCCTGCTTCTTCACACATTCAAAGACCGTCTTCGCCAACTGCTCATCCTCAGTAATAAGAATGATGTCAGAGAAGTGATCCGAATCGTCAGCTTTAGTGTTATATTAGGTACTGTCGCCCCCTCGTGCGGGGTGCGTGGATTTAAACATTTGATACCGTAGCAACTATGTGCAATTTGCGTGGGTTTCCGGGTATCGTTACGTTCATTTTATGCCCCCCAATCCACGAAGTGCGGATTCCAACTGGTCGCACAGGGATTGAACCATGTTTTGTGCAGCTTTTGTTGGCTCACCTTGTATCGTCCGATTGAATATGCAAATAGTCCCGTTGCTGTCCGGCCTCTGGCGAAGTGCTGACAACGCCTCCCTGGATGCCTTAACCAGTTTCTCCATGCCCGCATCGGGTTGAACCATGTCGAAATTCAGGTAGGGAACATCCTCAGGAGGCTCTACCCGGGCACCCAAGGCATTCTCCCAGACAACCTCATCCCCGGCCACAAACTCCTGGGATGTGAACCGGCTCTTCTCCGTGTCAAACTCCTGAACCACAAAACCAACCGTCACCTTTTTGATATTCATCCTCGAACCTTGATTGAACTCTTAGTGAATGAAAGCTTCACATACTCCCCCGACAGAGTATTCTTAAACATGGACGCCGGCAGGTACTCTACACCATCGTCGGCCCCAAAGGTCGCACCCTTGGCCTCCCACCAGTCATCAAACGACAGGGTCTCAGGGTTGCACTCCTCGGCATATACAATGTCACACCGCTTGCCCTTCCCCTTGACTCTCGGAACCTGCGGAATGTTCTTGCCGGTAGACATCAGGTACACCCCGTCGTCCCCAACTATGAACAACCCCGGCCCGGTCGGCCCATCATACCCGTTAGAATGCTTCTTGGATTGGGCAGAGTGAGCAAGAATACGCTTCACATCAGCAGTCTTGAATCGAAGTGTCATATAACTCTCCTCACCTCGCTGATTTCCAGTCGCTCACCTTCACCAAAATCAGCATTCTCCCAGGCGACCTTCGCATCACCCTCATTTTTGGCTTCGACATAATACGTGCCGGTGAAGTCGACGGCAAATCGTGTAAGACCCTTCTCCTTTGTTTGCCCTTTCCACGCATCCCACTCAGCCTCGATGTTCCCATGACCAATCTTCTTCCCGTTTTCCGCAAGGTACGTGAAAAACAGCGTCACATCACTAACCTCTTTTATCGTCAGGCTTTCTTTAATGCAACTTAAAGCATCTGTGTACGAGCCAGTCTGCTTCAGTACCATCAAAATCAGGGTTTTCAGCTTCTCATTCATGCCCACAACTCCTTGTAATCAACAAGGTTATCAGATGCCATCGGCCATTCCTTCATCTTCTCTTTTCGTTCTTCGAAAGTCAGCTTCTGCGAATCCCACCATTTCTTCATATCATGATCTGTTGGTACACCCATCGGGAATATATCAACCCACTCAGGAAGGCCAAGCAACTTCTTCCCACGATGCCTGTTGTACTCATGTGCCATCCAGAGTATCATCACGGCAATACCTGGCCGGTCCGCAATCGTCAGTGCCGACATCAGAAAGAAATAGGCACTGATTTTGTACGGCAACTCAAATCCATGCTGCTTCACCAGAAATGCACTCGCAACTACATTCCGGCACAGCTCCGGCACCTCATCAAGAGGCTTATCCTTATCCGGGTTAAGACAAAGCTGGAGAAATTCCTCAGTCTGCTCTCGCGTCAATGGTACCGGAGTAAATTCAACCTTCGGAATCGGTCGCAGTTTCATATAGACCTCATTTGGTATTTCTTTTGTTGTTCCTGAATCTTAATTTTTTCACCAGTGGTCTCGGTCTCTCGCCAGCCAAACAACATGAAAAATCAGAATTGACAGGCTAAGGGCTAGACTGGATACAATCGCCGGTAGCGGGTCTTTAAGGCCAACTTCTTTAATCATAAATTCAAATGCTAATCCGACAACACCGGCTGTGCCGAACGACAGCACCATTATAAGGATTCCCATGAACAAATAGTGGCTGTGCCTGTCCTTCTTGATAATCCCAACAATTGTCCCAACAATGGCTCCCAGGAACGCCGCAAATAGAGCGACAATTAAGGTTATAACTCCCATTTGGTCACCATTCATCCCCGTCTCCCCCGTTCATCACCAACCACCTTCAAAGCAGGTATCTTCGGCTTCAACGGCATTTCCTTGTTAATCCGCTCCTTAAGATTGTTTATCCGAGCCAAAACCTGATTGTAACCACCCCAGAAATCAGGGTCAAGCCCCTGACGAGCCACCCTGAGTATCCTGTTGCACAGCTCCCGGCTCTCTTTCATGGAAACCATGAACCGACCACCCTGATCAGAAGACACCACCACCGGAACCACCATCCCCGGCTTCCAGTATTCCGTGTCAGAAGAATACTCGTTCATCGCATCAGTATGGTGCATGTAAGACAGCTTGTTCACCCTGCAAAACGCCTTAAGGTCATCAAGGTTCCCATAGTTCTCAGCACCATCAAATACCACCGGCTCACCCAGACCCTCCAAAATGTCCTGCTCAGACGGCCCGGACTCCGGTGTCAACGCCAAAAGCTCCTTAACCAAACCCGCAGGAATATTCCCACCAACCGTAAAAGTCACACCAATCATCTCTGACATAAAATTTTTAACTCCTTGTGTAAAAAAAGCCCCCTATCCACGTACCACCTTCGCCGGCATCGGGATCGGTTCCGTGTACCATTCTAAAAACATATCAGAA
>Ga0307375_10003421_pt1 | contig 15622 bp, 14 predicted proteins | sample TR1MG_FD_202531 | JGI IMG/M metagenome (GOLD analysis project Ga0307375, IMG submission 202531) | Soil microbial communities from Risofladan, Vaasa, Finland - TR-1 | ecosystem: Environmental > Terrestrial > Soil > Coastal area > Acid sulfate soil | place: Finland: Risofladan, Vaasa | collected... | reverse complement strand
GTGCGAATGTTGGCAATGCTGCTGTTCATGGCTGTAGACCCTAGACTTCGTTGCAAAAAATCTTCTTTGCGCGATCCGGCGCAATGCGGCGTTCGCTGTGCCGCCGGCGCTCACTGTGTCGCGCGCGACGCCGTGAAATACCGCGCCCGCGAACACGCGGTTTCGCGGCTCAATACCTATGCCGACGTTTGCGTGTCGCGCGCGGCAGCCACCGCGCTTGCGGTGTCGGGCAGAGTGATGCGGCGGAACACCTCGTCTAGATGACCTTCCTCGGTGCGCAAGGTCTCGATGTTCCAGCCTTCCTGCCGCACCAATTCCATGATGGAGCGCACCAACGCGACCGATTCCGCTTTTTCCTTGGGATAGATGCGCAGGCTGCCGCCATCCAGAGCTTGTACGCGTCCGGCGGCCGGCAGCGCCGCGAGCTTGTTCGCGTCCGCGCCCTGCGCGGCAATCGTGACCGCGCCGGCGAGTTCGGACATGTTCTTGAGTTCCGTCGGGGTGCCGTTGGCAACGATACGTCCGCGGTCGATGATGATCGCGCGGCTGCAGGCCGCGTCGACCTCCTCGAGGATGTGGGTGGAGAAGATCACCGCCTTGGTCTTGCCCATTTCGCGGATCAGACTCCTCACCTCGTATTTCTGATTCGGGTCGAGGCCGTCGGTGGGCTCGTCCATGACGAGCACGTCCGGATCGTGTATCAGCGCCTGCGCCAGGCAGGTCCTGTGTCTGTAGCCCTTCGAAAGCGTGTCGATCTGCTGGTGCAGCACCGATGTCAGGAAACACAGCTCGACCACGCGGTGCACCGCGCGCTTCTTCGCCTCGCCGCGCATGCCGCGCATTTCGGCGGCAAAACAGAGGAAATCGTGCACCGACATGTCGGGGTAGCACGCCGCATTTTCGGGAAGGTAGCCCATCAGCCGCTTCGCCTGAAGCGGCGACTGCGCCACGTCGTAATCGCCCACGCTTATGCGGCCGCCTCCGGGCGGGAGAAACCCGGTAATCATGCGCATGGTGGTCGATTTGCCGGCCCCGTTGGGCCCGAGGAAGCCGAGCACTTCACCGCGCTCGACGGTGAAGGTCACGCCGTCGACGGCTTTGTTGAGGCCGAAGGACTTGCTGAGATTTTCGATATGTATCATTTAATTGCCTATTTTTCTTGGAGCGTTCTTGCTTCGGCGCGCAGCAGCCCGCAGCGCCGGCGAAACCGGCGCGGGCATGCTAACAGCGGGGGCACGCTCCGCTTTTGAGCGTGCCCCCGCGGCACAAGTTCCCTAATTGTGCGTACGCTTTGGCGGGCGGCTGATGAAATTGGCCGCGGCTGCGACGACGCGGCCGACGCTCTTGCGCAGCGCTATGCGTGCGCGAGCGCGCGCTCGGTGCGGGCGGCGAGCTGGCCGAACAGCGTGCCCAGGGCGGCGGCGGCGAGCAGCACCCACAGCGCGGCGCCCCAGTCGTGCGTGTCCGCCACCACCGCCGCGATCAGCGGCGGGCCTAAGAAGGGGCCGAGCTGCGCCACCTGCACGATCAAGCCCTGGATGCTGCTGATCTGGCTCGCGTCGCGCGCGTAGACCTGAGACCCCGAGAGCACTGCCGCGGGAATGGTTCCCCCAGTGAACATGAAGACCATGCACAAAATGGAGCGCAGGGAATCGGGCAAGGCGGAAGCGAATATGCCGCAGGCGCACGCCGCCATGACGAGGAAGGTGAGGCTGATCACGTGGCCGCGCGGCGCGGCGCGATGAACCAGCCAGCTGCCGAGCAGGTTGCCGCCTACGTTGACGCCGACCACCGCTGCAGTCAGCAGCGCGGCGGCCGTGACCGAGGCGCCGCGTTCCTGTACCAGGAACGTGGGCAGCCAGACCATCACCGCATAAAACATCAGGGTGTAGCAGCCGAAGGCCAGCGCCAGCCACCACGGCCCGGGCTGGCGCAGCGCGCAAATCACGTCCGCGAGCGTGTGCGCGGCACCTCGGCGCGCGGCGCCGTAGGCGCGGCGCGAGCGCCACAGCGCCGCGGTGCACACGAGCGTGATCAGCACGATTACCAGCCAGAAGCCGCGCCAGCCGATGAAACCCAGCAGCACCGGGCTCGCGAGCATGGTCAGGCTGGCACCGAAAGGCAGGTAGATGCTCCACAAGCCCAGCGTCAGGTTGCGCTGTCGCGGCGCGCTCGCCGTTACGATCAGCGTCGGCGCCGATACTGCAATCGCGATGAAACCCGCGCCCTCGACGATACGCGAAGCGAACAGCATGGCCTCGCCGGTCGCGGCCGCGCCGAACAACCCGCCCAGCGCGAGTGCGACAAGCCCGGCCGCGCAGCAGCGCAGCGCGCCGAGGCGGGCGGCGAGCGCGCCGAAGAACACTGCGGTGGTGACCGCCAGGGTGTTGAAAGTCGAGTTGACCCAGCCGGCGGCGACCAGCGACAGGCGGAACTCTTCGCGCAGCAGCGGAATCGACGGCGGCAGCTTGCCGACATAGGCGGCGGCGACGATGCCGGCGGCGATGGCGGCCGACACCGCCGGCCAGTTGGTCCTGGCGGCAGGTGTCAGCACGGGTGCGCGCGCTCGGGCATCGGCTGGCGCGCTTGAGCTGCGCGCCGGACAGGAAGCGCAAAAGACGCGCGCCCCGGGGGTTTCAGTTCCATGCGCTGTTCCGTCGAATTGTCTGGATGTGCCGATAGCGGGCGAAGCCCAGGCGCGCCCCTGCTGCGGCAGCGGACGCGTGCTGCCGCGGCTTGTCGCAGGTCAAATCGCCCGCCTGCGCCACAGCGTACACTAAGGGCGAAGATTTGCGGTGAGCGCCTACGCTGCGCCCAATCATATCAAGTGTTTTCTCTCGGAGAGACGGTCATGGCCATGATGAACGCACAGCAATACCGCGACAGCCTAGCGAAGCGCAAGCCGCTCAAGGTGTACCTGGACGGAAAACTTCTCGCCGATCCGCTCGAACATCCGTACATCAAGACCTCGATGAATACCGTGGCCCTCACCTACGAGTTGGCCCACGGTCCGGAGCACAAGCATCTCATGACCGCGAAGTCCGCGCTCACCGGCGAGACCATCAACCGCTTCTGCCATCTGCACCAGAGCACCGACGATCTGATCAGCAAGGTGCGCATGCAGCGCCTGCTCGGGCAGCGCTGCGGCACCTGCTTCCAGCGCTGCGTCGGACTTGATGCGCTGAACGCCGTGTTCGCCACCACTTTCGACATGGACCGCAAGCTCGGCACCGGCTACCACGCGCGCTTCAGGAAATTCGCCGTCGAGATGGAGCGCAACGATTGGATCGTCGACGGCGCCATGACCGACGTCAAGGGCGACCGGGGCAAGCGGCCGGCGGAGCAGAAGGACAAGGACATGTACCTGCGCGTGGTCGAGCGCCGCGCCGACGGCGTCGTCATCCGCGGCGCCAAGGCGCACCAGACCGGCTCGGTCAATTCGCACAGGGTGCTGGTCATGCCCACCGCCTCGCTTAAACCGGACGAGAAGGACTACGCCATCGTCTGCGCGCTGCCCTCGGACGCGCAGGGCATCACTTACATCTACGGCCGCCAGTCCTGCGACGAGCGCAAGCTCGGCGGCGGTGAAGCGTCCGACATCGATTCGGGCAGCGCGGCCTACGGCGGGCAGGAAGCACTGATGATATTCGACGACGTCTTCGTTCCAGACGACATGGTGTTCATGAACGGCGAAACCGAATTTGCCGGCCTGCTGGTCGACCGCTTCGCGAGCTATCACCGGCAGAGCTACGGCGGCTGCAAGGTCGGCAACGGCGACGTGGCCATCGGCGCCGCCGCCTCGATTGCCGAATACAACGGCGTCGCCAAGGCGTCGCACGTCAAGGACAAGATCGTCGAGATGAATCATCTCAACGAAACGCTGTTCGCCTGCGGCATCGCGTGCTCGGCCAACGGCAGCAAGCTCGCCGCCGGCAATTATTTCGTCGATGCGCTGCTCGCCAACGTGTGCAAGCAGAACGTGACGCGCATGCCCTACGCGATCGCGCGCATCCTGCAGGACATCGCCGGCGGGCTGATGGTCACCCTGCCTTCGGCCAAGGACTGGCTGAATCCGCAGACCGCCGAAATATTGAAGAAGTACCTTGCCGGTGCCGAGGGCATGAGCACCTACGAGCGCATACGCATGCTGCGCCTGATCGAAAACCTCACCATGGGGCGCGGCGCGGTGGCCTACCTCACGGAGTCCATGCACGGCGCGGGCTCGCCACAGGCGCAGCGCGTCCTGATCAGCCGGCTCGCTAACGTCGAGGAAAAGAAGGTCTACGCGAAAAGCCTCGCTCTGAACAACAGCCTCGAAACCGTGGAAGCCGCAATCCGCGCCGGGCTCGACAAGGCGCGCGCGCCGAAGAAAAGCGCTGCGGCGGCGCCGGCCGCAGAGCTGGCTCCGGCCAAGTAAGCGCGATTATTTCAGCTGCTTGAGGTAGGCGAGCAGCTCGCCGAGCTTGCGCCCGGCTTCGGCCTTGACTTGCTTGGGGTCCTTGCCGCTCCAGTCGTAGAAGCCCTTGCCGGTCTTGATGCCGAGGTGTCCGGCCTCGTACAAATCCTGCAGCGCGCGCCGTGGCACATCGCCGTGGTGCAGCACCGGCACCAGCGCCCGCTGCGCCAGCGCATGGGTATCCAGGCCGCTGATGTCCTTTTGCTCGATCAGCCCGGTGATGCACATGCGCGGGGCGAGCATTTCGCGTGCGCAGCGGTCGATTTCCTCGGCGCTCGCCACGCCTTCGTCGATCAGGTAATAGGCCTCGTGCAGGATGGCGTGCTGCAGGCGGTTGATCAGCAGCCCGGGAACGGCGCGTTTCAGGCGCACCAGGTTCCTGCCGGCAGCCTCGAGCAGGCGCACCGCAGTGTCTACCGCGGCGGGATCGGTCGCCTTTACCGGCGCGACCTCGACCATGGTGTTGACGTCTGCCGGCATGAAGTAATGCATGCCGATAAATCGCTTGGGGTATTTGAGCGGCTGCGCCAGCGTCTCCAGGTCGATGCCGGAGGTATTGGAGGCCAGTACAGGTACGCCTGCGTAGGCGGACTCGATCGCCGCGTAGCAGGCGAATTTCAGTTCCTTGTCCTCAGGCACCGACTCTATGACCAGCGCCGGCGCTTCCACTGGCAGCGTGTCAAGCACGGCGATGCGCGGGTCGATGCCGGTCACCTTCGTCGCATTGCGCGAATATATGGCGCAGGAAACGCCTGCAGCGGCGAAGCTCTTGGCAATGCCGCGGCCCATGACGCCGGAACCGATTACCAGGATTTCAGGCCGGCTCATTGCGCACCCCTTTCGCTTTGGCGAAGTACTGCACGGCGACGACGGGCAGGAGCAGGATCAGGCCAATGATGTCCGTCTCCCAGCCCGGTTTGATCAGGCACATCGCTGCGACGAACAACAACACCTGCTGCCAGCGTTTGCACGGTCCGATGAGGTAGCCGAACAGGCTGCCCGCGAGCAGGATCACACCGATGGATGCGCTCACCAGGGCGCCGATAATTACCACCGGATCACCGATCATCAGCAGCGCCGGCTCGTAGACGAACATGAAGGGCACGATATAAGCAGGCGCGGCGACACGCGTTGCGGCGAATCCGGCCTTCCACATATTCGCCTTGGCCAGGCCCGCAGCCGCGAATACGGCAAGCGCTACCGGCGGGGTGATGGCCGAAAGTATGGCGAAGTACAAAGCAAACATGTGCGCGGCGGGCACCACCGCGCCCATCTTGATCAAGGCCGGAACCAGCAATGCGACCATCACGATATAGGCCGGCGTCGTCGGCATGCCCATGCCGAGCACGATGCCCGCGAGCGCAGTCAGTATCAGCGCGAGCAAGAGGTAATCCTTGGACAGCGCGATGACCACCTGGGTGAAGGTGATGCCCAGGCCGGTGATGGTTACGCAGGCGATGACGATGCCGGCGCAGGCGCAGGCCATCGCGACCGAAAGCGTGTTGCGTGCACCGTCCTCCAGCGCCCCAATGACGGAGCCCCAGTTGATTCCGGCGCGCGTGGATGCGCGCAACAGTGCGACCGGCAGGCAGGCCAGCGCCGCGATCAGCGCGCACAGCGGCGCCGAATAGCCAAGTAACAAGCCGAAGAACACGATCAGGATCGGGATGAACAAGTGGCCGCGCTCCACCATCACCCGGCCGAGGCGCGGCAATTCCGCTTTCGGGACTCCATGCAGGCCGTCGCGCTTGGCGACGAAATGCACCGCAAAAAATACCGCGAGGTAGTAGAGAAAGGCCGGGACCGCCGCCCACACCGTCACCTGAAAATACGAGACCGCGAGAAACTCCGCCATGACGAAGGCCGCGGCGCCCATGACCGGCGGCATCAGCTGGCCGCCGGTGGATGCCACCGCCTCGATTGCCGCGGCGACGTGCGGCACGAAGCCGGTGCGCTTCATCAGCGGAATGGTCATCGGGCCGTCGACCATCACATTGGCTACCGCGCTGCCGGACACGGTGCCGAACAGGCTCGAGCTGATCACGGCCACCTTGCCCGGACCGCCGGCGCTATGCCCGGTGAGCGAGAGCGCAAAATCCATGAACAATTGACCAGTGCCGCTGCGCTCCATGAACGCCCCGAACAGCACGAACAGCATGACGTAGGATGCGGACACGCCCAGGGTCGAGCCGAAAATGCCCTCGGTCGAAAGATAGAGCTGCTCGATCAGCACCTCTCCCGTTACGTGCGTAAACCCCGCTGCATAGACGAGGAACGCCATCGCTGTCAGCGGCAGCGCCAGGCCGATGACGCGCCGCGTCGCTTCGAGCACGATGCCTACGGCGATCACACCGTAGATCTTGTCCCACATCGTCAGATCGTCGATGTAGATGATGCGGTTGATGAAGTAGTCGTAGTTGAGGAAGATGTGCAGCACGAATCCCCATGACAGGATCATTAACACGAGATCGATGAGGCGCCAGGCTGCGCTTCCCGTGCGGCGTGTCGGAAACAGCAGGAACACGAGCGTCAGCGCAAACAGCAGGTGGATGCCGCGGAAAATCACCGCTTCCGGGGGGCCGAAGCCGGCGACATACATGTGATACAGCGACATCGCGGCGGCAACCGCCGTGATCGTCCAGCGCAGCCCCTTCCATGTCGGCGCGTGCGCGGGATTTTCGTCGGAAAGCGGTAATGGTATGGCCAAGGCAGGGACTCCAGATCAAAAAACGGGGCGGCCATTGCCACCCCGTCCCCAATCGACTGCCGCTCGCGCGAACGGCATTGCCGGGCTTACATCGCGCCAACTTCCTTGTAGAACTTGATCGCGCCTTTGTGGAAAGGCACGCCGATATCCACCGCCATGTCCTTCGGTGTCACGCCGGTGATCGGTTTGACCACGGACGCCAGCGTGTCGATGTGGGCTGCCATGACCTTGGCCAGCTGGTACACCGTGTTCTCGGGCAGGTCGCAGGCGACGATAAGGTGGGTCGAGTAGCCGATCACCGGAACGTCCTTGTCCTGCTTCGGGTAGGTGCCGGCCTTGATGATGAGCTTGTTGTAACCCGGGTTCACGCTCTTGAGCGCCGCCATGGTCTTGTCGTCCACCGGCACCAAATGCACGTCGCGCGCGCTGGCCAGGTCCATTACCGCCGACGCGGGGGCGGTGGTGCCGAGGGTGAATACCTGCGCATGGCCGTCCTTCATCAGCGACACGGCATCGGTATAGCCGGCCTGGAAATTCGCCTTGGCCAGCGAATCGTAGCTCATGCCGTTGAGCTTAAGCACCATGGCGGTAAGAATTTCCGCGCTGTTGCCCTTGGGCTGGGTGACCAGCGATTTGCCTTTCAGGTCGGCAAAAGAATTGATCTTGGCGTCGGCAAGCGCGACCACCTGAAAATACTGCGGATAGAGGTTGGCGAGCTGGCAGACCTTGGTCACTTTCTTCGGATAGGGCGGGCGGCCGGCCAGGCCGTCCACCGTGGTGGCGGAGTTGGCAAATCCGATCTGTGCCTTTCCCTCGTCGACACCGCGCACGTTGGCAATGCCGGCACCGGGGGTCATCTGGATCTGCAGGCCTGGAATCGCCTTCTCCCACATGCCCTTGAGCGCGCCGCCCAATGGGATCCACGATCCGCCCTGGGGGCCGGTCATCATGGTTACTTGCTGCGCCGAAGCGGCGACGGGGGCGGTCAGCGCGAGCGCAAGCGCCGCCGCAATAACGGTAGTTTTTAGTTGCATGCTCAGGTCCTCTCCTTAAAAGTCCCATCCGTCTCGCGGCCGGTCTGACGCCGGCTGTATTCCGCTCATACTACATCATCGGCGCCAAGCGGGCGCCAAATACCGCAAGGCGGTTTCAAGCTACCGGCGTCAGCACCGGCTTGCCGGCGAAATGCGCGCGCAGGTTGTCCACGGTGAGATCGCCCATCGCCTTGCGCGTCTCGTGCGTGGCGCTGCCCACGTGAGGCTGCAGCACCACCTGGTCCATCGCGAACAAGGCTTCGGGCACGCGCGGCTCGTCTTCGAAGACGTCCAGCCCTGCGGCGCCCAGCGTGCCGTCGGCGAGCGCCTTGACCAGGGCCGCTTCGTCCACCACCGAGCCGCGCGCGACGTTGATCAGCGTGCCCTCGGGACCGAGGGCGGCCAGCACCTCGGCGTTGACGAGGTGGCGCGTCGCGGCCCCGCCAGGGCAAATCACCATCAGCACGTCGCAGTCGCGCGCCATGTCGACCAGCTTGGGATAGTACTTGTGGGGAACGCCGGCCTGTAGCTTGCGCCCGTGGTAGGCGATGTGCATGCCGAAGGCTTCGGCGCGCTTGGCGATGGCTTTGCCGATTCTGCCGTAGCCGAGTATGCCCATGGTCCTGCCGCCCACCTTTTGCGCGAGCGGCAGCGCGCCCTTGAGCCAGCTTCCGGCGCGCACGAAGCGGTCGCCGAGGCTGATGCGGCGCATGGTCGCGACGGTCAGGCCCATGGCGAGGTCGGCGACGCACTCGTCCAGCACCTCGGGCGTATTGGTGACGATCACGCCGCGCTGCCTCGCCGCTTCGAGATCGACGGAGTCGACGCCGACGCCGAAGTTGGAAATGATCTCCAGCTTCGGCAGCGCGTCCATCAGCTTGGCGTCGGCGCCGTAGCTGCCGCTGGTCTGGAGCGCGCGCATGCGGCCGCTGACTTCCTTGACGAGCGCGGCGGGGTCCTTGGCCTGCCACAGCTTGTGCACGGTGAAGTCGCGCTCCATCGACGCGTACGAAGGCGCGTAGAAGGGACCGACCGACAGGATTTCATCGCTTTTCATGATTTGTACTTTGCGCAGAGCTTCTCGGATTCGCGTGCGAGCAGGCCGACGTCGGCGCCGACGGCGACGAACAGGCAGCCGGCTTCGAGGTAGCGGCGCGCGTCGGCCTCGACTGGCGCGAGTATGCCCGGGGCCTTGCCCGCCTTGCGTATGCGCTTGATCGCGTCGTCGATCGCCTTCTGCACTTCGGGATGCGGGATATTGCCCAGGTGGCCCAGGCCCGCGGACAGGTCGGCCGGGCCGATGAACACGCCGTCGACGCCGTCGGTGTTCGCGATCGCGTCGAGGTTATTCAGGCCCAGCCGCGTCTCCACCTGCACCAGCACGCACAGTTCCTCTTCGACGCGCTTGAAGTAGTCCTTGACCCGGCCGAAACGCGTGGCGCGTGTGGTGCCGGCCACGCCGCGCACGCCGCGCGGCGGATAGCGCGTATAGGCCACGGCGTTCGCGGCTTCCTCGGGCGTTTGCACGTAGGGGATCAGCAGGGTCTGCACACCGACGTCGAGAAAGCGCTTGATCAGGACCATGTCGTTCCACGCCGGGCGCACGATCGCGCTGGTCGGGTAGGCCGAGGCCGCCTGCAGCTGCGTGACCACGTTCTCCAGGTCGTTGGGCGAGTGCTCGGTATCGAGCAGCAGCCAGTCGAAGCCGGAGCCGGCGATGACTTCCACGCTGTAATGCGACGACAGGCTGGACCACAGCCCGATCTGCGGCTTGCCCGCTTTCATGCCGCGCTTGAATTGATTGACTGGCAGTTCCATGTCTGCTCCGATGGTATATGGGGGTTATCAAAAATCGCAGCCGCGCTGGCGCAGCAGCTCGTCGACCCAGCGGCGGTCGGCTTTGCCGCCGGCGATCGCCTTGAGCGTCGCGGTTTCCTTGGCGAGCTGGTTTTTGGCCAGGGCCAGGATTTCCTCCGCGTGCGCGAGCGGCACCGCGACCACGCCGTCGTCGTCGCCGACGATGATGTCGCCGGGGTTCACCACCATCCCGTCGAGCGCGATCGGCGCGTTGATTTCGCCCGGCCCGTTCTTGTAGGGGCCGCGGTGGGTGACGCCGCAGGCGTACACGGGAAAGCGCCTGGCGCGGATCTCGGCCGCGTCGCGGATCGCGCCGTAGATGACCATGCCGGCTGCGCCGCGTTTTTCGGCGAGGCTGGACATGATGTCGCCGATGATGGCAGTGGTGAGCACGCCGCCGGCATCGACCACGATGACGTCGCCCGGCGCGGCGATATCGATCGCCTTGTGCACCATGAGGTTGTCGCCGGGCGCGACCTTCACCGTCAGCGCCGGGCCGCAGAGTTTGCCGCCCTTGTGCATCGGCCGCAGCGCCGCGCCGCCGGCGGCGAGGCGGTTCATGTTGTCCGACAGGTGCGCGGTCACCATCGCCGCCAGCGACTTGACCAAGCGCTTGGGCGGACGCGCCGGCATGGGCAGGATGCGAAATCCGATATTGGGCATGATAGGGCTCCGGTTGATGTTCGATCGGCAGGCGGGGCTGACCGAATCGTTGCGAATGGCTGGCCGCGCTTACAGCGGCGAGAACGAGGTCGAGCGCAGGATGCGGTTTTCCATATGCTCCATGTAGCCCGTTTCGGTGTTCATCTTGAGGTAGGCCTGCCATTCCGGGTCCTGCTGCATCGCATTGCGCTTCTTCTCGCGCTCGGCCTGATCTGCGTAGGCCCACAGGTGGACCACCTGATTGAGCGGGCCGACCTCGGTGGTGGTGAATACCACCGGCTTGCCGATGTAGCGCAACTGGATCGGGTAGGCATGCTTCTCGTACATTGCGAGCCAGGCTGTCTGCATGCCGGGTTTGAAGGTATAGATGCGCAGGTCGAAAATCATGGTGGCTCCTGGATGCGAATGGTGGGAATTACAGTGCAGTCAATGCGACTTTGAAGCGGAAATGAACCGTTGCGTTGAGTTTTTCAGCATGATACCAGTCATTAAGTGGGCCGGCGTGGCCGCGCAGCGCTGGCGTAAAATTGCTCCGAAAAGTCGCGGCCGCGGATACAATCCGGGCGTTCGCTGCGGCAAAACCGGCCAGGCTGTCGCGAGGCCGCCGACCGGGGAGCTGGCTCGCGCGCGCATTATTGACAGGGTCGACGACCGACCATCCGACCGGAGGATCCACAAATCATGCTTTCCCAAGCCGACCGCAGCAAAGCCGCGCAGATTCTGCTTGCAGCCGAAAAGGAGCGCAAGCCCGCGCTGCAGCTGTCCAAGACCTTTCCCGAGATCACCATCGAGGACGCCTACGCGATCCAGAGCGAGGTGACCCGGATCAAGGTGGCCGAAGGCCACAAGGTACGCGGCCACAAGGTGGGGCTCACGTCAAAGGCGATGCAGCAATCGTCGCAGATCGACGAGCCGGACTACGGCCATCTGATGGACTACATGTTCATCGCCGACGGCGCCAAGATTCCGTTCGAGCGCTTCATCGTGCCGCGCGTGGAAATCGAACTCGCGTTCGTGCTCGGCAAGCCCCTCAAAGGCCCGGGCATCGAGCTCGTGGACGTGCTGCGCGCCACCGAGTACGTGGTCCCGGCGATCGAGATCATCGACGCGCGGGTGCAGAATCCGCGCAAGATCTTCGACACCGTCTCCGACAACGGCGCCGCCGCGGGAATAGTCATGGGCGGGCGTCCGGTAGGGCCGATGGACGTCGATCTGCGCTGGGTCAGCGGGCTGTTGTCGCGGAATTCGGAAATCGAGGAAACCGGCGTGGCCGCGGGCGTGCTCGGCCATCCGGCGATGGGCATCGCCTGGCTCGCCAACAAGGTCGGCAGCTTCGGCACCACGCTGGAGCCGGGGCACGTCGTGCTCGCCGGTTCGTTCACGCGGCCGGTGTGGGCGGCGAAAGGCGATACCCTGCGCGCCGACTTCGGCACGCTGGGCTCGATCTCGGTCCAGTTCGTCTGAGGGCGTTCAGAACACGCCCGGAATGAATCGGCGCACGCGCCGCGCATACTCGGCGTAGTCGGGGAAGCAGGCGCGCAGGAAACGCTCTTCCAGCAGCACTTTGCCCAGCAGCACCAGCGCAAGCGCGATCCAGCAGGCAAGCTTCCAGATATCGCGGTAGGCCAAGACCTCTGCAGCAGCGAACAGCAGCAGCGCGGAATACATGGGGTTGCGCATGTAGCGGTAGGGGCCGCCGGTCACCAGCCGACCGGAGGCTTTCGGTTCGGGGTGGATGTTGAAATTGCCCGGCCGGTTGTGGACGAGCGTCCACAGGCCGAGCGCTACCGAGCACGCCAGCAGCGCGAGCGCCGGCGGCGACCACAGCTGCGCAGTAAACGGCCAGATCAGCCAGACCAGCAGCGCGAACTGCGCCGTGACCAGCAGGCGTCCGGTCAGTGCGACTCGGGTCATCGCGGATTGCCTCGCATCGCTTGGGGTGAAGCACGTAGAATACTGGCTTCGCGGCCGGCAATCCAGGCTGCAGTCCCGCGTCGTCAATCGAAAGCACTCATGGCCCAATATGTATACACCATGCGCCGGGTCGGCAGGGTCGTGCCGCCCAAGCGCTACATTCTCAAGAACATCTCGCTCAATTTTTTCGCCGGCGCCAAGATCGGCGTGCTCGGACTGAACGGCTCGGGCAAGACCACGCTGCTGCGCATCATGGCGGGCGAGGACAAGGACTACGACGGCGAGGTGGTCGCCAAACCCAATATGCGCATCGGCTACCTGCCGCAGGAGCCGCAGCTGGACCCGGACAAGAGCGTGCGCGAGGCGGTGGAAGAGGGCCTGGGCGAAGTGTTCGGCGCGAAGAAGCGCCTGGATGCCGTCTACGCCGCCTACGCCGAGCCCGACGCCGACTTCGACAAGCTTGCATCCGAGCAGGCGGAACTCGAAGCGGTGATCGCGGCTTCGGCAGGGGACAATGTCGAACATCAGCTCGAGATCGCCGCCGATGCGCTCCGCCTGCCGCCATGGGACGCGAAGATCGGCCCGCTCTCCGGCGGCGAGAAGCGGCGCGTGTCGCTGTGCCGGCTGTTGCTGTCCAAGCCCGACCTGCTGCTGCTGGACGAGCCCACCAACCACCTCGATGCCGAGAGCGTGGAATGGCTGGAGCAGTTTCTGCAGAAATTTCCCGGCACCGTGGTGGCGGTGACTCACGACCGCTACTTTCTCGACAACGCGGCGCAATGGATCCTCGAGCTCGACCGCGGCTACGGCATTCCCTGGGAGGGCAATTACAGTTCCTGGCTGGCGCAGAAAGAAGCGCGTCTCGCGCAGGAGGAATCGACCGAATCCGCGCGGCAGAAGACGATCAAGCGAGAACTGGAATGGGTGCGGCAGAACCCGAAGGCGCGCCAGGCGAAGAGCAAGGCGCGACTGGCGCGTTTCGACGAGCTCTCCTCCTACGATTACCAGAAGCGCAACGAGACGCAGGAAATTTTCATCCCCGTGGCCGATCGACTGGGCGACGCCGTGATCGAGTTCAAGAACGTGAGCAAGGCCTACGGCGAGCGCCTGCTGATCGACGAGCTTTCATTCCAGATACCGGCCGGCGCGATCGTCGGCATCATAGGCCCCAACGGCGCGGGCAAGTCCACGCTGTTTCGCATGATCGCGGGCAAGGAACAGCCGGGCAAGGGCGAAATCGCCATCGGCCCGACGGTGAAACTGGCCTATGTGGACCAGTCGCGCGACGCGCTGGAGGGCGACAAGACCGTATTCGAGTACGTCGCCGGCGGCGCCGACGTGCTCAACGTGGGCAAGTTCGAGATGCCTTCGCGCGCTTATCTCGGCCGCTTCAATTTCAAGGGCACCGACCAGGGAAAGAAGGTCGGCAAGCTCTCCGGCGGCGAGCGCGGGCGGCTGCATATGGCCAAGACGCTGATCGCCGGCGGCAACGTGCTGCTGCTCGACGAGCCGTCCAACGACCTCGACGTGGAGACACTGCGCGCGCTGGAGGATGCGCTGCTCGAATTCGCCGGCAGCGTGCTCGTCATCTCCCACGATCGCTGGTTCCTCGATCGCATCGCCACCCATATCCTCGCCTTCGAGGGTGACTCCAAGGTGAGCTTCTTCGATGGGAATTACCACGAATACGAAGCCGACAAGGTGAAACGCCTGGGCGAGGAAGCGGCGAAGCCGAAGCGCATACGCTACAAGCCGCTGAAGTAGGAGCGGCGCCCCCGCCGCGATCGGCCTTAGCCCGAAGTCCAATCGGCCCGAGGGCGTGCCTCCCACGAAGCACGACTCGGCCCACGAACCACGAACCACGAACCACGAACCACGATTCTGCTTCAGTCCGGGGCCGGGGCAAGCTCGATCGAAAACTCTATCCTCCCGGCGGGATTCTCGGAGAAGGGCCGCCCGAGAAGGATTGCGCCGGGACCGCGCAGCATCGTGCTCTCGCCTACGATGTGGACCGTGTCGCCGTCGCGGAATCGGACGTAAGTGCCTCTGGCACTGCGGTCCGAGATATAGAACCTGCCCAGCTGGTGCTGCACCGTCGCGTGCCGATCCGAGGCGCAAGCGTCGAGTATCGCGATCGCACAGGATTCGTTGCGGCCGAGCGTGGCCGTCGGATTGCGCTCGTTGACCATGAATTGCTGATCGAAATGGCGCAGGACCAGTTGCGCCTCTTGACCCTCGGGTTTGCGATTCGCCGGGTTGCCGATGCGGGCGCTCTCGATGCCTTCCGCTATCCACCCGATCTGAAACAGATCGAGCGGCGCCTGTCTGCCCTTGATGCGGGCCTGCCGGATATGGCGCGCACGCTGTCGCAGCTCCGGCGGCAGGGCTTCGATGACAGCGGCACTTGCGAGGATCTGGCGCGCGCGCGCTACTTGGGTGATGCGCGCGGCCACGTTGACGGCGTCTCCATGCACGTCGTTCGCCTCATGGATAACCTCGCCATAATTGAACCCGATGCGGACATATATCGGCATTTCGCCGCCCGGCTTGCCGTTTTCCACCGCATCCTGCATGTCGCAGGCGGCGCGCAACGCGGCTTCCGCGTTGGGAAACGTGCACATGATTTCATCGCCTATGGTCTTGATCAGCGTGCCGCGATGCGCCCCCAGGCGGCTGCTCATCAGGGCAAGGCAGCGCACCACGATCTGGCGCGCCAGGCCATTTCCCAGCGACTCGTACAACGTGGTGCTGCCGCTGATATCGGCGAACAGAATTGCAAGTGTTTCGGTTTGCTCTGCCATGCTGCCTTATAGTGACAGTTCCTTATGTGGCGGCGGATTGGGCCGATGCCGCCGTATTTTCTTATGGGTCTTCTGCAAATCAAATGGGTGTTTCTAAAGGGTGAATCGTCTGAAAGCCGCGTGGGATAACGGTTTGCGGGATTCGTGAGCATGAAAAAATCTGGCATGATTTGCGCATGGCTAAATCTCG
>Ga0307375_10003420_pt1 | contig 15625 bp, 9 predicted proteins | sample TR1MG_FD_202531 | JGI IMG/M metagenome (GOLD analysis project Ga0307375, IMG submission 202531) | Soil microbial communities from Risofladan, Vaasa, Finland - TR-1 | ecosystem: Environmental > Terrestrial > Soil > Coastal area > Acid sulfate soil | place: Finland: Risofladan, Vaasa | collected... | reverse complement strand
ACCTCGTTGAGCAGGAAGCCCTGGTACTTGGCGCCGGCGTCGCGGTACTGGCCGCCCGTGGCGCAGTTGCCCGCCGAGGCGCACGAGATGCCCGCGAAGCCGTAGAAGAAGACGTGGGGGTTGACCGACGCGCCCACGGGTAGTCGCATCATGAGCGCTTGGGCCCAGTGGCCGGCCCGTTCCTCGACGGTGAAGCCCTCGGACTTGCCGGTGGCCTCGAGGTAGGTGCCGATCGCGCTGCAGTAGCCCGCGCGCACGCAGGTGAGCGCACTCACCTGCGTGTTGGGGTACGCGGCCGCATTGGCCGGCGGGGTCACGGCCAGGCCCGGGGACCACGTGCCGCGCACCTCGTTCACTATCAGTCCGTGGGTCACGTTGTTCGAGTCGATGTAGGACCCCGACGCACTGCAGTTGCCCGCCGATGCGCAGGCCACCTGGGTCAGGTTGACGAACGGGTTGACGTTGGCGTCGGCGGGCAGGGCCACCTCCTGGGCGCTGGTCCAGGCGCCGCGCACCTCGTCGACGACGAAGCCCAGCACGTGTGCGTAGGGGCTCGAGGTGTCCTGGAAGGTGCCCGCCGCGCTGCAGTTGCCCGCCGAGGAGCACGACACCGCACGCACTTGGGCGTTCTGGATCGCGGAGCTCGCCGAGGCGGGCAGGGCCACCTCCTGGGCGCTGGTCCAGGCGCCGCGCACCTCGTTGACGACGAAGGCGTCGATGGAACCGGTGACGTCCTGGTAGGAGCCGCCCGCGCTGCAGTTGCCCGCAGAGCCGCACGAGACGCTGTAGGGGGTGAGGCCGGGCGAGTTGAGGGCGTTGGCGGGCGCCACGATGGTCGTCGGCGAGATCCAGCGGCCGGTCACCTCGTTGAGCAAGAGGCCCTGGGGCTGACCCTGCGCGTTCAGGTACACACCGGTGGCCACGCAGTTGCCCACCGACGCGCACGAGAGCGACGGGAGATACCCCTGACCCAGACCCGTCGCGCCCGCGGGCAGGGTGGCGCGCTGTGCTCCCGGCCACGTTGGCCCCGCGTTGGCGGCGCCAACGGGCAGCATCGATGAGAGGGTGAACACCGAGACCAGCGCCGCGACGAGTCGTGCAGACTTCATAGGACCACGCTAGTGAGTCGGCGTCGACCCCTCATCGCTACGCCGGCTCGCCGGTCACGTTGCGAGCGTGTGAAGCTCCTCGGTCGCGGCGTTGAGGGGCATGGAGACTTCGACGCTGGTGCCACGGCCCGGCGCGGAGTGGACGTCGAGCGTACCGCTCAGCAGACGCGTGCGCTCGCGCATGCCGACCAGCCCCAGCGACGGGGAGTGCGAGGCGACTCGCGCCGCGTCCAGCGGGTCGAAACCGGCTCCGTCGTCGGCGATGCGCAGCTCCAGCGAGTGGGCGCGGAACTCGATGACGACGTCGACCTCACGGGCCCTGGCGTGTCGTCGCGCATTGCGCAGCGACTCCTGGATGATGCGAAACGCGCCCAGTTCGATCTCGGGGGCGAGGCGGCGTGACGGGCCGAGCACGTCGAGTTGGACGTCGGGTCCATCGCCGTCGTCGAGGTCGGCCACCAGGCTCGACACGGCGGCCACGAGGCCAAGTTGATCGAGCGCGGGAGGACGAAGGTCGCGCGACACCGTGCGCAAGCGCGCGGCCGCGTCGAGGGCCTGACGTCGCGCCTCGCCGAGTCCGTCGGTCACCTCGTCGGGAACCCCGTGCACGTTGGCGAGCAGTTCGAGTCGTCGCGCCAGGTGCAAGAAGAGTTGCAGCGGCTCGTCGTGAAGTTCGCGCGAGAGACGTCGTCGCTCGTCCTCTTCCACCTGGACGATCAGTTGGGCGAAGTGGCGGGTGCGGCGCTCCTCGGTGACGTCCTCGAAATTGAGTTGTCGACGCAGGCCCGCTGCGTTGGGCGGCAGGCTCACCACGTCGAGTCGGTAGTCGTGAGAGTTGGCGAGTGTGAGCACCTCGCCCGACAGTGCGTCGAAGTCGCGGTCATCGGTGGTGAGTCCGGCGCCCGAGCTACCGATGACGCTCGAGCCGAGGAGTTCCTGCGCGGCGGGGTTAGCGTCGACTACCACGCCGGTGTCGTCGAGCACGAGGATGGGTGAACGGTTCGTCTCGAAGAGCCGGCGGTACCCGACCTCCACCGCGAGCGCGGTCTGGGTGGCTTCTTCGATGCGGCTGTGGGCGATGCGCTCGGCCTCGATGCGCTGGCCGAAGACGAACGAGACCACCAGCACGATCAAGAGATTGACCAGGTCGGCACCGGTGTGGCCCTCGTTGTGGGGCAAGAGCAAGTCGGGCAGCCACAGGAGCGTCGCCCAGATGGCCGTGGCGAAGGATCCGGCGAGACCGTAGCGCAGGCCCGCGTAGCCAATCGGCAGCACCAGGATGGCGACGGGAATCGCGGCGCCCAACGCGCCGTTCGCGGAGCTGGCGTCGGTGTCGATGATGAAGTGCGCCACCACGATCACCAGGACGATCAGTTGGATGATCCAAAAACGCGTCTCGCGCAGTGGCGGATGCAGCACTCGGCGCAGCGCCGAGGGGTAGTTAATCTGAGGTGCCGGTGCCGTCATAGCTCAGTGGCTCCACCAGGTGGTGATTGAGCGCATAGGTCACGGCTTCGGTTCTCGAAGTGACGCCGAGCTTGCCCAAGAGATTCGAGACGTGGCTCTCCACGGTGCGCAGACCCAACTCCAGCGAGGCGGCGATCTGCTTGTTCGAGCGTCCCCGGGCGAGCAACTCCAGCACGTCGGTCTCGCGGCGCGTGAGTGAACTGACCGTGTCGGGCCCGCGCCGGCGTCGGCGGATGAGGCGTTGGGAGACCGCGTGGTCCAGCACGAAGATGCCGTCGGCGACGGCGCGTACCGCGTCGATCAACTCCTTGCCACTGGTGGTCTTGAGCAGGTAACCGCCCACGCCGATCTCGAGTGCTTCGGAGATGTAGGCGTGCTCGTCGAACGCGCTGAGGATCAGCACGCGCACGTCGGGCATCGACGTCGCCACTTCGCGAGCGAGTTCGAGTCCGCTCATGCCGGGCAGGTTGATGTCGACCAGGACGACGTCGGCGTTGGCGCCGTGCAGCACGCTGAGTCCCTCTTCGGCCGATCCCGCGAGGGCGACCACGTCGATGTCGGAGGCGAGCTCGAGGATTTGGCGCGTGCCCTCGCGCACCAGGGCGTGGTCGTCGACGATGACGACACGGATGCGGTCGCTCGGGGTTGTCTCGGGTCGGGCGTTCAGCGCGTCGAGGTTGTCACTGAGATGCGCGGCGTCATTCACGGTGGTGGTCCAATGCTCGGGCCCGGGCAACCGGGCGTCCAATGGCATGAAGTTGGAGCGCGTGGTACCGACACCATGTAGCGCTGGTGTGCCCCCCGAATATCGATGATCTCAATCTCAACGTCAATGAAGGTCTCACTAGTACGCCCAAGGCGAACCTTACCTCGCCTCCGCTGCCGTGGCCGTCGTGATTTTCGGTCGTTACAAGGCTTTTCGCTGGAGTGCTTGACAAGAGCCGTAGTTCAGTGATAGTACGCAAGTATACCAGTAGTTCCACGGTATTGCTTCAGTAAGTCAGTACGTAATTAAGTGATCAACTACACATCAGGAGGGGTGATGGTGCTCCAGGCGCAGGAAGAGCAGTTCGAGGCGGAGCACCGAGCCCACCTCGCCGATCCCATCGCGGTGGCGATTCGCACGCGAAAGCCCGAGCGCGCGGGCATGTACGAGCGCTTCGCGCCCACCGATCTGACCCCGGGCCTCGACGTGGCGCGCAACCCGCGCGTGGCCCGGCTGCTGCACAACCGCAAGCTCCAGTTCCTGCTCATCTTGCCGAACCAGATCATCTTCTGGCTCGTCATCGGCATCGGACTGCTGGGCACGGTGATCCCCGGGCTCAACTTCGCTACGGCCATCACCTGGTACGTGTGGTTCTGTCTCGTGTTCGTGATGATGGTGGTGGTCGGGCGCGCGTGGTGTGCGATGTGCCCCTTCGGCGGCTTCGGTGAGTGGGTGCAGCGCCACACCTTCTGGAAGCGCACGTCCTCGTCGCTCGGACTGGGTCTCAAGATCCCCGAGCGCGTCGGCCAGTACGGCTTCTTGATCTCGGTGGGGGCCTTCTTGTTGCTCACGTGGATCGAGGAGTTCTTCAACATCGCCGGTCCGGGCAACCCGGCGTCCACCAGCTTCATGGTGCTCGGTATCGTGGGCAGCGCGCTGCTCTTCTTCCTGCTCTTCGAGCGCCGCAGCTTCTGTCGCTACGTGTGTCCGCTCACCTCGATCATCGGCACCGTCGGCTCGATGGGCGCGGTCGCGGGCTTTCGCACCCGCGACCGCGAGGTGTGCCTGCAGTGTTCGACCAAGGACTGCATGCGCGGCGGCGAGGACGGCTACGGCTGCCCGTGGTACACCTGGCCGGGCAGCTCGGACTCCAACCTGACCTGCGGGCTGTGCACCGAGTGCTACAAGGCCTGCCCGTCGGACAACATCGGACTCTTCGTGCAAAAGCCACTCACCTCGGTGATCGCGCCCACGCGGCGTCGCGCCGACGTGGCGTGGGCGGTGGCGCTGCTCTTCGGCCTGGTGGTCTACCAGCAGGTGAACGCGCTGAGCTTCTTCGGCCCGCTCGACGACTGGCTCAACGCGCACACGAACTTCCCCCAGTACCCCAACCCCATCGACTACCTCGGCGTGATCGCCGTGGTCTCGCTCGCGATGGCCGCACTGGCCTGGGGCTTCGAGAAGGTCTTCATGCGAAAGGACTTCGAGGTGGCCCCGGGGGGACGCTCGTTCGTGGATCGCACGAGCGCGTTTCGCACCTTCTTCGTTCCCCTCATGTACGGCATCATCCCCGTGGTGGGCGCCGACTACTTCGCGCGCCAGCTGCCGAAGTTCCTCCAGCACGCACCCCGGGTGCTCCCGTCGATCGGCCACCTCGTCGGGGTGGGCTCGACCAAGTCGTCGCTCTACAACGCGTCGCTCATCGGCACCAACTCGGGCATCATCAAGGTGCAGGTCGGCGTCATGGCGCTGGGCACGCTCGCCGCGGTGTGGACGAGCTGGAAGGTGGCCGGACGCGATCTGGCGATCGCCAGCACGCACCGTCGCGCCGTCCAGGTCGGCGCCGCCACGCTGGCCCTCGCCCTGGGCGTTGCCGTGGCCGTGCTCTACGTACTCATCAACGCGGCGGACTAAGGGGGAATCATGACAGTGCTCGACAATGACCTACGGCCGGCACCGCACGTCGCGGTGATCGCCGACCGCTGCGCCGGCTGCCAGGAATGCGTCATCCGCTGTCCGGTGGGTGCGCTCTCGATGGACGGCGCGACCTGGACCGCGGTCGCCGACGACGCGGCCTGCGTGGGCTGTCGCCAGTGCACGCGCACCTGCCCCTTCGGGGCGATCACGGTGAGCGGTCCGATGCTGGTCGACGAACGGCGCGACCCCCCGGTGCACCACCCGGCCACCCTGGTGGCCAACGTGGACGAGACCCGGATCGGCTTCGCTTCTTGGGAGGAGGCGCTCGGCGAAGCCGAGCGCTGCCTCACCTGTCTCGACCCGACCTGCGTGCGCGGCTGTCCCGCGCATAACGACATCCCCGGGTTCATCGGAGCCATCCGCGCCCGCGACCTCGACGCGGCGCACGAGATCCTCGCACGCACCACGGTGATGCCCGACGTGTGCTCGCGGGTGTGCAACCAGTCCGCTCAGTGTGAGGGGGCCTGCACCTGGTCGCTCGCCGGTGGCGAGCCGGTGGCGATCGGACGCCTCGAGCGCTTCGTGGCTGACACGGCGCCGGTGCGCGCACCCAAGGTGATCTCCTCGCCCGACGCGCCTCCGATGTCGGTCGGCATCGTCGGGTCGGGACCCGCGGGCATCGGTGCCGCCTGGGACCTCGTGTCGGCGGGAGTGCGCGTCACGGTCTATGAGAAGGAGTCAACCCCGGGAGGTCTCTGCATTTGGGGGATGCCCGACTTCACGCTGCCCGACGCGGTGGCCCGGCGACCCTGGGCCCAGTTGGTCGAGTCGGGTGTGGACCTGCGCTGTGACACCACGATCGGGGCCGACGACGTCGAACAGTTGCTGAAGTTGCACGATGCCCTCATCGTCGCCAACGGCGCGGGTGTGCCGATGCGGCTCGCGGTGCCCGGCTCGGACCTCGAGGGGGTGATCGACGCCACCGCGTTCCTCCAGGGCGCCAAGTCGGCGCTCGAGCCGGGGGGAGACGCGAACGGCTTCGTGGCGACGCTCGGCGTCGCCTCGGGCGCGAGCGCCCCCCGGGTGCTCGTCCTGGGTGCGGGTAACACCGCCATGGACGTGGCTCGCATGGCCCGGCGCCTCGGCCTCGAGGCGACCTGTGTCGACTGGCTCGACGAGCGCTTCGCGCTCGCGCGTCCTGACGAGTTGGCCGAGGCACGCCACGAGGGGGTGGATGTGCGCTTCCAGCGCACCCTGAAGGTGCTGCACGGCGAGGACGGCCGCGTCGTGCGCGGTGAGCTCGCGCGCACCGAGCAGCGTCAGGCGACACGACCTCCCCGGGTGTTGGAGGGGGATCACGAGTTGCTCGACGTGGACCTGGTGGTCATGGCGATGGGTTATCGCACCGACCCCGCCTACGCGAAGGTGCTCCCGGGCGTTCCGATGCGCAAGAGCGCCCCGGTGTTGGCGGACCGTCGCTGGACCGCGAGCGGCATCCTCGCCAACCCGGCCTCGAGCTACGCGCACCACAGCCCGGTCGGCGCGCTGGCGTTGGCGCGCGAGTCGGGACTCTGGGCCGCCGCACTGGCCAGGAGCGAGCGGTTGTGGGTCGTGGGTGACGCGCTCACCGGTCCGGCGACCGTGGTCGAGGCCATGGCCCAGGGTCGGCGCGCGGCCGCCTCGATCATCGACGCCCGACCCACGCGCCGAGAGCGAGCGGGTCACGCCTATCGCAGCGAACGGATCCTCGTGTGCTTTGCGAGCGAGGGTGGTACGACCGCGGCCGCGGCCGCGCAGATTGCTGAGCAGTTCGCGCACCGCGAGCTCGAGGTCACGGTACTTCCCATCGACAAGGTCGGTCCGGAGCAGATCGCCGCGGCCGACGTCATGGTGATCGGCACCTGGGTCGAGGGTCTGGTGGTGGCGAAGGTTCGTCCCGCGCGCGCGATGCGCTCGTGGCTCGAGAAGCTGCCGCCGCTCGGTGGTCGTCGCGTGGGCGTGTTCTGTACCTACGGGGTCAACCCGCGCGGCGCACTCGAGGAGATGCGCGAGCGTCTCGCGGGCAAGGGCGCCGTCGTCATCCGTGAGAGCGCCTTCGGACCCCAGCAGTTGCGTGGCACCTCGCCGAGTGGCCCTCGCGAGTTTGCCGGTCAGCTGGTGGCCCTGCTCAAGGACGAGGCCAGGGTGCGAGTGATCGCGCGCTGACTAGCCCTCTTCGAGGGCTCGGGCGAAGCGTCGCAGCAGCGAGCGCACCGTCGAGCGAGCGACGCGAGCCAACAGCGCGTCGTCGAGCACCTGGCCGGCGCGGCCCAGTGGCGGTCGGTAGTTGCCGCTCAGCGTGACCTCGGTGCGGTCCGGATCGAGCTCCACGAGCCGCAGCGTGCCCTCGAGGCGTGGAAACAGGCCCGAGGGACCGGTGGCCTCCCAACGCAGGGGGATGATCAGGGCGTCATCGCCCTTGACCGGGCTGCCCAGGTGCACGGCCACGGTCTTGGTCAGCCAACTGGGCCCGCCCGGACCCACCCGCACGAGCAACTCCTCGCCCTCGGCGCGCGCCGCCTCGAGGTGGGGCACCATCCACGATCCGCCCGATTCGAGATGCTCGGCGATCCGGGCCACCGAGAGCTCGACCTGCACCGAATCAGCCACCTCGACACTGTGGGTGTCGGGGCGACGGTGGCCCACCACCGCGTAGGTGCCCGCCACGATGGCCTGGTCTCGTTCGACCAGGGTGGCGAGCGTCGTGGTGGCGAGCTCCGCCTTCAGCGCGGCGGTGGCCGCCGTCCAGGTCTCGTGCAGCGGGCACACCGTCTCCCAGTGGCAGGGCTCGTCGCCGAGCACGCAGGTGTCGGACTCCAGCGCTCCTTCGCCGGCCTCGACGACTTCCAGCAGGGTGACCTCGGCCGGGGGTCGCGAGAGTCGGTAGCCGCCGTTGGCGCCGAAGTAGGAGGTGGCGATCCCGGCCTGGACGAGGTCGCCCAGAATCTGGGAGACGAAGGTGCGCGGGATGCCCATCTCGAGTGAGACCTGGCGCAGCTTCTTGGGCGAGGGGGCGTCGAAGCTGTTGGCCAGACAGATCGCGGAGCGTACGACGTAGTCGCCGCGCTTGGAGAGCTTCAACTTCATCTGCGTAGATTACCGGCTCACTACACATTGTGCACTGGTGTTGGTTGAGCGCGACGGCGCGAGCACGTCAGCCCAGGTGCGCGAGCCAGTGGTCGATGCGTCCTGGTGGAACGCGCCGCTCGCGAAGTGCCGCGGCCCGATCTGATCCGCTTTTGCATTTGTCCACCACGTGCGCCATGGTGGGAGATGTGGTGCTGGCGCGTCCGGGGGCGCGGTGATCAGATCAAGATCGCCGCTTCGGGCGCGAAGAGCTGGCACTGAGAGGAGCGGGCCATGGTCCAGCTCGAGACTGGTTCGTTGTCGCCTACTTGGACCGCGCGATACGCGACGCGAGGCTCGCTCGCTGGTGCGCCGCCGCACCCGCACTCATCACCTCGACGGATCTGTTTGACAATGTGAAAAGGAGATCAACATGAAAGCAGTGCAATACACGAAATTCGGTGCGAGTCCCGAGGTAGTGGACATCGACAAGCCCACCCCCGGACCGGGTCAGGTCCTGTTGAAGATGACCGCGGCGGGTTTGTGCCACTCGGACATCTTCTTGATGAATCTTCCCGAGAGCCAGTACACCTTCGGGCCGCTGCCCCTGACGCTCGGCCACGAGGGCGTGGGCACCGTCGCCGAGTTGGGCGCCGGTGTGGACAGCGTGAAGATCGGTCAGCACGTCGCCGTGTACGGGCCGTGGGGGTGCGGGGTGTGCCGTCAGTGCGCCTCGGGACACGAGAACTACTGCACGCGTGCCACCGAACTGGGCATCATGGCGCCGGGACTCGGCAGTCCCGGGGCGATGGCCGAGTACATGGTGGTTGACGACGCGCGCCACCTCGTGGACATCGGTTCGATGAACCCCGCCACCACCGCGCCGCTCACCGACGCGGCCCTGACGCCCTACCACTCGATCCGACCGAGCCTGTGGAAGCTCGGCGCGGGCAGCACGGCCGTCGTTCTGGGCGCGGGCGGACTGGGCCACGTGGGCATCCAGATCCTGCGGGCCCTGAGTGGGGCGCGCATCATCGCCCTCGACGTGGACGAGGCGAAGTTGCAGCTCGCGAAGGACTCGGGTGCCGACGTGACCATGCTCTCGAGCGACTCCGACGTGGTGGCGCGCGTGGCCGAGATGACCGGGGGCCGCATGGCCGAGGGCGTCTTCGACTTCGCCGGCTTCCAGTCCAGCGTCGACCTCGCTCGCCAGCTGGTCGGGGTGGGCGGCGACCTGCGCATCGTCGGACTCGGAATGGGCGGGGTGACGATGCCCGTGGGCTTCTTCGTCACGCCCTTCGAGGCCACGGTCGGCGTGACCTACTGGGGCTATCGTCAGGAGCTTTACGACGTCATCGAACTCGCGCGCGAGGGCAAGATCCACGTGCACGTGGAGAACTTCTCCATCGACGACGCCCCCCTGGCGTACGAGAAGTTGCACCAAGGGACCCTGACGGGTCGCGCGGTGGTGGTCTTCTAGTCACGCGGCCGGGTGCCGGGCGGTCGAGATCGACCGCCCGGCACCCGGGCCGCTCCGAGCCGATTGGACGCGACACTCGGGTCTTGCGCAGCGGTACCAAGGAATTCACCCAGACTTTCCTAGTATGGGGTCGTGCTCATGGAACTCAGTTACACCATCGTCGCCGTTCACCCGCTGCGGCCCAGCGCACGGCCATGACCAAGATTCTGGTGGTCGAAGACGACGCGCAGATGATCGCGCTGCTCGAGAAGTACCTCAGCGGCGAGGGCTACGAGGTGATCGTTGCCGGCAACGGCGCCGATGCCATCACCGCCGCGTCGCTCAAAGAGCCCGATCTGGTGCTGCTCGACATCGTGCTGGGCGAGGAGGACGGACGCGACATCCTGCGCGAACTGCGTCTCATCAGCGACGTGCCGACCATCTTTCTCACCGGTCGCGGCCTCGAGTCCGAACGGATCGCGGGTCTGAAGTTGGGGGCTGATGACTATATTGTCAAGCCCTTCTCGCTGGGCGAGGTCTCGGCTCGGATCGAGTCGGTGCTGCGTCGCTCGGGCGCCAACGCCGCCGCCCACCTCATCGAGGCCTCGACGATGAAGTTCGGGGAGTTGCAGATCAACGAGAACACCCACGAGGTCCACCTCGCGGGCGCGCTGCTCGAGTTGACCTCCAAGGAATTCGCCCTGCTCGCCTTCCTGGCCGCGTCGCCGCGTCAGGTGTACTCGCGCGCCCAGCTCCTCCAGCACGTCTGGTCATCTTCGAGCGAGTGGCAGAACGAGGCGACGGTGACCGAGCACATCCGCCGGGTGCGCGCCAAGATCGAGACCGACCCGGATCACCCCAGGTGGATCACGACGGTGCGCGGCGTCGGGTACCGCTTCGAACCCGAGGCACCCGGCTCGAACTAGTCCGCTCGACGCACGGGCTTCGCCGCGGGCGTCAGGAGCGCATGGATGCGGTCGATGAGCTGGCTGGGTTTGAAGGGCTTGGCGAGAAAGGCACTCGTGGCGGGTGCGAGATCGTCGAGCACGCTGGCGTCCGCGCTGCCCGAGAGGAGCAGCACGCGCAGCGTCGGGCGTTCGCGCTGCAGGGTGCGCGCCAACTCGTCGCCGGTCACCTGCGGCATGACCACGTCGCTCACCAGCAGGTCGATCGTCTCGTCGAAGTCCCGCGCGACCTCGAGGGCTCGTTGTCCATCGGGCGTCTCGAGCACCCGGTAGCCGTTGCGGCGAAGTACCTGCACCATGAGGCGGCGTAGTCCCTCGTCGTCCTCGGCGAGCAGCACGGTGGCCGAGCCGCGGGCCCGCTCGTCGGCGACCGGCGCCGGTGTGGCGTCCTCATCGGCGGGCTGGTCGAGCGCGGGCAGGTAGACCTCGAAGGTGGTGCCCACGCCCAACTGGCTGGAGCACGTGATGACCCCGTCGCTCTCTTCGACCAGGCGCCGCGCGGTGCTGAGACCCAGCCCGGTGCCCTTGAACAGGCCCTTGGTCGTGTAGAAGGGTTCGAAGCAGCGCGCGGCCGTCTCCTCGCTCATCCCGATCCCGGTGTCGGAAATGGCGATGAGCACGTAGGGGCCCTCGCCCGGCGCCGCGGGGTGCGACGGGTCGAGGGTCCTCACCGTGACCACGAGGCGACCGCCCCGGGGCATCGCGTCGCGAGCGTTGATGGCGAGATTGAGGATCATCTGCTCGAACCGGTCGGCGTCCACCCGCACGGTGCTCGTCGACTCGTCCAGTGACCAGGCGAGTTCGATGTCGGCGCCGAGGATCCTCTCGAGCACCTCCGCGTTCGACTGGATCGCGGCGCGCGGGTCGATCACCACCGGCTCGGGCGCCTTGGTGCGGCCGATGGTCTGGAGCTGGCCGGTGAGCAGCGACGCCCGCGACGCCGTCGCCTGGATGTCGCGCACCATCTCGAGTGCGCGTTCGTCGTCGGCGAGGTCCTGGGAGAGGATCTCGGCGTACCCCGAGATGAGGGTCAGCAGGTTGTTGAAGTCGTGGGCGACGCTGCTCGCCACCTGGCCGCGGATCTCCATACCCTGGGCGTGGCGCAGTTCGGCCCTCATCTGGCGAAAGTCGGTGACGTCGTCGACCAGGGCCAGAATGCTGGGCGCGTGGTGTTCGGGCGAGGGGAGCGGGGTGGCCGAGACGCGCAGGTCGCGGGTGCGCCCCGCGATGTCGATGCCGAAGAGCTCGCGGCTGTGCACGGTGGCCCCGGCCAGCACGTCGGCGCGCAGGCTGTCGAGGTCGTCGCGCGAGTCGGCGGGGAACTGCGGCGTCGCGTCGCGGTTCTCGTCGTAGTCTTCCCAGAGGAAGATGGTGCCGGCCGCGCGGTTCCACCATCGCACGTGGCCCTCGACGTCGATGTCGACGATGCCCACCGGTGCGGTGTCGACCAGCACGCGCCAGCGCGTCTCACTGTTGTGGACACTGGCGCTCAACTCGGCCGCACCGAGGGTGGCCGCGGCCATCTGGGCCAGCAGTACCAGGACCTCGGTGCTCTCGGCACCGAGCGGGGCCGCCGGATCGGCCCGCACCGCGATCACCCCCCGGGGTCGGTTGCGGCGCTCGAAGACGGGAGCGACCAGCCACTCGCCCTCGCGCCAGGGGCGCGTGCCCGCGTGGCGGATGCTCGGCAACGAGTCGGCCACCGGGTCCTCGGGGTCGATCCAGCGGGTGCCGTCGGCGTCGGCCAGGGCGCGCAGCGCCCGCGAGGAGTCCGACTCCAGGGTGACCAGGGCCGAACGGGCGTCGAAGACGCTGAGGGTGCGCGCCGCGAGGCTCAGTAGTATGTCGTGTTCGTCGCTCGAGCCGGCCACCGCGATCGAGGCCGCGATGAGCTGGTGGAGCTGGACCGCGATGCGCTGGCCCTGGCGCAGTGCCTCGCGGCCCTCGTGGGCGAGGTGGATCCGCTCAATGGCCCCCGCGGCGGCGTCCACCACCTGGCGCGCGGCCACGACCTCGGCGTCGCCGTAGCCGGGGTGGTGTTCGATGGCGACGAAGGTGACGACCGCGAAGAGCTGGGCGTTGACGCGCATCCCCAGTGCCACGCACTGCGACGGGGGCTGGTGGGGCCACAGGACCACGTGGTCGCCGGCGAGCACCTGGGAGGTGAGGGCGGCGAAGTCGGGGATTCGGTCCAAGAGGGCGGGGACGCAGCAGCGCTCGGGGTCCTCCCCGTCACACGAGCGGTGTCCGAGTGCGGCGTGGTGACGAGCCCCGGCGGCGTCGAGCGTGTCGATCACGCACCACTCGCAGAACTCCTCGACGGCGGCCGCGACGAGGGCGCGCAGCACGGTGTCGGTGGCGCTCGCCACGTCACGTGAACTGGCCGAGATCTCCGGTCCGCTCCCGAAGCGGCTGATCAACTCGAGCGACCGTCCGAGCGCGCTGTCGGCCACGGGTTCGATGCGCTTTCTCGCGCTCACAGGGGTCGTCCCGAGAAGATGGCGAAGTCGCGCAGCAGTCGGTCGATCTCGGCGGCCTCGTGGGGCGCCGAGAAGTGGAAGCCCTGACCGGTGCTCACCTGCTCGAACTGGAGACGACGCCGCTGTTCGGCGTCCTCGATGCCCGAGGCGATGACGCGAACCCCGAGTGACCTCGCGCGCTCGACCAGCGAGCGCATCAGTGATGCGGCCTCCTCGGAATCTGCGATCGCCGCAATGAAGTCGCGATCGATCTTTACGGTGTCGATCGGAAAGTCGCGCAGCTGGTCGAGCGGTGTTCCCGGTTCGACGTCGTCCACCGCCAGGTGGACGCCGAGCGAGCTCAACTGATCGAGTCGCTCACGATCGGTCGCGCCGTCCTCGAGTGCGCGCTGGGAGAACTCGAGAATGAGCTGCTCGGGATCGAAGCGACTCGAGGCGAGTGCGATCGCGACGTCGTCGACGAACTCGGGTCGCGCGAGCTGGGCACGTGAGACATTCACCGACACGGTGAACCGGTATCCCTTGGCGTGCCACCGTGCGCCCTGCGCGCACGCGGTGATCAGTGCCCATCGACCGACCGCGACGATCTGTCCGCTCTCTTCGAGCTCGTCGAGGAAGTCGCCCGGACCGAGCACACCGCGCGTGGGGTGGCGCCAGCGAATCAGTGCCTCGACACCTACGAACGCGTTGGTGCGCAAATCGATCATCGGCTGGTACACGAGGAAGAACTGATTCGCTACGAGCGCGCGGGCGAGGTCTGCGGTCGCATCGCCGTGAGAGGAAGCTTCGCGTGGGTTCGTTGGTTCCTCTGTCATCGCGCATCACTTCCCAGGGCCTCGCGTACCGAAGGGCACTGCACGAATCGTACAAAGAATTCCCGAACGAGTACCCACTCAATGTGTGTCGCGGGAAGAGGCGCTTAACTCGTTGTCGGTGGGTCAGTACTGAGGGCGATTCGACGCGACAGAGAGTGACGGATAGAGAGGTTCGTGTAATACAGCGACATCTGCCTGGCTTACGACCTTGCGAAACATTTGACCGGTACGCTTGCGCCGCCTCTCTGTGGCGCCGAAGTCTCGTGAGGTGCCGGTGCGGACCGTCGGCATGACCAACAGGGGTAGTGAGTGCGTGACGAACATTCCGACAGTGTCTCATACTGGCACGGTCGTTTCACCGTACTGTGCGAACCTACGTAAGTTGGCGATGTGCAATGACAGATTCCAGATTTAGAATACGGATGTCTACGCGGTTCTGGATATGAGTTAGCGCGCGAATTAGTTGTCCTCAAACTGATTCCACTACGAAACGTGGGAAGTCGTTGAGCACAATCCAAGACTCGAATGCTTGCGTCTGGACGCGGTGGCGATTGGTTACCCTCACTCGAAGAACGCAGTGGGTATTGGAGTCTCACGTCCTGCATACCGCTAGCGGATTCCTAGGTGATCGTTGAATGCGTGGACGGCGTGCGAGTGAAGTGGGTTACAACGCGTTCGGTTATCTAGTCACTCGAGCTCGACTTGTCCGCATCGGACCGAATTGTTGAGTGCTGTTCCCTGAGGACTTGCTTAGTTTCATGAGTATCTACGGAGAAACAACGGGTTCACACGGAGTTGACAAATTCTTGCGATTCCATAAGACTCATATGTCGCAGGGGCGGAAGGAAAGTTGCCATGAAGAGGATTCACTCCGAAATTGGCCGTGTCGGATCACCTAGTGAAATGAGGGGGTCGGGCGTACGGAGCCTGCGGACTTCGACGGTGGCCGTGCTGGTGATACTCGCTTCGGTGCTGACGATGAGCGCGCCCGCAGGCGCCAATTCACCGACAGCCGACGACACACGAGCAGTAGTTGGTACGGGCACTGGCACCTACCTTCCGTCATGCCCCTCGTCGGACGTTCAGGTGGCGTTGTTCACATCAAAGCAGAGCGATGGTGCTGCGGGTTCTAGCCACGGAGTGTCGTGGTCAGTCGGGACGGAAAATCACTTCCCGTACTATCCATCTGAGTCGCCGACTTACTTAGGCGGTCCAGTTCAATACGTGGAGATCACCCCCGCCGCTGGTGTGCAAGTGCTCGGGGTGGCCGTACACGGTGGTGGTAGTGGTGGTTCCGCGTACAACTTCTACGGCAACCCCGACAGCCTTCCGCCGAGCGGAACGCAAACCAGTACCGTCCCTGACGGTGTCGCCGCAAATGGCAGCGCGGGTGGCTTCTACTACACCCCTCCCCTCAACGGCGGGAGTAGTGCGCCTGTCCTGAGTGGCGTTTTCGTCTGCGTTGGTAGTGTGGTGACTCCGATCCTCACCACCAAGGAGTCCAACACCACCACGACGGCCTCGGACACCGCGACCGTGACCGTCCCCGCCGGCTACCCGGCACCCACCGGTGCGGTGAGCTTCACCCTCTACGGCCCCAAC
>Ga0307375_10003419_pt1 | contig 15626 bp, 14 predicted proteins | sample TR1MG_FD_202531 | JGI IMG/M metagenome (GOLD analysis project Ga0307375, IMG submission 202531) | Soil microbial communities from Risofladan, Vaasa, Finland - TR-1 | ecosystem: Environmental > Terrestrial > Soil > Coastal area > Acid sulfate soil | place: Finland: Risofladan, Vaasa | collected... | reverse complement strand
CGTGGAAGAGATTGACCACGCGGTGGAGATACTGGGGAAAAAGGACCTGGTCATACTACACGCTTGCAGCACATATCCCGCGTATTACGAAGAGTTGAATCTCCGGACGATCCAGACGTTGTCCGAGCGATACGGAGTGCCGGTCGGCTACTCAGGACACGAAACCGGTCTGCCCTCGAGCGTCGCGGCGGCCGTGCTCGGTGCGTGCATTATCGAGCGCCACATCACGCTCGATCGTTCGATGTGGGGCTCCGACCATGCCGCATCGCTAGAACCAAACGGCATCACCCGCCTGATCCGCGATATTCGACTCGTCGAAAAATCGATGGGCGACGGCGTGAAGCGAGTCCTTGAAAGGGAACAGCCAGTCATCCAGAAGCTACGTCGAGTGAAGGCAGCCAGTGCGCAAAATTAAAGCGTTAGCGATGGACGTAGACGGGGTACTGACGGATGGCGGCCTCTGGTGGGGACCCAACGGAGAAGAGTGGAAGCGATTCTGCTTCGCCGACATCATGGGCTTATCGCTAGCCAGACGGTCCGGTATCGTACTCGCCCTCATCTCCGGCGAAGACACTCCGATTATCGACAGGCTCGCCGCGAAGATGCAGATCCCCTTTGTGGCCAAGTCATGCAAAGACAAGGCTGCCGCTCTTCGCGAGTTCGCCGCGACCCACGGACTGGCGCTTGACGAGATCTGCTTCATGGGAGATGACGTGAACGATATCGCGGCCCTGGAAATCGCCGGGCTTGCTGCCGCTCCGGCAAATGCACAGCCTGCCGTAACTCCCAAATGCCAATTCGTTTCGAAAGCGAGCGGTGGTAACGGTGCGGTGCGGGAGCTCGTGAATCACTTGCTGGATTCCGAGCAGACCACTGCTGTCTGACAGACCCTTATGAAACTTTCCGATTTTGTAATCAATTTTGTCGCCGATGCCGGAGTGAAGCATGTATTCCTGGTCTCCGGCGGCGGCGCCATGCACTTGAACGATTCGCTCGGCAAGTGCAGCCGGATTCAGTTCGTTTGCAATCATCATGAGCAAGCCAGCGCCATCGCCGCGGAAAACTATGCCAAGGCTACGAACAACCTCGGCGTAGCGATGGTCACGACGGGGCCAGGTGGCACCAATGCCATCACGGGCCTCGCGGGAGCATGGTTCGATTCCACGCCGGTGCTCTTCCTCTCGGGACAGGTGAAGCGCGCGGATCGAATGTATGACCGGGACGGTACGCCTCTGGGCGTCCGCCAACGGGGCCCGCAGGAAATCGACATTGTCTCCGTCGTCAAACCACTCACCAAATACGCGGTCACGATAACTGATCCCTCAACCATCCGCTATCACCTGGAAAAGGCGGTTCATCTCGCGCACTCGGGGCGTCCCGGGCCGGTGTGGATCGACATTCCGATCGATGTTCAAGCCGCACCTGTCGATGAATCGAAACTCGAGAGCTTCAATTTTCCCGACGCCGCGCAAGCCAGGGAGACTTCCCTCTTATCCGAACAAGTCGCACATGTGATTCGGCAATTGAATAAGTCGGAGCGTCCGTTGATGCTCATCGGAAACGGCGTTCGTCTCGCGAAAGCAGAGCAGGAATTCGTTGCGGTCGTGAAGAAGCTGGGCATTCCCGTTGAAACGACATGGGTGAGTTCCGATCTCATGTCCGAAGAGGACCCGCTTTACACCGGTCGCCCCGGAACGCTGGCATCGCGCGGCGCAAACTTTGCGCTGCAGAACTGCGACTTCCTGCTGATCGTTGGTGCGCGAATGGATCTTCCACTGACCGGATGGGACCCCGCGCAGTTTGCCAGGGCCGCACACAAGACAATGGTGGACATTGACAACGCCGAGATCCGGAAACTTGGAACATTAATCGATACGCCGGTCTGCGCGGACGCCATGGACTTCTTCCGCGAGGTTCTTCATCAGGGTTCCGCCATCGAAACTCGGGATCGAACAAGTTGGATCAATCGCTGCCGGGATTGGAAGAGCCGCTATCCACTGATTCAAGACTCGCATCGAAAGCCTGGGCCGGTCAGTATCTTCCACTTCGCCGAAGTGCTTGCGACGGTTGTAAACAATGATGACCGGATTGTCTCCGGCAGCTCGGGTTCAGGTATAGAGACCTTCATCTTTTCTTACCCGGCCAAGCTGGGGCAGCGCGTGTTCCACACGGCCGGGCTGGGGGCAATGGGTTACGCCATCCCCGCAAGTATCGGAGTGTGCTTCGCTTCCGGAAAGAGGCGGACGATCTGCGTAGATGGCGATGGAGGCTTCCAGTTCAATATCCAGGAACTGGCCACGATTGCGTACCATCAACTTCCAATCAAGTTCTTCGTCTTGAACAACGACGGATACGCATCCATCCGGGCATCGCAGACCGGCTATTTTGGGAAGGCAAACATCGGCTGCGATGAAAAAACGGGCATTCGACTTCCGGAGCTGAGCAAGGTCGCCAACTCATATGGCATTGCCGCCGCGAGTATCTGTCAGCAAAACGATCTTGCCGCGCAAATCAGGTCCGTGCTGGAAACGCCGGGACCGGTGATCTGCGACCTGCACGTGATTCCGGATGAAGCGCGGTGTCCCCGCGTGACTTCGGAACAGCGCCCGGACGGATCGTTTGTTTCAAAGCCACTGGAGGACATGTGGCCATTTCTGGATCGGGATGAACTCCGTGAAAACATGCTCATCCCGTTAATCGAGAACTAAGGCAGAGCGAGCTGCCTGTCCCATGAACATCTGCAGCGGGACACAAAAGATTAGGAGAGTCATGCAAACGATAAGTATTGTGACTGGCTGCTTCAACGAGGAAGAAAACGTACGTGAGCTTTACGAGCGTGTTCGCGCGGCCATGAGCTCTCTCGGCAACTTCAAGTACGAACACATTTTTATCGATAATGCCTCCACCGACAACACCTTCGCGATTCTGAAGCTGATCGCCTCCGTGGACAGCAACGTGAAGGTGATTCGGAACGCCCGCAACTTCGGGCCGGTTCGCTCGCCCATGCATGCCTTGTATCAAACGTCTGGCGACGCCGTAATCGGAATCGTTGCCGACCTGCAGGATCCGCCGGAAATGATCGTCGACTTGGTACAGAAGTGGCAGCAGGGCTTCCCGATCGTTATCACGGTCAAGAAATCAAGCGATGAAAATGGACTGATGTTTTGGATCCGCAAGCGCTACTACCGCCTCGTGAACCAATTGTCGGGCATCAACACGTACGAGAATTTCACCGGATTCGGGCTATACGACCGTAAGATCGTCGACATCATCAAGGAATTCAACGATCCTCATCCATACTTCAGGGGACTCATCGCCGAGATCGGCTTTCCTCACGCAGAGATTCCGTTCCATCAGCCGGCTCGAACACGGGGCGTAACCAAGAACAACTTCTATGCGCTTTACGACATGGCGATGCTGGGCATAACGAACCTGTCGAAAGTGCCGCTTCGACTCGTCACCTTCAGCGGCTTCGTTGGCGCGTTGCTCTCTGTCCTAATAGGACTTGTCTACCTTGGATATAAGATTATTTTTTGGAACAAATTCTCGGTCGGTATCGCACCGCTGGTCATTGGAGTGTTCTTCATGGGATCTCTTCAGTTGCTTTTCGGAGGGATTGTCGGAGAATACATCGGCCAGATTCACACCTTGGTCCAGAATCGGCCGCTGGTAGTGGAACAGGAGCGGGTAAATTTTGACAAGCCGGCCGGAACGCCCCTTTCCGAGTCTCCCTTCGGCAATCAGCCTCAAACGACATAAGCGTTTGTGGGTATTACGGAACCGCGTAGCAAACCGTGTCGTACCCGTCCGTCCGATACATCCTCAGCGTAAATCGCGCGTTCGGCAGATACTCTTTCAACGTCAACGGAACGCGCCAGAGATGGTCGGGTCTGTGATAGACGCAGACTGCAACCTTGGGATGGCAGCGCGCCAGAGTATTGCGGCATCCCGCGATGGCGTCCAATTCAAAGCCCTCGATGTCCATCTTGATGAAACTTGCGTCGTTGCCATCGAGCAGTTCATCAACGCTTATACAATCGACCGTTAACTGCCCGTTCGGCGAAATTGCCGATCCCATGCCGTCAGATTGGAAATGCAACGATTGCCGTCTTTCGCCTACCGCGTACGGGTAAACCCGCACACGATCCCGCACGCCAAGGCTCACGACCTTCCGTTCAAGCTTCTCCCGCGAGCCCGGGTCCGGTTCCAGTGCGAGATATCGCGACATGCGACCGTTTGTATGGCTTAAGAAGTCCTCCAGCGTGTCCCCGTCGTACGCACCACAATCCACGAAAACCTCGTCTTCCGAGAGCTTCAGAAAATCAAGCGGGAAGTACTGGGCAGATTCCTCTGGATCGTTCAATGCGAGCGGGTCACCGAGCCGAAACCGGAGCTGGCGATCGAATTCTGCTTTTCCTCGCTCGTCAAATAACGATCGCGCGCCGGAAATTGCTTCGCGCTCGTTATCCAGTTGCTCGCGTGTGGCCCAGAACATATTCGGCAGGAATACATTTGGAAATCGCAGGAACAGTTGTGCGAACGTGTGAATGTGCTCGCAGCCAAGTTGGTGCAATTGCAGTATCCGGTGGCGCAGTCCTCCCGATTTTGCAGGATGCCATATGCACACCATGAAGTTTGCGTGCGGAAATCGACGAAGCGCCTCATCTGGACTGAAGACTTCGAGGCCGGCAATGGACTGACCCCACAGTGCCGAATTGTTGTCGCTGAAGGCGAGCGCCGGCGTTCCGAGCGATTCGAGCAGTGCAGCGACCTTTTTCCCCAGATGTCCCGCACCAAATATCACGAACGCGTCGAGCGCTTCAGGCAGGTTCTGGTACGACGGGAACTCGGTCATGCGATCGATCCCCTATGCCCCAAAGACCGCGGTCTCGACGATTTCCGCCAGGATATGCCCCGTCAAGATGTGCGCTTCCTGAATTCGTGGTGTTTCGTCGGAGGGAATCCGGATGCAGTGTTGGGCGGCCGCAAGGAGCTTGCCTCCGTGCTTACCGGTGAGCGCAACCGTGGACACACCCATTCTTTGGGCGACTTCGATTGCGCGCAACACATTCGTCGAATTGCCACTCGTGCTGATGCCAACGAGTACGTCGCCGGCATGAGCCAGTCCTTCCAACTGGCGCGAGAAGATCTCGTCGTACGAGTAGTCGTTGGCAATCGCGGTGATCGTCGAGGTATTTGTCGTGAGTGCAATTCCGGCGAGGCCAGGACGATGCTTCAAAAAACGTCCAGCAAGTTCCGCCGCCAGATGTTGTGCGTCGGCCGCACTCCCGCCGTTGCCGCAAAACATAATGCGATTGCCGTCAACCATCGCTTCCGCCATCAGCAGTCCGACCTCGGCCACCGTAGACAGAAACTCGTCATCCTGGAGCAGAGCTTGTTTTACGGAAATGCTGGCGAGAACCCTCGCTGAAATCTCAGGTACAAGGTCTCTCGCTTCACGGCGCTTTGACATCCGGCTTGAAGATGGGAAGGACATGATTTTGGAATGGCTCAAACTCTAAACTGTAGCTTAACTAACGAGTCTCAACAGTCCCACTTCCGTTGACGAGGAACAACGGAATCAACTCTGACATGCTTGGCAAGCAACACTCTGACGGAAGGTCGAGTGATTGCCGCCATCACCTGCCCGTAACCATGGAAGTTAGGGTATGTATTATGGTATGCAAGCAACCTAAGTACAAGAAAAATAAGGTTCTGGCGGAGAGAGTGGGATTCGAACCCACGTTAGAGTTTCCCCTAAACACGCTTTCCAAGCGTGCGCCTTCAGCCACTCGGCCATCTCTCCGCTTGGGAATACAATTAGGCGGGCGCTTCCATTGTAACGTAACCCGCGTTTTCCGTCGCGCGCCCCGCGCTGTGGAAATCCATCGCAAAGCAAAAGCGCGGATTCCCTCTCCGCGCTTCAATGGTCTTTTGCTTTGACCCTACTTGCGGGTCGCCACCGGATTCACCGCAGGCTCTTGCGGTTTCGCCACCGGAGCCACATTCACTGACATACCGTTTGGCGTAATGCTCCCATCGGCTTCCTTCTTGAAGTTCTCCAGCAGCCGGTGATGCATGCAGTAGAGCGCCAATTCCAGCCGGTCGGACACACCCAGCTTGTCATAAATCTTCCGCAGGTAATTTTTCACCACCTGCTCCGTCGTTCCCACCTCTTGCGCAATGTCCTTGTTGCGCAGGCCCTGCGTCACGCCGGAAATAATCATCAGTTCCTTGTTGCTCAACCGCACTCTCGACCGCGGGTTCGTCAGTTGCGTGGCTTGCGCGCGGTAGGCCTCAATAACCCAGTTCACGCCGCGGTTATCCAGCCACGTTTCTCCGCCTGCTACCTTCCGGATGCACTTGATCAGCAGGTCCGGCGCAATCGAGCGGGTTACGATTCCGCGCACCCCGCGCCGCAGGTATTCCACCGTCTCCTCTTCGCTCATTTCTGGAACGATGAGGATGATCTTCATCGACGGAGCCTGTACCAATATCTCCGTCACCGACTCGGCCGGGGTGGGACTCAATATGGTCTCGAAAAGCAGCACGTCGGCGGCAAATTTCGCGATTGACGACGTCACCTGCGCCGACGTCTCAGCCTGCGCCACCACCCTTATGTCGTCTTCAAGCGCAAAAATCTTCCTCATTCCCACGCGGAAGATTGGTTCGCTGTCAGCCAGGATAATGCGCAGCGCGGCCTCAGGCGTTGTATCTGTGGGATGCTCTTCGATTCGGTTCGGTTCGTGGGCGGGATTCACCATTACCCGTCATCTCCGAAGTTGCCGGTCCTAGCGTTCAAACCGGTATTCGTCGATGATCGCCGCAACTGCCCAGCGATCATCACACGGGGTGCAGCGTACCACGCGGCCGCTACAATTCACCAGAATATCTTTCGGTGATCCTAGGATGGCACCAGGCATGTAGATAGTGAACTCGATTGTGCTGTTGGTTGCCAGCTCGCACTTGGTATAAAACAGAACCCCACCAGCGGAGATATTGCTCGTCTCCGCCTCATGCTCCGTCTGCGACGTCCGCACTGCCACCGGCAATTGCAGCGGGAATCGCACCGAGCTCCGCAGGTCGTTAATAGAAGTGCCAATTGCCACGGTTTCAGTCTACGCCCGCACTCCGGAGCGTCAATATTACGAAAGTACCGCGCAAAAGTTCCGGTAACCACTTGTCCGCAAAACCTTCATTCTTAAAACCTTGTAACTTCCGTAAAGTTGAACTCCTGGACCTTCATTGCGGGTACTACCATATCGAACGACTCTTCCCCGCTGGCCCTCACCGGCTCTCCGAAGCTCACCACATTGCTCAACATGTGTAACGCACTTTCATTGAACCGGAAATTCAACACACCGCCCTTCACCTTTCCGTTTTCCACCAGGAACGTACCGTCACGAGTCATTCCCGTCAGCATCTTTTCGTACGGATCAACTTCGCGTATGTACCACAGCCGCGTGACCAGGATGCCCCGTTCCGTTTCAGACACCATCTGGTCCACGGTCTTCGCCTCGACTCCCTCCGCCAGTTCGAAAACGATATTCAGCGGAGCCTCCCCCATCTCGTTCGGTAGCGCGAATCCGTGTCCCGTCGGCTTCACCGTTCCCAGTTGTGCCGCGTACTCCGACTTTCGTACCCTCTCCGCCGTGCCCCTCGCATACACCAGGTCTTTCACCACTCCGTTGCGCACCAGTTCCACCTTCTGCCGCGTCACGCCCTCCGCGTCAAACGCCGCCCCCGCCTGCAACGGATGATATGCATCGTCACGGATCGTGATGTTCTCTCCGAACACCTGCTTGCCAAAGCGATTATTCAAAAATGATCGCTGATCCAGCAGCGCCAGTCCGCCGAAATCCCAGAACGCAAATCCCACCAGGTCCAGCACGGCCGCCGGCTCCAGAATCACCGTGTACTTCCCCGCCGCCATCTCTCTTGGGTTTGCCGACTCCACTGCTTTCTTCGCCGCGATTTCCGCCAGCATCGCCGGTTGCAACTCGCGCGCATCAGGAGCGTTCGCCTTCTGCCAGCCCGACGAATTCCCTGCCGTCATCGTCACTGACACTTCCGCCAGCGTCTGTTCATGCCATCTGGCCACGCCGCGCGAATTGAAGATTCCATCCGCGGCATCGTTCACCGCATAGACTCCCGCCGAGTTCAGATTCAATCGCCGCGCCACGTCCACCATCTTTGCGACGGCATCCGCACGCTCCGCCGGTCCAATCGCCGCCGTCTCCGCAAACCGCCGTTGCGGAAGCATCACATCGCTCGCCGGTTCTCCTTCCGGCGCGTACATTGGCAGCAGGTCCGCGTCTTCCTCCTGCACTTTCGCAAGCGACTCCGCCGCCCGCACCGTCCGTCGCAGGCTCTCGTCGTCGAACTTGTTCGTGCTTGCCCGGGCCGTCTTGCCGCCGAACTGCACGCGCACCGATATGTCGTAATTCTCGTCGGCAACGTTCTGATGAATCGTGTTGTTCGCAAACCGCGTCAGCGCGCTCTTCCCGCCGCCAATCAACACTTCCACATCGTCCGCCGACGAAAACTTCCTCGCCCGTTCAAACAGCTCGTATGCTCGTTCTTTGTTCAGCATTTGCTACTCCGCACCCTCACTTTCCTTTGTACGCACTCCCCACGCTTACCTGCTTAAACCTCGCCGGACTCGCTCCATGCCCTGTGCCCATCACCTGTTGCGGTTGTCCCTTACCGCAGTTGGGAGTCCCCCACAGTGTCCAGTGTTCCCGCGAGCAAATCGCTTCCATCGAATTCCAGAACTCCGTCGTAATGCCCGAGTACGAAGGGTTCTTCACCATCCGTCCCAGCTTCCCGCCCTTGATCTCGTATCCCGCTTCGCATCCGAACTGGAAGTTGTAGCGCTTGTCGTCGATTGACCACGAGCGGTTCGTCTCCATGTAGATTCCGTCGTCCGTCCCCGCAATCAGTTCTTCCGGACTCAACGGCTTTTCTCCCGGAAGTATGCTGATATTCGTCATGCGTACGATTGGCACGCGATTCCAGCTCTCCGCCCGCATGTTGCCTCCCGAGCGTTCCCTTCCGATCATCGCCGCCGTATCGCGCGACGACAGGTATCCCGTAAATTCTCCCCGCGTGATAATCGGCACGCACTGCGCCTCCACGCCTTCATCGTCATATGCGAATGTTCCGAGTCCCGGTCCGTGCGCTTCCGTTGCATCGGCCACCACGTTCACCAGCTCGCTGCCATAGCGCAGCCGGTTTAGTTTCTCCAGCGTCAGGAAGCTCGTCCCCGCGAAATTCGCCTCGTATCCCAGCACGCGGTCCAGTTCAATCGGATGTCCAATCGACTCGTGAATCTGCAATCCCAGTTGCGACGAATCCAGGATGATGTCGAACCGTCCTTCGGGACACTGCGGAGCCTTCAGCAGCGCCACGCACTCCTCGCCGATCCGCTGCGCATTTTCCAGCAGCTTCAACTCTTCGATCAGCTCGTAGCCCTTGTTCTGCCACTGCCCGCCAAACGAGTTCGGAAACGACCGCTTCTGCAACTCGGTTCCGGCAAACGCATAGGCCGCGTATCCCGCGCCCGTCACCGTCCGTGTCTGGTGAATCTCCGATCCGTCCGTGTTGTAGAACCATTGTTCATAGCGACGGAAGTTCAGGTTTGTCTCCGCCAGCGTCACGCCTTCCACCGCGCGCAGCGTCGCGTCGATCCTCGTCAGCAGCTCCAGGTTCTCGTCCATTCGCGTCGTAAACGGATCGATCCTGCACGGCGACGTCCAGTCCACCTTCGCCGCCTTCTCCGGCACCAGTCGCAACTCCTGCGACTTCACCTTCGCCGACGCCTTGGCAATCGCGACTGCTTCGGCCGCGCAGCGCTCCACGCCCTCTTTCGTCAGCTCTTCCGTCGCGGAAAATCCCCACGCGCCATCGGCGATCACGCGGATTCCCACGCCCATCGACTCCGACTCGCCTGCCGTGCCTATCTTGCCGTTCTTCGTTCCCAGCGCGCGACTGCGCTCATCCACCACGCGCGCCTCGGCATACGTGGCTCCACGAACCGCCGCCGTATTCAGCGCCCAATCTGCTATGTGTTTCATGTCCACCCCAACCGCAGTCATCATAAATGGTTTGGCCGTCCGCCTTCCATCTTGAACCGCCATTCGCGTGTCCTACCCTGAGCATTGCGAACCTTGGTGTGATTGTGCCCTACTCTTGTCGCGCGCTTTTCGCGACAGGGTGGGGATGTTTGTTCTTGCTTTTGTCTTTGCTCTCGAAACCTGCGAAACTCCCGAAACCTTCGAAACCTTCTGCTGTCGCCGACGCCTCCAACCCTTACCTCACCACTTTCCTCATGATCGGCTTCCCCGCCGACCGTCTTGCCGCTTCCGTGAATCCTGCCTTTTCGTAACTCCCCAGCAACCCTGTCCACACGAATGCATCCGGCAGCTTCTTTCCTTTCAGATCCTGCGGATATCCTTCGACGATCTTTGCCCCGTTCTTTTTTGCAAACCCCACCGCCGCCTTCAGCAGCTCCACAGACACTCCCTGGCTGCGATATGGCTTGGCCACAAAGAAGCACGACACCGACCACACCGGCTCGTCGTCCACCGGAGCCCACACCCGCGAATCTTCCAGCCTTACGAATTCTTCCCGCGGCGCAATCGAGCACCATCCCACAGCCTCGTCGTCTTTGTAGAGCAGGATTCCCGTCGGCCGTCCGGCTTTCACCAGAGCGCGCATCGCTCGCTTATTGCCTGCGCCAGATCCGGCGCGAAACTCCTTGCTCTTGCGACGCCACGCCATGCACCAGCATCCGCCGCACGCGCCCCGCTCGCCGAACAGCCGTTCAAAGTCCGCCCAGTTCTCCGCCGACAGCGCTTCATATCTTGTCTTTGCCATGCTCGAAAGCATACTGCTTCTGCTCGGGGCCATTCCCCAAAAATCAAAAGGGCCTCCTCGCGGATGCCCCTCTTGAAACTCGTTTTTTGTCTTTGCTCAGAACTTGAAACTTTAAACTCCACGTTCGTTAAGGAGCGCTGTGGCCGCTGCAATGCAATACTCCAAGGTATGCGCTCCAGGGCCCCACGGCTTCCCGGTATTGGTAGGCCATCACTCTGGAGATTTGGTGCAGATGAGTCAGATCATGCGCTGCCCAGGTCGACAACAGTTCTGACAGCGTAACCACTCCCAGGGCGGGATGCCGTCCACGCCGTTCGAGGTCCTCTGGCCGCAGATTCAGCGCGCCTAGCTCTTTCAGGTTCTCTGCTCGCAAACGCGCAAATTCATCCAACAACTGCCCCAGCGACTTCCTCTGGCTCTCTCGTAGTTGCGCCAGGCGGTCAAACGATGCAAACGCCTGGCTCTCGCCAAATTGCAGGATGCTCTTCACTCGCGGCATCCAGTCCGTGCGTTCGCCGTGAATCAGATGGCCGACGATATCGAACGCGCTCCAGGTGTTTTCACCCTCATTTCGGAGCGTCCACGTTTCCGCCAGATCGCGCAACAGCACATCCAGCACGGCTGGCGTCCGCGTGAGAAGCGATATTGTGTCCTGCAAGCTGCGTTCCATCATCCTCCTCAATTCGTGAACTATCCTCGGCAATCGCGGCCCTTGTTCTTGCTTTTGTTTTAGCTCAGCCGCTTAGCAGCTCAGTAGCTTCAGCAGCTTTTTCCAACTGACTGCTGACTGCTTCTTTTACGTCCCTTCCGACCACCCCGCCAGGTACTCTTCCTGTTCGTGCGTCAGCCGGTCGATCTTGATTCCCATCGATTCCAGTTTCAGCCGCGCCACTCGCCTGTCCAGCTCTTCCGGAACCATGTAAACCTTCTTCTCCAGCGAAGCATGGTTCTTCACCAGGTATTCCACCGAGAGCGCCTGATCGGCGAAGCTCATGTCCATCACTGCCGCCGGATGTCCCTCACCCGCAGCCAGGTTGATCAGCCTTCCTTCGCCCAGCAGGTTGATCTTGCGTCCGTCCTTCATCGAGTACTCTTCGACAAAGTTCCGCGTTGTCCGCTTCCCGCTCGACATCTTCTCCAGCGCTTCGATATCGATTTCCACGTTGAAGTGTCCCGAGTTCGCGACGATCGCTCCGTCCTTCATCAAGTCGAAGTGTTCCCGCCGCAGTACGCTTTTGTTGCCCGTCACCGTGCAGAACACGTCGCCGATCTTTGCTGCCTCTTCCATCGACATCACGCGCAGCCCGTCCATCACGGCTTCCAGGGCCTTCATCGGGTCGATCTCCGTCACGATCACTTCCGCTCCCAGCCCGCGTGCCCGCATGGCCAGTCCGCGCCCGCACCATCCGTAGCCGGCCACCACGAACTTCGCTCCCGCCAGCAGGATGTTCGTCGCCCGCACAATGCCGTCCACCGTCGATTGCCCCGTGCCGTAGCGATTGTCGAAAAGATGCTTCGTGTCCGCATCGTTCACCGCAATGATCGGATACTTCAGCACGCCTTCATTCGCCATCGCGCGCAAACGGATCACGCCCGTTGCGGTTTCTTCCGTACCGCCCAGGATTCCTTCCGCCACGTCGTCACGCTTTGTCAGCGCCGTCGTTACCAGGTCCGCTCCGTCATCCATCGTGATGTGCGGTTTGTGGTCCAGTGCGGACATGATGTGGTGGAAATACGTGTCGTGGTCTTCGCCTTTGATCGCGAACACGCGGATTCCGTAATCGCGCGACAGGCACGCCGCCACGTCGTCCTGTGTCGAGAGCGGATTCGATCCGCACAGCACCACGTCGGCTCCGCCGTCACGCAGCGTAATCGCCAGGTTCGCCGTTTCCGCCGTCACATGCAGACACGCCGCAATGCGTATACCGGCCAGCGGTTGGTTTTTGATGAATTCCTTGCGTATGATTTGCAGCACCTTCATGGACTGGTTTGCCCAATCGATGCGTTTCTTGCCTGCGTCAGCCAAGTCGAGATTCTTGACGTCAGAAGGAACTTGCGCCGTTGTCGACATACCTTCCTGCTTTACCTTCGCCCCATGAAATTGTTTCTTTCGTGGCGAAGGCGCGCAGCTCGCGCGCCTTCACCCAGCTTCCATCCCCGCTCTGTGTTGCGGCGGGTGTTTTAGTTCTTCGCTACCGCCGCGCCCTTCAGACCTGCGGCTTCACGCAGCGCAGCGGCCTTGTCGGTCGCTTCCCACGTAAAGTCCGGATCGTTCCGTCCGAAGTGTCCATACGCTGCCGTCTTGCGATAGATCGGCCGGCGCAGGTTCAGCGTTTCCATGATCGCCTTCGGCGTCAGCCGGAACGTCTTGCGCACGATCTCCTGCAATTTCTCGCGCTCGATCTTACCCGTGCCGAACGTATCCACCAGCACGCTCACCGGCTCTGCCACGCCGATCGCGTAGGCCAGTTGCACTTCGCAACGGTCCGCCAATCCTGCCGCCACAATGTTCTTCGCAATGTAGCGCGCCATGTACGCCGCCGAGCGGTCGACCTTCGTCGGGTCCTTGCCGCTGAATGCGCCGCCGCCGTGACGTCCCATGCCGCCGTACGTGTCCACGATAATCTTGCGGCCCGTCAGTCCCGTGTCGCCCATCGGTCCGCCGATCACGAACCGGCCCGTTGGGTTGATGTGATACTTCGTGTCGTGATCCAGCAGGTTCGCCGGAATCGTCGCCTGGATCACGTGCTTCAGGATGTCCGCGCGCAGCTCATCATTTGAAACCGTATCCGAGTGCTGCGTCGAGATCACCACCGCGTCCACACGGACCGGCTTATGATTCTCGTCGTACTCCACCGTCACCTGGCTCTTGCCATCGGGACGCAGGTACGGCAGCAGTCCGCTCTTGCGAACTTCCGTCAGCTTCATCGTCAGCTTGTGCGCCAGCGAAATCGCCGCCGGCATCAGCTCGGGGGTTTCGTTCGACGCGTAGCCGAACATCATGCCCTGGTCTCCGGCGCCGCCCGTATCAACACCCATCGCGATATCGCCGGACTGTTTATTGATGCTTGAGATCACCGCGCACGTATTCGAATCGAAGCCGTAAAGCGCGTTGTCGTATCCAATCGACGCCACCACTCCACGCACCAGCGACTGGAAGTCGACGTACGCTTTCGTTGTAATTTCTCCGGCGATCACCACCAGTCCCGTAGCTGTCAGTGTCTCGCAAGCTACGCGGCTGTAAGGATCCTGCTCAAAGCAGGCATCCAGAATCGCATCGGAAATCTGGTCGGCAATCTTGTCTGGATGACCCTCTGTTACCGACTCCGAAGTAAACAAAAAACGGTTCTTTGACGACAAACCAGTTCCTCCTCGCTCATACTCGAAAACACACACGTTCGAGCGGCTACAATAGCCTGTTTTTGGCTTTACAAAGTGTACCTTGGCACAACGGTGTCTGCAATTCCCCGCAGTCGAGTTGCATTTATTGGCAGCGAATTGCTCGTTCCCCCATGGGAACGGATTTACTGCGGCGGGCTGATTTCAATTCCGGCAGGCGTAAACGTAATCGTCTTTCTCTGGCCTTCCGTCCCTAGCGCTTCAATTGGTTTGCCGTTGAACCACGCCTGCACGCCGCCCGGATTGCCTACGATCAACACCAGCTTTTCGTTGGCGTGCACCGTTAAATCGCTCATCTTGGGATCCGTTGCATCCATCGTTTCTACGGTGATCAATTTTCCGTCCGCCGTCACCGAGATCCAGGCACGTCCCGTCGCCTTCAGCGTCAACGTGATTGGCGCTTCCGTCGTCGGAGTTGGCGTCGCCGCTGTTGGCGCCGCGGGCGTTTCCGTCACCGCTGGCTTTTCGATTGGCGTCTGTGCGGTCTGGCTCGGTGCTTCCGTTACAACTTCCGCCACATGATTTTCCGTCGCCTTGGCAGCCTTGCGCTCTCTGTACCAGGTATACCCTCCATACCCCGCGCCGAGAATCACCACGATCACGATCAGCGTAACCACCAGCGGATGTGGTCTCCGCCTTCGCCTCTCTTCGTCGCGTTCCCGTTCCCGCGCCGTTTCCATCTGTTGGGAGAGTTCCGTCAGCGAGATGTTTCCTTCCGGTTGCTCGCCAGACGCTACCAGGTAATCCGATACTGCCTGTTCTTCGTCCAGTCCCAGGTATTTCGCGTACGCCCTCACAAACCCTTTATTGAAGATCCCGCCCGGCAGTTGCCCAAAGCGTTCTTCTTCCAGGGCGCGGAGGGCCCGCGTTCCAATCTTTGTAGCCTCCGCTATTTCCTCCAGCGTGATCCCACGCATCTCACGCTCACGCTTCAACTTATCGCCAAATGTGCCCACGGGCACTCCTGTCCAGGAGTCTTGATTCTCTTGTAAAGTTCTTTCGCCGCATGATAGGTAGCCCATCTACCCAAGTCAAACAAAAAGCCAACTACGAAATTGCCGGTAGCATGAGTACTTTCAGGTACTTGACACTAACGCCCTGCACCCCAAGGATAGTACACGTACGGTAACAGGGTGGCTCTGGCAAGTAATACGCCGTATAATGCGCGCACGCGCCATTCGTATCCCTCTCCAAAAGGATTGGGTCTTCAACGGGAGTCGCAGAATGCTCAACGAGGCGTCGGACGCGGGATACGGACGATATCTCGAAGAACTCAGCATATTTCACGACGTCGCCAAGGCGCTCACGTCGTCGCTGAACCTCGACTCCGTCCTCCAAACCATCATGGA
>Ga0307375_10003416_pt1 | contig 15631 bp, 15 predicted proteins | sample TR1MG_FD_202531 | JGI IMG/M metagenome (GOLD analysis project Ga0307375, IMG submission 202531) | Soil microbial communities from Risofladan, Vaasa, Finland - TR-1 | ecosystem: Environmental > Terrestrial > Soil > Coastal area > Acid sulfate soil | place: Finland: Risofladan, Vaasa | collected... | reverse complement strand
GACACCACCAAGGAATCAGTCAAGTCCATCTCATCCCTGCGTTATACGCCCTCCGGCGCGTTCGGTTCCTGCCGCTACAAACTCAAGAGCCTGGAAGCCAACAAACGCGAATACGAGCGCCTGATCGAAGTGTTCAAGGCGCACAACATCGGCTACTTCTTCTACAACGGCGGCGGCGACTCCGCCGACACCTGCTACAAGATCTCGCAGCTTTCCGAAAAACTGGGTTACCCGGTGCAGTCTCCATGCTGGAAGCCAGCTTCGATGTCGCCTCGATGGCCAAGACCTCGACCAAGGTGTTTGTCATGGAAGTGATGGGCCGCCATGCGGGATGGATCGCGGCGGCGGGCGGACTGGTCGAGAACCACGGCATCCCCGTTGTCATCCTGTTCCCCGAGATCGAATTCAACCAGAAGAAATTCCTTGCCAGGGTGGATGCGATGGTGAAGAAGCACGGCTATTGCAGCGTGGTGGTCTCGGAAGGCTGCCATTACCCGGACGGGAAATTCCTGGCCGAACAGGGAACGCGCGACGCCTTCGGCCATGCGCAGCTCGGCGGTGCGGCACCGGTCGTCGCCAACATGATCAAGGACGCGCTCGGCTACAAATTCCACTGGGCCGTGGCCGATTATTTGCAACGCGCCGCGCGCCATATCGCCTCGAAGACCGATGTCGACCAGGCCTACGCACTGGGCAAGGCCGCAGTGGAACTTGCGCTCAAGGGACAGAATGCGGTGATGCCCACCGTCGACCGCATTTCCGACAAACCCTACAAATGGAAGATCGGTGTCGCGCCGCTTTCCAAGGTCGCGAACGTGGAAAAATTCATGCCGCGCAATTTCATCACACCGGATGGTTTCGGCATCACGGCAAAATGCCGCACCTACCTGTTGCCGCTGATCAAGGGCGAAGACTATCCGCCGTTCAAGGATGGGTTGCCGCAGTATGTCCGCCTGAAAAATGTCGCGGTACCGAAGAAGCTGGCCGGTTTTAAAATTTAAAGCAGACTGGGCAGGCAATTCACTGCCTGCCCTATCGGATTGGGCTTTTACTGAAAGTGAATGGAGTCCTGTAACAACAATTCAGCTGTGTTGGATGTGGGCGCATGGAACACCTCGATGACTGGTCGCCTTAGGGCAAGGCACTATAAGGGTATGACCTTCCGCTTCGTGCCAGTTGCTGATTTTCACACATTTCAATCGAGCGGCTGCTTGCAAGTGAGCAAGAGACATTGGATGATGCGTCTATGAAACGGAATGGATCGGCCAATAACTGCCATTCATTAAATACACAAATTCCGTACACCCTTCCCTCTCAAATTCGAGCAGTAATGTCAGTAATCACTATACGGTGGGCATTGTATAGTCGATGGACATCATGACACACAAGGTGAAATTGATAATTATCGAGCAGACGAACAAATTTCTGGCCCAAAGTCGTTCATCGGATGAATTGTAAGTTTTCCCGGCGACTGACAACCAGACCAAACCCGACACAATTGCAACCGCGAGATAGCTGTAACCTGTATATCCGCGGACGGTCAGCATTAACGTAGCCACAATATAGGCCACGATGAAACCGATGATATGCCGCTTTGTTGCTGCAACACCATGCTTGACCGGCAGGACCGGGATCGCCGCGGCGGTGTAATCATCCAGGCGGTAAATTGCAATGGCGTAAAAGTGGGGTATCTGCCACAAGCCGAAGATCGACAACAATATTACCGCCCCCAAGTCGAAGCGGCCAGTCACCGCGCAATACGCAGCAAGCGGGGGCGCTGCTCCCGCCAGACTGCCAATCAGCGGTGCGTATACTGAATGCCGTTTGAAATACAGGCCATAAACCCACACATAGATCAAAAAGCCGGCCAGCACGATGACGACCGATAGCAGATTGTCTTCTTCCAGGAGCAGCGACATACCCACCATACCAAGCACCGACGCATACAAGAATGCCGCATTAGTCGACATCAGTCCTGTGGCAAGCACCCGGTTGTGCGTCCGTTTCATCATTCGGTCCAGGTCTCTGTCCATGCAGTTGTTCAGAACGCATGCGGATGCGATCAATAGCGATATACCGATGGTCGTCGACAAAAACAGGGCAACATCAACATGCCCCCTGGAGGCGAGGAAAAAACTTCCCAACACTGGAACCAGGTTACCTAAAACCATGCCCGGCTTGGTGACGTGCCAATAATCCCTGAGCATACCTGCGTCCTCTACATCATGCGGTAATTAAGGTTGTAGATGATCCATATCGTCCCGCCAACGATCAGGAACAAGATCAATACGGTGAACAGCATGGCCATTACGTTCCAGCGCGCTCTCGATGAAGTATCCATGTGCAGGAAGAAATACAGGTGTACCAGTATCTGAATGATGGCCGCACTGAATATGGCAATGAGCGTGGCCTGGTGTGACAACATGCCGCGCATCACCAGGGCGAACGGAATGGTGGTCAATACGAGGGAGAGGATGAAGCCGGTGGTGTAGGATTTTCCGGTTCCCCTGCTCATTCCGGTACTATCGATTGATTCGTGGCTCATTTATGCGACCCCCATCAGATAGACTATGGTGAAGACCCCGATCCACACGATATCCAGAAAGTGCCAGAACATGCTCAGGCAAAGCAGGCGGGACTGAACTGAAGTGGTCAGCCCCTTGGTCAGGACCTGCACCATCATCACCAGCATCCAGATCAGGCCGAAGGTCACATGGGTGCCATGGGTGCCCACCAGGGTAAAAAAGGCTGAGAGGAAGCCGCTGCGCCACGGGCCGTTGCCATCCATGATCATCGCGTGAAACTCCCTGACTTCCAGGAAAACGAATCCGAGGCCCAGCAAAAATGTGACGGCGAGCCATATCAATACCAGGTCTTTCCTGTCGTTGTGCACGGCCAGCATCACCAATCCATAAGTTGCGCTGCTCACAAGCAGGAACAGGGTCTCCGCGTACACTTCGGGCAAGTGGAACAAGTCACTCCCGCTGGGGCCACCCGCATAACTGTGATTCATCACCGCAAAGGTCGCGAACAGTGCAGCGAAAAGCACGAGGTCGGACATCAGGTAAATCCAGAACCCGAATGCCTTGATGGCGATGGGATCCGGGTGCTCCATTTGCCCGGCAGGCAGTTCGTCTATAAGCGCAGCTTGATCTGTCATCACTTAACCTCCCCTGACCAGTCTGTCTGCATGCAGATTGCCGGCAATGGATAGCAATTTTTGGTAGCGTTCATTTTCGATCCGTTCGACTTCTGCTGCGGGGATAACATATTCCACATCATCGTCCATCGATCGTGCGATTACCGTGAAAAGCATGCCCAATGCGCTGAAAATGGCCAACCACCAGATATACCAGATCATACTGAATCCGAACACGAAGGCTAATCCGCCAATGATCAATCCCTTGCCGGTGTTTCTGGGCATCGTGATATCGTGGTAGCTGTGCGGCTGCTGGTAGGCAATGCCCCTTTCCTTCATGTCCTCAAATGCGTCGATGCCATGCACGACAGGGATGATCGCAAAGTTATAGGCGGGAGGCGGGGAGGAGATCGACCATTCCAGGGTGCGGCCATCCCAGGGATCACCGCTCAGATCGCGCGTGTCATGACGACGCCTGATACTCACGACCAATTGGGTTATCTGGAAGATGATGCCAAGCAGGATCACCGAGGTACCGATGGCGGCGACAATCAGGTAGGGTTGCCAGGCAAGGTTGGAATAATGTTCCATGCGGCGTGGCATGCCCATGAAGCCCAACACATACAGCGGCATAAAGGCAAGATAGAAGCCGATTAGCCAGCACCAGAATGCGCGCTTGCCCCACTTTTCATCCAGCATAAAACCGGTAACCTTGGGGAACCAATAGGTATAACCGGCAAAAAATCCGAACAGCGAGCCTGGAATGAGCATGTTGTGGAAGTGCGCAACCAGAAACAGACTATTGTGCAGAACGAAATCGGCAGGGGGTACAGCCAAGAGCACACCCGTCATGCCGCCGATCGTAAAAGTCGTGAGGAATCCGATCATCCAGTACATCGGCGAGGTAAATCTCACGCGGCCGCGGTACATGGTGAATAGCCAGTTAAAAATCTTCACGCCGGTCGGAATGGCGATCAGCATGGTTGCGATGCCAAAAGCCGCATTGACGTTGGCACCGGCACCCATGGTAAAAAAGTGGTGCAACCAGACGGAAAAAGACAATACCGTTATTGCCGCTGTAGCGTAAACCAGAGAACGGTAACCGAACAGGGGCTTGCCCGAGAACGTGGCAACGACTTCCGAGAATACGCCGAAAGCCGGCAGGATGACGATATAAACTTCCGGATGTCCCCATATCCAGAACAGATTGACATACATCATCGGATTGCCGCCCAGCGTACTGGTGAAAAAGTGCATGTCCAGATAGCGGTCAAACGTAAGCAGTGCCAGAGCGACGGTCAATACCGGGAACGCCAGAATCATCAGCACGTTGGTAAACAGAGTGGTCCAAACAAAGATCGGCATGCGCATCAGGTGCATTCCCGGCGCGCGCAATTTCAGGATGGTGACGAAAAAATTGATGCCGGTTAGCAGCGAGCCAATACCAGCTATCTGTATTGACCATATCCAGTAGTCCACCCCTGTGCCGGGGCTGAACTGTCGTTCCGTAAGCGGTGAATAACCAGACCAACCTGCTTTGGAAAATTCACCCACACCAAGCGATACCATCACCAGGGCAGCTGCAGCTGCGGTAAGCCAAAAGCTGACCGAATTCAAAAAGGGAAATGCGACATCACGCGCGCCAATTTGCTGGGGCACTGCAATATTCATCAATCCGACCAGAAAAGGCATGGCCATGAAGATGATCATGATCGTGCCGTGCGCACTGAATATCTGGTCAAAATGTCCTGGGACCAGGAATCCATGCGACGTGCCGGCAGCTACAGACTGTTGCATGCGCATCAGGATGGCATCGGAGAAGCCACGCAATAGCATCACCAGCGCCAAAACGATATACATAACCCCGATTCTCTTGTGATCTACGCTGGTCAGCCATTCTTTCCACAGGTATGTCCACTTTTGATAGTAAGTGATCAGTGCCAGTATCACCAAGCCCAGTAAAAGCATGCCGCTTACGGCACTCATGATGAGCGTGTTATCCCAGGGTATTGATGAAAGACTCAGCTTGCCGAACATATCAATGCATTCCTGAAGAAGTGACTTTTTCCCGGGGCGGAATCGCGATTTTCCCGGGGTAATTTCGGTTCTTGTCCATGATGCTGTCAAACAGTCCCTGTTCGACCCATGAATAGGAGGCAACGGGGAAATCGATACTCGGTTTGCTGATTTCCTTGAATCGGGCAAGATCCAGTCTATTCGGAGATTGTTTGACCTTTTGTACCCATGCTTTGAATTGATTCAAAGAAGTAACGCTTACCTTGAAATTCATGTCCGAGTAACCCCGGCCGCTATATTGTTGGTTCTGGCCAAAGTAAACCCCAGGCGTATCGGCAAGAAGATGCAAACGGGTTTGCATGCCCGCCATGGCATAAATCTGGCTGCCGAGTTGTGGAATGAAAAAGGATGTCATTACGGTGTCCGAGGTAATCCTGAAACTTACCGGGACATCGGCAGGTAACACCAATTGATTGACAGTGGCGATGTTTTGCTCAGGATAGATAAATAGCCATTTCCAATCAAGAGACACGACTTCGATGCTGATCGGCCTGACCGATGGGTCGATAGGCTTGAAGGGGTCAAGCTTATGGGTCTCCTTCCAGGACAGTGTCCCAAGGGCCAAGACTATGGCAGCAGGAACCAGCCATGTGACCAAATCGATTTTGACGGAATGACTCCATTTCGGATCATATTCGGCATTCGGGTTGGATGCCCGATATTTGCGTGGAAACCAGAGTGCCATGAAAATAACCGGGATGACGACGATCAGCATGAGCACGAATGCGACAACGATGTCGTGGAGTTCAGTAACGCCGATCGGTCCTTTGGGATCAAGTAGCGGGATACTGCTGCAACCGGAGAGGAAAGCTGCCAGGCAGAGTACCGAGAGTCCTGCAAAGGCTGAGTGACAGTTAGTTTTAATCAAACCGCACCTCAATCAGCAATGTCATTTGTACATATCACACATAGGTCGCACAGTTTTCTGAAATAAGTAAGATGCTGGAGAGGCTGTAACATTTGGTTCGTAACAAAATGGGCAGAAAAGTTCCCACAAATTTTTCGATGCCGTGACGAAAAACATCGAAGTGACTGTGGATATAACTACCTCGATCATCCTGCCTGATCAAATTCAACTTGCTAGATTGAGCGTCTCCGGTTTTTGTGTAAATAACCGCTTTGAACGTCGGTTATCGTGAAATTGCTATGGCCACCACGGGGCGACGCTTGCCAGATGATGAAGTGAAAAGCTAATGGCCGAAGTTGAGTTGGAAGCAGCCGCTGACATTCGAGAATACTCACGGGAAGAATGCAGCCAATTTCTGCCGTTCGCAAGTGGGCGCTTTATGGAAGGAAAATTGACCATAAGAGTTTCGGCTCCGTGCCATTAGCCGTCATTGACTATAGACGGGAATAGGCTTTTTTATTTCTCCTTCAACAAGCGATTAAGGATAAATTCCCCCACTATTTTCCGCACCAAATAAATCACATGCTTAGTGATGGTTCATAGTCAAGCATGAGGAATTACCGTTTTACAATCTGCCAAGCTAGTTACTAGTTATAAGGTATCCTCAATCTAATTTGTACAATTTCGGTGAAGCCTAATTGGAAACCCTTTCGAGTGCTGGCCAATATATTGCCAGAAGGGACAACTTACCTTGCACTCTTCAAGATGTCTTCTAAAAAACTGTACTTACTTGAGGTTGATCGTGTGCAAGGTCATTTCTAGATGAAACGCCGTTTCGAAAGGACCCAATCCCGGATGCAATGGCTCGTTGTGTTCGCAGCACTTGCCATGGTCGCGTTGACTGGCTGGATGGATTACTTGATCAGCTGGGAAATGAATTTATTCCTGGTCTATTCCTTGCCCATCGTTCTTGTCGTTTGGAAAGTCGGTTGGCGTTCCGGTCTCCTGTTTGCCCTGCTCTGCGCAGTCACATGGTGGCTGGCACAGACCGAGAGTAATCCGTATCAAAGCAGCTTTGGATTTGAGCTGGCTGTGTTCAGTCGCTTGATCTACTTTGCTGTTCTCGTTGTGGCAGTGGCAACAGTAAAAAGCCGACGCGAGCATGATCGGATGCAAATCGAGCGTCTTGAACGCGCACAGGTTTTGGAGAGGGAGATTCTTCAGGCGAGCGAACGGGAACAGCAGCGCATAGGACGGGATCTGCACGACAGTATGGGGCCGCATCTCGCCGCGATTGGCTATGCTGCCAGCTTTCTGGCAAATGATCTGCGAGATGATCAGTGACGCCGTTACGCTCACCAGGGATTTGGCGCATGGAATATTCCCGGTTGAAATGAACGGATCCGGTCTTTCGCTGGCGCTGGAGGACCTGGCCAATACGACTTCCCGCAGAACAGATTTGTCAGTCACTTTTCATGAAAGCGGTGAGATTCTGGTTGCTGATCCTGAAGAAGCCATGCACCTGTACAGAATTGCCCAGGAAGCCGTGAACAATGCCGCAAAACACGGGAGCGCAAAAAAAAATCGCCATCGTCCTGGGCAAGTACGAAGGAATATTGCGTCTGGTGGTTAGCGATGACGGGCAAGGCATAACGTCTTCACCCAACGGCAAACGCGGGATGGGGATCGATTCGATGCGCTACCGTGCCCGGATGCTCGGAGGTGACCTCAGAATCAATTCCATCCCCAGTGAAGGAATGGTCGTGGCCTGTGAAATCCCCCACAACCCGATCATTGTGGCAACGACCGCATCATGACAGTGTCATCCTCCTTGCCGACAAAGAACATCCTCATCGTGGAGGATCACCCGCTGTTTCGTGCGATGCTGGTGCAACTGATCAATGCGGAATCCGGCATGAAGGTGTGCTGTGAAGCAGATAACATCCAGGATGCGTTGAACCTGATCGAGAAAAATATTCCGGATGCCGCGATCATCGACCTTACCCTGCAGGGAATGAGCGGACTCGATTTGATCAAACAACTCAAGGCGTCCGACCAGCTGATACCGGTGCTGGTGATCTCTATGCACGATGAATCGCTCTATGCTGAACGGGCTTTGCGAGCCGGCGCAAGGGGGTATATTTCCAAGCAGGAAGCACCCGAAGAAGTCGTCAAAGCCATACGCAAGGTGCTGGAAGGGCAGATCCATGTCAGCGCACGAGTTTCCGGGATGATTCTTGAAAGGCTGGCAGACACCGGCAAACACATGCAACTGTCGGGGATGGACGCGCTTTCTGATCGTGAGATCGAAGTCTTTCAACTGATTGGTCGCGGCTTGAATTCGCACCAAATTTCCGAGCAACTCAAAGTCGGAAAAAGTACCGTGGACAGTTACCGGGCCAGGATCAAGGAAAAGCTGGGGATCAAGAGTGCCGCTGAACTATATCAGCGCGGCGCCCAGTGGTTGATCGATAACAGTCATTAGGTCTACCTAAAAAACCACTCGCAGGGACACGTTCTGTTGGCTCGCTTTTATTCGGGGTGCTGCGCAGCACAATCTCCGCTCAAATCCTGACGAATCTGCAGCATAAGTGGCGTCGTTCCTGCCTTTCACCATGTGGCATTTTTCGCCACACAAAAATCGTGTTGCAATGCCACAAGACCGACCTGTATTTTCCCCTTCAAGAACATAAACGTTCTGTTGTTATTGCTTTGCAACAGGATCGTCAACATCATCAAGGGGAAATCATAATGACTGCAGGCACCGCGTTGTTCAGCTCAAATAAATATTCGATCGCAGTCGTTTGTCTGGCCTTTATTCTGAACGGCTGCGGGGGAGGGAATGGCGGTAGTAGTGGCGGAGCGGTAACCACTGTCGATCCTTGGGCCGCCTGCGCATCGTATACCCTTGATACCGACAATGACGGGTTGCCTGACTGCGTTGAACAACTTGGCTGGAATGTCACCCTGGCTTAGGGTGTCGCCTATCACGTCACCAGCGATATCAATAATGCGGATACCGATAATGACGGCCTGACAGATGTGCAGGAAATGGCGCTGGGCACCGACCCCACCAAAGTGGATACCGATGGCGACACGCTGGGCGATAAGGAGGAAGTGTTCTCCTACTCCAGTGATCCGCTGGACGTCGATACCGACAAGGACGGCCTGCGCGACGGGGTTGAAGTGTCCCAGTACCACACCTCGCCGACCCTGGCGGACACGGATGGTGACGGTGCCACGGATGATGAAGAAGTACACACCACCGGCTTTAATCCGTTGATCGCAGAGTTGCCCAAACTGGATATCTCCATCTCCACGGCACCTTCTTTGGCGCTGAATGCTACGATCACCGGCACGACTACCGCTAACAACTATACTGCGGTGCTGCAAAGCCGTAGCGAAGCCGTGAGCAAAGGGGCGTCATCCAGCACCGAGGCGACCAAGTCCAACAGCAAAACCGTTTCCGCTGAGCTGGAAGCGTCCTATTTCCCTCCCGGTGCAAGTGGCAGCGTTAGCGCGACGGCGAACTGGAGCGAGTCGACCACCAACACCCATTCCAGCAGCTGGTCGGCTGATTCCACGGCGGGCGCGCAATCGGAATACAACCGCAGTGTCACCGAACAAAGCACCACCACCTTTAGCAACGGCAATATCAAGGCGGGATTCTCCATCATCAACAGCGGGGAACGCGCAGTCAATGTCACCAACCTGAAGATCGCGGTACTCAAGCACAATGTCTTCAATTACAGCGCAGAACCACAATTGATCGCCGAGCTGGTGCCACGCGATGGCACCGCCACCAGCTTCCAGTTGGCGAATGGTTCCAGCAAAGGCCCGTTACTGGCCGAAGACAATACCATTCCGGCACAGACCATGCAGAAACTGCTGGCCGATCCGCGAGGTTTGGAGTTCGTGGTTTACTCGTTCGACTTTGCCGATCCGCAATTGACCAGCACGCTTAACTATACGCAAATCGCGCAGAACACCGACGCGCGCACCGCGCTGGTCATCATCGACTATGGGGATGGCCGCGTGACCAAGAAGATGGTGGCCACCAGCGCCCGTCGTGACGCCAAGGGAAATTCGGCCGGGCTGAAGATGAGCGAAGTGCTGGGCATCATGAATGTTTCCTGCGTTACCGAGCAACGAACCCTGCTCGGCATTCCTGTGGGCAACAAAGTGCTCAAGCAGGTGGACAATGTTGCCGCCGTCAACACCTCCCCCACCAAAGGTTTCTGGTTGGTCGTCTCGTCCTCGCCGGATGCCGTCGACCCGACGGTAAACTTCGAGGACATCACCGTGCGCAGCCGCGACATCATTCGCCTGATCTATGTGCTGGACAGCGATGGCGATGGCCTGATCGACCGCGATGAAATGCTCTATGGCACGGACATTCACAATCCCGATACCGATGGCGATGGCATCAGCGACGGCGATGAAGTGCGCAATGGCACCGATCCGCTGGGTGTGGTCTCACTGGCCTCACCGCTTAATTTAACCGGGGATGTGCTGACGCTGGCGGGTAACGGTACGGGGGCGATTGTTGATGGCAAGGATCAGGTAACACTTGCAAGCGGCGCGTTTGAATTCAGGGCTTTGGCAAGTGGTGAAATTTATGCGCAAACGTCCGTTGTCAACAGCCTCAAGTACGCCAACAATGCAATTTACTTTACCGATGTTAATACAATCAGAAAAGTTGATCTGCTGACAGGCGATGTGACAACCATTGCGGGGAGTGGCACCGCGGGTTGCGTCGACGGCACGGGAACAGCAGCGACATTTCATGGACTTAACGATATTGAGATAGATAGTCACTTTATTTATGTCGCTGATAGTGTTTGTAATGAGATCCGTAAGATTGCGCTCGACACCCACGAAGTCAGCACGTTGGTGAGTTTTCCGGGTTTTTCAGGTGCATTAGCGATCGATGGACCGAACGGAATTACGAAAATAACCTTACCATTCGGCATGGTTCAGGCGGGAAATTATCTGTTTGTGACCGACTTGAGCCAGCGCATACGCAAGGTGAATAAAACCAGCGGCTATGTTTCAACGTTAGCGGGGTCACAGGATACTAATGGCTATGCGGATGGTGCGGGCGTCACCGCTAAATTCGCCGTCCCTTATGGTATTGCGAGTGATGGCATTTATCTTTATGTCACTGAATCTGGCGGTAATCGCATTCGAAAAATCAGGATAGACACGGGGTTTGTGACGACGCTAGCTGGGGATATGACCGCTGTTCTTCCACTAGGCGCTATAGTGGATGGCAATGTTGGCTCACAAGTGAAATTTAATCAGCCAGGCAAACTATACTATGACGGACGTGTCCTTTGGCTAACCGAAAACAGTAGTAATGCAATTCGCACGGTCGATCCACTCACGGGTGCAAGCAGAACGGTTGCAGGCATTCCGGATGTGGCAGACTTTGCCGAAGGCACCGCAGCGCTATTTTCCAACCCGTGGGGCTTAACCAGTGATGGCAGGTATCTGTATATCGGGGATCTCGGCAATAAACGTATGCGGATAATGAGGTAAGCTGCATAAAGAAAGAAAAACCGGGGGGAGATACCCCGGTTTTTTTATGGCTGATCTAATGAGAAATTTGATGTGGCAATCGTTGGGTTGATCAGCTTTAATGAAGTAATAACCTGTGTAGCTCACAAGCATATGGCCACGAGCTTGCGGCTATCGCGATACCAGCCTCATGCCAGTCGTGCATCGCGAGATTCCATGCGTCATCGACTCCCCCCCGTTTTCAGGGTATGTATCACCCCGCACCTGCATCAACAGTGCGGTATAGGCTCTATGCTACAATTCGCGCCTTCATTTTTATCCAATAAGGCGCAGCATAATGAGTTTGAACAGAGTCCCGTCCGGACAAAATCTCCCCGACGACTTCAACGTCATCATCGAAATCCCGCAACACGGTGAACCCGTCAAATATGAAGTGGACAAGGAATCCGGCGCGATCTTTGTGGATCGCTTCATGAACACCGCGATGCACTACCCCTGCAACTATGGCTACATCCCGCACACCTTGTCCGACGATGGCGATCCGGTCGATGTGCTGGTCATTACCCCGGTTCCGCTGAACAGCGGCGTGGTGGTGCGCTGCCGCCCGCTTGCGGTACTGAAGATGGAAGACGAGTCGGGCCATGATGCGAAAGTGCTGGCTGTTCCGGTCGACAAACTATCCACACTGTATCGCGGACTGAAGGATTATAAGGAACTGCCCCCCATCGTCCTCCAACAAATCGAGCATTTCTTCGCGCACTACAAGGATCTTGAGCCCAACAAGTGGGTGAAGATAGGTGGCTGGGAAGGCATAGAAGAAGCCCGCGAGGAGATCATGCTGGGTGTCAAGAATTTCCAGCAATCCGACGACAAGCCGCAATTCTGAACTGCAGGGGAACCCGAATGACCGCACATATCATCGACGGAAAAGCCATTGCGCAACAGGTGCGCGCGGAATGGAAAATCCGCGCCGATGCGCTGAAGGCGCGCGGCATTACGCCGGGACTCGCGGTCATCATCGTCGGCGAAGATCCCGCCTCAAAAGTATATGTCGCGAACAAGGTGAAAGCCTGCGCCGAGCTTGGTTTGCATTCCGAACATGTGGTGATGTCCGCCGATACGCCCGAACACGAGCTGCTGGCGAAGATCGCCGCGCTGAACAACGACCCGAAGATACACGGCATCCTGGTGCAGTTGCCGGTGCCGAAACATATCGACAGCAGCAAGGTGCTGGAAGCTATCGATCCAGCCAAGGATGTGGACGGTTTTCATCCGATCAACGTCGGCGCGCTGGTGACGGGCAACATGCGCTTTGCGCCCTGCACACCCTACGGTTGCATGAAGCTGCTGGAAAAAAGCGGGGTGTCCATAGAAGGCAAGCACGCCGTGGTGGTCGGGCGCAGCAACATCGTTGGCAAACCAATGGCGCTGCTGCTGCTGCAGGCCAACGCCACCGTGACCATTTGCACATCGAAGACCGTAGACCTGGCCAAGTTCACCCGCGATGCCGATATCCTGGTTGTTGCAACCGGCAGGGCAAAGATGATCACCGGCGACATGATCAAACCGGGTGCCGCAGTGATCGATGTCGGCATCAACCGCATGGACAACGGCAAACTGTGCGGCGATGTGGATTTCGATTCGGCCAAAGAGGTTGCCGGCTGGATCACGCCGGTACCCGGCGGAGTCGGCCCGATGACCATTACCATGCTGGTGGCGAACACCGTGCAGTCAGCAGAGCGGGTATCCGGATTGGGTAAATAGTTGCGAATCGTTGCTGTCAGAACGATTATCGGGATGCGGGAGGAATATCAGGCATGAAAATGACAAAGAACATTGTTGCTTTGCTTGCCGTGGTCGGGATATTTTTGCCGTTTGAAAATGCGATGGCCGCCCTGACCATGCATCAACGAGAGTCCGTCCAGGATATTTCCTGGTCCATAGAAATTCTGGCATTCCTCGCCGCGCTGGTAATCGCCGTGATTGTTTGGCGCTTGGGCAAGCGTGATCTGAAAAAAAGAAACCTCAGAAATGAAAATCGCCGCGATATAAGCAGCGACTAGTTATGGGCGCCCAATGGAAAGCCAGACACAAGGAAATCGCAGCCAATGCCAAGGGCCGCGTTTTCGGCAAGTTATGCAAGGAAATCATGATTGCGGCGCGCGCCGGTGCCGATCCGGACATGAATCCGCGATTGCGCCTGGTGGTCGAGCAGGCCAAGAAAGCCTCCATGCCCCGCGAGACCCTGGAGCGCGCGATCAAGAAAGGGGCTGGCCTGCTCGACGGGGGGGTGAGCCTGGAACGCCTGACCTATGAGGGATTCGCGCCTCACCAGGTACCGGTGATCGTCGAGTGCCTGACCGACAATGCCAACCGGACTTACCCCAACATCCGCATGTTATTTCGCAAGGGGCAGCTGGGCGCGTCGGGTTCGGTCTCCTGGGATTTCAACCATCAGGGGATGATAGAAGCAACGCCCCATTCTGCGGATGCAGACGCGGAGCTGGCGGCCATCGAGGCCGGCGCACAGGATTTCGAGCCTGCCGAAAACGGCGTGGTGCTGTTTATCAGCGATGCCACCGATCTGGATGCGGTATGCAGGTCGTTGCCGGCTTACGGGTTTACCGTGCAGTCTGCGCAGTTGGGTTACCGGCCAAAAAACACGGTGACGCTGAACGATGCCGAGCGCGAGGAAGTTGAAGCCTTCCTGGAAGCGCTGGATGCCGATGACGACGTGCAGAACATCTATGTAGGGCTGGCTGCCTAGACCGGTAATTCAGCTCTTCCGCTTTTCCAGTTCTTCCCAGCGCACCATCGCCGCCGCAACCTCTGTCTCGATTTCCTCGTTGCGTATCTGCAGTTGTTTGGCACGCTTGGCATCGTTGCGAAAGATGGTGCCATCGGCAAGGTGCGCGGCGATGTCACCCTGCTCGCGCTCCAGAACCTCGATACGTTTGGGCAGTTCTTCCAGTTCGCGCGCCTCCTTGAAGCTCAGCTTGCCTGCCGGCTTGGCCTTTTCAACCGGCGCGGTTGCAGCGCGCGGCGGCGTTGCGGCAGCAGGTTTAACCGACGCAACGGTTGCCTGATATTTTTTCACCCGCACCCAGTCCTCATAGCCGCCGACATATTCGATCAGCTTGCCGTCACCCTCGAAGGCGATCACCTGCGTCACGACGTTGTCGAGGAAGGCGCGGTCATGGCTGACCAGAAACAGGGTGCCGTCGTATTGCGCCAGCAGCTCTTCAAGCAGTTCCAGCGTCTCGATATCGAGGTCGTTGGTCGGTTCATCCAGCACCAGCACATTGGCAGGCTGGGTAAACAGCCGTGCCAACAGCAGGCGATTACGTTCGCCGCCGGAACAGCTCTTGACCGGCGAACGGGCACGTTCCGGCGCGAACAGAAAGTCGCCGAGGTAGCTGATGACGTGCTTCTTCTGCCCGCCGATCTCGACAAAATCCGAGCCCTGACTGATGGTGTCGGCGAGCGTGGCCTCGTCGTCCAGTTGTTCGCGCAACTGGTCGAAATAGGCCACCGAAATTTTCGTGCCCAGCTTTACCTTGCCGCTATCCGGCTCCAGATTTCCCAGAATGATTTTCAGCAGCGTGCTCTTGCCGCAACCGTTCGGGCCGAGCAGGCCGATCTTGTCGCCGCGCTGGATGCGGCAGGAAAAATCATCGATGAACTTGCGGTCGCCATACGCTTTGCTGACATGTTCCAGCTCCGCGACCAGCTTGCCGGAACGCTCGCCGGTATCCACGGCCATCTCGACCTTGCCGACTTTTTCACGGCGGGCTGCGCGGTCGCGGCGCAACTGTTCCAGGCGCAGCACGCGTCCTTCGTTGCGGGTGCGGCGGGCCTTCACGCCCTGGCGTATCCACACTTCTTCCTGCGCCAGCACCTTGTCGAACTTGGCATTCACCACCGCCTCGTCGCTGAGCATGCGCTCCTTGATCGCCAGATAGGCGGAAAAAGTGCCGGGAAAACTCGCCAGATTGCCGCGATCCAGCTCGACGATACGGGTCGCGACATTGTCCAGAAAACGCCGGTCA
>Ga0307375_10003415_pt1 | contig 15633 bp, 14 predicted proteins | sample TR1MG_FD_202531 | JGI IMG/M metagenome (GOLD analysis project Ga0307375, IMG submission 202531) | Soil microbial communities from Risofladan, Vaasa, Finland - TR-1 | ecosystem: Environmental > Terrestrial > Soil > Coastal area > Acid sulfate soil | place: Finland: Risofladan, Vaasa | collected... | reverse complement strand
GATTGCCGATCACCATGTCGAAGGAGTTGTTTGGTAGCCGGGTGTCCTCAAAGGGCTGGACAAGAATCTTGGCGTCCGGATAGAGCATGGAGGCAAGCGCCCCGCTGAGGGGATTCTTCTCGACCCCGAAGAGTTCGGACTCATGGAGAAGCCGGTCGGGAATGCGGGCAAAGAAATTGCCTACTCCCATGCCCGGTTCGAGGATGCGCCCGCCGGTGAAGCCAAGGCGGTTTGCTGCCGCCCACATCTGGTCCACGACTTCAATGGCCGTATAGTGCGTGTTGAGCGAGGTTTCCTTGACCGCATCAATCTCGTCCTCAGTGAGGATCTCGGCAAGGCGGTTGCGCTCCTCATAGTAGCGATAGCCCTGGTCCCACAGTTCGCGCAGTCCGCCGAAGTCGATGTACTGCGCGATTCGATTCTGTTCGTCGGTGGTCGCGGTGCGTTGCTCGGCCTGGATGGACTTGAGCAGCTCAAGGATGTCGAGGTTGTGCTGTATGCGCGCCTTAGAGCCGCCCTCGGCGATATGCGAGGCGACATCGTCGTTGAGGCGGAAATTGCGGCTGTTGCGAAGAGGGTCGGGAGGGAGAATCGGTTTGGGTGTTGCGGCTTCGATGGACTCGTCGGAGGCGATGCCAAAGTCCAACTGGGTGGCTTTGGCGTCGCCTTCGAGTATTAGTTGTCGTCCGACTCCAGCGGCGGGTAGACCAGTTCGGAGATCAACTCCTGGGCCTGGTCCATCGGAAGGCCCGTCGAGCGGGCTTCCTTGAGTATCTCCCAAGCCTGGGCTGCCCGCTCCTGGAGCGTAAAGCGTATTGTCCCCTGCAATTCCAGTTCTGCCGCCTCCTTGGGGCGGTTCCGGTAGAAGTTCGTCTCCACCTTGGCGAGCAGGTTCTGGAAGGCCGGGAGTTGCATCAACCCCGAAATGTAGTCGGGGGCGCAGGGAATGGTGTTGGATTCGCCGTTGGGAGTCATGTCGTTCCTCCTGGTTCAGTGTAGCGGTGGATTCGGATTCCCGGAAGGTGCCGGACAGCTCCGGGAACAGGGACTGCTGAATTGGCCGAACTTGTGGCATCTCCACCTCGCGATAGTGAGGGTACACGCCAGTATAATACAACACTGATATATTATCTATACAGTCCTGTCTTTACCTTGGAGATTTGTACCCTTGTGCCTTGGGTGAAAAACTCTGCTCATCCGAAAGGGCGAGCAGCGGGCGCGGTGAAGGCGGAGCCCGTTCAACCCTGATCTTGCTCATCCCGCTCCGCCGGGTGAAAAGTTGGACTGCGTACGACGAAAAGAGGCTTTCGGCGGTGAACAGCTCGTCACGATGGCGCGTTGTGTCGAGCGTCATCAGAACGACGCCCTCGACATTGCGATAAGCGGGATCAATGCGCAACGACCACGAAATGAAGTAGTCAGAAAGCCAGTCGTTTCCCCTATTCGATCCGGCGAGAGGTTAGGTGTGTTGTATTTTTCTCTGCCGCGCTGACAACTCGTCTAGTCTATTTATTGCTTGCTGCGCCACGCGGGGAAGAATTCTCTCACGAAGGGATTTGACCTCATTCAAATGACAGTCCCGCAGCCGCTTCGTGCTGCCGCAAGGGCATTCCCAATGTCCTTTCAATGCCTCCCTGCTTAAGCAGTCGAGATACCGACGCAGAGTGTGCTCATCAGACGTGCCCAAAACCTCCCCGTAGGCTTCAATTAGGCCAGGGAGACCGTGACTTCGTTCACCGAACGGCCAAGGCTGCCCTGATTCGACAAGGATCTGCCCCAGAAAGAAATTTCTGACAGGACCATTGAGAAACGCTAGGACCGAGTCGTAATCCGGCCGGATAAGCCACTCTTCCGGGATGATCGGGCATGCTTCTCCGTTTCCTGGAATCACATGCCTGTCCTCATGCCACGGAATCCGACCGCCGACCTCTCGAAGTACAGGGATCGACTCAGGATAATCGAAGGGGAACTTAATCTCGATGAGGAAACGGTCCATGACTTCGGCACCATCCATTACCGGAAAGCTACCACGGATATGGAAGGTGCCATGTTCGATCACCACGCGCAGATCCGAGTATTGCGTGGTCAGTTCCGTTCTCGTTGCCTCAAGAAGTGGCGTATTCCGCTCGTACCACGGCGCCTTCATCCTCGCGGGCACCATGGTTTATTGGGCGTGCTCACGAAGGCGGAAGCACGCTGCGCCTTTTCTGCGACCGTGGCCGATTTGGAAACCGATACCTTGCCGAACACGGCCTCCCATCCTGACCACTTGATCGTGTTGAGGGTGTTGGTTGCTTCCGATTTGAGTGCAGGCCATGCAGCCTTCATGACATCGGCGAGATCGTTGCCGGACGGATTCGCAGGGTCCTCAACGTGGATGGGATCGGAACTAGAGGAAATCTCCTCCCATACGTGCTTGAGTTGTTCCGGAAGCGGCTTCGCTTTCTTACCGTCAATGAGGTCGATAATCAGCAACTCGAATACGAACTGCTTGACGCGTATGCCCTTCCGAGTCTTCCAGAGTTTGAGCAACCGGATCGCATCGACCACGCCGCTGCCTAAGACGTGTGAGATATGTACATCAAGATTTGTCTTCAGGCGGCATTTGTCAGCGCTGTTTTGGTGAATAAAGCAATCCGACTTGTCTTCATCGGTGAACCGCCCAGGCACGACATCGATGTGGAAGTCGCGCATATAGTTGTCCGCCGTCTTACCCTTGAGCCGCAGTGCCGACGTCTTCTCCTCGACGATGTAGCCCTTATTGAGGCAGTTGCGCACGTTCTCGTAGATCTCCTGAAGTGTCGTGCCGGCGGCATCGCTGTCCGATGGCAGATAGCAGACAATATCGAGATCGTAAGATTCCTTGATGAGGGTACCCTTCGCCTTGGACCCACCGTACCGGATGATCGGCACGGCGCCGAAGCTCTCCCGGATGAGCTTCTCCACTACGGCGCGCTGCGTTTGCAGTTCTTTTAGTTCCCCGCTGTCGTCACCGAGAGACTGTCCTGACAGCACCGATTGCAGATACTCATTCGTGTCCATGTGAATTCACCTTTAGTTGAAATGTGAAGCCGGCCTTTTGTTTGTCGAAGTCGTAGACGTGAAGTTCGGGATGCACTTTCGGCAAGAGCTCCCGTCCGCAGAGGATTGCTATCGGGGCGGGTACCGCCGGAAAAAGATGGAGCTCCTTAACAATGCCCTGACGTTGCAGCATAAATCCGATGAAAGCCTGGTACGCGATGCGAAAGGCCTCCAAATCCGCGCGTGTTCTCAGGAACGTCGGGTCGGGAGCCTGTCCTTTGAGCGTCAGTTCGTATATCGGGTACCGTCCATCGATCTCGCCGGGAAGGTTCTGCTTCCGAATGGTGCCGCTCAAGGAGACCATGAGCGCCGCCTTCTCCTTGTCGGTCCCTTCCTGCACGATGTCGAATGCGTATGTGACTGACCGTCCGGCCTCTTTCCATGTCCAGTTTTCGGTGTCACGGTGCCGCTGAAAGAGATCGGTCGGGATCTTGTTGCTCAAACGGGCACCGAGATCGACGAGCAGGGGAATGGGAGCAAGTGCAAAGATCGAAAGATGCCGGACGGTCTGGACTTCGCCGCCTGCATCGAAAAGGGAGGCCACGCCGCGACGTATCGCCTCCCGTGCCGCTCCAAGAGAGGCCGCATCGGAGATCGGAAGCGCGGTGAGGTCGATCACCTTCCCTGGCCTGGATACCGGGTAGTTCGGCGAAAGGGCTTCGATCACTTGATCGAAGGGGATAAATGCGCCATGATCGCCGATGTTCGCGGTGAGCGTGAGCACGGATGTCCGATGCTCGGGGCGCAGGGATGTCATATGAAGGATGTGCTGCTCGTGGCGCTCCTTGTACTCCCGAAGGGCTCTGACCGTATACAGCGCAGGATGGTCGTCGATCAGTTTGTGGCAACCGGGACAGAGAACCATGAGATTCTCCGCGTGGTGAATGTCGGAAGGGCGCTCCTTCTTGCCTCCTCGCGGACCCTCAGGCTGGAACGCCACGATGTGGGCGACCTCCGCGAAAATCCCTGGGGTCAGCGTGACATGATGCGCGAAGAGGTACTTGTTGCAGCCATCGAACTCGCACCGGCCTCCCGCAGCCACGAAGAGAAGGAGACGCACGATTGGAGGGACCGCACGCACCCGCCGCACTGGGATGTGCGCGGCGGGCTGCTTACGATTCGGGTTCTGTCGACGGTTTCTCATGGTTCGTGGTCCATGCGCTGGTCAGCTCATCTTCGTAGAGAGCAAGCTGCCGTAAGCTCACGATAGGTTACAGTATAGGCAAATTTTTTTAGAGTGTCAATTGCTGCTCCGCGGCCGGGGGGTAAAGGGCTTCAAGACGAATCTTTGCAACGATAGGATTCACTTCGAACGTATCTGAAATCAGTCGGATAGACGGTTCTCTGTTCCTGAAGGGCAGTACCGCAATCCCCAACATCCCCCGAAGCTCGACCATCGGTTCGAGTGCTTGTGCGACGAGAGACTGGGGAAGGAGCAAGGCGCCCATTGCCTGATTCGCCTGGAATTCCCACCATGTGTACGTTGGCTTCTTCTTCAAATCTTCGCCGACCCCCGATACTCCGCCCTCGCGGCATAGGATCTTGGGTCCATCGGTTGCAAGCCCCCCGGCGAAGAGCGAGTCCGGCCGATTCCCAAGAACGAAGAGGTGCGCATGAAGCAGCCCGTGACCGCCTTCATGGGCCAGGGTCGTCCTCAGGCGTCGTTCAGCGGGCTTGGTGCCTTCATCGTCAAACGATTGACTGACCATGATCTCCTCTACGCCCTTGCTTCCGAACCGCGTGAAGCCAAGCAACCCTGGAGGCAGTTTCGCGTATGTGGGTTGGATCAAGAATCGCTTCTCGATGAAGCGATCGATCCTGATGGGGGATGGCGAGGTGGGGAACAAGTCCACCTTGCCAAGCTCATCCACGCAGATCGACTCGATGTCGCTCAACTTGTAGAACGGTTGCTCGGCGAAGGGACCCGATCTGGCGCGTAAGGTTCTCATTCCTTCCTCTCGCTGCGCTGGTTGAGGAATTCGAGCAGATCCTTTGCACTCACTCCATCGTCCACCACTTTTCGCAGCGCAAAGCCCATCGCCGGATCGGATGCGGCCAATCGCTTGAGTTCCTGCATCGGTGGGCGAGCGTCGTACTTCCTCAGATCTCCAGTTGATGTTCCCAGCAAGGTCGCCAAACGGCCAAGGACCTCCTCGGAAGGATGGCGGCGGCCAAGTTCAACATCCGACAAGAACGCCGCCGACACATCTAGCTGCCGGGCAAGTTCGCGGACAGAGATGTCCTTCAATTCCCGTCGTTCCCTCAGATATTCGCCAAGCGTCTTCATCGGTTTCGTCATGTGTCAGCTTACACTGTATGATGAGGAGCGTCAACCTTTGTGCCTTACCTTGAGGTCTCTGAAATGTGAACGTATCTCGCAATGTCAGTGCAATGGAATCTGAATTGGGGGGTGGAAGATATGGTTAAAGTTCATGACAGGCTGTTCGTTGGCGACGTGACCACCTGCCGACCAGGGTCCGCTGAGTTTGCAGTTGTACATGCGTGCAAGTCTCCCTGTCACCAGCAATCCGTCGGATACAAAGGAAATCTCTCGCCTCTCCATCCGAATTATCTTGTTCTTCGGCGTCCGTATGACCTCTACCTCAACATCATTGACCCGCCTGTGCCTCTCTTTAAGATCGAGATATTCGAGGAGTTCTTACGGTTCGCCAGCGAACACTACGACAGTGGAGGCTCAGTGCTCGTTCACTGTAATCAAGGCGAGTCCCGAGCACCAACGCTGGCGCTCCTCTTCCTTGCAAAGCATCTCGGCGTAATTCCCACCGATTCATTTTCTGCTGCGAAGGAGATATTCGCATCTCTGTATTCAGGATACCGACCGGGTGCTGGAATTCAGCAGTTTCTCACCGCCAACTGGGGGATGCAGTATTAAAGGAATCGGGATCAACCCTCGGTGCCCTGAAGGGGGCGCAAATCCGGGTAGTGGGGTTGGCTCCTGTAACGAAATTCCGGTCACGAACGCTCTTCCTCAGCGGAAGTCATGAGAGTGAATCTCTGCACTTGTGATGTCGAGAGTTATTATTTGTTGGGCTTTGACGTGGACCACGCCGCCTTGATTCTGGAGGAAACCCTCGATTCTCAGAAACCGGTTGCGCGTGACCGTGACGCGGTTCTGCTCGAAGGTGTCGGGCGCGAGGATGACATTGGCGATCCCGGTCTCGTCTTCGAGGGATAGAAAGACGAATCCCTTGGCGGTGCCCGGCCGCTGCCGGGCGATCACACAGCCGGCGATCCGAACTGATTGGTTGTTGTACCGCGGCATGAGTTCTTCTGCCGACAAAATGCCTTCCTACCTCAAAGACTCGCGGTGATAGGCCATTGGGTGTGGTCCAGTGGTGAGGCCAGTTCCCATGTAAGCGGCGGAAAGACGTTCGTCCGTGGCCGCCTTCTGCAAGCGAGTTGCATTTTCTCGCTGGTGAAGGTAGTGCCGATGCCTCGCAACAGAGGGCCAACTGAACGGCCAGCCTGTTGTACGTTTTAGGGGGCTTTACGGATTTTGGGGTTTAAGATTATGATACGCATCGCTCCATAAACAGTTTGTTTCCCTTGAGGAGCTCGTTTTGGTGGGAAAGAGCGGAGTTCACGAAGCAAGTGCATCGGCCACTGGCTATTTGTACCAGTGTCGTATTGCTCTGCTTGTTGGCATTCGCGCCATCCCGACATCGCCTAACTTGAGCATTTCAATAGAAAAATTCGACGATGTCGCCTTTGATCAGGATGGGACGCCTGCGGAGATGATTCAGACGAAGCATCACCTAGGTAAGACTGGCAACCTAACAAACGCCAGCAGCGATCTCTGGAAAACGCTCCTCATCTGGACCAAGACTGTAATGGCAGATGTAGAGGTGCCGTTCAAGCGGAAATTCATTTTGATGACAACTGGAGCAGCACCGGCAGACTCCGCGGCCTACTATCTGCGGGCGAAGAATGGTGAGCGGGATGAAGAAAAGGCTGATGCCATCCTGAGAGAGACTGCCAAGAAGTCCAAAAGCACCAGCAACGCAGAAGCATACGCGCTCTATTCGTCTATGACGCCCGAAGTGCGCCTGAGCCTCTTGAAGGCCGTGACCGTTCTCGACAATTCCCCAGACATCGTGGACACCGTCGACGAACTGAAGCAAACTTTGTACTACGCCGCGCCAAAGGAACAGATCAGCAATCTTCTCGAACGGTTGGAAGGGTGGTGGTTCGGAAAAGTGATCACCGCCATGGTGAATAAGGCGTCGATCCCAGTGCTGGCGATTGACCAACACGTTGATGATCTACGGGAGGAATTCAAGCGCAACTCTCTCCCTGTGGATTTCAAGTCGAGCGTTCCTTCTCCCGATATTATCGCGGAATTAGACAACCGCCCGTTTGTTCAACAGTTAAGGAAAATTCAGATTGGCAGCTCCAGAATCGAGTACGCTATTCGCGATTACTACCGGGCGTCGGAGCAGCGATCACGATGGCTTCGCCAAGACCTTTTGTTGGACGGCGAACTGGAGAAATACGAGCAGAATCTTAAGGAGGCTTGGGAACCGCGATTCGCCGGTATGGTCGAAGGGCTTCCAAGAATATGCTCTCCAGAAGCCAAGATCTCTGGTGGACAGCAAGTATTCCGATGGGCGGAGCAGGATGCAGACTTTCCGTTGAGGACTGTTCGAGAACGCTTCTTGACGCACGGGAGCTACCACATCCTTGCGAATCGCAAGACGGTGGGATGGCATCCCGACTTTGCTTTTCCGGAAGGCGAAGTGGATGGACAGGAGAAGAAGAAGTGAGAACGTGGACCGAAAGAGTTATAGAGGAGGCTTACCTCTTCAACCCCGCGTTTGGCGCGACACTGATTGCAGCGACCGTCGACGATTACCGCGAAAAGACGAAACGTCCTTTGCCATTCGCGGTCGCCTTCTTGGTGCTTCCGATTGTGCTACACGAGACCACACGCAAAGCACTGCCTAAATCGACGCTAACTGCTCTCTTGCCCTGGGCTCAGGACCATCGGGAAAGCCTTGTCGGCTTTGCAGAGCGAGTTCGACAACTTAAGGAAGTCACCCGTGAGTCCATCTTGTTTGGCTTGCAGACTGAGATTTTGGCCGTCGAAAATGACGGCAGCCTTGTGATCGGGTCCAAAAGAAAAGGCGTGACAACCAAGCGGACACCACTGTTCACAGACGAAGTGAACGAGTGTGTCGAGCGCTCTGGATTTCTGGGCCGTTGGTTTGCGGCTTCTGGCCCTGTAGCGAACATCTTTTCGACATGGGGTGTTACGCCATGAGTCTTCAAATTTCTAAGATTGTGCTCTACAGTAGACAAGGCGAGGTGCGCGAGCTGTCCTTCGCACTGGGCCGGCTAAATATCATTACGGGAGCCTCTAAAACGGGCAAATCGGCAATAGTGGATATTGTCGATTACTGCACAGGTAGAGGCGAATGCCTCGTCGCAGACGGAAAGATTCGTGATAATGTCGCGTGGTACAGCGTGCTGTTTCAAATGGGCGAAGGCCAGATTTTCGTTGCCCGCCGCAACCCTGCTCTCGGCGAGAAGACCAATCCCGATGTCTATTTGGAGCGCGGTTCGTCGATCACGCTTCCGGCTCTCAACGACTTGGTAAAGAACACTACCGTTGACGCACTGGAGAAGTTTCTCGGTGCAGCAATCGGTATTAACGAAAACGAACATCGCCCTTCGGGATTCACTCGACCCCCGCTGGAGGCGAATTTTCGCCACGCCCTGCTCTTCTGCATCCAGGACCAGAACGACATTGACAGCAAACAACGGCTGTTTCATCGCCAAGGTGAGGATTTCATAAGTACCGCTATTAAGGACACACTGCCGTATTTTCTTGGCGCCTTTGACGAAGAGCATCTTCTGAAGCAGTCACATCTCGATCAGGCCAAGAGGGATCTGCGGATTCTGGAAAGGCAGGTTCGCGACTCCGAGGTGGTGGATAACAATACCTTTCCTCGCGCGCGTGCCCTGATGGACGAGGCGAAAGGAGTGGGCCTAATCGATGATCGGACGACTACAACAACTTATGAGTCTACATTGGAGGCACTCACGCGCGTAGCAACGCATTCAACCCTGCGAGACGAGATGGTAATCGCAGATGAGAACGAAATCTTGGCATCTCTGCGCGCGGAACGCCAGGGACTGCGCAATGAGCTTGAGCAGGTTAATGCGGAAATCCGTTCGACCCGCAATTTTACGACAGAAACGAACGGGTACGAACGGGAGGCCAAGGAACAGCGGGCGCGGCTGAGTTCGGTCGGCTTGGTACATGGCGAAAGTCCAAACACAGAGTGTCCGGTATGCAAGAGCCATCTTCCGCAGCCGGTGCCGACAGCAACCCAGATCAACCAGGCGTTGCAGACATTAAGTCTTCAACTGCTTACCGTAGAAGCTGAGAATCCGCGTCTGTTGCAACGTCTGGCTTCTCTCGAACGGGAAGCGGCCCTCATTCAGGAAAGACTACAGGAGAATCAGCAGCGGATTGCGACAAGAGTACGCGAGAATGAGATGCTGAAGTCCCAGCAGGACACGTATGTGCTTCAGGCGCGGACGCTTGGGAAGATCACTCAGTACATTGAGTCTGTGAGCACGTCAGAGTTGAGCGCATCGCTCCGGACGCAAGTGGAACTTGCACGTAGCCGCGTGGCAGTTCTGGAACAAGAGCTTGATCCAGAGACAGTTCGGGAGCGGCTTGATACATTCTTGAACTTCATCGGTCGCTATATGACCGACTACTCCGATCGGCTTGACCTAGAGCATCGCGGGAGCCAGTTGCGGCTGGACATACGGAGCCTAACGGTTATCGCAGATACGCTCAATGGGCCGGTTCCGCTGTTCCGCATGGGCAGCGGAGAAAACTGGGTTGGCTACCACGTGCTGGCTCACCTGGCACTGCATAAATGGTTCCGGCAGAAAAACCGACCTGTACCTGGATTCCTGTTTCTGGATCAGCCCTCTCAGGCGCATTACCCACCGGAAAAGGATGCAGAGGGTGCGATTGATGCGCTAACTAATGAAGACCAGAAAGCCGTTACGGAATTGTTCCAGCTAATGCATGATGCTGCGTTGGAGATTGCACCCAATCTGCAGGTGATCGTCTTGGATCATGCAGACTTGAAGACGGATTGGTTCGCGCAGGCGGTGACGGAAAGATGGCGCGGCCATTCAAAGCTAATTCCTGAATCTTGGTATCAGGGCGGTTGACTCGCGAGACCTGTTTCACGAACACAAACAATTGCGCGGCTCTACTCGTTTTGATTACACCTCTAACTGCTCCCAAGGCGGCCGATTGGTAGACGGGTCGCGGATCATCCAAGCAATAGTTGATCGGCTCCCGTCAGCAGCGGCCCAGGTGTGGAAGATTCAAAAGGTCGGGTTTAGACGGGAATGAACCGCAATCCGCTACCCTGATTGCAGCATGTGTGGCCGCTTCGCCAGGAAATCCACGCAGGAAGTTCTCGCCGACTGGTTTGGTGTCGAGCTTGAGGATATGCCGTGGTTTGCGGCCAGCTTCAACGTTGCTCCGCAAAGCGTTCAGCCAGTTGTGCGCGTGAGCCGAGCCACCGGCAATCGGGAGTTCGCGTTGATGCGTTGGGGCTTGGTGCCCGCGTGGATACTGTTGGCGAATTCAATCCGCCTTCTGCTCTATCGTGTGTACGTCCTTTGCCTCTCGACTCTCTGTTCTCAAAACAGGTCAGGCCGTTTATGGAATCCTGTTGAAGATAAGTGAATCTAAGTAATTGTTGATTCAATGGTTTGAGGCATATCTATCAGTCTCTGTTGATCCTTGTGACTCTCGGGTGCTTTGACCGCTACTATTTCGACAGTCCACGCGTACGGACCGCTTTTACTCCGGCAACTTATCGACTACCTAAGGGCGCGGTCATTACGGCTCTCTGGCTGTCGTGCGATAAATCCGGCATGGCCACCCCGCAGGAACGAGCCACACTTAAGGGCCTCCTTATAGAACACGAACCGCGCGATGAGGTACTCCATGGGCTTGAGTGTGCGGCGATAACGGAGATCGTCGAGCGCAGCTCTATCTTCTATCTCAAAAGATGGACCCGCAGCAGTTTGGCAGAAGCCAATTAGGGCAACATCTCTTAGAATCTGTTTAAAAACTAGGGGAGGAACCTTGGAAGGAATATGCTGCGGGGGTTGTTTTTCTTAACTTGGAAGCATGTATCCGGGCGAAGCCGGGCAGCGCAACAACTTTCGCGGCGACGGCTACTTCGGCGCGGATGCCGGATTGTCGAAAACCTGGAAGACAACTGAACACAGCAGAATCCGGTTTGCCTGGGAGGTTTTCAACGTTTCAAACTCCGTCCGCTTCGACGTCAACCCGCTCACCTCATTGCAGAGCATGACAACCAGCGGAGAATTCGGTGTGTATGATGCGACCCTCACAAAGCCGCGAGTACAACAGGTTTCTCTCCGCTCTTTGTTCTGAGTTGACGCACCAAGTCCCAGAACTCACGGGGAAACCACTGCGGAAGAATGGGATGCAGCCCTCGTGGATGCTGAACCCGCATGGAATCAATCGTATCGTTGAGTCACGCCAGATCGGTAACGGGAAACGTTAGGTCCCTATCGTGACTGCCCCAGCAGAAGGGAGGCGTTTGAGCACGCTTCTCATCACCGGGTCAGTTTCGACGGGGTCGTTTGATCTGAGGCGCTGGCGCTTGTGACGGACGCGGTGATCCGCCTATGGGATTTGACCGCGTTCTTTCTGACCGTGGGGGGGTGATCGGATTGCGTGGTTTCCCACACTTTCGCCAGAAAGAAGGCGAAAGGATGGGCACGGAGCTTTTAGTCTGGATAAACGATATGAGCGCGAATGGGTGCGCTCCAGGAGAATGTTTTGATCGTCTAACCCGACGCTTCGGACAGATTTCAGTGGATTCTTTGAGAGAGAGTTACACCTCTTTGAGCAACCTGGCAAACTCCCCGGCAGGAACTGGGCGGCTGAAATAGTACCCTTGCGCCTCGTCGCAATCGTGCGCTTTCAGAAATGCCAGAGCTTCAGCCGTTTCGACGCCCTCGGCAATGACCCGCAGCTTAAGGCTTTGGCCCATGCTGATGATTGCCCGCACGATACTCGTCTCGTCGGGAGAACTGCTGATCTGGCGGACAAACGACTGGTCGATTTTGAGGGCATCAAGTGGAAACTTTTGAAGATAGCTCAAACTGGAGTAACCCGTGCCGAAGTCATCGACTGCAACCCGTACCCCTCTGTCCCTCAGGACCTGGAGGATAGAGGTCGCAACCTCGGCATGTTTCATAAGAATACCCTCGGTCACCTCGATCTCGATGGATCTCGGGTCCAGGCCGGTTTCGCTGAGGACTGCAAACATGTCGTTTAGAAAGTTCTCGTTCTGAAACTGGATGGCGGACACGTTCACGGCCATGGTCATCGCAGGCAGGCCTGCATCCAGCCAGGCCCGAGCTTGGGTGCATGCCTCACGCAGGACCCAGGCCCCGATCGGCAGAATGAGGCCAGAGTCTTCCGCTATCGGAATGAACCTTACCGGAGGGACCGATCCCCGGGTGGGATGCGTCCAGCGGATCAGCGCCTCCGCCCCGGTAATCGCTCCCGTCTTCAGGTCGATTTTCGGTTGGTAGTGCAGCGTGAACTCCTTCCGTTCCAGGGCTCGCCGTAGATCCTCCTCAACGGATTGCCGCTCCACGGCCCGCACGTTCATCTCCCGTGTGAAGAACTTAAAGCTCTGGCGCCCGCTTTCCTTTGCCTGGTGCATCGCGGTGTCCGCGTTCTTGATCAGGACCTCCGCGTTCGAGCCATCGCCGGGAAAGATGCTTATGCCAATAGTTGCGGTGACGTGAAGCTCGTGGTGATCGATGGAATGAGCATCCGCTAACACCTTCAACATTCTTTTCGCGACAATGGCAGCATCTTCCGGTTCTTGTACCTCCTGAAGTAGCACGACGAATTCATCGCCACCATGCCGGCTCACCGTGTCCGGGGTACGTACACAATCCAACAGGCGTCTTGCAATGGATTGAAGGAGTTTGTCGCCCGCCGGATGTCCCAGGGAAGTGTTGATGTGCTTGAAGCCATCCAAATCAAGAAACAGCACCGCGACCTGGCCCATGTGATGCCGTGCCAAGGCGATCGCCTGGCTAACCCGGTCGTTCAGGAGCAATTGATTGGGCAAACCGGTGAGAGAGTCGTGATGGGCCGAATGGGCTATGTGCTCTCCCATCTGCGCCAGATGTTCTTCCGCATCCCTGCGCACGGTAATATCGCGGATGGCTGCCGTCACCAGGACTCCCTCTGGGTTTTCCAGCGGGCTCAACATGATCTCTATGGGGAACTCGGTTCCGTTTTTCCGCAGCGCGATCAACTCGATCCCGGTGCCGATCTGCTGCGCTAATGCTTCGGCAGCGGTACGGGTCCCGTCCGCGATCAACCGTTCCGCGAAGCCTACGGGAATGATGTTTGTGACTCTTTGGCCGATCAGCTCATCGCGGCGGTATCCGAACTGGCCCTCCGCACGGGCATTCAACAGAACGATTTCTCCGACCTGATTCACCACCACCATTCCATCCGGAGCCGCCTCCATGAGCCCGCGGTACCTGCCTTCCATCTGTGCAAGGTGCTTCTCCGCATCCTTGCGCACGGTAATATCGCGGATGACTGCCGTCACCAGGATTCCCTCTGGGCTTTCCAGCGGGCTAAGGCTGATTTCAGCGGAGAACTCTGATCCATCCTTGCGCAAACCGTACAGTTCCTGGCCGACTCCCATCGGACGTACGCGGAGGGCGGCGAAAAAATTGGTACGAAGTGCCGGATGTTGGCCTCGGAAACGTGCCGGCATCAGCATCTCAACCTTTTGTCCAAGCAGTTCCTCCCGCGCGTAGCCAAACAATTTCTCCACCGCGGCGTTGACCAGGATAATCTCGCCGCCCTGGTTCACCACAACTATTCCATCCGGAGCCGCCTCCAGCAGTCCCCGGTGTAGAGCCTCCATCTGGGCCAGATGATTGCCCGCATCCTTGCGCACGGCGATGTCGCGGATCGTTGCCGTCGCCCGGGTCTGCACCTGTTGCCGTTGTTTCTGAGTTGCTTCGGGAAGACCGCTGAACTCGGTGGGACGCGCTGGGGGCATGGTTATCCTTCCAGTGACTAAATCGCGAGTGACAGGTAACTACCGTTTTTACGCCGCATATGAAAACCGCGGTGGCGCGATGGATGCTCCGCTGCCTTCTGGAATTCAACCTTGGCCCGCTCGCGTTCGGACTCCGGGTGCAGCACGGTTAGATGCATCCTGATGAGTTCTTCGCGTGAATAACCCATCAATTCTCCAATTGCCGGGTTCACATCTGGTAGGCTCGAATAAGGCTCAAATCCATGACTGCGAATCGATGAGCCAACCGGGAGCGAAGGATACTGCGGTTCAGCGTCCTCCGACATCGTCGCCAACACTGTATCGCTGTGCAAGCGTGGACTCCGTGTCCAAAATCACAGCTGCCGGAAACCGGTTCGTCGAGTCGATACAGGATATGTAAGCAGGATCACAGAAGTCGGAAAGTGTTTGCAACTGACGGACGGCCAGTGCTCAGCCTCCCAAAACAGGCACTGCGAGGTCAACTTTCGGTCTAAGAGTTTACTAATTAGTGGACGTCCGGAGATTAGCCCCGCGACCAAATGTCGAAGCGCACCAATATCGTCAACGATTAATTTGAGGAGAACCGGCCCTGGAAGCGTGGTAAGGGTTGTCTTCCCTAACAGAGGCCAATTCCTGTGTTGCCGATGATCCCACGCAGGAGGAATGCTCTTCAGCTAACCTCGATCTGCGAGAAGACTGCGGTTTCCAAGGCAGTTGCCGGAGAAATAATCGACCCGCACCTTGTAACGTTGGCAAGCTTGGCTGGCTTTGTTCCATTGGGATGCTCGATAATTGCGAATACCACTCCGCGCTATCTGGCGTCTTGCTGAGCGGCCTGACGAGAGACTGTCTGGAATCAGGTTATTTCCGGCGTAGAGAGCAGTTCATGGAACGGCCTGCTAAGGAGGGCTGGCAATGGGCCTCACTTCCGAAACGATGTGCATTCCAGTTGCCGATCAGCCACTGAGCTCAGATACCCAGATTGCCCTGTATGGTGTGACGCGGGTACTGGCTTCGGTAGGAAGGGCCTTTGTCTGCCTGGATTCGGACTTCCGGATTGTGCATGCTTCTTATCTTCTGGACGATCTTCTGGGAAGCGGGATCTCCCGTGCTCTGGTCGGACGGGGAATAGAAGAACTGCTGGGAGCCGATCTTTTTGGATCAAGGGGGCCATTGCGGGAGGCGTTGCTAGGGGGGCAAAGGCGGGAGGGATGGCGGGCCACTTTGCAATTCAAAGACACCGCGTCGCGGCTGGTGTCGATCACTGCGGCTCCTCTGGGTCAAGAAGCTTCGAACATCTGTGATCCGCGAATGAGGTATGTGGTTCTTCTTCGCCCAGCTGAAGAAGATCAGATGTGCTCGAATTCGCCTGCATTCTATTCGGACGCAATCGCCTGCTCACCGGCCATGC
>Ga0307375_10003414_pt1 | contig 15634 bp, 12 predicted proteins | sample TR1MG_FD_202531 | JGI IMG/M metagenome (GOLD analysis project Ga0307375, IMG submission 202531) | Soil microbial communities from Risofladan, Vaasa, Finland - TR-1 | ecosystem: Environmental > Terrestrial > Soil > Coastal area > Acid sulfate soil | place: Finland: Risofladan, Vaasa | collected... | reverse complement strand
TCACCAAGTTGGCGAATCGCAGGGCGTGGGAGCAACGCAGTGAAGAGGAGTTCGAACGAGCGAAGAGGAGTGGGGGCTCACTGTCAATGGTCATCATCGACGTCGATGACTTCAAGGAAGTGAACGACCGCGATGGTCATTCAGCTGGCGATCATCTTCTTCGAGCGCTGGCCGACGGATGGAGTCGCGAGATCCGTGGCGGCGGCGACTTCCTGGCGCGAATAGGTGGAGACGAGTTCGCGTACTTGGCACCGGGTGCGGACACGCAGCGCATCAATGTGGTCATCGAGCGACTTCGACAGTCCATGCCCGAAGGGGTGTCGTGTTCGTTCGGCGCATCCTCTTGGAACGGGATCAGTAACCTGGCGGACCTGGCGCGCTCGGCCGATGAAGCGATGTACCGAGCGAAGCGCGAGCGCAAAGCGGATAAACCCGAAGTCGCCGCGGGCGGTGACTAGTCAGTTTTCGACAACGGCAGTCATCTGGACCGTGAATGAACGCCCACGCGTCACACGGGCTGGAGTTCGCTTCGAAGTGATGCCGCCGTGTCGAACGTGGCCGAGGGCGAAGGCGTGAATGAGTGAAAGAGCAGGTCCATCCGAGAGCACGTCAGGGACTAGTTTCGAAGCAAGCCACTGGTGCGGTGTCGACCACTGGCCCAGGAGAGCAGACGAATGGCACGACGAGTGCTCTCACGAGCGCGACGACCGACCAGAGGCGCTGGCGCATAGTGGGCGGCACACTGTTCTCGCGTCATGGAGTGTTCAGCTCAGTGCACGAATTGCTCGTGACGCGCGAGAGGTCCATAGGCGCCTTCACGCTCCTGGCGTTTCTCGGGGTGTTGTCGGTGGTGCCCTCGAAGGAGTACTCCGGAGGGTCTTTGGTAATCCTCGTCGTCGGGATGGCGATCGTGCTCCTTCAATCCGTCGCTCGGCTGGCGGTGGGCCAACGGTTCCCCAGGTGGACTCTGCACGTGGACCTCATCCTCGACGTCATTCTGATCACGACGCTTTGCATGATCACTCCAGGGGTCGAGTTTCAGTTTGAGTTCCTCTATCTCTGGATCATCTTTTACGTGGCGCTCTATTTCTCGGTCCAGGTACTCTTCGTGTACCTGGGTGCTGTGGCTGCTGCGTACGCCTTGGTGGCTCTGTCGTCAGCCACGCCTCGACCGGTCATCGAAACCTGGTTCTCGCTGTTTGGGACTGCGGTGGTGTTCGGGTTGATCACGGTAGGACTTGTCTCGCTGCTTCGAGAGTCGAGTGAATTCGACTCGTTGACCAAGTTGGCGAATCGCAGAGCGTGGGAACGTCGCACCGAAGAGGAGTTCGAGCGGGCGGTCAGGACTTCAACGTCCTTGTCGATGGTGGTGATCGATATCGATGATTTCAAGCTGGTGAACGACCAGGACGGACACCATGCTGGCGACGCCCTACTTTGCTCCCTGGCCGATGGTTGGCGACAGATGGTGCGAGTTGGTGGTGACTTTGTCGCGAGGATCGGCGGCGACGAATTCGGGTACCTCGCGCCGGGGGCGAACGAAGAAGCCATCCAGCACGTCATCGAGCGTCTTCGCACCGCAGTACCCCTCGGCCGGTCGTGTTCCTTCGGGGCGTCCTCGTGGGACGGTGTCAGCACACTTGGCGAACTCTTTCGCGACGCCGATGAGGCCATGTACCGAGCCAAGCGAGAGCGCAAGTCGGGTCGAGGCAATCCTTCTGGCGAGATCGATTAGACGAGCACAGAGTGGATCGACGACCCGAACGTGTGACTTGGCTCGAACAAGCACTGCGATACCGTACTTGTGGCCTTCGTCAATCGAGTTATGAGCGAGATGCGCGATGTAGCGTGTCGTTCATGAGGTGGGCCAGCGCTCGGTACGAACGAAGGTAGGCGTGCCACTCGTCGCAATCGTCATAGTGCTGGCGTTCTTCGAAGTTGCCCGTCGACGAAAGTGGTCGTTCGCGGTGCGCGCGCACGTCCTCTGGTTTCGGATCCGCCCCAGCGTGGTGAACTACATCCGAGCGTCACCCGTCACGTTCGGGTATCTCGTGATCTTGTCGATCACAACGGTCGTAGTGGTCAGTTCGAGCAATCAGGTCGCGACGCTTCTCCTGCGCGAACACAGCACCAATCTGCATCAGCTGTTCACCAGTCCGATGCGGGTGCTGGTTCTCAGTGCGTTCTGGACGCCCAACTATGAGTTCTTAGTGTGGGCCATTCTCTTCGCTTTAGTTCTCGCGCCGGCGGAGCGATGGCTCGGCACCCGCCGATGGGCGGCCGTGTTTGTGGCCGGACATGTCTTGGCGACCTTGGGTGTCGCTTGGGGACTCTGGCTGGCCATCCGCCACGGCTACGCGGCGAAGCATCTGGAGAACGCGATTGACGTAGGTGTCAGTTACGGATTCGCCTCGGTGGCCGCAATCTTCAGTTACCGATTGCCCCGACCATGGCGTTGGGTGTGGGCCGTCGCGTTGGTCGCCGTCACCCTCACGGCGCTACTGGTGGTGCGTACGTTCACGGACGCCGGTCACTTCTTGGCGGTGGTGATCGGTTTCGCGTGCTACCCCCTGACGAGGGGTGGAGCAATCGAGTCGAGGGCCGCTGCGCCGATCTGGGCGGTGACGGCACCTCCTCGCGTCGGGCCATCGAACGAATGACTCGTGCGGCCGCCAAGGAGCGGTGGATGGAACTTTGATTTACCGACCCGAACCGACCGGACCCGACCCGACCTATGACTTGGCTGTCCGCAGTAGCGAAGCAGCGACACGGCCATGGCTCCCAGAATTCGCGGTGTGCTTCACGTAGGGGCAGCTGACGCTCGACTTCGCTGAACAACTCGGGTTACGTCAGCTCTCGACGGCTTCGTCGACCGTGAGCTCGGCGGCGGGGTCGGCCTCCAGGCGCTCGTCGGGGATGACCCGCCCGCTACGCACCGAGACGCCGTAGGTGCCGTTGGCGAGACGCGCCTCGGCCCTCTCAATCGCCGCCAGTCTGTTCCTCAGACTCTCAGAGGTGGCGTCGCCCTCCTGTTCGGCGATGAGTGATTCGACCGCGTCGGACACGTCGCCGCGCGACGTAGCGCCGATTCGCGCGGAGGTGGCGTCGAGCGCCAAGTGCTCGAGGAGCGCCGTGACGCGCACCCGCTCTGCAGCTAGTGCCGCGCTTGCTCGTTGATGATCCATGGCAACCTCCGCTTGAATGAGTCGCTACCGCGAGGCTAACCGTGAATAGGTCACGTCGATGGAGCGACCACATTGTTGATTTCGCCGTGTCGCCCACCGGCGTCGAGTGGGGATGGACTGGTCGTGAGGTGGTGTGGCTAAGGTCGAAACGTCACTGAAGGGCTCGAGAGATGGTCACGTCGAATGGGCAGTACGCCCGGCGGCGTCGGACCCTGGAGCACGAGGACAGGAGGAGAACCGATGAGACGGACGTCGATCGAGGCGAACTCGCCACGAGTTCTGGAGTACCGCGCATGAAGATAGCCAATGACATCACGGAGTTGATAGGTCACACCCCGCTCGTTCGGATCCGGCGACTGGTGAACCCGGGCGACGCCCAAGTCGTCGCGAAGTTGGAGTACTTCAATCCCGCCCACAGTGTGAAGGACCGCATTGGTGTCGCGATGGTCGACGCGGCCGAAAAGGCCGGGCTCATCGGACCCGACACGATCATCCTTGAGCCCACGAGCGGCAACACCGGCATTGCGCTCGCCATGGTGTGTGCCGCACGCGGCTATCGCTGCGCCTTCACGATGCCCGAGAGCATGAGTAGGGAACGTCGAGCCCTGCTACGCGGGTACGGGGCGGAATTGATACTGACCCCTGGACCCGACGGCATGGCCGGGGCCATCGCGAAAGCCGAAACCCTCTCCGCGGGAGATTCTCGCTATCTGATCCTGCAACAGTTCGAGAATCCCGCGAATCCGGCGATTCACCGAACCACCACGGCCCTCGAGATATGGGACGACACCGATGGCCAGGTCGACATCGTCGTGGCGGGTGTCGGCACCGGAGGCACCATCACGGGCGTCGGCGAAGAGTTGAAAGAGCGAAAACCGTCGGTCCAGATGATCGCGGTCGAACCCGCGGCGTCGCCGGTGCTGTCGGGGGGTGCGAAGGGTCCCCATCCACTCCAGGGCATCGGTGCCGGGTTCATCCCCGCAATCCTCGATCTGGACGTCATCGACGAAATCATCACCGTGGAGAACCAGGATGCATTCGCGCTGGCGCATCGTGCGGCGCGAGAGGAGGGTCTACTCGTAGGCATCTCGTCGGGGGCCGCGCTCTGGGCGGGGCTGCAGGTCGCGGCGCGTCGCGAGAACGCCGGGAAGTTGATCGTGGTCATCATCCCGTCGTTTGGCGAACGCTACTTGTCGACACCGCTCTTCGAGGGGCTGGGTGATTGAAGGTGCTGGGGACGTTACGTCGTGACCTACGGTCGGTGCTCGAACGCGACCCCGCCGCGAGGTCGATGCTCGAGGTCGCCGTCTGCTACTCGGGTCTTCACGCGCTTTGGGGTCATCGGGTCAACCACTGGCTCTGGACGCGAGAGCTCACACTGGCGGCGCGTATTGGCTCGTCCTTGGTTCGATTGGTGACCGGGGTGGAGATACATCCCGGTGCGGTGCTCGGTCAAAGGGTGTTCATTGACCACGCGTCGGGCGTCGTGATCGGTGAGACGGCGGTCGTGGGTGACGACGTCACCATCTATCAAGGAGTGACGCTCGGTGGCACGAGCTTGGAGCACGGCACCCGCCATCCGACCATTGGCAATCGGGTCACCATCGGGGCGGGCGCCAAGATCCTGGGGCCCATCACGATTGGTGATGACTCTCGAATTGGTGCCAACGCCGTTGTCGTGAAGTCCGCGCCACCGAACTCGGTGGTCATGGGCGTCCCGGGCCAGATCATCGCGCCAAGGACGCCCCGCGAGAAGGTGTGTCAGTCGGACATCGAGGCGATGTTGATGCCGGACCCTCAGACGGTGAACGTGCAATCGTTGCTGGTCCGCGTCGATGAACTCGAAGCATTGCTGAAAGTGCACTCTGGGGCGCACGATGTTGATGCGCAGAGGCAGGATTTCTCGATCTGAGTACGTAGCGAGCGCCCGGCGTGTCGCTCCTACCCGCTCATCTTCTTCGTTGCGGCGATCGTGTCGCGCGGACACCGCGACAACTATCACGTGTCTCGAGTTCGTCTCCGCACGAGTGCGCGACCGAGCACCGCCCCCACCACCGTGAGCACTGGCACCGTACTCCAGAGCAGCCCTTGGGTCTCACGAAGCAGCCCACTGCTTCGCTCGAGTAGTGGATTCACGAGGACGTAGACGAGGGATGAAACCCCAAATCCGACCACTGCGCCGACGATCATGCCCAATACCTCTCGTCGCGGGGCGCGCTTGTAGTCGGGACTCACGTCGCCCACGAGCGCTCCGCGTCGCGGCGCGCGACCACCGTCGGTTCCGAACGACACCGGGCACTGTTGGCCATGGGGAGCCTCCTAGAACGACCCTAGCCAGTGCTCGACTTGGGATATCTGATCGAGCGCGTCTTACTGTCACCGATACGGGATATGACTAGCGCCGCGGTGACGCGGACGTTCGGATCCGGCATCGTTGCTCAGAGGTCTCCTGATGAGAGGATTGGGACAAATCCTCAGGTCGGGCCTAATTTTTGGAGCGACGATTTCGTGATGCGCTGGACATGCTGGAGGCCCCGGTGGGGTGGCACCGCGACGGCGCCACGGCGTGGTTGCCACGCCTGGTCCGGGTCGGCGCCGCGCTCCATTAGCGTTGACGAATGGTGGTATTTCTGTTGGCCGCGTCCTTGGCGAGGCCCGAAGTGGCATCCGACCCACGACGAGTGGCGCCAGTCGACCCCCAGGTACGATGTGGGTACTTTGAGAAACGCCCATGACCTCAGTTGCTGATGTCCTCGGCAATCGCTACCGCATCGTGCGCCTACTGGGTAGGGGTGGGATGTCTGATGTCTACGAAGCCTCCGACCTCGTCTCGGGTAACCCCGTCGCCATCAAGATCGTCCGATCCGGCGATCCGGAGTTCAGTCGACGTCTGGCGCAAGAGGCGCGCGCCCTGGAGAGCTTCGAACACCCGGGCCTGATCCGACTTCTCGACGTCGGCGAAGCGGGCGACCAGGCGTACCTGGTCATGGAGCTCATCACGGGAACGACACTCGCCCAGACCCTACGCGCGGGTCCGCTCTCGTCACGAGAGACCGCGGACCTCGGTGCGCGACTGGCCGACGCGTTGGCGTACGTGCACCAACGAGGGGTCGTCCATCGCGACGTGAAGCCCTCGAACATACTGCTGTCCCAAGAAGGCGACGCGTGGCTCGGTGACTTCGGCATTGCCATACTCCACGACGCGTCGGTGCTCACCGCGACGGGCACCACCATGGGGACGGTGTCGTACATGGCACCCGAACAACTCGAAGATCATCAGGTGGGCCCCGCCGCCGACGTCTGGTCGCTCGGCATCATCCTGCTCGAGTGTCTCACCGGGCGCCGAGTCTACGAAGGGACACCGAGCGAGGTGCTGGCGCGGCGACTCGCGGGTCCGGTGACGTTGCCCGCCGAACTCCCCGTGCCGTGGAAGCTGGTCCTCACCGGAATGCTGACCCACCGGGCCGACCAACGACTCACGGGTGCTGAGGTGGCGGCCCTGCTCGCGACGAGCGCGTACGACGTCGCTTGGTTGCCGCTCGACAGTGACATAACCACCCGCGTGGGTGCGGTGGGTGTCGCTGACAGCACTGTCTTGATGCCGGGGGCCCTCGGTGCAGGCGTGATGGGTGACGAGACCCGAATCATCCCGCCCGTGCGCCAGGTGCTCGCCGCCCCGAGGCGCAACAAGTGGAAACCGCGACTTGTCGGAGCGCTCGGCCTGGCTGCGGTCATGGGCCTCGCGTTCTACTTCAGTCTGGCTTCGACGCCCCCAAAACCACACCCCACCACGACGACGACACCACCGACCACCACGACGACCGTGCTCGCGGGCACCGCGGCCCTCGACGCGTTGAAGAGTCAAGTCTCGGCCGGAGAGGTGGCGGGCACCGTCAACGCCGCGTCGGGCGCCGCGATCATCCAACCAGCGCTCGCCGCGCAGAGTGCCTACACGTCGGGACTGACGAAGGACGCCGCCAACAACTTGATGCTCGCGTTGAGCGCCATCACCAATGGCGTCTTCAATCACACGATTGGTCCCGTCGAGGGCCAACTCCTTCAAAGCGACCTCGCGCTCCTGGCGGGTGCCCTGAATCTGAGTTCGGCGGTGACGCCACCGACCACGACCACCACCACCACCACCACGACGCCGGGTTTGCCAACGTACATCTACGGCAGTGGTAACGGCAACGGGTTCGGCAACGGCTGACCCGCGTGAAGCTTGACTACCGTGTGACTTGATCTCGCGCGGAGCGTGGGTTCAAGGCGGCGAAGATTCCGAGCGCGCCAGCACCCACACCGGATCATTGAAAGATCGGCTCGCAAGGCCGAGCGAGGCCTTCGACGCGTGAGCGACGCACGGCACCCTTAGGCAGCGGTCGATACAGGGGTGAATCGCAGCGCGCTCGCGAACACCGCGAGGTCGAGTGCGGCGTAGGCCGCGATCACCAAGGGGACGACGTGAGTGCCGAAGGCCGACACCATGGCGCTCATCAAGCCGGGTCCCGCCGCGCCGCCGAGCATCATGAGCAAGAACATGAGCGACATTCCATCGCTGTCGTTGGGAACGAGGATCGTGTACCAGAGCAGCCCCATCGCGAAGACCGACGCGATCACGAGCCCCAGGAGGGGATAGGCGATCGGGGCGAGAGCCCTCGAGGTGGCGACCAGACAGAGCATCGTGGCCAGGACCAGCCCTCCCAGGACGAGCGCCTTGTGCGAGAAGCGTCGGTGGAGCGGTCCACCGAGGAACCTGCCGACTGCGAGGCCGCTCCAGAATCCCGCGGTCACGAGACTGCCCACCACCTTGGAGTAGCCGTCATGGTGGAGCTGCGCCGCGATCCACCCCGCCGAACTGGACTCGACCGCGACGTAGAGAATGAGTGCCGCGGCGAAGGTGAGCAGCATCGCACGCCGCCGAGGATCTCGTCCCTTGGCCCGATCATCGGCGGTCCTCTTCGCCGCTGGCGGGGCAACGATGCCTCGCATCAGTGGCACCAGAAGAAGCGCCACTGCGGCGATACCGGCGAAGAGCACGGGGAAGTTCTTCGGACCCACGACGATGATCGCGAGGGGACACAGCACCGCACCGATCCCGAAACCGGCGTTCGCCACGCTCAGACGAAAGGCCCGACCGTGCAGCTCGGTGCGCGCGAGGGTGGTGTTGAGACCAATATCGAGGGAACCGAAGCCGAGACCGATGACGAAGACACTCACGAGAAAGACCGACCAGCCGTGCAGCAGTGAGGCGCCGACGGCTCCCAGGACGATACTGAGCGAGCCACCCGACAACAGCGACCTTCCCGAGATCCTCTTCATCGCCCACCACGCGACGAGTACTCCGAGCACCGCTCCTACGAAGTAGACGCTGAGGATCGAACCCGCGCTGGCGAGTGAAAGATGAAAGTGCTGGGCGAACGTCAAGAGGAGCGGACCGAAGAGCGACGAGGTCGCCCCTATGAGGATGAAGGCACCGGTCGTGCTCGCGAGGGCGAGGGGCGCGATGACCACGTCATGCGAAGGTTGGTCGGAAATCATGTCTTCCGTTACACCCACGGACGTCCTTCATCTCGAGGGTTCCGGGGTGCCCGATTGCGCACCGTGACGTCGCCCGATGGAACCAGTCTCTCAAGTGCGCGCCGTCATTGGCAAAACCAGATGAAATCGTGGTGCGTCGGCACTCGGACGCGAGACTCGCGAGGGTGGTGGCGATGTCAGAGGCATTCGCGGGTGATCCACTGGTCCCCGGCCCCGCCAATCGTGGGTCTTACGTGCTTCTTATGCGCAGGGGGAGTATGCGAAGCCCGCCCCGGGTAACTTTGAACCCGTGACCGACGTCGAGCGCTTTATGCGCTTCTCGACGCCGCAGCCATTCAAGGGACGTCGGCAGTTCCGGTGGGTTGTATCCATTTTGGCTGTAGTCACAGTGTCTTCGAGCACTGTGGCAATTTTTGCGAACCCGGCTTCTGCTTCGTTGCAGAACGAGAAGAGTCAGGCGGCCACTCTCTACGCGACGATCCAGGCCTTGGGCGCCAAGGTGTCCGCGTTGGGACAGCGCTACGACCAGGCCCAGATCACGATTCAAGGCCTCAACGCCCAGATTGCGAGTGGGCAGCGAGCGATCAATTCGGATGAACGAAGGATTGTGACCGGCACCAAGGCCTTGGAGGAAGCTGTGGTCTTCGAGTACGTCACCAACAAGAACGGTGCGGTCTCCAGTCCAGTGTTCCTGGGCAACGCGAACAAGATCGGTGCCACCGCTGTCTACAGTGGCATCGCGCAAGGAAATGCGGCGGCGGCCCTCGATCGACTGAAGTTCGACAAGCAGTCGCTGACACGAGACCGCCTCGCCCTGCACCGGCGGGATCGGCTGGCGGGGGTCGCGTCGCGTTCCGCGCTCGCGGTTCTCGCTACGGCCCAGACCCTCCAGAAGACGCTGCAGGAGGAGCTACGCAGGGTGAAGGGCGCCATCGCCCTCGACGTGAAGCAGATCGAGGCCGCGGCGGCGGCCGCCAATGCGAAGCGACTCCGTTCGGCGAGACCTACTGCCCCGAACAAGAGCGGAGGTGCCGCGAAGGCCAACCCGAGCCCCGTCTACGCAGCGCCGCCCGCGAACTCACGAGCCAACATTGCGATCCGCACTGCACTGACGTATCTCGGTGTTCCCTACGTGTGGGGAGGGGCTTCGCGTAGCGGCGTCGATTGCTCGGGTTTGGTCATGCTCGCCTATGAGGCGGCGGGTGTCAACTTCCCCCACTACTCGGGCGCGCAGTATCAAGACACGGCGCGGGTGCCGCTCTACGACATCCAACCCGGCGACATTCTCTTCTACGGCCCGGGCGGGGACACGCACGACGCGATCTACCTCGGCGGCGGCAAGATGATCGAAGCCCCAGAGACCGGGTACAACGTACACATCACGCCGATCCGTCTCTACGGCGGCTTCATCGGCATCGGACGACCGTAGGGCTCAGAAGTATCTCCACTCGGGACACCGTGACGCCGCGTCGTCGTGGAATCGTTGTGACGGACGAGCAGTGAGTGAACGGTGGTTATCGTGAGGGGAAGGTGCCATTGCGGTGGCGCGCGACGTCACCGCAAAGCTGGAGCAGTCAAGGAGATCAACATGGACGTCGTCGTTTTTGGTGCTTCGGGCAACATCGGCAAAGAAATCACGCGTGAGCTCATCGCACGCGGACACTCAGTCCTCGCCGTCACCCGCGGGGGTGGCGCGATCGATGGGGTCGAGGCCCCAGTGCACTCGGCGGATGTCACCGATCCGGCGCAAGTGGCGTCCGCGGCCGCTGGTCGTGACGCCATCATTTCAGCGGTGGGGCCGCGCCACGGCGTCGACGATGGAACGAAGTTGTTCATCGACGCGGCGCACGGACTCATCAATGGGGCTCGCCAGGCGCACGTTGGTCGGGTGCTCGTGGTCGGTGGCGCGGGAAGTCTTGAAGTGGCGCCAGGTGTTCGACTCGTGGATACGCCAGAGTTTCCCGAGGCGTGGAAGCAGGACGCCCTCGCGCAAGCCGCTTCGTTGGAGCTCTATCGGGGAGTTGATGACCTGGACTGGACCTACGTCAGTCCCGCCGCGATCATCGAAGCCGGCGATCGAAGCGGTCATTACCGCACGGGCCGTGATCAATTGCTGGTCGACGAGGATGGTGAGAGCCGTATCACGTACGCGGACTTCGCGAGTGCCATTACCGATGAACTCGAGCAGGCCCATTGCGTTCGGCGCCGCATGAGCGTGGCCTACTGAAAGCGACGAACGCGAGGCGAGTCGTAACCGGCGAGGAACAGCTCCGGCGAATTGAACGTTCCCACGCGACTACGACGGAGCAGAGCGGCGCGGCGGCCGGCGGGGCGACCAAGGCGCCCAGGTTGAATGAAGCCTCTAAATGTGGTTGGGATGCGATTTGCCTGGAGAATCCCTATCCAAGGTTTTGGCGCCACTCAGTTCTTGGCGAATCCATGAAGCAGCGCGTAACGCCTTGCTCACGGTGAGTCCCGCCAGTGCCGGACTGCGTACGCGCCACTCCTTGTTAAGGAGTCGCTTCACTCCTGTGTAAGGCGTCGTCATTCTGGCCCGGCGGGACAACCGAGTAGTTCGGACGTTCCACGGGTGAGATTACGCGAGAAGTGCAGCAACTACACCCTGGAAGTGCGGGTGACGCTGACGTAGCCTCAGGGGTGGAGAGTTGAGATTCGCGAGGGGGCTGACTATGACGTCTCGAGAGATTGCGCCCATCGGTGCACCGTGCTGGACGGACTTGTGGACATCTGACGTTGAGGGGAGCCGAAGCTTCTACAGTGCACTCTTCGGCTGGGAGGCGCACGAGCCGAATCCGGAGTTCGGCGGGTACTTCATGTTCACCCAAGAAGGAGCACCCGTCGCGGGCGCCATGGGCGCCATGGGCGACATGAAGGCGGACGATACCTGGAAGGTCTACTTGAACACCGATGACATCAACGTCGTGGTGGAACGTGGCGAGCGCAGAGGGGTGCAGTTCATGGGGCCGCCGATGGCCGTCGCGGACCTGGGGACTCAAACGGTCTTCAACGACCCGACCGGTGCGGCACTTGGCGCGTGGCAACCCGGCTCCTTCCAGGGCTTCAGCGTGCTCGAAGAGCACGGGACTCCGAGTTGGTTCGAACTCCACACCAGCGATTACGTTGAGGCGCTGGCCTTCTATCAAGATGTCTTTGGACTGCAGGCGTTGCCAATGTCTGACAGCGATGAGTTCCGTTATTCCACGCTTCGCTCGAAGGGTGAGCAGGCGGACGTTGCGGGAATCTTCGACGCGAGCGCGATCCTGAGTCCCGGGGTGCCCTCGTACTGGACGACCTATTGGGAGGTGAACGACGTCGATGCGTCGGTGACGACGCTACGTTCACTTGGCGGTTCGGTGCTCGATGGACCCGCGGACACGCCGTATGGACGCATCGCGACGGTCGCCGACCCGCGCGGTGCGAAGTTCCGGCTTCGTACCGGTGTGCCGTCGCCACAACTGGCGTAGAACGTACTGGCGTTGCGCCATCGCGGTGATTCCCTTGGGTCTTCAACGGTGCTCGCCAGGACAATTGAAGAGAGCTTCACACACCTAACAGGACGTTAGGCTTCGAATAAGGGCTGAGCACCATTGGCACGGCACAAGAGAACCGTGGCTCGCTGCACGAATCCCCAGAAATGGCGGCCACCGAGAATATGGCATCCGAGTACTACTCAAGAGTCACCCGCGACCGCATCGAGTTGGGGGCGTCGCTCTTCCCACCCCTGATCGGTGCCACCGCCGTGGGAGGGGTGCAACTTCCGCGGTTCCCCCTGCAGGGAGCGGTGGAGACGAATTTTCCCGCCATCGGTGATTACGCGTTCCTTTCGGACTGCGAGAACACCTGTCTCGTCGCGCCCTCGGGGGCGGTCGAGTGGCTCTGCCTGCCAATGCCTCATGACCCGAGCGTCTTTGGGGCCATCCTCGACCGCGGTGCGGGTTCGTTCCGCCTCGCGCCCGCCGAGACCGCGGTCCCCGCACATCGCCAGTACGTACCAGGAACGATGGTGCTCGCCACGACGTGGCAGACGAGAAGCGGTTGGCTCGTCGTCCATGATTTCTTGGCCGTCGGCCCATGGTCGCCGACCGAGAAGCGTTCAGAACATTTTCGACGCGACTTCGGAGAGTCCGGAGCACGCCATCTGCTCGTGAGGACCGCTACCTGCCTCTACGGCACGGTCGATGTGGCACTGAACTGCGATCCAGCGTTTGACTACGGTCGTGACGACGCCCAGTGGGACTACGTGGGCCCCTCGCAGACAAGTGTGGCGACCACCAATCAGGCCCTCGCGAACCTCTCGCTCAGCGGCGATATGCGACTCGACATCGAAGGGCGCTCCGTACGAGCGCGCCAACGTCTTTACGAGGGCGAGTCGACCTTCGTGGTGCTCAACTGGAGTGACACGCCGGCGTCGTCGAATCGGGCTGATGTCGACCGCTACTTGGGCGAGACCAGTCACTTCTGGCGCAATTGGATCGCGGGTGGACGTTTCCCTGATCATCCCTGGCGAGAATTCCTGCAGCGCAGTGCTCTGACCTTGAAGGGGCTGACCTACACGCCAACCGGAGCGTTGCTGGCGGCCGCGACGACGTCACTACCCGAGCAGTTGGGTGGGTCTCGCAACTGGGACTATCGCTACACCTGGATCCGCGACACGGCCTTCGCCCTACGGTCGCTGCACTCGCTAGGGTTCGACGCTGAGGCCGAAGCGTTCATCGACTTCCTCAGTGAGGTCCTCGAGCCGGTCGACGACGACGGCACCGACCCCTTGCCGTTACGTGACATGCAAGTGCTCTATCCGGTCGACGGGACGGTCAACCAGCCAGAGGTTGAATTGGATCACCTCACGGGCTACGCCGCGAGCACACCGGTGCGCGCGGGCAATGCGGCATTCGATCAGACCCAGTTCGACATTTACGGTGCGATCGTGGACTGTATCTTCGAACAGGCACGGTCGGGCGAGTCGCTCAGCGACCGGTCGTGGCGCATCGTGACGCATTCAGTTGAGGCGGCGCTGCAGCACTGGCGGGAACCCGATCGTGGTATCTGGGAGATGCGAGGCGAACCGAAGCACTTCACGTTCTCCAAGGTGATGTGTTGGGTTGCCGTGGATCGTGGTGCCCAACTGGCTGACTTGCGTAGTGAGAAGATCAAAGCGGAGCGCTGGCGGACAGCGGCTGATGAGATACACGCGGACATCTGCGAGCACGGCGTCGACGCCAGGGGCGTCTTCACCCAGTCGTATGGATCGGATGAGCTCGACGCTTCACTCCTGATGTTGCCGTTGCTCGGGTTCTTGCCACCCGACGATGAGCGCCAACGTGGGACGGTCTTCGCTATTGCCGACGAACTGGCCGACGGTGCATTCGTCTTTCGCTATCGGACGGGGCGGACCGACGACGGCTTGGACGGGGAGCCTGAACAGAGCTTCACCATTTGTTCGTTCTGGCTCGTTTCCGCCTTGGTCTTGATCGGCGAGTTGGATCTGGCTCGGTCACACTGTGAGAAGTTGATCGCGGCCGCCAGCCCCCTAGGCCTCTACGCCGAAGAGATCAGCCCCGTGACGAGCCGCCACTTTGGGAACTTTCCCCAAGCGCTCACGCACCTTGCTCTGATCAATGCGGTGCTTCGAGTGATCCACGCCGAGGAGCGCGAGAGTGGACTCTCAGGGAGTCCGGCGACTGCGCAGAGTTGGTGGTACGCCGCAGCGAGAGAGGGCGTCCCTGGCGAGAAGGGTTTGGCTGAGCAGGACCCCGAAGCGGTTGCGTAAGAACCGGTGCGGGTGACGTCGGCCTGCTCGAACGACTCGCTCCATCGGTTGGGTGTGCTTCATCGCATAATTCGTTGAGCGTTGTCTGTGAAAAGAGTGAGAACGCCCCCACGGTGAGCGTTGGGCCCGTCAATTCTCCGGTCGTGAAGGCGCAAGTCATCGGTAGGCTTGCCGAGAGGTGAGGGACATGACGCAGGTACGCATTGACCAAGTTCCACCTGTCACGAGCGAAGCGCACGACGCGCCGGCCGAGTTGGCTCTGGCTGAACTAGTCGTTCTCGCCAATCGCCTGCCGGTTCGTTACGTGGCCGCTGACGAAGGCGGTGGGTGGCTCCCGAGTCCCGGCGGCCTCGCTTCGGCGGTGACGGCGGTGTTGGAGCGACACAACGGTCTCTGGATTGGCTGGCCGGGTTCATCGGACCAGGAGCAGCCACCGCCGACGTACGACGGAATTCTGCTCAAGTCACTCGATATCAGTGACGAGGAGTACGCGGACTTCTATTTGGGTTTTTCTAACGCGACCCTGTGGCCGCTGTACCACGACGCCATCCGGTACCCGGAGTTTCACCGAAGGTGGTGGCACGCCTATCAAGCGGTGAACGAGCGCTTCGCCAAGGCCGCCGCCGAATCGGTCGCTGAGGGCGGAGTCGTGTGGATCCAGGATTATCAATTGCAGTTGGTGCCGCGCCTGCTGCGTCGACTTCGACCCGATGTCCGCATCGGCTTCTTTCTCCACATCCCCTTCCCGTCGGCCGAACTCTTCATGCAGCTCCCGTGGCGGCGTCAGATCCTCGAGGGTCTGCTCGGAGCCGACCTCCTCGGGTTCCAGGTCCACTCGGACGCAACGAACTTCGCGCGAATCGCGCGTCGACTCACCGGCGCCGACGGCACTTCCACCCAACTCAGCTTCGAAGGCCGCGTGGTGCGACTCGGTGCGTATCCCATTTCGGTTGACTGTGCCCAGATCACCGAGATGGTGGCCAATCCCGCGATTCGGGCCCGAGCCGCCGCGATCCGTCAGGAACTCGGCAACCCCAAGCGAGTACTCCTCGGAGTGGACCGTCTCGACTACACCAAGGGCATTGGCCAACGGATCAGGGCCGTGTCCGAGTTGTACGCCGAC
>Ga0307375_10003413_pt1 | contig 15641 bp, 21 predicted proteins | sample TR1MG_FD_202531 | JGI IMG/M metagenome (GOLD analysis project Ga0307375, IMG submission 202531) | Soil microbial communities from Risofladan, Vaasa, Finland - TR-1 | ecosystem: Environmental > Terrestrial > Soil > Coastal area > Acid sulfate soil | place: Finland: Risofladan, Vaasa | collected... | reverse complement strand
AGCTTTTCATCATGATTTGAACTGTTGGTCTCCATCACGTGATGAAGAGCCGTTCTTCCATCCCGATCCCGACCTTCCAAATCAGCTCCAGATTGAATAAGCTCATCGAGCTGTTGAAATTTTCCTAAACGAGCAGCAGTGATTAGATCCATTTGATTCTCCTTTTATAAACGGCTTCTTCCGCGTTCCCGCGCTGGTGGAGTTGGGATAGAACAACTGAGTTCAAGTTGCTTTTGCTCGTGTTCGATAAAGACCTGGCGAGACACTTTTCCATGTGTGCAGTCTATTGGTGCACGATTTTGATTATTTCTTATTTCAGGATTTGCCCCGGCATTAAGAAGCATTTGAATATTTTTTTCATGATCAATACCCGCCGCATAATGAAGTGGTGTATGTCCGTAATTATCTTGAACATTTGTTTTCGCCCCGTGTTTAATCAAAAGAACTTGTATGCCGTTCAATTCACGTTCAGTTGCTAGATGAAGAAACGTCTGTCCTTCTTGATTTCTGGCTTCAATATCGGCTCCGTATTGGATCATCCATTCCATATGAGGCGGGTATTGATGCAAAAAAATGTAATGCATTGGGGTTATACCTTCATTATTTTTCGCATTAATATCCCCACCCCACTCCAGTAGCTTTTCCATTTGAATCTGTGAAGGGGCGTAATGAAAAGCCGTATTTCCCTTTTTGTCCCGTTCATTCACGTCCGCTCCCAGCTTCAATAACCGTTCGGCAATCTCATTATGCTGATAAATCACGGCCTCCTGAAACATCGTTATTCCTTCTTGCCGGGGATTAGTCGGAGAGGCTCCGTATTGCAAAAGCATATCCACAATTTCCAAATCCCCACTTTTAACGGCTGAAGCTAACGGGGTTTGTTGGGAAGCATTCCGGGCATTCGGATCCGCACCTTCATTCAAGATAAAGCGTGAGATATCGACCTGGCGGTGTTCAACGGCCCAGTGCAACGGTGAATCGCCGTGTAGAGGTTCATCAACGTAAGAGCCCTCGTTCAAAAGAGATTGAACTTCCTGAAGAGATCCATCTTGGATGGCTTGAAAGAGTTTTTCAGGGGTGCTCAACGATGTTCTCCTTTGCTTTTATCTAACTTAACAAAAAAAGGGGAGAAAGCAATAGCTCCCTCCCCTTTTGTGGACGAACGGTCGTTACTCAATCTATAAACGGCCCCGGCTGATTCTTGGGGTAGGACGATCTGGAAGATTTTGCGGGCCTTCCAATTGAAGGGCGGCTTTTTCCAGGGCCATGATTTCTTGTCTGGCACTAGAAATTTTATTACCTCCGTAACATTGTTCTGGTGTTTTCCCCTCATTGTTAAGCATAGAGGCATCAGCACCGTTCATTAATAAAAGTTTGGCGCATTCCTTATTGCTGTTAGTGCCTGCGGCACTGTGTAAAGGGGTGCTCCCCCAATAATTATCGTTCGCATTGATATCCGCCCCAGCCTCACATAAAATCCTCGCCGCTTCTGTATAGCCAAATCCAACGGCTTCATGAAGAGGTGTCATCCCATTAGAACTTTTTACATTCACATCTACGCCCCTAGATACCAAAATCTGGACGCATTCGGGATTACCCTGCTGGGCCGCTTTGGTTAATGGTGTGCCATAATCCGATTTAAAATTAACATCCGCTCCCACATCTATAAGAACCTGAGCACAGCTCGCATGTCCATTACTACAGGATGAATGGATGGGCATATTAAGTTTGTCATCCTTGGAATGGATGTCTGCACCTGCCTGAATAAGAATGGTTGCACAAGCTACATTACCTTGTTTGCACGCTAAATGGAGTGGAGTTTCCTGGTAGAGATTTCTCGCTTCTAAATCCGCATTTGCGCTAATCAATTCTTTAACACATTCATTAAACCCACCTTTAGCGGCCTCATGTAAAGCACTGGACTTGCCAACTTCTGAGTTCACATTAACACCAGAAATAATAAGTTTTTTAAGCTCTTCAAGATCTCCATATTCAGCAGCAGCAAATAATTCATATTTCATTTGGAATCTCCTTTTTACAAATTACCGCTTCAAAGATATTTATGTTTTTACATCCGGCCACGGCTGATTCTTGGGGTTTGACGCCCGATAAGATTTTGAGGGCCTTCTTTTTCAAGAATAGCTTTCTCCTGGGCAATGCGATGGTCTCGGAAAACGGCTTCGCTACCAGATATATCTTCTGGAGTTTGCTCATATTTATTCACTAATGTTGAATCAGCATATGCCTCAAGAAGTGCTTTTATATTTTCATCCCTTCCCCCATAGGCCGCCATGTGTAGAGCAGTGTTGCCATCCACATCTTGGCAATTAATGTCGGCTCCAGCATGGATTAAAGAATTCACTCCTTCAATGTTTATACAGTGAACGGCAGCTTTGTGAAGTGGAGTAAATCCGGTATTGTCTTTTGTGTTTACATCCGCGCCAGAATCCAAAAGAAAGTTCATACATTCTATACTTCCTGGATTCGGTGAAATGGCATGGTAAAGGGCGGTTCGCCCATCTTCAATATCTTTAGCATTAATATCAACGCCACTCTGAATGAGCTTTTTTAACTCTTCAATGTTTCTTTGGCTACTGGCTTCAAATAAATCCATCGTTATTCTCCTTATAGCCGGCCACGGCCGATTCTTGGGGTATGACGCCCTATAAGATTTTGAGGGCCTTCTTTTTCAAGAATGGCTCTTTCCTGATTAATGCGATGGTCCTGGAGTTGTATTTGTAGTTCCCTATATTTAGTGCAATCTTCCGGCATCAGGTTTTGATTATTTCTCAGTGATGCATCGGCACCGCCTCGTATTAGAGCCTCAACACACTCCGCACTGTAGCCTTCATGGTAATCAGCAATAAGATGAAGTGGGGTATCTCCTTTTGGAGTTGCACTATTAGGATTAACCCCAGCTTTGATGAGCGCTTCAATTGTATTTGCTGATCCATATATAGCTGCAATTTGCAGTGGCGTTATTATATTCATCTAAAGCATTAATATCCGCCCCAGCATTAATCAAATGTTGACAGACCTCTGTATGATTATTTGCTGCCGATGTGTGTAAAGGAGTTGAACCATCATTAGCTTTAGCTTCTAGATTTGCTCCAGCATTTAATAATGCTTTTATACATTCCACCTTATTCAGTTCTGCCGCAGTATAAAGAGGCGTATTTCCGGAACTTTCTTTGATTTCTAAATCAGCACCGGCATCAATCAAAGCTTGCATACAGTCCACATCTCCTCTGGAGGCGGATACATTCAGAGATGTGGTCTCTGTCCGATTAAAAATATAATTATCCTTGTGGGTTATATACTCATTTATCTGACATCCAGGCTCCCGAAGTATCTCTTGGAGGGCTTTCAAATTTCCTGTATTAACCGCTTCTGATAGATCCATCGTAATTCCCCTTTATAAACGGCCACGGCTGATTCGTGGTGTAGGACGATCTGGTAGGTTTTGTGGGCCTTCTTTTTCGAGATCCGCTTTTTCTTTGGTAATGCGGTAATCGCGTAATCTCTCCTTCATAGGTATATTCCAAGCCGCATCTTCTGGCGTTTCGCTCATATGATTTAATGTATCAAGTTGCGCTCCATTTTCGATCAACAATTTCGCAACATCAGTTCTTCTACCATCTTTCGCAACAAGATGTAGAGGCGTATCACCGTTTCGATCTTGGATATTCACGTTCGCTCCGGCTTTCAAGAGGGTTAAACACGTTACTTCGCTAAGTATCACAGCCTTGTGTAATGGTGTTCTTTCAGAATTGTCCTGAGCATTAATGTCTGCGCCCGCATTTATCAGAACCTCAATGATCTTTAAATATTCCGCGGTCTTGTCGATCGGTCCTTCGTGGCCCTCCCAATCTCTTTTCATTGTTGCACTATGCAATGCCGACTCGTTTTTAGAGTCTAAAACATTAACGTTAGCCCCCGCTTCAATTAACTTTTGCACCGTTTTTTCATTTCCAAAATATGCTTGATAGTGCAATGGAGTTTTCCCCAAATAATCTTGCATATTGATATTCACACCCAACTCCATGAGTTTCTGCACCTCGGATTCAAAACCTTTTGATGCAGCAATCGTAATTGGACTTCCAATGTCCGAACTATGATTAATATCTGCGCCCGCTTTAATCAGCAAATCAATTGAGTCGGAGTTACAGAAATACCCTTCCAATATTGCATGAAGGGGTTGACTATTCTTTTCATTAACCGCATTTACATCTGCCCCCGCTTCTAAAAGAGTTTTTAATACTTGTGGTCGATCATAAAAGGCGGCTGCATGAAGGGGTGTGCATTCCTCCCCACCCACAGTTACATCACAATTCCGAGCATTTACATCCGCCCCCTCCCTTAACAAATATTTTACTTCTTCAAGTTTGTTTTCCAGGCAAGCCTCATACAGATTTTTATTTTTTTGTGTCTGGTCCATTATTTTCTCCTTATAAACGGCTTCTACCGCGACTTTGAGTTTTGACTTCCGGTTCACTGTCATCCACTTTTATTTCAGAAGACGATCTCATTTGAGGAGGCAATTTTGCCATCAAAGGAGCAACGGATTTTTCGAGAATCTCCTTTTCCTGTTCAATCTGATATTCACGCAAAGACATGGTTATGCCATTCTGATAAATATACTGACCAAACTCCATTGTGGCTTTATCCAACTTTTCTAAAAAACTTTGTTTTCCCTTAATATCTGATGTTGCAATATCAGCTTTAAACTCTTGTTCATTACCACCGTATCCAAAACCGTATAAATCCCAGCCCGTATTCTTGTGGTAGGAAACGCAATTTTCATAAATTGTTCCATCAAGACTTACTTCGACGGGAACAATAACAGAATCATCAAACTGATCTCCTGGGAAATTACCGAATTCTATATGGACCTCCACCCCATTGATTTTAAGATCTTGAAATCCTGCTTTTCTTGAGTCCATTTTCAATCCCTCATCCGTTTAAAACGCTTCATTTACCCTACCAAAAAAAGGAGAGAAAGCAAGTGCCTCCTCCCCTTTTGTGGACGAACGGTCTCTTAAATCCTGGGATTTTCAATCCCGTTCTTTTGGGCCATTTCACGAAGTTGATCTTTCGTCAGTTGGCCGATTGAGTAGATCATGTCCCGGCGAGGAATTCCGCCGCGTTGCATTTCAGCTACAGCAACAAATTCGTTGCTCATGTTGTTCGCCCAGATTGAGTCTTTCAATAAATGTGGGTCTTCCCTTTTTTGGGGCTCATCATCTTCTGAATAGAGAGAACTGAACGATTTATTGATGACCTCCTTCTTGATCAGTTTACTTTTCAACATCCGACGATTATTCATTGTTTGCTGTTCATCGAACACGGGGTTGCTCAACAAGTTGCTCCCTTGGATGATCAACGAGGTTAGGGGACTTTTAGATACGGAGGAAGTGACCGGCTCCCCAATTCGATATTGAAAATATTCGGCTGTAAGTTTGGTTGAATCAAATGTTAAAGCGGAGCAGAAGTTAACCAACATAGCATTCGTTTCATCGGGCGAGAATTTCGCGTAGTAAGCATCCACCGATTGAGTAGCATAAACCATGCGGATTCCGAGTGAGCGGCCCACAGCTACCATGCTCTTTTCTATGATCCCAATGACTTCCTGGGCCTCATCGACCATCATCAACATCGGCAGATGACCTTTTGCCCGCCATTGTTCTTCGGTGCCACGATTGCGGATTTCAGCAAAGATTCTTGATTTAACCAAAGCCGTGACGGTCGTTCCCGCTTGTTGGTATTTCGAACTCGGAGCATTAACCCCTAAAATACCCCCTTTTAAGCACTTCGTAATATCCACACCACGTTCTACCATGGCCCATTTGCGGATTTCAGCATTGGTCATAATCGGAGTTAACCAGGCCTTCACGGTCGATTCGACGTTACCCAAGGTGCGGTCATCCATATTCGGGATCTCAACAGCAACGAATTCCAGGGCATCACGAAGTAATGAGGACTGTTGGGCGTCTGGATGTTGATTTCGTATCCAATCGACTAACCCCATTACGCTCGAAGTTCCTCTCATAAAATCTTTATCTGTCATTTTTTGCGATGACATTTCTACGATTTTTTCATAAGACCATTGGTATTGACGCTGAATCGGCAGGGATTTACCTTTGGCCTTATAGTCGTCTTCCAAAGCATTCCAGTTGGCATAACCAGCATTAACGGCTTGTTCATCACAGCTCTTCATTTCAATGTCATAGGCCCCTTTGAGAATACAAGCAGCACTTAAAAGCCATTTCCGACCGGAGCTGGTAAAAAACTTATCTTTATCATTTTCGGGATCCCCAACTCCAAGATCGGCCATCGTGTCGGCCAGAACTTCAGGAGACATCCCTTCGATTAAGCCTAAATCGCACAGGCCCGGTTCAACCAGGACAAATTCTTTCTCCAGGGACGTGCCCTTGAACATTTCAAACAATTCACTAGCCAGGGTTCCCTTACCGTCCAAGAAAAGGGCTCCACCACATCTAAAGGCAAGCCATTGTTGAGCGAGAGGCTTCAATATCCCGTGTGTTTTACCAGTGCCCGTTTTTCCAAAAACAGCAAAGTGCTTGGATAAATCATTGGCAGACAAACCATAGGGTAAACCCGCGTCCGGAGAAAAACCGTCCAATTGTTTGGTAAATAAGCCTCCGGCCGTTCCGATTTGAATAAAGGGGCTCTTATCCTTCTTAGCATTCAAATATTGAGCTTTTCGTGCTTCGGTATAAGGTGGGCTACCCACTCCAAAAGTATGCTTTTCACCATGCTTTTTCAACAAATTGTTGCGATGAAACTCAAAATGCAGAGCTGTGACGATGGGCAATAGAACGATTGGAAATAAGGTATACAGGGGATACCAACCGTCCCCGCCGAGATAGTTATCGAGGCCATACGCTCCGCCAATGATCAAAACCATCAGTGTTGCTAATGCTGATGTGCTCAACGACAGATGTTCTCCGAGTCTAATCTCCTTGAATTTCATCTGAGCGCTGGTTTTTGAATATAACCAACCGAAGAGCACGACTTCAGCCCCCCCGATGTAATAGGGTAGATCCTGATCAGGTTGCAAATAAAGAGCAATACCGACGATGGCGACTGAGATAAAGACAAAGTCCAAAATCATGGAAGCTAGGATCCCGATTGAGTTCTCCGTTCCGTGCAAAATATCCTCTTTCAAAATGCGCGTTAAAATCCGGAAACCATTTTTCGATTGAACAAACCAACCCTGGGTGTCTTTCAGATCGGCCGGGACATCATCGCCCTGGGGCACGTCAAAACGCTGAGTAAGATTGCTGGTCTCTTCGTCCGTCTCTTCGCGTAGTCTTTTAAGCAAGGCCGGCGAAGTCAGTTGGAACATTGATAATAGTGCCATGTGAAATCCTCCCTTATTGATGAGTTGTATTTGTTATTGGGCTGTGCGGAAAATGCAATGCGGCTTTCTGTTCCAAAATCAACCCGGTATTCAAAAGCAGAAAAATCAAAGCCAATAAAATTGTGATTCGAAACGCTACGGCACGGTAGAGCTTGCGACGGAAAATATTGACCCGGATGTTCCGTCGGATCACATAAAAGTTGAAATCCTGAACATGAGCCATCTCCCGGTCTTCTACAATGTGGTAAAAATCAGGAGGCATATCAAAAGTGCTTGGCCGTCCCAAGAATAGACAGCCTAAGAAATGATAAACGCGGCTTCGCATGGAGATTTGATTATGCGAATGACGGTCATGGAGTTCTTTAAATGATTTCATGTGTGCCCTTTCATTCAATATTTTTAATGACTTTTTCCATTGGAATGGTTTTATGATCAGGCGATGGCAATGTAAAACTGCGACGCATCATAGGGGGAGCCTTTTCCATTGGATCGGTATGCTTGATGTCCTGTGTTTCTTCACTGGGGAGAGCGCCGGCATGGATTTCCTCTTTAGGGGTTAAGAGGATTTTGACGATCTCGAATTGGCCGTATTGCGAGGCAATATGCAGAAGCGTATTTCCCAAGGCATCTTTCTGTGCCAGGTCTATTCCGAGTTCCGCAGCCAGGTTAATCAGCATCTTCAGCAGTTGAATCTTTCCGGTTTGAACCGCATGTTTCAAAAGATTTTGGCCGGGCATAGGAAACTTGGCAAAACATACGGCCAAAGCCTGTTTCAGCTCCGGGTCGTTCGATCCGATATAAAGCTCAACGATGTCAAACCGCTGATTGCGAAACGCTAAGGACAGAGGCGACTCTTGTTGGTTATTCGGTTCGAGGATGGATTTCGTGTTCATGGTTTTGTAGAGTCATTTTTTAAATATTCACTATTGAACGTAGTTGAATATTTGCTGTTGTCAATGCCTGGGAGGCGATATTTGGACGAGTGGTGCAGACGTAAAAAAGCCCCGTTATTTCGAACAGGGCTCTTCAGGGATGAAGACTCTACAAATGGGACAAATCTATTTTTGCCACCTGACAAGTGAGTTGGCCTTGGGCGTTATTGCAACTAAAGGTCGGAGGTGAAACGCGGAATTCTGTTTCGTAAATCCTTCGTAATTCTGATTTTTGACTATCAAGTTTGGCAACCAGATGATTAATTTGCCGATGTGACTCATTGATTTCTTGCTTACAGGTTTCATTAGGAGCCAATGCAGGATTCGTTTGATATCTTATATTATCTACATAAATAGTATCCTTTAGCATCCGATTACCAGTTGGATCACTTGGATCAAGGTTAGTTTCATACCTTTCATGATACATACAAGATTGTAATGAGGGATAGAGAACTCGGGGGGGAGTGTGAGTATTGTGGGATATTGAAAAAAAACAATAAAATAAACTTATTCCCCACAAAATATATCCAACACTAATTATTAATTGGATTATTAAGAAATGTAAAGTATCCACTATATTTTTCATTGATTTACTCCTTGAAAAGCTGCTTGATAAACGTAATGTAGGTTCCAATGGTTGAACGATTTTCGATCTTATGAACCAGGGTCATCTTTTGTTCATCTGTCATCGGAGACGGAGCCGATTGCTCTGCTTGATGGATCAGCGCTAATCCGGTGGAGGTTCGATAGGCTTTGTAGTGAGAAATGGACCAAGACCCGTCAAAATTGAATAATCCGAAGAGAAAGACTATCAAAATCAACTTTGGCATTGAACGTAGCATCTTAATGCTAAACGCTTTTTTAACTAAAAAACCTTTATACTTTTCTCTTTTAGCCCAGCTTTGGCTAGACTTTTCCTCTCTTATCACTTCCTCTTTGATGTAATCCTTATCACCCATTCTGATTTCGATTTCTTCTCTTTCTTCCTCGGTCATTTGTTTCATGCTGTTTTCCTATGATGTTGATTAAGTTCTATTCAACCTAGCTGGAAAAAGCCGTCTGTCAATAGCTTGAAGCGATTTTATGGACGAGTGGTGCAGACGTAAAAAAACCCTGTTATTTCGAACAGGGCTCTTCAGGGATGTAGACTTACAACTGAGACAAATCTATTTTTGCCACCTGGCAAGAGAGTTGGCCTTGGGCGTTATTCTTGCAATTGTAGGTCGGTGGAGGAATGCGAAAAATATCTTCATACAGCACTTTCGGGAGGGATTTTTTATCATCGCTTTGAGCCACCAGCTTATCGATTTGCTTATGAGATTGATTGAGTTCATTGTAGCAAGTTGTATTAGTAGCTAAAGCAGGATTCGTTTGATACTTTTCGTTATATATATAATTGTGATCCTTTAGCACCCGAGCACCGTTTGGATCAATACAAGATTGAAATAAGGGATAGATAACCCGCGGATGATCTCCAGGAATATGCATGACCGCATAACCCATATAAACGAACCCAGCCATCCACAATATGACAATTATTTTGATGATTAATGAATATAAAGTGTTCATTGGTTTACTCCTTCAGAAATTTGATATAGGTCAGAATCGTGGAACGGCTCTTTGTTTTTTGAACCAGATTGATCATTTGCTCTTCTGACATTGGAGCCTTTGCCGATTGCTCTGCTTTTTGAATCAGTGCTAATCCGGTTGAGTTTCGATAGTCCTTGTAATGAGAAATGGACCAGGGAGAGTTTGTAAACAAACCTGTAACGAAGAACAACCCTACCAAAGCAGGCAATGAACGAATCATCATCTTGCTTTCCATTTTATTTTTAAAATACTCTTTACGATTCGATCTTTTGCTGAGTTTTTTATCAACTTTATTTTCCTTGTCAATTTCTTCCTGGATGTAATCATCATCGAAGTATTCATGTTCTTCATCAGGATCAATATCTTTAACTTTTTGGTTCATGTTTTTCCCCTTTTACGTTGATTGATTTCTATTCAACCTAGTGGAAAAAAGCCAACTGTCAATAGATTGAAGAGAGTTTTTGGACGAGTGGTGAAGGATATTAATCGAAGAAAAAGGCCCAGCGGTTGAATGCAGGGCCTTTAGTATTTTGAAACAGAATTTATTTATTGAGACATTAAGAACTGCTGAAAATCGTTTGGAGCTGATGTCGGTGTTAAGAACTGTTGCAACTCGTTTGGAGTATGGATTGGTGAAAACATTTCCTGGAAAGCGTTCTGATCTCCATGACCCTGGGTTTGAGTATTATTCATATTTGAAAATGATGCGAAAATTCCATAAATGCCCAAAACCACTACTGCAAATAATACGAGCAGACGCTTTGGACTTTGGACTACAACTTGTGGATCAATCATTTTGTGGCTCCTTATCGTTAATTAATGGATAGAGTGGTGCAATTCGTTTTCCTATTTAATCCCACGTGATTCTTTAGCAACCAGGACATTTGAAGAAATATTATTGGGGTCAATACTGAGCTGCAAAGACCTTAAACTCTTTTCCCCGGGCAGGATCTCAGACAGTTTCATAAAGAAACTGAGAAGGCCCCCCGTAAATCCAAAATCCAAGGCTTCAGCAAGACCTTCGAATCCTAATACGGTCGATTCTTTGGTAAAGGCTTCATCCGGCTCATTTGGGATTGAGTATTCATATCCTTGAGTTGGCATCAAAATATAGTTTTTCATGATCATTTCCTTTTTACATGCGACGTGGAACTAACTTAGGGAACATCCTACTTAATGAAAAGTTCGGGTTGAGTTTTGGTGTGTAGGGCTCCGCAATAACCGCAACCTCTTCAATCTTGCCTAAACTACGATCTTTGGAGTTGGTTGGAATAAACTTCTCTTCCAACGAATGCTCCAACTCTTCTCGTTCAAAGTCTCGAAGCAAATCTTGAATCGCAGCAATCTGTCCCGAGGACAACATATCCATTTCAACCAGCTCCCCAATCCATAATTTCTCTTTTTGAACTAATCGTGCCAGGACACGCATTCGTTTATTCAAGATTAAACTCATCAAAGGCGTATATCGCTGTTTGTCTTCCCCATGACTCAGTAGTGCTTTATGGTCCATTAAGGCCACGGCCATTTCGGCGGAGGCATCGGTATCTTCCATTTCAGAGACGGTGTGTAATGGGGTTTCCCCGTGCACATTGACCACATTTGGACTAATCCCTGTCTTGAGGATCTGATTTAACGTATCGCTATGGCCGAAATTCACGGCATAGTGCAAAGATGTATTATGTTCAACGTCAATAACAAGATGTGGATCTGCATTCGTCCGAAGAGCCTTATTGATTTTGCGCCGGCGAACAGTTGCGTCCGGTTCTGCAATCCCTTCTAAGAGTAGGTCCTGGGGGTTGAATGACATGATGTTTCTCCTTTAAGTCTTATATTTAACTTAGTGGAAAAATACCGTCTGTCAATAGCTTGAAGCAGTTTTATGGACGAGCGGTGATATTCTATTTTCAAATAAAAACCCATTAGGAAAATCAGTCCCTTTCTCCCCCACCTCTTCGAGGTGGCCCCCCAGGGGGCCGGAATTCAGGAATGCCTTCGGCCGATTGATGAAACAAAAAAAGCCCCCAGAAATTCTCCGGGGGCAAGATAAACGACAAGTTGTCAATCTCCATTGACCTAATCAACCTAGCGGATATTTGCAGTTCGTCAAGAGCTCGCGTTTGATTTTTGCTTTTCCCTGCCGTTTTCTTTCCAAAAGCGACGGCCCTCACGGGCCTAGCATTGGGTGGGGTTGGGTTGGTTTTGCTTTACCCCCCAAGCAGCTTAAAGCTGCGCTTTGGGGGGTGGGGTTAGGTTTATATAAGGATTATAAAAGGATTAGCGTTTTCTGAAATCAAGCACTGGCAAGGCTTTGCGAGGAGTTCGTCTGGGTGATAACCCTCACTTTTCTGGGTGATAACCCTCACCTTTCTGGGTGATAACCCTCACCCAGACCCTCAAATTGTTCGATTTCTGGGTGATAACCCTCACTTTTTATTAAAAATCTGGGTGATAACCCTCACCCTATTTTTATGATTTAGGGATGAACGTAGAATCCTACTATTGACAGTTAAATGTTTTCGTCTAGGTTAAAAAGAACGAAAGCTACAACGTCGGCAAAACGTCATAGCTTTCTTGATAACCAAACTTTACGGGAGTTCAGTATCATGACGAAAACATTAGTTCAGCATCAAAATGTTGTCAACAGCCAAGAAGACATATTTTCCGTTGCCTACAACAATAAAAACTTGCAACTGCCAAAATGGCCGGAAGCAACACGCGGTTGTCCCCATGCAATTTTAAGATCCGCTCTTTTTGGAGTTGGACGTAAGGTTAAGGACAGAGAAGTTTTGTGGAATAAAGAAATCCTTGCCAGCACAGGGATATCAATGGTTTACAGTGGTGAACAGCTTGATCAAAGTGATTTAGATTTGTGGCTGGAAATCTTAGATAAAGCCAGGGCTCATAAATTGGGCGAAAAAATAACTTTTTCAGCTCGATCAATGGTTCGTTCACTTGGTCATGATAAAGTCGGAGGCAAAGATATCGAACGACTTAAAAAGAATATTCAACGATTAAACCGGGCCAATTTAACTTTCAAGTCAACTCATGGTGGACAGCTATCCGGTAGAAATATGGTTGAATCGTATGACATCACTCAAACGGGTGAGATCTCGATTTCCTTGAATCCTGATATTGAAAATATGTTCAGCCAATCCTCCTATTGGAAAATCATTGAGTTAAAACATCGCAGAATGCTGAAATCTCAACTGGCTTTGTGGCTCCACGGCTTCTATTTGACCCATACAAATCCATTCAACTACAAGCTATCAACCATTCAAGCACTCGCTGGAAGTGAAGCGGATCCTTACGAGTTCAAACGGATGATTAAATCTGCGATCAAAGAATTGGCTGAAATCGGTTGGAATATGGAAATCAAAGAACATTTGCTTTACGTCACCCATCCTGCTTTTCAATATGAAAGACCTACTGCTCCAGTATTGGAAAATAAAGCCGCTGACGATCTTCAGCCGGCTAAATCAAGGCCTTTTAAGACAAACATGGATAAAGTCACCATGGCGCGTATGCAACGAGCTAGAGTGGCCTTATAAGCTTTGTATAAATCCACCACAAGCCGCCAACGACGTGCCTACGACACCACGTTGAAACGCGTCTAACCCCAACTGTCACGTCCTCGTTCCGCTGCCCTCCTCTGCACCCTAGAGCCTACTGCTACGTTCGCAACGCATCCATTCCGCAAGCTCCACTTCTGCGACCACTCACAGCATCCGGCCATGGGCTTGCCTCGATTGCTCCTCTTCAGACGACACAGTGAAACCAGATTAAAGACCACAAGAAATACCAATCGCCGCGACCTTGAAGGCCCGGCTTAAATTGACTGGAAAAGCGCGAAAAAAGAAAGGACTTGGTTAAGCGACGGCCGGCCACTCTAACCAATCCATCAGGTCAGAATGCAAAAAAATGATGGCTTCGTCCAGGGGGGTAAGGCTTCGATGATTTAAGACATTCAACAAGGCTCCGTGCTCAACCAATTCCACCACATAGTTCTTCAGACCCATTCGAGCCGCAATATGAAGAGCCGTATCCCCATTTGCATTCGACAGATTTAGGGGCGCTTGATACTTGAGGAGCTTTTTAAAGACTTTCCAGTTCTCGCCGGCTACCGCGGCGACCAATGGCGGAGTGGATCCTAGTGCCAGATTTAACCTGGGCACCAAATAGAGTGAAACTTCTGTGCTTTCACTTTGGATCCCAACCGTTAACGGACTGTTATCGGTCAACACGTGGTTTTTTAGATTCATTCGATTCAGGTTTCCATCCTTCAGACGTTCCAGGAGGACCTTTACTTCTTTTAGATCGTTCTGACGGATGGCCTGGTAATACATAAAGATGAGGCGCGAAGCCAGGCGTGATAAACGTTTTTTCTGATGTGTAAGTCGGGTGACTGGATCCATGTCCATCTTTCTGAAGAGTTGAAGGTCTCTTTAGACTAATGAAAAAATGCTATCCGGCAAGAGCCGGAAGACATTTTCTGGACGAGCGGTGTCGTGTGATTATTTTTTAAAGTGTATGTCCACGTTTCCGTGAGCGTTCTGGAGGCCGCTGTCCGGTCGCCACCTCATATTCCATCGAAATGATAGGACCCTCTTCTCGTTCCAGTGTTTTGAAATACTCTTGCAGCATCTCCCAGCTTTGAAACGTTTCAAGCGTCCCGGAATGAGCATGAAGTCCATGCCCCTTCATTTCCTCAATCATCGGTAAATATTCGCCCCAGTGCGGCTTTTCATAAACGATTGGATCGGCCATCAAATTCTCCTTGAAGAGTTAACTCATCCAACCTAGCGGAAAATTTTAAAAGCGCAAGCCTAAAACGAATGAAATCACGTTTTGATACGGTATTTTTCCAGATCCCCACCGGCTGCAAGGACTTCTTTAACCCAGGCCGGTTTTGCCCCAACTCCACGATATCCTTTCCCGTCCTTCATAAAAATAAAGGGGTTCTTGGGCTTGTAGTTGACCCCGGTATTTTTTAGGACTTTCTTCTTACCGGCTTTGTTCTTTCGGGCGGGCGCTTTAGCGACCGCCGCGGGTTTGGCCGTTGCAGCCTTTTTTCTTCCCTGGGTTTCCTCTTTAGGCGTTGGATACGTTTCTAAAATAAAGAGTAAATCCTCAATCGTGATTCCACACTCATCCAAATATTTTTTAATCTTATAAACGATGCCAATTTTGGTGAGCATCGCTTCGTTCAGTTCAGAAAATGACAGTGACGTGGCACTAGGGTTCATATTAATCTCCATTTAAGAATAGCCCGCTGGGAAAGTCCACAACGAGCATCATAGCAAAAAGGGGATAAATATTAAAATAGAATAGCCTTCGGCCTCTATTGCTCTGCGAGGCTGACAATTGGGTTATATCTCACATGGCCTGTCCGTGGGATATCGAAGTGTCTTCTTATTCCTACTTTGCTTTTTGTGGTTTTGAAAACAAAAAGGACGGGGTTTAACCAAGCCGCTAGTAAAAAGAGTTGAAAAATAGAAAAGCCCTGGTCTGAGAAGATTGGGGCTTTTTTCTATCGAATACTAGGAATGCGAACGGCGGCTTCCGGGGGTATAACGGACATAGGTGTTAGTAGCTGCAAACAGTCCGTTCACGACCCTAAGGAGACATAGCCGCTTCCCAAAATCGGACATTCATTTTTTGCTCTCTTGCCGCATTCGCATGTAAAGTTGCCAGTCGAGTCGGATAAGATCAGTTTAACGGTTAACTTTATCAATCGT
>Ga0307375_10003412_pt1 | contig 15646 bp, 9 predicted proteins | sample TR1MG_FD_202531 | JGI IMG/M metagenome (GOLD analysis project Ga0307375, IMG submission 202531) | Soil microbial communities from Risofladan, Vaasa, Finland - TR-1 | ecosystem: Environmental > Terrestrial > Soil > Coastal area > Acid sulfate soil | place: Finland: Risofladan, Vaasa | collected... | reverse complement strand
TCGACGGTTGGAGGAGGAGGGCAAGAGACATCGATGAGTTTGTCGGAATGGCACAGCTTGTCGCAACCATCTTCTTGGAACAGGACAATGACCTTGTTAGAACCACCACGGTTGGTACGGCAAGTGATGGTTGAAGATTCGTTGGAGTGGTGACGCTTGACGGAGTGGTTGATGTCGTCGTCGGAGAGATCACATGGAGTGCATCGAGAAGCGAGTTTGTCGGGATCGTAGTCATCATGATCATTGTTGTCGCCTCTCTTAGAGAGTTTGGAAGAGTCTGAGTCGATAGGACAGACGAAGGCTCGACGGATGTTGAAGTCACAGACACGTTCAAGGCCAAGTTTGACGGTGAAGGGAACATTGCAACGGATGTCGTCAGCATCTACGAGGAGGCGAGAGTTGGGGCAGTCGTGGTCGGGGTTGGGAGGAGGAGGAGGAGGGCAGGTGATCTCGACGGACTTGTTGGCGTGACATTCCAGAGAGGGGGATGAGGAGACGCTGAATAGGGAACGGATTTCGAACTTGCCAGCGATGCGAGAGGTGCAAGTGGCACACACTTGATTGCCGCCATCATCGCCATTACCATCAGAGCGGACGGATCTCTTTCCAGACGCGGTATCCAAGGTGCAGATGGAACAGAGTTCGCCATCGCTGCCGTGGCGTCTAGAATCGGATCGAGAGAGCTCCTGCTTGGGACAGAGAAGGAATTGAGCGTGGTCGATGGGCACATCTCGGACAGACAGCGTGACCTTGAAGGGATCATTGCATCGAAGAGGATGGTCGTCAACGAGGAGGCGAGAAGCAGGGCAGCGCTCGGAATGGGGAGGAGACACGGGTGGCGGTGGAGGACATTCGCCGCGAACAAGCACATCATCGGTCAGGAGAGTATCTTCAGTGTTCTCTCTCTTAACGATGGCTTCAATGATGAAGGTACCAGTAGACGGGGGAGTGCAAGAGAAGGGGATTTGGTTCTTCGGGCCGGAATCGTCGTCGCCCTTCTTCGAGCGGAGCGGTTGGGAGAAGGCGCATGGCACACAATTACTGGAAGGATTGGAGGAGGGGGCAAGGCTAGCATCGAGGCGCTTGTGAGAGTTGTCGGCGGAGGAGTCGGAGCAGAGACGGACGCCTTTGAGTTCGAATGGACAAACAGCGGGGTAGACGACCTTGGCATCGAACGGCTCTTGGCACTCGAGATTGTTGCCAGTGACGACAATGTGACCATGACAGGGGTTTCCATGGGGCTCATCGTGATCGCTGCCCTTGGGCTTACCCTCCGAGTCGGGAACTGGAGCGACGTCAACGGCGTGATCGGTTCGAGAAACGACGGATCCACGAGAGGTTTGTTGCTGATACGAGGATGATGTTGATGAGGAGGAGAAGAGAGAACCAATGGACCAACAGAGGGCGGGGGAAGCGAGTAACAAGAGTACCAATGCGAGAGGCAGAAGATTCCGATGCCTCATGGTTGGGTATTGGTTGTGGGCGCGGCCGAAGTGAATGTGAATGGGCGAGCAAAGTGTGAGCTTGGCGAAGTTCTAAGGGGATGCGTGTGTAATGGTGATGTGTCTTGTATGTGTGAAGAGAGGTGGTAGTATACAAGAAGGGAGGGTAAGCAATGGAAACAGCACAAGAGAGGTAGAGAGGCGCGGGAGGGGAGAGGGGAAGGAAGTGAACGGGAAGACCACAGAGAGTCGACTGACTCGAGTGGCGCCACGCGACCAAACATCCTCCGCTGGGCGCGCAAACGGATCTTTTCTCTGGTCCATTTCACCCTCTACGCGATCCCTTAGTCGTATTTAGGGGCTGAAATCGATTGTAACGAATCATGCAAAGATGAAGACAGTAGATGGCGAGCTCTAACTCACAAAGCAAGTCCAGAAACGACGAAGTTCGGAAAACGCAACCAGGGACAGTTTTGCAAGCTTGTGTGCGCTTCCTCCTTTTCGTGACCGCCTGCCGCGCGGCGATCACACATATACAACATCACGAGAATCCAAAATTCCCAACAGAAAAGGATGGATCGAGACAAGAGAGGACAGGAACAGGGCAAAGGGGGCAACGACTCGAGAATCGGGACGTTGAGCCTTGTATCGCGAGGAACGGGCAACCTGGACGTCACAGTCGATAGAAGTCGATGCAGATGAGGTATATTGAGGCGGAAGGCGTGAAAGATCGGACTACAGTCGAGAAAGCGAGAAAATGGAAAGAAGTCGGTCACCTTGAGACAGATGGACTGAGAATGATGGTTCCACGACGTCCTCATAAACAAAGAGCGATATGAAAGAGAATGATATGTCAGAGGGTCGGATTCGAGGAAATGCAATGCGGAAAGAGAGGAAGTTTGGGTCGAAGTGTTTCCTTCCCTCCTATTTCGGTATCTGTGCAGTACAAGAGGTTATAAACGTCAGAAATGGATGAACCCAAGATTAGATGATGGAGAGCAAGGATTTTGGGCATGAAAACGTACAGAAAGTCCACAAGGGAGATGATCAATTAGAGACTGTTGCATTGGATGTATTGGGCACCCTCATCATCATTCTTGCAGGTTGATTCCAAGATAACTATGCAAAAAGACAAAAGACGAGCTTGAATGGTCAGAGAGGAGAATGCAGGGACAAAGGAAGGTCATCGAAGATTGGACAGGACGTACAGTGTTTGTATGCCAGGTAATAGCGGCGCTACTCTCAGCCAGATATGAGCGGATGATCATTCATGCGTAGATATGCCAGCTGTTCTAGACAGTCAAGTGACAAGGGAACAAAGCTCTGTCCCGTTGATCAAGCGGGTGGAACGGGTGATACAGCCGTTGTTTCAGAGTCAAGGCTGCTTTTGGGCATTTGAGATGATTTAGGAGTGGTGCCGTTGGAAGTCGGCCCATTCGTGGTCGTGAGGAGGTGAGTTTGAAGTGCAAGACTTGAGCCCCTGCTGGCGGAGCCCACGTTCCTCATCCTCTTCTCTACAGCCATCCAACCACTTCTTCAAAGCGTCTTTCAGAGCTTTTCTCTTTGCTACTAGATCTGCAATGCCTTTCTGCTCCCGCAACACCTGCTAATCCAACAGTGGGGTCTCTTTTCCAACGAATCCGGTGAAGGTCGAACCCCTGAATCGGTCCAGGTGTTTTCTTCTCACTCGCTCGCAACGATTTCGGGGTACTCAATTTGGGCGGCGAACTTTGTCGGTTATCCAGCTTCGGATGCCTTTATTTGGTACAATCAACACGTCTTTGTGATGGCATCTGTTGTCTGAGAGGACATCAGAGAGGAAAAAGGGGAATGGAGGGAGGGAGAGAGAGTATTCAGTTTCCGTATCTTCGCTTGGCCTTGGGTCTGCTTCCTGAGTGTCCATGTCCATGAGAGTACTCGGAGTCATCGTACCCGCCAAAGTGGAATCCTCCAGGGAAGCCGCCACCTCCGCCGCCGCCACCTCCGCCGCCGAAGAAGGAGGCGAACATGTCAGGTGTGAATCCTCCGCCTCCGAATTGCGGGGTGTCTTCCAAGTCCTCTCCGTTGTCGAACCGCATTCTCGCCTTGGGATCAGAAAGAACGGTGTTTGCCTCAGTGATGTCCTTGAATTTCGCCTCTGCAGCGGCGTAGGCCTCGGGCGTCTCGTTATGCTTGTCCGGATGCCACTTGAGTGCTTGCAGTCTGTATGCCCTCTTGATATCGGCGTCGGTCGCATTCGGCGAGATCTCCAAGATCTTGTACCAATCCTTGCGTTCAGCCTTCTTGAGAGCACGTTGAGCATCTCGAAGTCCGGTCAGAATCTCCTTGTTCTCCGGGTCCAATTCCTTCGCCTTATTCCAATCGTATACGGCCTCCTGATGACTCTCCAGGGCAGCGTGACACTTAGCACGACGAATGTAGGCGCGAGTGTACTTGTCGTCCATAATGAGAGCCTGATTGCAGTCCGTGAGCGCATCTTGCCATTGCTGCAACGAAGAGTAGCAGGCCGCTCTATTGCAATAGATTTTCGAATTCACAGCATCGAGCTCGGGATCAATCGCCAGAGCATTCGAATAGGCAGTGATGGCATCGTTGTAGGCCTGCGCGCGGAACGCCGCGTCTCCGGCGTGCTTCGCCTTCATCACCTCTCTCGCCTTCTTCAACAACACGCGAATCTTCTTGTTGTCTGGGTCCAATTCAAGCAAATTCAAGAACATCTTCACGGCAGACTCCAAAACACCAGTGTAGTACAACGTTTCGGCACGCAACAGGTGCGCCTCTTCATCCTCCGGATCTTGAGACAAGACATCGCGCAATAGCTCGGTAGCCTTCACGTAGTTCTTCTTCAAGATGTGGCAAGCGGCACAACCACGTTTAGCACCAACAGCATCGGGAGTCGTCATCAACACTCTCGTGAACGCCAACATCGCCTTGTCCACTTCTCCGGATGCCAAAGCTGACTGTCCAGAGGCTATGGAGCCCTTCAACTTCTGCAACTGCTCCAAGTCCGCCTTCACTTGAGCATTAGAGGGCTCAAACTCCAAAGTCTTCTTGTATGCCGCCTCCGCACGCTCATACTCGCCACGCTGCAAATAACACTTGCCTACACGCATGTGACCCTTAACAAACTTGGGATCCAAACGAACGGACTCGAGACTATCGCTTAGAGCCTCACGAAACTTGCCCAGTGCAATGAAGGCCGCAGCTCGGTTTCCGTAGTATGCAGCCACGCCTGGCGCCTCGTCTGTAAGTATCAAGAGGGAGATAGAGATGGGGAGCGGGGTAACAGAGGGTCAGAAGGTTGTCCTAGATTGGAAAACTCGTGGAAAAGTGGTGGGAACCGAAGTTTGACATCCCCTGACGTCCAGAGTTCACAAACTCTCGGATTTCTCATCATTTAAAGGAGTTGGCAACGTACTTATGGCCTTTGAGTACCAATCGATGGCTTTCCAGTAGTCCTTTGCGGTGTAGCACTCGTTTCCCTTCGTCTTGAAATGCTCAGCATCCATGCTCGCCATTGCGGGTGTTCTTCGTAAATGTACAACTCGACGTAGAGGAAATAGGGTAGATATAGAGCCACTGGGCAACTGAGTGCAATTGCCGGAGGCAGGAAGGGGTGCAAACTCAGGCGAACGACGCGAAAGACTGATGCGAGATGAGGGGCGATTTCACGAGTTCTGTTCGTCTGTAGCGGGGGCAGGACTGCACGTGTACGTCTCTCTCCCCTCGTCCCACCTCTCACAAAAGGACGCCATGACAGATTCCGAACATGGTGCCATCATGAGCGACAGCAGGATCGGTCTCAGAAGTCAAATTCCTTTTTTGCACCAGTCCACGAGATCATCAGTGGACACCCATGGGATCTTGGATGCTAGAGTTGATTAGCAATAAGGGAGTATATTGGATATACAACATGTAATCAAGGGGGAAGGTTGCAGAGCGAGAGTGGAGGGAAGCGACGCTGCGCGAGGGAGAGTTGAAGGTGGACACTGGACAGAGGGGCTCTAGGTCATATCTTCTGGAGATTATCCTAAGAAGGAGTAATATTCGAGATGTTCAATGGATTGGTCATACGATGGCGATGCATTCGTCGTCGAGCCGTCGGTTTCGTTCAGGGCTTCCAAGGCATCTTCCTCCTGCTGTTGTTGATGTGCCTTCTCCTCCTCCTCCTCCTCCTCCTCTTCTTCTTCTGATTTCCTGTAGTTGAGTTGTGGTGTGTAGGTGTATAGGAGCACGGGAGGGTCGAGAGAAGGAGACGCCTGCATTAGGATCTGCACATCTGCAGATCCAAGTGCACAGTCGGGTTGGGCCGGTGCGTCCAGGAGCTCCGCTTGGAAAGGTCCATCTTCCGCATTTGGCATCTCTTCGTAGTAAAAATTCGCCTCCACATCCGTGCAGTGGTGGTTTGGGAACACAGGCCGCTGCGGCGTTTCGGACATGTCGAAAGCAGTTGGATGATGTGTGGGATCAGCCGTAGGATCAGAATATCCGAATCTCAAGTTGTCGGTGGAGGTGGTGAATGATTCGGAGTCGACGGTTGATTGAGGCACCACGAAGTGTTGATGGGTAGCATGCGCTCGGTTCTCAGCCGCCATTCGGGTAGTAGCATCATTGGATGATTGGTTAGGAAGAGGAAGGACAATGAGAGGTGGTTGTTGGCCTTCGAGGATGGCTGAGTGTTGGGGGAAGGATCTCGCAAACTCCCTGACGATAGGCAGCTGCGGGCACTGGATGTAACGGTTGTTCTCTGCAGATGGTGCCTTTAGACGAAGAGCGTTTTGCAATGTTTGCATATCGCGGAGGGAGGTGTCGCTGGAGATTCCAGTGTCGGATGTGAGTTTGCTACGATGATCGTGGAACTCGGACTGTTCCAACAGGAACTGCGCAAAGTCGGTGATGAGGGCAGTATCGTCAGCAACTGAGGAAGGTAGACATTCAAGCAATTCGAGTTGATAGTTATGACTCGCGTTGGCGCTGGAGTGGACGACGAAGGAACGAATGTGGGAGAGGGCGATCGGGAAGGTTTGGAAGATGCCGTTTTTGTCAGTGAAGGCCACCATAAGAACAAGACGGTACATGTCGGCCTTTTTGGCGTTCTTTTTGCTACTACCGGCAGGGATGCTGAAGGTGAGCTCGCTGAAGGCGCCCTCCTTGGGAATCTCCACCCATACGGTGGCCTCAACAGGATCCTTGGTTTTCGAGGCAAAGAACTTTGGCGTCGACTTGGTGTTGGGGTACCTACTCGCCTTTTCAAGCTTGCGGCGAATATGGTAATCGGGGGAGACTGGACAGCGACAAAGACAGACGCGAGCACCAAGAGGGAGTCGTACGGCCGGGGAGATGGACGCGGCAAGCTGCATGAGATCACCTTGCTTGCGGCCAGTATCCTGAGTGAGATTACCTTGCTCGTAGCTAGTATTCGGCACAAAGATTTGAAGCACGTGGGGCGACATTGGGAGAAGAACCAAATCGATGGCGGGAGGAGAGCAGGTGAGCGGCCCAAGACCAAGTTGTTGAAGTGGCTCAGATTCCGCGGATCCAACATTCATATCGCTCTGAGTTGCGAAAGAAGGATCGTCGACAGCGTTGTTGGGATCGACGGGGGGCTCAGGGTTACCCAAAGAAGACGGAGCCTCAACAGGAACAGCCGGAGGGGGAACGAAGTAATCCTTGTTTGCAAGGCCTTCTCCGTCATCTGCACCGAGCGGCTTGTACGGATCATTCTGCTGCTCCGTAGAAAGTTGGCCAAGTTCGAAAGTCGCGTGCGACGTGGGGTCGTTGTAGACGGGGGCTTCAGACAAACCGGCTCCAGAGTGCTCAAACGTCTCTCCTCGTTGGGTCGGCGGATACATGTCCTCATCCATGGGGATTACGATAGACTTCAATCGGAACGTGACAGACATCTCTGCAGATTTCTTGTAAATATGGTTCTCTAGGGGAGACAAATGGCACAATAAGGTCAGACACTGCGAAACAACGAGGAAAAGGTAGCAGGTCGACCCAGAAGGTCTTCCTAAGATCGTGATCAGATACATAGCTTCCTCAAAGAGAGATCGTACAAATTCGATTTGAAAGAGGTCTAAAGCTAGTTCTAGAAGCTGAGAAGCTGCTCAGAAGTCTAGAGAAGAGAGACAGGAGGGAAGAATGGGTCAGGATTCGGCCTTGATGAGCAGTTCTGAAAGGGTGAGATTACGCGCCTTCCAGGAGGCATATCGCACAACTGGAATTTTGGTTTGTACAATGCACCTTCTACGTGAAAAGGGGCTTAGTGAGTGGAAAGAAGAGTCCAGGAGGAAGGCTCACCCAGGCTCACCGCCGAGGGTTTCGAAACCCAAACGCGTGCTCCTCTAGTGTGTGAGGCAGGTGTAAATCTCAAGACGTAAGTGTTCGACAACGTACCGGAGCTCAATAAGCCACTTTAGATGGACCTCGGTGCAGAGAGGAATGACAATTGCCGACAAACAGCCGAATCTTGTCTTGGTGTTTCTTCTCGCTTCCCTCTCAACGCAGATTTTGGAGTTCTCTTGGCTTCCAACAGCTTTTCTCAGGCATAAAACTTCTTTAACTCATGTCTACTCTGGCACAGTGGGTAAGACTCGAGCAGGAGTCCAGACTAGCCCCAAGACGAGTACGGATTTCCCGAACCGCCGTTCCGAACGAGCATGAGCTTAATTGGCACCTAGCCTCCTTCGGTTAACGAATGGATGGCAATCTATGATTCAAAGGGAGTACTCCAATGATGTTATACACCGTGTACAGAGAAGAAACACCCAACAAAGGAGAAACAAGGGGAGGAAATCTGCGCTCTGTAGAGGGCTTGATCAAGTATGAAAGTCATTGCAAATACATTCATCGCCTACTGCTGCTATGAGGGGCACTAGAAACGAGCGTTTGGAGGCAGGTTGTCGAGCAACCCTCACAGGGAAGATTCAACAGGAGTCGCGGAATTGGATTTGCGATTGTGGGGGATGTGGAGAGAAGAATGTGTGAACTGACACATATTATCATACCTATTTGAAAGGTATGGTAAATTGTGAGTTCTGTCAGGAAGCAGTGGTGATGGTGAGCTAGTTGGCAGCAGCGTTAAAGGCGTTGACTGTGGCAACAGCGTAGGGTACAGGGTCCCGTCCAGAAGCAGCCAAAACGAGTTCTGCAAGAGTTCTTTCTTGACCTTTGAGGAATGAAGTCTGAACGGAGGGCATGGGAAGCGAGAAGGAGTTCGCGCGACTGAGAGCGGTTTCTTGCACATAGCAGGGGGTGTAATCGGCACCATACTTGCTAGGTACAATGTAGAGTACTTTACCTATCATTTCCAGTCCCATGATGAAGGAGTCTTCCAATGGAAGGTCAGTAGAATGAGGAAGGTCGCCAGAGCCCATGATGTGGCGATTGCTGGCTTCGAGAGTATCAGAAAGCATGTAATTTGTCTGATTGTTACGGAAATCAGATAAGTAATGTCGATCTTCAGAACGGGTGGAGTCCAGGGGCACACACATTCCCACAAACAGAAACGAAAGGAGGAGTCAGCAGCAGAGCTACATTTCCCTATCCAACAGCAATAGGATGAGATTTTAGCCTTCTCACAGGATGCTAAACCGAGTATAGATGAGTAAAAGACAGGGAAGGGGAAGGAGAGATGCGTTGCATCGGGAAGAGTTCACAATTTCTCCGGAGCACACGTGAACCGCCGTCCGCTTCGCTTTCCAAGAGCAGATGAAGGCAGTGTGTCGCAAAAGGTGTCGCATCATGTTCACATACGCTTATCTGCTATAACAAGTGGCCTGTCTTGGGTACGACCAGACAGGTGTGTGAGGAAAGCAAGCAGTTGAGCCCGGACCACTGCAAACAGCTCTGTCTGGCTCCCTAAGCCTGCAATTGCAACGTTGGATGTGAGACGCATTTGAGGTCAAGAATTCTATTCTACATCATCATAGTAATCGATGTGAGCTCCGTTTTCGTACTTGCCTTGCTCGAGAATACGAACGAGCTTCGCTGTCGTCGCGTCCGGGGTGACCAACTTGCCAGTTTCAAACATCATTGTATAGAATTGTCTCTGCTCAGGTATAGAGGCATTTTTGCGAATCTCGGCCTGCATATCGGTGTCTACAGGACCAGGAGCGTAGTTCAAAGCTCGGATCGTACTTCCATGCGACAAGGACGTCACTGTTTCCACTTCCGCTCCTATCACCTGAATCAACATATCTCTAGCAGCTTTACCAATGCAGTACACTCCCCAAGAGGCAAACGGCTTCACAGCAGCCAACGACGAGATGTTCACGAAATCCACGCTTTCCGCTTTTCCTGCAAACGTCTTCAGAGCCATTGAGGCAAAAATGATGCAACTTGTAATGTTCACATTCAATGCAGTCTGAAGCTAGACCGAGAAACAGCGACAAAGAGCAACAGAGGGGTCAGTACGTTCGCCCCCTACGCGGATCGAAAACGGGTCAAGGTTCGCTCCAATCAGACATTTGGGTTGACATACCTGAGTTATATTCGAAGACACATCTTCGATGAACTCCAATCCACCCAATGAACCGTGATTCATGACCAAGATGACCTGTTTCCAGCCCCCAGTTTTGTGTGCCAAACCAAACAGCGTTTTGAGGTTGGTTTCGACAGAATTCATGTCGGAAAAGTCGATCGGATGCGTGTATACCTTCAGTTTGTCGGTGTTTCCATGGTGGGAAGCAAACACCTGTTCCAGAGAAGCCTTCGCTGCATCCAAATCGCTCTGTTTGGTGCTTGTCAGGATGAAATGAGTATTCGCAGATGTAAAGTGGTTCGAAAGAGCAAAAGCATGAGTTAAAGCCTTCCCAATGCCTCTCGAAGAGCCAGTGATGATGAACAACCTTTCAGACATTCTACGCCAGTTTCTGAGGAAATTAGACTTCAAATGTCAGTCACACAGCGGATAAATTAACGAATTACGATAGTTTCATGTACAACGGCCCATTTGAGGTCAGAGTCCCTCCATTGAAGAGTGAAAACGGGGTTGGATTGTGCTCACGACTCAAACTCTCATTCCGTACATCTGTTGACTTCTGCCCGAGGTTCGAGTATGATGATGGAGTGGGATGTTTCGAGTAGAAGAGATTACTATCCTTATGGATGGTGTGAACAGAAGATGGGTGCCGAGAAGACTGCCATTCGGCACAGCCCGTACCTCCGCTCTCGGGCCCGACTCCCCCAGTTTTGAGCCCTTGTGATGCCCTGGTTGCCTTCCCCTAACCATCTTCGAGAAATAGTGCAAATTCATACTGATTTTTGGGACATGCCAAAGGGCAGTGTTACATTTCGTCTTCGGAATCGGGCTCGTCGTCCACGATATCCACATCCACTGCCATTGACGTCGAGGCAGTTGGATTCTCCATCGGCTCTGCGGGATGTGGCTTTGTAGAAGTGTTTGATGGCTTTTTGGCATCCGTGGTCTTAAACAGGACAGTGTGCTCAGAGGAAGTAGCAGAAGATGAAAGATCCATTCTTTGCTGCACATCAGGGGCAGACTGACTCAGAGTTGCCAAAAACGATGTTGTGGAAGAGCTTGTAGGTGCAGAAGAAGAAGAGGAGGAGGCGCCATTGTGGTGAAGGACATTGGAACTCTCGAATCCGGCGGGCATGTGCTTCTTGGTCGGTCGATCGTCATCCATATCTTCGCTTTCTCCTTCTCTTGCGCGTCTTCCTTGTGACCTTTGAAGCAGCTCCAACGTTCTTTCTTCGTGCTGATGCAACATCGCCAATTCGCTCTGATGGCTCAGAATGCTGTGCGTTGACAGTTTGCTGGAGCGTTGTTCGGCTGCGATTGATGGTGGGAGCAAGGGCACACGAGGGTGAATCACGGTGAGGAGGACGTCGAGTGCGTGAGCGCAGAAGGAGGCCACTCGGCTGTCGGGATCGTTTTGACCAACGCTGATGAATTGGTTCGCGAATGGCAGCACAGGGGTTTGAAGTCTTCCCGTTGAGATGGAGGATGCAAGCAGTACTTGGTAGATGCCAATTCTGACCTGTGGGTTGCTGAAGGCAGGTTCAAACTGAGATCTTCTCCACAGCGGCAAGTTCTTGTGTCTCGTCATGGTGATGCAAAGTCCAACCACTGTCTTATCGATAGATGCGCGTAATTCGTCGTTGATGGAAGATCCGAGATGATCAAGGGCAATCTGAAGGCAGAGAAGAGCAGAGATGCGGAGAGAATCGGGCTTGTGACCGATCAATGATGATTGGGCGGAAGTGAGTGCCTCTGCGTTGATGTGAGCCCTTGGATCCGATAACGCCTTTGCGGCAGCCTTCCTTTTGTTGGGATTTTGCTTTGAAGTCGAAGAGGAGGCGTTGGATGGCGCGTTGATGTCGCCCTTTGAGGAGGCGCTTGGCGCTGCAAGGGCACCAGAAGATACGTCTAATTGCAAGTCGTCCAGGCAGTGCTGAAGGGCATGTTGTGCAATTCCGATAACACCACATTGGAAGACTTCTAGGAGGACGGAGACGAGGCGATGAACGGCTGATTGCACATCAGGAACGGCCAAACAAGGCGCGGCGATAGGGTTGCGCGTTGAGCTCATTTCGAATACAACTAGATCTGCAATTTGAACGATGAATGGGAAGAGTCTAGAGCGGAATTGGCGCACCATAGTCTCGAGTATCAAGTATGCGCACTGATGGAGCATGGGGACGGCGAGGAGGAGATCACTCATGGAGAGACCGTGGAGATGGGCTGGAGAGGCTCTCGTTCCGTCGAGCACGATGAGGTGTCTCACAACGACGAGCAGTTCTAGAACAGGCACGTCCACAGTGAAGTTGAGAGGAGACGAGAGAAGGAATTGAATCATGTGGCACAAGATGGTCACTCGGTGCATAGTGGTGGTGATGTCAACGCGAGAATCCGAATGCAAGTTCCAGAGCTCAATGATGAAGGGTTTCTTTCCGTCTCCGTCCGCGTCCATGACTTTAGGCAACAGAGTTCGAATCAGTGACTTTTCGTCGTCGAAGCCATGGTAGAGATTCTCGAGAATATGATGAATGGCAACGATGACGTGCTCCAAAAGCGCAGCCCAGGTGGAACCCGAGTCGATCACCAATGGCACACACTTGGCCGCATCCTGATACAGTTGCAATCCCAGCTTGCCAGGCACCTTTTGGGAAGAGGACATGATGGAGAGGAGGATGCGAAGCAGACGATCCGTCGGAATACGACTTTTGAGATTGGCGTTCAATACCACAAAAAGCGCTCTCAATACCTCTTGATTGGATTCGATAGGTCTCTCTTCCAAAGATTTGACCACGCCATTCATAAACACACCATAAACTGCATCTTTCAGGACCTCTCGACGCATCTGATCCCAAGTGGAGGCACGAACGATGAGCTCAGCAAACGAAACGAACGCAATGCCTTGAACCAACTCATTTTCCGATTTCTGCAGCCAAAAGGACGATAAAAAGTCAATTAGATCAGAGTTAGGGGACGAGATTCCAGAAAAGGAACAGAAAGGGGGAGAGGAAGGGGAAACAAGAGACCGGATCATTCTTGGCCAGTTTTCCAGCGTGATAGGACTGAAACACGAATTCTCATACCCTAGTGATGATGGAAACGAGAGAGGCAATCCACTTATCCTTGTGCCCATGCATCAGCTCGAAGGAGGCATCAGAAATGAGCTGTCCAAGCAACACCAAAGCGGCAGCGCGATTTCTATCCTCACCAGAACCACTCGGAAGACTCATCAATTCCACAAGCCTTTCATTCCATTTTCTGATGATTTCGAGAGCAGATTTCTGAAGTGGCGAAGAGGAAGAGTCACAGAGCCGAACCACTTGAGGGAGCAGAGAATGTTGATTTACAAGCGCCAGACACAATCCCAAGGACTCGGATATCCTCGAAGGCTCAGGCTTGAGATGGGTGTAGTAGATTCCCTTCAATAGATCGACGGAATTCATGATGAGTCCAGGGAAGACTGTCTGTGCAAATGACCCGACTCTCCCCCTCTCTCTCCACTGTGCCCACCCCAATCTCTTTGAGCTTCTGGGGTCGTTGCGGCTCAGCAAGGGTGGGGAGCGTGTGTGCGTATCTGCGGATGGATCAGTTTTCTCCTCAACAACACCCGTTTGCACATGTTCAACTTGCAGTGATCCTTTGTATCGATCATCTTTCATCGGTTTCTTCCTGTGGCACTGCGGTTTGTTAAGGCCGTGCTTTGCATTTCCAAATCCAAACAGTGCGCTAGGCTTGGCTTGGTGGTCTCTCGTGTCGAATGAACAACACCCCCGATTCACGTCTGTGGGAGCTGCCAGTGGATGTTTGGTCTCTGATTGTGGATGAATATCTCTCGAATAACGATTTAGCACTGTTGAGTATGTGCGGTCATCGTGCCTTGTGGCACAAACTGACGATGTCTGGTGTTGTCAAGGCTCTCTCCTTCGTGACGGACTTCCCCGTTTCTGGTGCACCCCATCGCGTGCTAGTGGGTATGCCGAATCTACGGACCTTGGAGATCATCATGTCTAGCTCTTCGACCAAGACTCAACAATTGCTTGCGCCAGTAGCGCCAACTTTAGAATCGCTTTCGCTCTTCTGGTCTCCTGAACATTATGGGCGCCGCTGGCCCAGTTGGAACCTCTCCTCTCTACCTCCCTCTTTAAAGACCTTCAAATCCAATCTACCAATCTATGACGCGGGGTTTGCGCTTCTACCTCGCACCCTAACGTCGCTAGAGCTCGTCCGCCAAGGCAGCGTTTCAGGCCAAGGCTTCAAACATCTGCCGCCCAATCTATCTCATCTTCGCCTTTCCATTGCCTCTGAACAACTACAGACGCTCAAGGACAACCTATTCTATCTACCAACAAGCATTACGAGCCTCGAATTCCCGTACTTGTCTCACGTGGACGCTCCCTTCCTTTCCCTCCTGCCCGACACTCTCCTACAACTTAACCTCTCCAGAATCTACCAATTCAGCGATAAGGACATTTCCTTGCTTCCTCGTGGACTGACACATCTCAACATCAAGGGCGCCGCATCGCTCACCAATCAATCACTACTCGGATTGCCTCCCAAGTTGTCCTTCCTCTGCATCCAACCCAACGAAACGAGTTCTCGACTCACCACCGAAGCCGTTCGACTTCTTCCCCAGACCATCACGAGCTATTGGGAACTACCAAGGTCAATGCAGCAAGAGTATACCCGGTTGTACTTGCAAAATCAGCTGGAGGGTGTGGAGAAGGACTCTCATCGACTTCCTCGGTGGGTTGAAACGAATCTCACCGACGAACTGATGCACATGCTTCCGCCGGACTTACATACTCTCGACCTTACTAGAAATCGCGTCATTACAGAGCATGGAGTGCTAAGAGTGCCAATAGGACTGCAAAGACTCTGTCTGCCCTGCTCTCCGGATTTCCCTCTTCGATGGCCCGGATCTCTCATCAAGTACTTGCCTCGGGGCCTTAGAGACCTCGACATCCCCTTCGTAGACGATTTACTCGACTCACACATCATGAAACTACCATCGAGCCTCACAAGACTGAGACTTTGCGTTGAGGCCAAGCGATCTCCCATCAGCATTCGCTCCTTCCAATTCCTCCCTGCGCAGCTCAAGCACCTTGAAGTACCTTTATGCTTCTTAGGAGATATTGATATCAATGCCGCGCTCTTCAAGCTTCCAACAACGTGTCAGCAGATCATCTTCGGAACAGGGCCTGGATCCATCACCCTGAGGCGCGACTCAAACAACACCTTCTTGAGAGATACACTCAAACATCGATATCTGACGAACAAAACTATCAGTTGGGTATTCGACGAAGTGTTGAGACCATTGGTGAGCATCTTGGGACTCGTACTCGTGACTCACCTCCTCTTCACCAAGAGCCACTTCGCATGGATCCCCGTGGCCATTGCCATCACACCGACAATCTGCTCCTCCCTTCTGTTTGCAGTCAAAAGATGCATCGATCCCGATACATCCCTCTTCTCTTGGAGACCGAGCACCGACATCGTACTGCCACAACTCATCATCTTCGGTTGCTACTCGCTTCTCTATCTCTTCTACGCCGCCAGGCGACCATGGTCTCCCTGGTGACTGTACAATTTGACCCAATACAATGTTTTTGTAACTTTTAGTACCAAAACCCCCTACTGCATCAAACTGAAACTTCGAACGCTTGTTCATTTATCACTCAAGACCTCCAATGTGCGCTTCATCCAACGGCAATGTCCCTTCATT
>Ga0307375_10003411_pt1 | contig 15646 bp, 7 predicted proteins | sample TR1MG_FD_202531 | JGI IMG/M metagenome (GOLD analysis project Ga0307375, IMG submission 202531) | Soil microbial communities from Risofladan, Vaasa, Finland - TR-1 | ecosystem: Environmental > Terrestrial > Soil > Coastal area > Acid sulfate soil | place: Finland: Risofladan, Vaasa | collected... | reverse complement strand
CGGCCTCTGGCACATTGCTCCAGAAGGTTTCGTTGTTGAGGTAGATGTCAACGGTCTGCAAGCCCCAGAGCGCCGTTACGTCCTCCGCTTCAAGCCCAAGCTCCTTTGCTCCCTCGGCGATGCCGCTCTGCTCGTCGACGGTGAAGTCGCGGCGCTTCTCGATGCCCCTGCCCGGCATCACGATGTCTTTCTCTTTCTGACCGTGGCCCCAGCCCGCCGTGATGGCGAGGCTCAAACCCTTCTGCGGTCCCGATACACGTCCAAGAAAAGTCAATTCTTTCCGGAGTTTCCCGGTGGTGACCCCGAGCACGGCGCTGTCCATGTCGAGGAGCTGCCCGGCTGTCATTCCAAGCTGCGCCGAGTGCTGTAAAGTCTCCAGCGTCGCCGGTAGCGGAATCCGCGGCCAATCCGCGCGAACGGCGGAACTGTGCTCCGACAGATAGAGCGGTGTGTAGAGAATAGCCAGGGAGTGCTGCCAGATAGACCGGCTCAGCGCCTCGTCGTCGTCGGGATTTGCGCTGGTCAATCCCGAGAGATACTTACGGGTCGCTTTCGACAAATTTGCGGTGGTGCCTGTGTGCCCCAGATTCTCATAGAGAGTACTCTGCTTGCCATTCGCAATGCCCTCGGCGGGCGATGTGCGTAGCCGCAGTGGAACTGCGGCTATATTGGGGCGAAGCAGATGGTAATCGGGTAAGGCGGAAGTGAAGAATGCGGGTCTGCCCTCCTTGGGGCGTTCCGCAAAGCGACGCACAATTAGGAAAGATTCTTCGTCCGCACGTTGAGAAACTAACTCCGGGCGAGGTTCGTTCCAGAGGGGCCGAACGCTGCTGTAATAGCACCAGCGGCTGTCAAACGGATAAAGCGAGTACCGCTTTAGCCGTGTCTCGTCGAATGTCTCGGCCTCCTGCAGTCGGGACCGCGTCGTCGCGGGATTAAATCGGCCAGCGTCTTTTGACAGACCCGTTCCGAGCGCGGCGAACGTATCCCAATCGGTCTTCTTATCAAAATACGCCGTCATGCGGTCGTGCAGTGTTTCCTTGTCATAGGCCATGAGCGCGCCGCGCCGCATCTCCTGCAAGCCGCTGATCGGCTCCTCTTCGGCGAGCTCAACCACTGCGGGCCAGGAGGCATAATTGACTTCGGTATTGGACGGTCGGAAAGAAAAACGGTTCGCGGCGACAGGTTCTACCTTTTCGTACTGCCCGTCGAAATTCTCCGTCTTTTCTAGCGTCTTGAGCAGCGCCGCGCGTTTGTCCGTTCCCCAGAATTCGCGGTAACGGACGGTCAGCGGCTCCGTGCCTCCCGTCTTGGCAAAGAGACCCACTGATGTGCCCAGCCGAATGCCTTCGCGGTTATATTCGGTGGAGAAGATGCTCGGGTCGGGCTTTCCATCGGGCGTGAGCTTGCCCGTTTCCCGGCTATCGCCATTGAGGCAATCAAGCCAGGCGTAGTTGAATTCCTCGCTTAGCCGCTTGCGCACGACAACAAAGGATGGATCGCTTAAGTACGAGTAGCTGGAAATGTAGCAAACGATGCCGCGCTTGCTCATCTCCGCAATGCGCCGCTCTGCCAAGCGGAGAAAGCGCACATACAGCTCGTCGAGATTGTATTTGCGGATCTTCCACTCCGTGGCCAGACCTTCCTTGTACGGCTCGACCAGCCCTTGCTCTTCCTCCGGGCTCACCCCGGCAAACGCGTAGTAAGGCGGATTGCCGAGCACCACGAGAATCGTCTTGTCACGCTTGACGAGTTCTGCGGCGTCCCGCTCTTCCTCCATCTCCGGGAACATGAGCTTCTGCTTCGGTCCTTTGGCTGGATTCCAGCCAGTGAGCGCGTTGGTGAGGTACACCCCGACGCGTTCATGGAGTTTTTCCGACAGCGGAGCGCCCAGATTCTGCAAGAACAACCCGAGTTGCAGATGTGAAACCACAAACGGGGCAGGCAAAAGCTCGAATCCGAAGACGCGCTCCATCGCCGCCGTCTTGATGTCTTCGGCGGTCAGCGCGTCGCCGCCATTGGCCTTGAGCGTCGTCTCAATCTGGCGAAGGACTTCGACCAGAAACGCCCCGGTGCCGCAGCACGGGTCGAGCACGAATACGTTCGGGTCCGCGAATCCGTCTGCGACCTTCAACTGCTCACGCAGCACAGTGTCGATCCGGGCAACCATGTAGCGCACCACGTCCGGTGGCGTGAACCATACGCCCAGGCGCTTGCGTAGCTCGGGATCATAAGCGGCCAGGAACGGCTCGTAGAAATACTGGACCGCGTGATGCTCCTCGAAATTGGAAAAGAACGCGTCCCGCTCCACGCGGTTAAGCGCCGTCTGTGTCCAGTTGAGCACTTCCTCCAGCCCAAGCGACTGAAGCTTGGTCGGGGTGGCGAGCTGCTCGAAGAGGGTTTTTATCATCGGCACGTGTAGCGACCACGCCGCCTCGTGCCAGTTGAACCTCTCCTGCGCTCCGGTGGTCGTGCGTTTGCACCACAGCACCCAGGCGGAGAAGACGCCATAGAACAAGGTCTGCACCAGCGATGATCGGAAGAAATGCTCGCCGTCCTCGCCCGTGAATTTGAGGCCGAGCGCCTCCTCCAGCGCGGTGCGCAGCGTCGCCAGGCCCGGCAGATTCGCCTGCGCCTCGATGCGTGCCTTGGCGTCGCGCGCATAGGAGGCCAGAAACCACGCCACTTCCTTGGGCGCCGTAAGCGGCGCTGCCTGCAACAGCACGCGCGTCAGATACTCGTTGAACGATTCTCCGATGGCTTCCGTCAGCTTCCGGGGATTCTCAACCGCCTTCCAGAATGCTTTTTCCGAGGCTGCAATAGTAAAGGCTTCGAGCTGTGTCGCCTGGCCCTTGACCCTGGCCACAATGACCCACTGGCGCAGGTTGGTGACTACCACCAGCCCGTACTTGCTCAGGTATTTTGCGACCTGCTCGCTACCGGCAACCGTCTGGACATCCTCATCGGGCGCTTTGATTTCGAGGACGCCGCGCGAGGGAATCATTCCTTCCGCGAGCGGATCGTCGGCCTTGGATTTCTGGTCGGCGGTTATCAGCGCGCCGTCCGGGAGGCCCGCGCCAATGCTGTGCGGGTGAATAATGCAGCGCACCTTCGGCTTGAGCGTCTTGCCCATGAAGTTGAGGAGATTGGACAGATATGGATAGTAGGACGTTTCCTTCACGCCGACGCCGCTTAGGTGCGTGTCGCGCAAGTCCGTGAAAAAACTCTCGATATGGGCGTTTTCGGGCAACGTCTAATTATCACCCACGAGGGCCGCCACGGGGATTGCGCATGCTGCTATTGACGCTACGAAGTTACCCGCACCGTCGGGATTTCTCGTCAGTCGGTCCTAACCACGCCCCTTTGATTGCCAAGTTCCGCCCGAGGTAAACGCGGATGAACCAGTTGCTCTATCCGCGCGCCATGATCTACCCAGATTTCCGGGCCAAAACGGGGCATCATTGCCAGTTTTTCTGAACTGTCGTTGGTGTGAGTTTTGCTCGGCTTGATACTACCGAGTTCCATAAGCGTTGGGCGGAACGTGCGACGATTGACGCTGTCTGTCGAAGATTCTCTATTTCCGCTCCTTGCCGGCCGGAATGAGCGCCGCTGTTACGGACTGTCCGGATGTATTGGAGCAGCGTTTTCGTTTCCTTTGTGATCAGCTGCGTTCCCTTTACTTGCCAGCGGACCTGCGACATCGTCTCAATCAGATCGTGAAGATCGGCTTCGCTTGCTGGCCCAGTTTTCTTTCCGTTGGTTAAATTGATCTTCCTAACGTGTGCGATTTTCCGCAGGACCTTTTCAAGGCCGCGTGCCGCAATAAATAGACCCACTTCATCGAAGCCTAGGGAAAAGAGATTTCGCGATAGGCGAAAGTCCTCCTCAAGCGGCTCGGGCAGATCCAGATCGTCGAGCAAAAGCCGCTCGTCTTCCCGGGCCAGGCGCTCATATCCCTCTAGCAACTCCGTGACGGCATCGGCAAATTCTCGAATTTCGTGGACGATGCGCGAACCGGTTGCATATCGCTCCCAGTGATCCAGTAGGTCGTTCTCATGTAGGAAGCTGGCGGACGCCTCGCTCAGCGCGAGGCGTTTGTGATAGAGGAGCAGTGTCTCTCCTGCATACACAGCATGGATGACCTGTTCGCGCGCGCTGCCGACCAATGCAGCGTCGCACTTGGGAAGCGCAGAGTTCTTTCCTTTGAAACCGAGACCACGTAACGCCTGGGACGCTTCCCTGAGCTTGTCGACCGACTCAAGTAGAAGCTGCGTAGACTCGAGGCCGGTGTTCATGCGACAGAGATTGAACGACCCGCTGCGAATCCCGGCGGGATTACACGATTTGACGTATTCTTCCCATGACTCCCACAACCATGCCATCGTATCGCTTATCTCCCAAACCAGTTCCGTCGTCTACCCAATTACTATTTCATCATCGTAGATGGGGGAGTTTCGTTCCTAATTGCAGGCTGTACCGCACTAAGCACTCTTACGGGGGCGGTCGAGGAGCATATTTTGCTGCTAGCCTGGAGGCGGTCCTACATTTTGGATGACACAATCCCATACAACTCTGAAAGCTTGATTCAGGCGTGAAATTGATAATTGTGGACGACGATCAGCTCATGTACTACAGTCCTCTCCCTGTCGAGGATGTCATTGCATTGCAGAATCTTCTTCGTAAGTCCAGCTGCTTCGTTCCGTCATTTGTCGGTACCGATGCTTATTCGGTCGAAACCTACATTTACCAATACGCGATGTCCCGGACGGAAACCATGTTTTTGTTCGACCGAAACCTCTATTCCCAGGTCGTTGCACTGGCCAAAGGAGCCCGGGCAACCGAGAATAGCCGGTGCGCCGCCGCTGCGATGGCGTTCGCATCCTGCGCCAACACCCAGATCGAACCGAATCTCGCCCTCTACGAAGGCGCTGCTTCCGGAGCTCGCCGGGCCTGGAAGCGTGATCTCGAAATCTTTCACAAAGCGGATGAAATACACCCCATGAACTGGGCTTCCTTAGCACTGGGACATGTGGATCGGTTCGACCGTCGCATTCCAGGCAAGCGCCTTCAATCCGAGGCTGCCAGGAGCTTCGATCCGAAGGGGAGGCTGCGGTTCTACGACTTCATCTACCCGATTGCGCTGAAGACCGCATTGATCAGCATGGCGGGCGGAAGGTCGGAAAGGAAGATGCTCGAACTGCTGGACTGGGTCTACCAGTGCTGGCACTTCAGCGCGCCAGCACTGCTCCTGGCAACGCAGGCACTCTCTCATGACCCTCCCAAGGATATTTTCAAGAACATCCGATTGAAGGACAGGAAGAAAGCGCTCCGGGGGGTCGAAAACGCTGCGTGGGATCTGGTATACATCACGGCGTGGTTTGAGCGAATCAAGACTCAGGCGAAAGAGAACGAACTCACCGTTTTGTGTTCGCGAGACAAAGTGCTCCTGAAGGTCGCGGAGTTGCTGCGAGGGGCTGTCCTCGGTGAAACATTGTCCCCCTTCGAAAAGACAGGATTCGGGATGTCTGTGCTGGATCGATATAACACTTATGTCTCCGATCTTGCGAACCCCAGACGGGCGTTGCACCCATTCCCGGAAAATTTCGGAGACTACAGGGCGGAGCTGATCTCCGGTCTTCATGCGGAACTTCTGAAACCGGTGTGATGCCGCCGGAGCAACTGACTCACCCGTAGAGCGAATGGAATCGGGCTAGCCTTACAGGCGGGTCTGATACAGCAGTTTTTCCATTTCGTGGGCCTGACCGACTCCGAGGCCGACGAGGCACGTGAGTATTTTGTCTATGCGCGTACGTATCCCGTCCACTTCAAATGCCTCGGGCGATTCCTTGAAAATCGTGATCATGACGGCGCTGAGTCTTCGGCCAAAATCCCATTCAATCCAAAACTGATTGTTTTCGGGAAAGCGCTCCAGCCATTTCTCTGTGCACCCGACAATAAACGAAAGCTGCTCGGGATGCGGCGCCACTTCGATGAAGTTCAGATACATCGAAGCCAGGAAAGGAGACCGGTATTCCCCAACAAGGCTCTCCAGAAGCGGCAAGAACGGGTCCGCCCTCGGAATAAATGCCGGAGGGAGATAGCACTTGGAAGGAGTAAAGCCATAGTGATCATTGAAGCAAAGGCTCGCGAGGGCGTGCGCGAGGTGCATCTCCGCGCTGCCCTCCTCACGGTCTTTGTTCCAACCGAAGGCCCTGGTTCCGGAAAGCTGCCTGATAAGGAAGGTCCGGATCTGCAGCAGCAGTTCGACCGATAGAGAGCTCTTTTCAAAGAAAGCCTGGTCCGCGCTCTTCAGATACAGCGGGAGACAGTCACAAAAGGATTCGTCCGGCAGCTCCCCAAAGAGGTTCTGAAGGCTCTGGTGGAGAGCTTCTTCCCTCAAGCCGGAAGCAAATTTCGCGGAAAGATCGAAGTAAACGTCGTTCCATTTATCCGGCTGACCGTCGTACTGCTCCCCCTTCTCCTCTCCCCATCCGTTTGCCAGCCGCGTCCATTCCGCATACGCGCTCAGAAGGCCGCCGAGCCAAGGATGCTTGACAGGATCGAAAGGACGGATCTGTTGCAGCCAAAGAGCGGCTTGGTGGTAGTTCACACGAAGCTTGACGGAATCGTACTCAGCAGCGTCTGCTGCATAGTCTCTCTTCCCGCCTATCCGGTGATTGCGATGTCTTATCTGTTGAAGCGACAATTCGGGCCACACCGGCTCGGAGTTCAGCGCCGCGAGACAGGCAATTTCTTCTTCAATTCGCCTCGCGATGCGCGCCTGATTGCCCGCACGATTCTTTGCCTTATCTTCCTCAGAAATCCGCCACGGCTCATCCAAATAGATCGCCGCAGTAAATGCACAGCGCAAAATTGCTGGAACTAGGAGTGTGTTCATCTGCTCCAGCTTCATCACAACCTCTCCCAGCCCGTGCGCGGACGCATAACCATTCGCGGAGGCAAACTCAAGAAGCCGCTTTACGTCATCCTCTTTCGGGTCGCGTTCGAGCAGCAGTACCTGTCCGACAAATGCGATTGCGCGAGGATTGAACCGCAATCCCGAACGCTCCAGGTACACGGGATCCGAATCCCCTTCATGCGTGCGGACGAAGATTTCCCGCATCCGCGAGCCATACTGTGCGATTTGCTCCGGGTTTCCATCGCGCGCAACGAGCATGGCGGCGGAAACAACTGCCTCCGTGATGGCACCGTGTTCCCCGTTCCAATCAAATTCCGGGCGCTGTTCAAAGACGCTTAAGTGCTGTTCTGCCCAGGAAAATGCTCCGGTGAGGAATTCCGAAGTGGAGGGCTGCTTTGCACAGACCGCGTTCAATATCTCGAGTCGCAGGTTACTCTCTTCGAATCGCGGCGAGGCCTTCTTTTGAATTAATTCGAGCTGCTTCTGCTCTGCCTCCGGAGACCGATACTGCAGCCCCCTTTGCTCCTGCCCTGCCGAGTCCGTGTACGTGACCTCTATCCAGTTCTCACGATTGAGAATGTTCAGAGCATGAACCGCCATCATTTCCGGATCGCCAAGATCTGAGTCTGCGCCTGGAGGACCGAGCCTGCCGGCAGAGCGCAACAGTAAGGCTCTCACTCTATCGACGACATCCGCCGGGGCAAAAGTCAGCCGGCACAGCACATCGTACAGGCTGAATCTGCGGGAAGGACGTCCTTTAAGGCTCCCAACGGTCGCGGGGCCAGCAGGTTCCTGTTGTAGCGCCTCCAGGCCAAAGAAATCAGGAATCCTCATGTTGTCATGGTGTGGACGCAGTCTGTCCATACACAGCAGCTCAGGACACGCCACGAACGGGACGGCAGCCTCAATGGATTGCCCCCCATGAGACAGCACCACGTCGACCGCCACCAGGAGAGCCGCATTCGACATCGACGGATCGCCTACGATCTGGGCGACCACTTGATCGACGGGATCGCCTTCCTCAACGCGCTTGTGAGCCCAAGCCTCCATTGCCATCAGTGCAGAGGTCACTAGGGAGGGAGCGTTTCCGTTGTCGCGCGACCAGTAGTAAAACTCGGGCCAGGGAAAGGCAACCCCGTCTTCGTTGAAATAAACAATCGTGGCATGATCGTCCTGTTTGTCCCCGCGATAGAACTGAATTGCGTAGGCGACAATGCTGCGTACGACCCGCAGACCTTCTTCAGGAGCGTGGAGAAGGAGGTCAAGAAACGGCCCTTGCGACGGCGATGCCGGCAGGAAGTTCAGATCAATATATTCGAATGGCCTCTCGGGGAGCGAGCCTGAGTGGCGGCCTCTTCGACGCTCCCCATTTCTAATGAGCGTGTCAATCGAGAAATCTGCCAGTTCCTTCGGCGCGGCCTGGGCAAGAACTCCTCTGAATTTGAGTATGCTGATTCTCGTCTCGTCAACGTGTTGCCGTCCGGCGAAGGATTGCAGATAGGTAGCAGCCAGTTCTGGCGTGTGATTGCAGAAGGACAGAAATGTCGTCCTGAGTTCTTCCTCCATCGCTTTGAGTTCATGCGCCGGGATGCAACCATCGAACGGGGTGCTGACGACCCCATATGGGACGGCGTCACAATCGACGCTGAACGCCTGAAGCCATTGATAGAGACAATACAGAATGCGTTGTGCGAGTGCGTCATTACCCAACGTCCCTAAGAGATAGGCCGAAAAAACTTTGACTGTCTCGGGAAGCGCGGCAGGCGGAAGCGCATCCGTAGTCAGGAGAAGCCATGCAACCAGATGTGCGCACGAACTGTTCCTCGGCACTTTCCAGGTCGGAGGGATACCTTCTAAGGTGATGTCCTTCGCTCGCATTCGATCGACGGCAAATTCAAATTCGACCGCGAGGACGTACCGGGCCAGGTCGCGGAAGAGTGCGCCATCATTTTCCAGCAATGCTACGCTAGCGTTCACCAGAATCTTTATCGAGAGCTCTGATCGAACCAGCGCGAGAAAGACGGCCCTTCGCCAGGTTTCGTGAGAGCCTGCGAGTGATGCCAAGATTACCTGCCAGCGTTCTAAGCCATCTTCTTGCTCCAGCGCCATCCGCGCGGCAAGCTCTGCCCCGCGCGCCATGTCAGGGGTGGCGCGCTCGGCGAGCTGAAATCGGGGGCCAAAGCCACGTTCCCCAAACACGAGGTTTCCAATCGCCCATTCGCGCAGGACATCGTGGCGGAATGTCACGTGGTCGCTCCCGTAATCGCGCAGCGTCCCGCTGGCAACAAGATTGTTCAGTGCCTGCGCATCTTCTGCCTCGGCATTGTATGGCTGTGTCGAGGACAGCGAGTGCTCCGTCAGTCTGCGGAGGAGGCGTGAGCGGTCACGCAAGCCGCGGTCGTTCCCGCCATCCGCTAGCTCCCACCATTGCTTGGCCATCTCTGCTTCCGTGGCCGGCCAAGGCTCGTTCTCCGGACGGTTCGCCAAGCGGGAGAGCCGGAAAAGATTTCGCACGATGGCCCGTGCAGGGTGGGAGTCCGTCAAGAGCAGCGAGAGCCGGTGTGCGCTCTCTTTGAGCTCATTCACCTCTCCCTCATCGAGTTCTTCGATCAGAACCGGATCGGCTTGGCCGAGGCGGGTTAACGCCTCCTTAGGAAGCCAAGTCGGTTCCGTCTTTGCGAACTCAACTCGGGCTGTGGCGATGACCCAGATATTCGGGGCCTCCGCAGCAAATCGCACAATATCTTTGATCGTTATTTGTTCCGCGTCCGCGAAGAAATCGAGACTGTCGATGAAGACAACGGCTGCCCCACTGAGGGACAGATCGTACATGAGGTCACGACCGGCCCCGTCGTATCCGATGGCCGATCTCATGGAAACCCATCCTCGCTCAATAATCCGGTTCGGGCTGAGGACGAGAACCTGAGCTTCCGAGGATAAGTCTTTTGCGAGGCGGCGAAGAACTCCCGACTTGCCGACGCCAGCCTCGCCGCGGATCTCGATGTAGCGGCCACGGCTCATCGCCTCGCGTACGGCATCCACGCGTTGCTGGCGCATGAGTTTTACACCGGAGACCTCGTCGTTGATATCCGATAGAGCCAGTCGAGATTCTTCAGCAAGCGTTGCCAGAGCTTGCCGGTTGTTGCGGCTGCCGGCCAGTCGAAAGGTAGAAAGATCAGCTCGGAGGGAGTCTCTGGTCCGATGCCCCGCATTTCCCGCGATCTCAAGAGACAGCGCTGTGAGTCGGGACCAGAGATTGCGTGCACCTTCCATGCCGCCCGACTCCAGAGCGCGCAGGGCGCGTTCGTGCATCAGATCAGCGGAGGCGGAATCCGCAGCCGTAAAGTCGAAGACCAGAATGTGGAAGCGTCGAAGTATCTTCCAGACGCTGTCGTCGTCGTTTGCCGCTCCTGCAGCTTTGAGGTTCTCGCGAAACGTGGATACAAAGCCGCGCATCCCATCGCTGGCTTCTCCCTGTCGATTCAGCCTCGCGTGAAATATCGCTGCGCTTTCGGTATTCCGAGCCCAGTTCAGAACATCCTGATAGGCCGCTTCGATCTTCTGCGTGGTCCGCGCAAGGGCGACCGCAAGGTGATGATGGTCTGTCCAGAAGAAAGGATCATCCATTGCCTTCCTGACCTGTTTCACCACATCCTGAAAGACTTGGTCGGAGGGGGCGAAAGTGATGCTTCGCTTGACCTGAATCTCTAGAGTCGCCGGCCTCCCGCTCTGATCCTCCCCGTGAACGATGACGTCATCGAGGGGATAGCCTTCCTGCCCACGCTGCAGCGCAATGCTGTTGATCCGGTAATTCGGCAAGCCACGGGCGTCCACTTCGAGCAGCATGGACAGCAGATAGGCAGCACCGACCTGCGCCTCGAATAGCGCGCCAGAACCGCCAGTGGAAGCCGGACTCGTCATTCGCTGCACACCTCCGCGAGCTCACCCATCTAAACAACCGAGGAGACAGGAGCAGCCTTGATCTCTCTTCTGTCTCTCTCCGAAACATCCTCGTCCACTTCGGCCCTCTCGTTGACGGGCCCAGGTTCTGTTGGAGCATCTTCAGCTTGGCCAGCTGCATCGTACATCGCCTCAGTGCGAATCAGTGCCAGGAAGACGACGCTTTGCACGACCAAGGACGCATTCACCTTATTGAATGCTGCGGCGGGTGCAACCCCGTGGGCGACTAGGTTCCGCAAATTCATGCCCCGGTTATCGGTATAGAGCACCTTGAGAAACGACCAGAGCTTGGGATCGAGCGTATCCTTGACCACGGGATCGTGGAGAACATCATTCATGTTCTTTGGCTGGTTTCCGTCCTCGGTGCTCTTCGAGACTGGACGATCGAGGATTCGTAGCAACTCTCTCATGCTGTTTTCTACCTGGAAGACCAACACGTGGATACACTTGACGTAATCCTCTCGCTCAAAGGCAAGCAGGCCCTCCTGAAAGAGCGTGACCCGGTCCGGCGGGATCAGAAGGCTGTCAAATAGAGACGGCGTATTCGGAATACCTCCGAGCTCAAACTTCATATTCCACTCTTTAAGCCCGTTGAGGAAAAACGTCGTCTTCAAAGCCATGTCGCGCGCCAGTTCCATTACAAGCCGGCCCTCCTTGTCCTGTTCGTACGTTCCGATTGTCGTTACCGTCAGACCATCATCGCCGATGATGCTTACCGGGATGAGCTTGTGATAGAGCAGTCCTTCTGTTGCAGCCTCAAACTCCACCACAAGTCTTTCCGGATGCGGGGCGCAATTGCTGGCGAGCCGGTATAGCGCCACGAGCGGATCGGACACATTGATCATCTCGGCAATAGCGGAATCGATTGCATCGAGATCGAGCTTGAGCTCGATGCGCTGAGACTTCATCTCCGCGAGAACACCCTTCCCCTTCTCTTCGAGAAGCAGACGCACTCGATCCGTCTCTTCCTTGAGCCCGACGCGGCGGTAGGCCTCCAGAACTCCTTGGATATGGTGAGTGGCGAGGGAAGGATTCAGAGTAGCGGCGCTTTTCAGAATTGCTTCACCGTATGCAAAACTGATGTCCTTCGCGCGCTGGTACTGCTTGCGGTCGTAGAAGTACTTCGCAAATCTCGGACCGACCACCTCCATACGAAAGATGTCACCGCTTGCGACGGTTGCCTCAAATCTCTGCTCGTGACGCTCGACAATATGGGTCCTCTGCGCCAGGGTCAGTCCATTCAGCCCAAGCAGGCGATCAAAAGGCGCGCTCCACAGCCCAACGTGCGCCTGGTCAGCAGAGTCGGCGAGCTCCATCAGAAATTCATAACCGCGATCGACCAAATCGCTGGCCCCAAGTTGCAGCGAAAGCTCGATGCTCCGCGTGGTCACATTGATTTTTTCAAATGGATGGTTACCTGCACAGCCTGCGAGTTCGAGGTATGATTCCGATGCTATCCGTCCGAAGCTATAGCGGTCCTTGCGAGCACTTCCGACTCGCCTTCCGAGTTCCCAAACAGCATCGGCGAATCGAGCCTTGAGGCGTGGGTGCTTCAAGGCTTCGGCAAGTTCCGCCCATTCGTCGATGTAGTCGCTGGTCAGCAGAGCAAAATTCGGAAACTCAGCACGGCCTTCTTCGGCCTCCATTTTCGGCGCAAAGAAGCAGTTCCAGGGGCTGGTGCCGACAGGACGCTCATGGAACTCCAGAGGTGCCAACGATCGAAAGATCTGGTCGATCTCGTCCTGGGATGCTCCCCGTTCCCGGAGCCTGTCGAAAACATGGGAGCTGATGAGGTACAACTCAACTCGGCCAGTTGAGTCGTGCTCCTGCAGCCACGAAATTACGTAGTCCGGAAGCGCCATAACCATCTGAAACTCCGTAACTTATTGTTTCATATTCGCCGTGTCTTCGCTCGTTGGATTTCGCGTCTCATATCTGTCAGCCGGCCTTGTTACGCTACTCTCAAGTGCGTTCCCCTCCGCACCTCCGCTCCCGGCACCACCTCATTTTGTGCCACGGACGCCTTGATTGCGTCATTGTCCGGTCGCGTCTCCTGGATGGAGGCTTCCAGCATCTTGGCGAGTTCGTTTGGAAGAAGTGAGAGAACCGTCTCCCAGACGACGCCGGCAATTCGCGCTTCGACCCTGAGGTAGCACATTGGCAGAGCTGCCTCGTCGGTAATTCGCACCGAGTCCTGGCTGTTCTTCTGGGCACGCAAAGTGAACTGATGGCCTTCGATTTTCTTGAGGTTCCGGCTCAGCAGGTAGTAGAGCACCATGTTCTTGGTTCGCTCCACCTTGCCGGCTGTGGCCCGCGCTCTGTCCGCGAGCCTCGCGGACTCGCTCCGGCAATACTCTTCTCGGGCTTCCATGATGCGCACAAAGCGACCGATCCGGTCGACTTTCTCGCCGTGCGCCTCGCAGAATTGCTGAAACCGAGCAACCAGGTCTTCTGCGGCCTGACCTTCTGACTCAACCTGCCCTTCGATGTTTTCGAGGAGGCCGTCGAGCTCCGCGTCGATTTCAAACAGCGAGCTTGCTTCCGCAATCGATGTCATCTGCGTTTCTCCTTTTCGAACGTTCTGAATTCTGCGCCGGGATTATGCCGCTACCTTTTGTTGCACATAGAGGGAGCGGGCGGCTCGATAGGCGAGAGCATCGACGCGGGTCTGGACGGGATGTCCGCTGTGGCCCCTGACCCAGCGCCAGCGAATGTTCATCCGCTCGTTCAGCCGAAGTAACTCTCTCCAGAGTTGCTGGTGCTGCAACTCCAGCCCACGGCTGTTGCGCCATCCCTGCCGCTGCCAGCGGAAAACACGGAAGCGCATTCCATGAATCAGCAGTTCGGAATCCGAGCGCAGTTCAACCAGCGCCCCGGCCGGAATCGAGCGCAATGCCTCAACCGCTGCCAGAAGCTCCATCTCCGAGATGGTTGTCCACGGACTTGCTCCCGACATCTCCCAACTCTTGCTTCCCCGAATCAACACCGCAGCCCACCCACCCGGCCCAGGGTTCCGGATGGCTGAGCCGTCCGTAAAGATGTGAATTGTCTTCTCCATACTGAATCTCCCTCGCGGCACACGAAAGCAGTCCTCCATCCCGCCGCTGCGAGAGGCGGCTGTTCGTTGGGCCTTTGCTCACAGTGAGTGTTGCCGACCACTTCAACGTGCCGGAGCTATGCCGAGAACATGGGAATGACGCTGCCGAATGGAGCCTGCCGGCGCTCGGTTGACGCCCAGAGCACCGGATACCCAGGCTCAGTCTCGGGGAAAGTGCCGCATAGATCTGTCAGGAAGACCAGAGTCTGCGGTCGAATCCCGTGTTCCTCAAGCCAGTCGAAGCACGGACCGAAGTCGGTTCCTCCGCCGCCAACGGGATTGAGGTGAACTGGCTCTCCGGCGAAGTACGTCTCCGTCTTTTGCACCAGCGAATCAAAGTACAGAACGTGCACACGTTCAGGCCGCTGGCCTTCGAGGATCGAGCGAACCTCCGCCTCGAAGAGCCGCAATTGCCGGGCATTGACCGAACCAGAGCAATCGACAGCAATCGCAATCTCCCCTACGCCTTCGCGCACGACTCCAGGCAGATAGAGCCCGGCCCAGATGTGACGCCTGTTCGGCCGCATCCAACTCGAATCGGCCGGGATGGTGTCCGACCAGAGCCTGCGCAGTAATTCCCGCCAATCGACTGCTGCCTCCGCCGCGCCTTCGAGAGTTCGAGCAAGGCCCGCAGGAGATTTGCCGGCCTGCTTCGAGAGGGTGACGGCCTGGTTGAGGGCAACACTCCAGTCCCGCGCCTGTTCTTCAACACTCGGCGTCCCTTCGTCCGAAAGCGGTGCATCGAGAACCTGACCGATACCGCCTTCCGTGACGGGGGCAGATGGCGAGTCCGGTGCGTTCTGCTCTTCAGGCGCGTCCTCCGTACCAGTTCCTGCATCCTCGTTCGTTCCGTCCTGATCACCGGATTGTGGCTGCGCTTCCGTCTCGCGCAGGTTGTAGATCTGCTCCGCGCTCATGCCGCGGAAGCGGTGATCGACAAGAACACCTTCCGGTAGACTGAGGCCTGCATCGAGCAGCAGTGGGTTGATGGCGTAGTCGCACGCCTCATTCCACCGCCTTGGATCGCGCCCGGAACGCCGCACATGGTGCTGGAGCGCGGGGTGCATGACCTCGTGGGCCAACACCCCGGCCAGCGTCGCCGAATTCAGCGTATCGACGAATTCGGGATTGTAGTAAAGCGACACACCATCGGTCGCCATGGTTGGAATCGACCGGTTTTCGCGCCCCTTCAAGCGAAAAAGCAGAGACCCGAAGAACGGATGATCGAGGAGTAATGTTGTCCGCGCCTTCTGGATGCGAACCGTAGCAGGTGTCTCGTGTCTCATGCCGCCGCGGGCGCCTCCATGTACGCAGACATATGGGCCAGGATGTTTTCGACCGATGCAGTCGCCTCTTCTTCCGGCACTCCGGTTTCGCGGTTGCGCAGGACGTTATCGATCTCTGCGACGATCTCCGCGGCATCCGTTGCCGCTGCCACGCGCAACAGGTCGTGTTTCTTGAGGTCCTGGGCCGTGAAGCCACATAGGCGCTGTCTGATCTGCTCGGCGAAGCGGTTCAAATCTGCGTCGCCATTGACGTTCAGGCGAGGCAGTAGCTCCACCAGGTCGAAGATATTCGTGACCATCGTGGCATGGAAGCGCGACTCCGGCTCGTTCAGCCTATCCACCATATGCGAGACCACTTCCCTAAGCCGTTTCCAGAGGTCCTCG
>Ga0307375_10003410_pt1 | contig 15647 bp, 12 predicted proteins | sample TR1MG_FD_202531 | JGI IMG/M metagenome (GOLD analysis project Ga0307375, IMG submission 202531) | Soil microbial communities from Risofladan, Vaasa, Finland - TR-1 | ecosystem: Environmental > Terrestrial > Soil > Coastal area > Acid sulfate soil | place: Finland: Risofladan, Vaasa | collected... | reverse complement strand
CAATAGCGACTCACGACAAACTAAACATGGCAGGCGCAACTTTGAGATGAAGTGCAGCATGACTGTTTAGCACTGTTCGAAATTCCATCAATACGCATTACGCCCGCCAAACCCGCGCCATATCGTTAACCAGACAATTTTAAGATCGAGCAGGAGTGACCAATTTTGAATGTAATGCAAATCGCATTCGACGCGCTTCTGCATCTTATCCAGCGTATCGGTCTCGCCGCGCCATCCGTTGATTTGGGCCCAACCGGTAATGCCCGGCTTGACCTTGTGCCGTAACATATAACCATGGATTTGGCGGCGATATTCCTCATTGTGCGCGACGGCATGGGGCCGCGGCCCCACTACGGACATGGTTCCCTGCAGCACATTGAAAAATTGTGGCAGCTCATCCAGCGAAGTTTTGCGCAAAAATGTCCCAAGTGGAGTAATACGTGCATCGCCTTGCTTTGCCTGCGGAATGTCAGCCCCATCCTCGCAAACAGTCATCGAGCGGAATTTCCAAACATTAACCACCTCGCCTTTCAGGCCATAGCGACGTTGCTTGAAAAAAGCCGGCCCGGACGAAGTGAGCTTAACCGCCAATGCAATGAGCAGCATGGGTAGCGCAATAACAGCAAGAATGACAGAACTCAGAATGATGTCTTCCATGCGCTTGACCCACCCGTCCACGCCATAAAACGGTGTTTCATGGATACTGATGATCGGCATCCCATTCAAACTGATCCAGCGCGCATTCATTAATTCAAAAACAAAAGAGTCAGGCAGCAAATATAATGAGATCGTGGTATCAGAAAATCTGTTTACCAGCTCGATGATGCGCTGCTCTTCATGCATCGGTAGAGCAATATAAACAGTATCGATATCACCGGATTGTGCCTGAAATAGCAATTCAGGTAAGCTACCAGCCAGCGCAGGCGCAGACTCTGTTGCTAATCCTCCCACTGGTAAATCATCGTAATAGCCTTTGAACAGCAGCCCTGTCCAGGGCATTGAATTGATATTCTCGACCATTTGGCGGGCTACTCGACTTGTCCCGACGATTGCAACAGACCGGGTATTTCTCCCGCGGCGGCGCAATTCATGCAGCGCCATGCGCACCGACAACCTCGTTGCAACCAGCAAAGAGGGGGAAAGTATCAACCAGGTCAATACCACACGCCGTGAAAAATTTGCCGAAGTCTTGGTGACATACGCCAACACCAATACCAATACAAACGCAAACATCCAGATTAAAATTATTTCGCCGATCTCGCTTCTGATAGTACCAATGCGCCATGAGCCATAGATTCCCCGGCCCTGCCCGACCACATAAAAACAAAGCGCAGCAATAACAGCGAATCCAATTTCGAAATTTTCGAGTGGTACTTCATAAAACCACGCGATAATATGGAACGATAGAATTATCAGAATCGCATCGATCAGTCGCTGTGCTACAGCTATTGTCGGGGTATGGGAGCGAATAAATCCGTTAGTCATAGCATCATTTTTTCGAAAGCGATCTGGTCACGCCCGTTGAGTACAAACATATGATGGCATCAGCTATTAAGCCAAATCCGGATGTGCCTGACTAACCGTTAGTGAGTTAAGGGTAAGGATATCGTACCCGGATTGCCTCATGGGAAGTATAACTGCTTCAATGTTCCTGACAAATGGATGAGCGCGTTTAAAAAACAAGTGCAACATTATAGGCAGATAATGTTGTCATGGCTTTAAATGCCTTGCGCAATTATTCATGCCGGACGTATTTGATTATCGGCAGCATTATTTGCACTTGGTGCTTGAAACTACCGAAACTATTGAATGGTAAGGTCTCAGAAAGCCGCTATGCACGAAACACAACTATTATCATTTGTTCAAATTTGCCCAACACAAGCTCCTTTGGAAATTGATTTTCAGACCTTGCCAAACTATCTTTAAGTAACAAATCTTCCTACTGCACGGTAGCAGAAGAACGCATTGGGGATACGCATCCGCGATTAAGGCAATACGTAAAATCAGCTTACTTTGACCAGACCGTGCGATTCACATAATCGACGTAACTCAGCACGACTCGAAGCAACTGCTTGGATACTGCACCTGCCTCATAATCCTGAACCGGCTGCATCACGCGTTTGGACTTGTCATGTTGGGCAATGATGACGCGTACAGCATCCAGTACTCGCCCTTTCTTCAGCCCACTCATGATAAGCGTACCCACGTCCATCCCCTCCGGCCGTTCGTGTGCGTTGCGGATGGTAATCGCAGGCAGGTTGAGTAGCGAGCTTTCTTCGGTGATGGTGCCGCTGTCGGATACCACACACAACGCCTCCATCTGCAATTTTATGTAATCGCAGAATCCGAAAGGCTTGAGGAATTGGATATGGGGGTTGAGCTTGCCAAGTTCCAAAGCATCAAGACGCTTTCTGGTCCGTGGATGAGTGGAGACGATGACAGGACAATTGTAAGCCTCCGCCAATGCATTGAGCGTCTCCACCATATCCAGCAGGTTCTGCGGCGTATCGACGTTCTCCTCGCGGTGCGCGCTCACGATAAAGAACTTGTTCGCCGCCAACCCCATGCGTTGCAGCACGTCCGATTGTTGAATCTTCGGCATGTAATGATCCAGCACCTCGCGCATGTGCGAGCCGGTCTTGATAATGGTCTCGGGAGGAATACCCTCTGCAATCAAGTAGCGACGGGCATGCTCGGTCAGTACAAGATTGATGTCGCTCAAGTGATCTAACACTTTGCGATTCAGTTCTTCCGGTACGCGCTGGTCGAAGCAGCGGTTACCCGCTTCCATATGGAATACTGGTATCTTGCGGCGCTTGGCCGCGATGACCGCTAGGCAAGAGTTGGTATCGCCGTACAGCATCACTGCATCGGGCTTTTCTTTTTCCATGACCGCATCGGACTTCTCAATCACTCGCGCGATGGTCTGCGCGGCGTTCTCGCCCACCGCTTCAAGAAAATAATCCGGCTTGCGGATACCCAAATCCACGAAAAACAGTTGGTTCAGCTCGTAATCGTAGTTCTGACCAGTGTGAACCAGAATATGTTGGGTGTGAAGATCGAATTCTGCGATCACACGGCTCATTTTGATCAGTTCAGGTCGCGTCCCGACGATAGTCATGACCTTAAGCATTTAGTTCTTCCTTGATAAAATCCAGCTTTGACAACAACTTTTTGATCTGCTCGACATTCAGGCGCTCGGTGTTGTGCGAAGTGTAATCTTCCTGTTGCGAGATCTTTTCTTCTCCCTCGCTGTAGAACTGAGCATAGTTGAGATCACGATTGTCGGCGGGAATGCGGTAATAGCCCACCAGGTCTTCCGCCTTTGCCATTTCCTCGCGCGAGATCAACGATTCATACAACTTCTCACCATGGCGAGTACCGATGACGCGAACTGGATTGTCAATTTTGAACAGCTCTTTCAGTGCTTGCGCAAGATCAGCAACGGTCGAAGCAGGTGCCTTCTGCACGAAAATATCTCCCTGCTTGCCATGCTCAAACGCGTACAACACCAGATCAACGGAATCTTCCAACGACATGAGGAAGCGTGTCATGCTCGGATCGGTGATGGTGAGTGGCTTGCCATCTTTAAGCTGGGACACAAACAAAGGAATGACTGAGCCACGCGAAGCCATCACATTGCCGTATCGAGTAGCGCACAGTACCGTTTCCCCTGAGATCTGCATACGCGCCTTGGCGACCATCAGTTTCTCCGCCATCGCTTTGGAGATGCCCATCGCATTGATGGGATACACCGCCTTGTCCGTACTGAGCACCACTACGCGCTTGACGCCATTGGCGGTCGCCGCGTTCATCACATTTTCGGTGCCCATGACATTCGTACGCACCGCTTCCAGTGGATAAAATTCACACGAGGGAACCTGCTTCAGCGCCGCCGCATGGAACACATAATCCACGCCCTTCATCGCCTGATAAATACTATCGTAGTCACGAACATCGCCGATGTAGAATTTCAATTTCGGATCGTTCAACGCAATGCGCATCTCTTCCTGCTTCTTCTCATCGCGGCTGAAGATGCGAATCTCCCGCACCTCAGTCGAGAGGAAACGCTTGAGCACAGTGTTCCCAAAAGAACCTGTGCCGCCGGTGATCATTAATATTTTGCCTTTAAACATAATTTGATCCAGATTTATTTATATGCGTGCATCATTTTTATCAACTCAGACCACTCTGGAGCAATGTAGCCAGTTGCCGACTGAAAACGTTTTGCATCGAGTGACCGGTCGATCACCAGTTTGTCATCCGGCACGATGTCGATGGACTTGTCGTACACATCGGCAATCAACTTCAACAAATCGAACTTGTTGATCGGCTTTGCTGCAACGTTGTAAAGCCCTGACATCTCAGCGCGTGGAATCACCACATCACGCACGACTCGTGCAAAAATCACTGTAGGCAACCCTGAAAAAACAGCACGAGTATAACCCTTACAGCGCACCTCTTGAGAAAGGAACCAGTCGAGCAAACCGTATTTGCTTTGCAACTCATGCCCGATGGTCGAAGTGCGAAGGGTTATGGCGTGCGGATAATCCACTTCTCCCAATGCCTTTGATTTGCCATACACGTCACGTGCATCCGCAAAGTCGTCCTCGGAGTAACTGCCCTTTTCACCCGAGAAGACACAGTCCGTACTGACATGGATCAAGCGCGAGCCGACCAATTTACACAACCCCGCAAGACGGTGCGGCATCAGCGTGTTGATGGGAATAGAGATCAGAGGGTCTTCTGCTTCTGGCTTATGCTTGGTCAAGCCGGCACAATTGACAACCACATTCGGCTTTGTCTTATCCAGAATCCTTACCAGAGAATCAGGAAGTTGGACATCAATGCCCTCTATCAGGCGCTCGCCAATTTCTGCGGAGAAAAATCGCTTCAGGCTTCCGTCACGAACACTACCGTATACCTGCCAGTCTCTTTTCTCACTCAAAACACGTAGCACCGTACTACCTATCATGCCGTTCGCGCCCAACACCAAAACTCTCATCGCGTTACCCCGGTTTTAGTCAAAGTTGAAAAATATGAAATCAGCTTCCTGGCGATTTTCGTTGGGTGATAATGATCTTCCGCGTAAAGGCGGCCCTTAGCACCCATTTCCTTTCGCTGACCATCCGACATTTCATACAATTCTACGATACATGCGGCGAGACTTTGCGCATCCTCAGTAGGACACACCAAACCAGCACCGGATTCGCGAACAATTGTAGCGCCCTCCCCATCAAGCGCGGCTACAATAGGCTTTCCAGCGGCAAAATAGGCTTGAACTTTGCATGGGACAGTCCATGAAAGTGAATCTTTTTTCGCCAGCGAAACAAGCAAACCGTCGCTGTGGGCAAAAACCGCCGGCATCATTGTAGAAGGATATCGACCAGCAATTATTAGGTTGAATAGTCCGCGTTTTTCAACTTCCTCTTTAAGATATTCCGAAAGACTGCCACTACCAACCATGACTATTCGAATACCCGCTTGATCTTTGAGTATCTCGGCGGCGGAAACGATAGTTCCTATTGACTGGTTATTGCCAATATTTCCCGCAAAAACGATATTAAAACCATCTTTAAGAAATCCTAAAGTCTCCGGCAGTGCCAGTTGCTCACTCTGCTCAAAAACCGATCTTTCAGCGGCATTTGGCAAAAACAATATTTCTTTGTTCGGTGCGAGTCGAGTCACTGGAATACGAAAACTTTCGGACTGGATCAAAATTTGGTCTGAAAAGCGGTACAAAAATCTGGCTGCCCATTCGTTGATCTTCAGCACCGCCGGATTCTTCACATATCCCGTCGTCACTAGATCTTCCGGCCACAGATCTTGTACCCAGACAACCAGCTTCGCCTTAAACAAGAGTTTTAATGGAAGAGCAGACAACCCCTGGATCAATGGCGATGTGCCATATACAAATATAATGTCTATCTTTTCTTTGCGAAGCAGAAAGGGCGCATAGAACATTGAAGAAAGGTTGAAGGAGATGTAATTCGCAAGCAAACCGCGCACGCCGCTCTGACCCCTTGGGAGCATCGGTACTCTGCGTACCTTAATTCCATCGAAAGACTCCGTTTGAGTGCCTTGAGCTGTATACCCTGGAAAAATATCCCCAGCCGGATAATTGGGCTTACCCGTCAACACCGAAACATGTTCTCCCTCGTCACGAATATCCTGAGCAAGCTCATTGATGCGGAACGACTCGGGCCAGAAATGTTTACTGAATATCAAAATGTTCATAGCCAGAATCTAAAAGTGAATGGGCAAGATTAATGTGAATATTTTAACAGCAGATGTAAAAAGTTCTTGGCATCAGTTAACGGCAAAGCGGGTTCCGCTACTCCAATATATCGCTTTACCGCGCGCGCAATTGAGACAGGCGATTCTGGATCAAAAGACTGTACTGGATCAAGGACATCACGCACATAATCAAGCTCAGCTGCCAGCACGGGCAAGCCAGCTTGGCTAGCCTCAATCAAAGGTAAACCAAATGATTCAAACCGGGACGGATAGATCAGTGCACGTGTCTGAGAATATAGTGTCAGGACTTGATCATGCGGAAGCAATCCAACATTGTTTAGCTTAAGTCGATAGTTATTTTTTTGCACATCTATCCAAGCACACAACTCCACGGACACATTCTCGTTTAGCGTCAGACACAAAGAAGGAAATAGATTTTGTTCGGCTAACAAACACCACGCCTCTACCAGCTGCCGATGATTCTTGTGTGGCTCGCCAGAGGCAACGTAAATGAAATCATATGCCCTAACACCATCGCAATTCAGCGGATAATTTATTGTTCGTTGGTACCCATTCGCCTCCCTTGTAAATGGCCTGACATGAATGGGTTGTTGCTTAACAAGGCCTGATAACAGCAAAGCTGTTTCCATGGCAGGTGTCTGAACAATAAATTCATCCGCATTTGATGCAGTCATAGCAAGCCAAGCGCGCTCAAATGACAGCCGTAACTTGGTTTTAAGGCGAAACTCTGCCAAGCTGGTTTTATCTATCAGATAGCGGTTTTGAATAAATACAGATGTGCGCCCCTGCAACTTGAATAATGGCGTAAGACTGCCAAAGCAAATAACTAGATCGGTACTTTTCACATTCTTTGTTAGCCACCACTCAGCCAGCAATCGCTGCCGGACAGTTGGACTCACAAGCCGAACTTTTACATTTTCTGTGATAACGATTGGCAATATCATGCGATTATCAAGCTGTGCCAATACCTCAATATCCGTGGGGAGTGCATCAAGCAAAGCGGACAACAACGATTTCCCGCCGCCTTGACTGATATTTGTGGCATGTACAATCAACCTAAGCATAAAACTTCCGGTCACACCAAATTCTCAACATCAAGACGGCAAGATTATTAAAGGATAGCTTTGGCATTCACTTGATTCGCATAACGGCTAAATTGGCTTTCAACCTTAGAAGAAGGCGTCTTTTGTAGCAAATAAAACCACATTGCATAAATCCACATATGCCACAGTGTGATATCAGGCTGAATTCTTTGTGCACCCATCACAAGAACGGCGCACACGCTTAGTGCAATAACAACCTTTACCCGCTCATCAAAAGATATAGTGTCGGTGGTAATAATTGTATTAATGGCTAGCCAGCCCATTATGGCAAAAAGACATAAATATAATAGCCCGCCCACAACACCCGCCTCCAAGATAGCCACGACGAAACCATTGGCTGACGTGGAGGTGCCCACGGCGATGGCGTTAACTGCCGGCATACCCAAAGCTGTGCCTGTGCCCATTAAATGGTCACTGAGATAACTCGAGGCAACACGCAGTCCGTCGAGTCGATCAGTAAAGGAATGGACTTTCCCGTTTGTTGAAGAGGCAATATTGTATTTAATAAATTCTATACACTCACTCTCCGAGCGATTCTTTCTGCACTCTGCAAGCACAGCCAAAGCTGCTCTGCCTTCTTTATTTTGTGCTCCGACTTCGAGTAAGTTTTTGAAATAGCTGGTTTGGCAAGAAGTAGAGACAACGTACATCACACCGATAACACATATAACACTCAGAAAGGAAGCTATTACTCTATAGTTACCAGAGAATTTCCTTGCCAATATTAGCGATAACATCAAAAGTATCAACCCGGCACCGAGAGACATGGTTAAACAAAGGCCTAACGCAATTACGGCAGAGCGCACGTAGGCTTTTTCCGCAACTAGAAGCCAAAAAAATGCGGGTAACAATGCTAAAGCAAAATCCCCTGGCTCATCATTAAGCCCCTGTATCCGATAAATTGGAAATGGCATGCATATAGATGAATAATGGGGCTCATAGTAAGATCCAAAGTAAAAATTTGTCAGCACACCATGCAAATTCACTATTGCGAGAGGCTGAATATGTATTGCAGCAACAAAAACTGCAACAACTGCGAAAAAAACTGTAAGCACCATAAGATTGGCGTATATGCGCAATGTGGTGGCTATGAATTTCTCGTTTAAGTAAAAAAGAAGGAACACAAAAAATAGAAATTTTGCAAACAAAATAAACCATTGCGTAAGGCTATGCATCGAAGCGGATTCGATTGTTGCGAGTAGCAATGCGAGTAGATAGCCAATCCAACATACCAGCATCAACTTATGGAGAGGCTGAAGGGCAAGCTGATTTCTTTTTAATCCAATTGTGACACCAATAATTACCGCAAAAGCAGATACGGCAAATCCAGCATTAAAGATTAAAGGATTTAGTTGGTTTAGCTCTAGAGGAAATAGAAACCATGAAAGCACCGTAATCAGTATAAGTGACCAGCGTAGCCTTTCTTCATTAACATACTTTGAGAGCGTAACCTTTATCATCAATGTTTCCTATATAAATTCATGGATCGAGTTAAAATATGAAGTGCAATGCAAATCTTGAAGATTATGTTGGATATCTGGTATTCAATCTTTCCAATGCCATATCGATCCTCTGTTGTGTAATCTTTGCACCAAATCCTGAGTGAGAAATTGTAGCAGGGGCTCTATTGCAGCAATCGCCCCGTTCATTTCTTAGTCATTTTCGGATCACATGCTTCATGTAGGACAGAGACAGCTGCCCAAGCTTATTGAGCCGCAATAAAACCAGAAAATTTACATACATGCCGATGAGAAGAGCGAATGCCCCGCGCTTGGTTTTGAGTGCAGCAATTAGTGCATCCCAAGAAAAGATATCATGTATCAACTCCTTCGCATGTTTTGAGTATCCGGTGATAAATAGATTGACGGCTCGCATCACTCGGTCTCTGCGATCCAGCCATCGGTAATTTTTCAGATCCGTTGCAACCAGTATTCCTCGTACCAACTCTTGCGCCAGGTAATGGTCGATGACAAGGAAGAAGTCCGCACGTTCAGTGCCCAAGCGAACGCGCGCCGAAAATTGATTGTTGCTGATCCGGTAGCGCATTAACCGCTCCTGTAGATATCCTACCGAATGATGTTGAAGGATGCGCAGCCATAGGTCGAGATCGGCACTAGATTTAAAGATATCTCCTTGCCAACTTTTGATCTCCTGTTGATACACGTGCGTGCGCACCATCACGCTGGGGCAAATAAAAAAGTTGTAATGGCGCAACACTGCTTTAAACATCGTCGTGAAATCAAAAAGCCCATTTTTGTACTTAATGTCTTTCGGTAGGCGAATCTCTCCGATCTTATTGCCCCTCTCGTCGATCGTGCTTGCTTCAGTGAACACCGCGCCTGCTTCTAGGTTGGCTTCCAAAAAAGCCACCTGCTTGGTCACCATATCAGGCTCGTATATATCATCCGCATGGAATATCGCCGTATATTTCCCTTCGGCTATCTGAATGCATCGATTGAAGTTGCCTTCGCCGCCGACATTTTCAGCATGTCGATGAATGACCACTCGTGGATCTGCCATCGATTGGATGATCTCCACTGTGTCATCATTAGAAGCATTGTCCGAGATGTGCACGATCAGATTGGGATAGGTCTGATTCAGAATCGATTCCAGCGTTTCGCGCACCGTTGACGCAGCGTTGTAAGTCGGAACACAAATACAAACCAGCGGCGGTTCGTCGTTTTTATGTAGCCAGCTGTCACTCACGGTCACTGTCAGTGCTCGCAGATATGTTCGATGGAGTCGAAGAATTTCTTTGCCATGTCGCTTCTCAAAAAGGTGCGGCCTGCCTCTTTCATGGTCTGTATCTTTTCAGCTGGCATCCCGGCTACGTCTTTCCACATCTCTGTCCAATTTGAATATTTTCGACAGTCCACAAAAACATCCGCTGGGATGTACTCCAAAATATCAGGTGCGCCCATATAGAGGGGGATTGTGCCCGCATACAAGCAATCGAAAAGTTTTTCTGTAATGTAGCCATCCATCCTCATGTTCTCAAAACATAAGCAAAACTCGTAATTTTGCAAAACTTCAAACTTCGACACGCACTTGCCCTTGTAGATCGACATCAGCGCACGGCGGTTCAACCAGTAGGGTAACCATAACGCAGAGCGCGACCACCACCGTTCCCAACCCATGCCATATAGGTCTATAACGCCGAACTTCGATAGCTCAGCCATCGCCGTTATCCGCAAGCTGTATTGTTCCCTAACTTTGGAACGCGGGTTGTGGCTTCCGTTGATCACCACTACGCGCTTCATCCTTTTTTCATTGCCCCAATATGGTTCCAGCACTTCGTCATGTGGGATGGGCCAATAGAGCCTGTGCAACTTGCTCGTATCCACGCCGGCCAATGAATAACCATCACCTCTGGTGTTGTGCACGTAGACCCGGTCGAACATCGCAGTGAGCTGCGGCAGCGCCGCGTAGAGATGCGGGAGAACCACAGGTGGTTCCATTATGACAAACGCGGCCAACCTTGCCCATTTTTCCTGCGATATGCGCTCGAAGTTATCAAGAATGCCAAGCGAATAGTAATCGCATTGTTCAGCATCGTGACTACTATCTCTAAACAAGTAGTCCGCTGTATGTACGCCAATGCTTTTGCTCGCCATGTATTCGCGTAAGCGAAGAAATGGCAGTAGCTGCCCATCTCGGTTTAACACTGGGTTAGCAAGATCGAACAATCCATCGGCTTCGAATACACGATAGGACGGATCGATGAATATGTTTCTTTCAGCTAGTTGTTGCTGATGGCTCATTTGAACGACATACCTCCGCGTAATAAAGGGCGCAACAATGTGAACTGAAAAAAAAGAAAAGCAACACCAACCGTGCCTAAAGTTGCCACGGACACAATCAAATTTTTGTTCTCACCCACTGCCCATCGAAATACCTCAGCCAATATAATCAGTGCGACACCCATGAGCATGCTCGTTATGAGTGTTCTTCGAGGTAGGTTCGCAGTTAGCTCGTCGCGTGTGAAGGCATAGGTCAAGATAAATGCGGCCACTGAACTGATCATTAATGCCGCACCAACTCCGTTGGATCCAAAAATTGGCATTAGCCACCAAATTAGTATGATGCTGCTAGTTGCTCCCACCAGACTTGGCGCAATAAGTAATCTGGTTTTCATGCGTGCATGTGCAATCATTCCATAGGCCCCGGAGGCGACTCTGGACAACTCTGCGGCCACACCCCATCCGATGAACTGAAATGACGACCAATACTCAGGCCCCAAAATGACACGAGTTAATTCGGGCGCAGTAGCCAAAATAACGAAACCGACTAGTGTCAACGACGGGAAGATAGTTCCTGCATACTCCTCCCATGCTTTAGACTGCTCAAGCAAATTTTCATTAGAAATATGTTTGTAAAAATTGGGCTGCAGATAGGTTGTAAACACTGATTCGAATGCCGAGATCACCCCTGCGCTAATTCCATAACCGGCTGCAAATAGCCCTAGCGCATGCAGCCCAAGACCTGATTCCATCATGAATCGATAGCTCTGAGTCTGGACCCAGCCCAATCCGACGGCAATAGATATAGGCCAAGCAAAGCCAATCAGTTTGTCAAAATGATGCCTGGTTGGTTTGTGCGAATAGTCGGGCGCATTTACCTTCCCAAAAAAAATCTTCCCGCCGATCAATGAAAAAATAAACTGCCCAACTAAGAGGCCGAAAATCCAGAATTCTGCCTTGGGTGCTAGCTCAACAACAAAAATTGTAGCCGTCATCAGGCTCATTACAGCCGTTGCTAGTGTAAGTGCTACGAACCAGCCTCTGTAACCCAGCAAATTCAGGGCTGGAATGACGACTTGGTTCACCGTTGCAAATAATAGCGAACTTCCTACTAACATTAGTACCAGGTTAGTTGAAGTGTGAATATCAATCCACCCAACTCCAATGAATAGTATTAGCGATGCTACAGCTATTCCGCAAATAGCTATGAGGTATAACCAAAAATAATTGTAGTAATGCCGAACTTTCCCCGCTGCATTCCAGGCATGCAGACGGCGGTTCATAAACATGCCAACCGGATTTAGAAATACCAAAGCGAAAAATGCAACTAATGAGGCTACCATAAACACTTTAGCCATCTCTTCCGGTGGCAACAAAGTAGTCGATATCTTGATGGTGGCAAAAACCAAAATGAATTGCGCAACCCGCCCAAGCGCGATTAATAGCATCGCATATCCATGAGAATGTATTTGTAATGTTGAATCAAAATATGCAACCCGCTATCAGCGGCGGATCATCCGTTTAACCTGCGACTTGAATCTACGCCAAATGAAGGTTGCAAATATGGATAGCTCAGTATGTAAAACCTGCATTGTGGAGACAAACCTATCGTCATTTTTTGCATACCAATCATTGCAACCCGTACGTTTAAATCTCACGTATGAAACTGTCTCCATAAGTTTTTTTACCTGAGTATCACTGCCAAACGAATTGTCTTCGATAATCACAATCCTAGGCGATATCTTATTAAATGACATTCCTGCAAGAACAGACATCTCGTGCCCTTCCACATCTATTGTGAGAAAATCGATATTGGTCATCCCTCGCTCAAGCAGGATATCATCCAGGCGTGCCGTCTTTACTCTAATTTGTCTGATTTTTTCATCACCCAAGCTCTTGATTCGCGCAAAGTGTTCGTCGTCCTTTTGGATGGTTGATAATGTCTCCGCGCCGGTAGCAATATAAAAATCAACCTCACCCGCTTTATCGCTTGCCGCAATTTCGGCAACATCACATGTTCTAATACTCCTAATTCTTTCACAAAAATCCGGCATGGGTTCTACAACCAAACAGCGCCATCCAAGCCTCTCAAAAAAATAGGTATTGCTACCAGTTATGCCATCAAAGCCGCCAACCTCAACACAGGTTCCTTCCCTCTTTTTAAATAACTCGTTGAGAATCTTGTCTTCGCCAAATTGCGCATAGTATTTTTCAGGTTCCATTTGTATCCTTAATTTTTAGTCCAATATTGAGCTAACAATCTTAATGACTGATTCTTTTCACGGCACTTAATTATGCCAAATCAACCCCACTTCTTTAACTATCCCTTCTAATGAAGTCAAGGCAGGCTGATACCCAAAATCCGCCGCTCTTGTATTCAGCGAGTAGTAATGGGGCTTGTTACCTGTTGCATTAACGCTGGTAGTTGTTTCGGCCATTTCATAGCGTAACCCGAATTCCACTTGCATGGATGCTAACAAATTTGGCTTATCGATCGGCTCACGGCTGTAACAATCAACCGCGGCATTGGCAGTCGGTGCGGAAAGCAGTGCGGTGACTAATTGATAGAAATCAGACGGGTGCAAAAAATCGCGAACGATGTAATCAGAGGATGTCTTCAACCCCGTCTTGTCCCGAATTGCGCGCACAATATCCGTGATCAGAAAGCGCGCCGATAGATCCTGGGTATGGCTGAAATAATTGAACACACGGATATCGAAAATGGCCAACTCTGGATGCGCGCGATGCCTGCATTCCGCATGTAGCTTGGCCACGCCATACCAATCGTGCGGTGTCAGATTATTGATTGGAACAACGGCTGGGGTACTCTCAGTCACCGGTTCATTGAAGCTTGAACCGTATGCCGCACCACTGCTCAAGAACAAGTAGCGACAAGCTGGATGTTGCTTTAGGTAATCCAGCACCATGTCATCAAAACGCAGGGTGATATCGAAGATCGAATTACCGATCGCCACAGCCTGAGCTGGGTTGCCAACCCCGACGAAGTTGATGACCGCATCAAACTCCTGCTGGGCAAACGCGGAGAAATCATCTACTTGATAGCGATCTGCTAATCCTGTAGATACCAACCATCTATTCACTACATCGGGGCGGCGTGCAAACATGTGCAGTTGTTTGTCTCCTGCAGCTGCAAACGAAACAATCAAGTCTCTGGCTATCTGGCTGGTCGCACCGAGTATGGCAATTTTCATCATGCTGGTGTATCGGTTAGCCGTTCAGCTTGGGATACTGCTCATCCAGCTTCGAACCAAATGCCAGGCGTGGACGGCATTCCGTTGCACCGTCCATCATGAGTTCAATAAGCAGCGGACCTTTGTGGTCTGTGATCAGATTCAAGACACGATCCATATCTGCCGCACTGTCGGCACGATGCGCCTCGATTCCATAAGCTGATGCTATGTCTGCAAATGACGGACTGCTGTAGCCTTTTTTAGTCGATTGATCGCGGCCGTCGAAATACATATCCTGGAAATTCTTGACCATGCCCAACACCGAGTTGTTCATTACGATAATGGTCATATCCAAACCTAGCCGATTAAGCGTGTCCAGTTCCTGAATATTGATTTGCAGGCTGCCATCCCCGGTAATCACAACAACCCTGTTCTGTGATTGGAGCGCAACCCCCAATGCAGTGGGTAACGCAAAACCCATCGCACCCATGCCGCCGCTGTAATGAACCGCTTGTTCAGGTGACAAGCGCAAACTTTGTGCCGCCCACATCTGGTGATTACCAACATCGCAAATGTAATCGACAGGCTGGTTGGCGAGTTCCCGATTCAATTTCTTGAACACTTCACTGGGGCTGATCTTCCAATCGGCATATTCATTGAGCTGAGTTTGATCGCGAAGTTTTGTCAGATCAGTCGACCAGCTTGGGTCAAGCTCAGGGAACGCGGCACGACGGGGAGGAAAGGCTTTGAAGAAGCTTTCTGCCGTTGCACAAATGTTCAGATCAGCCTGGACCCGATTGTCCAATTGTGCAGGGTCGATGTCTATCTGGACGATACGCGCCTTACGTGCAAAGTCGTCAACATCAGCCCCTGTTTGTCGTACATCGAGCCGTGCACCGACCACGATCAGCAGATCGCAATTCTGCACCGCCCAGTTGGCCTCGCGATTGCCATAACTGCCGATCATATTGAAGTAGCTGTTGCGTGCGACTACCCGTTCATGGCCCATCAGGGTCGATACATACGGAATACCCAGCATATCTGCCGCCAGCAGCCACTCGTCCATGGCATCGGCCCAGCGCGCTCCGCCACCGATGCATATCAACGGGCGCTGCGCATCCTTGCATAGGACTTCCAGTTTTTTAATGTCGCTGGCAGTTATTTCCGGACCGGTATTGGTATCCAAAGGTGTGTTCAACCATTTTTCAACAAGCGCGTCAGGAATCTCTGCTCGTTGAACATCGTTGGGTATATCCAGCAACACCGGGCCTTGCCGCCCGCTCAATGCAACCGACAACGCTTTGTGCAATTCTGGCAACAAATCATCCGGCTTGTCCACTCGCACGGCGTATTTG
>Ga0307375_10003409_pt1 | contig 15648 bp, 15 predicted proteins | sample TR1MG_FD_202531 | JGI IMG/M metagenome (GOLD analysis project Ga0307375, IMG submission 202531) | Soil microbial communities from Risofladan, Vaasa, Finland - TR-1 | ecosystem: Environmental > Terrestrial > Soil > Coastal area > Acid sulfate soil | place: Finland: Risofladan, Vaasa | collected... | reverse complement strand
TTTTCCGACCGGGATAGTCCGCTCGCAATCTCAACAGAGCAACGCTTCCTCAGTTGATAACGAGATTGCAGTTGGCATGGAGATCGCCGACCGTGCGATCGACAGCGGCGTTGGGCTTCTGCTCCTTTCGTCGCCTGAAACAACAACTCCACTCGAGCTTGAAATCTTGGTGGGGGCGCTTACTCGAACCGATGCGGCCTCTGTTGCTCCGCGAATCGGCGTAGGAGACTCCGAATGGATAGCGAACGTAACTCTCATTCGTGATGGAATGTTCTTGCTGCGAGATCGACTCAGCAAGCCAGAAGAACTTTTGGCGCACACGAAATCCTTCGCCATTGCGGCATCCGTAGGAGTGATCCTTCAAGCCGCCAAACGGGCCACACCCGTGCTCCTAATCGGTGAAGGGGCAAGTTGCGCGGCTCTGATCGCAACGCGCATTTCCCACCGCACACGCGAGTGGACGATGCCGGCGGTGGATCTGGTTTCCCAAGTTGGCGTAATCACCCAGCGCCACTTGGATCGTCCGCCGATTATCGAATTAGGGATCACATTTGAAAACGACTACATGACGCCACTTGCGATGACGGCGCCGATTATCGACGCGGTGCTCGCTCTGCTAACTACTTGACGTGACTCGTAACGAACGGCGGATTCATAACCTCCATGATCGCCTCTCGTCCGCGGACATCTACAACAACTAGGTCACCAACAACTACGTCACGACTGAGTAGTGCCAAAGCGATTCCGGTCTTTAACGTTGGCGAAAAAGTTCCGCTGGTAACCTCGCCAAGTAGTGCACCGGTGTCATTCTTTACGATCATCCCGGGCCTAGGAATCCCACGATCTTGTGCTTTAAGGCCGCGAAGAAGCCACGTTGCTCCGCGAGTCTTCTCTCCTAGCAAAGCATCACGACCCCAGAAGTTCGGCTTCTCCCAACCAACGGCCCAATTGGCCCTGGCCTGTACCGGCGAAATATCGAGTGATAGTTCGTGCCCGTGAAGTGGGTATCCCATTTCAGTGCGCAAGGTATCGCGAGCGCCAAGCCCACAGACCCGACCATCAAATCCCGGCAACAGGGCAGCGCAGGCATCCCAAATCTGTTCGGTTTCGTTCCAAAGTGGAAGTAGTTCATATCCGTGCTCGCCGGTATAGCCGGTTCGGCAAATGATCAATGGTGAGCCTTGGAAGGAAGTCTCCACCCAAGACATGTACGGCAAGTCAGTAGGCAACCCAAGTTTTGCGAGCAACGCTGCAGACTGTGGGCCTTGCACCGCGATCACACCGTACGAAGTGTGCTCGTCGGTCACACTCAAGCCAGTGGGCGCCGCCTCCCGAAGCCGCCGAACTACCCCTGCCGTGTTGGCCGCGTTTGGAACCAAGAGAACATCATCGGCGCCTCGAAGGTAGACGATCAGGTCGTCGACTACGCCGCCGCCTTCGGTGCAGCAGAGCGTGTACTGAGCCTGTCCTTCGCCAATTCGATCAAGGTCATTCGTGAAAGCGGTGTTAAGGAATGCCGCCGCGCCTGCGCCTTTGACGTGCGCTTTGCCAAGGTGGGAAACGTCGAATAGGCCGACGCGAGTTCGAACGGCTTCATGTTCGGCTAGTACTCCACCGCCATTAGCCGCCGGATATTCGATGGGCATCTCCCAGCCGCCGAAATCGGCAAGTTTGGCGCCCAAGGCCAGATGGCGAGCGGCTAGAGGTGATTGGCGTAGCGGTGCGTTGGATTCGGTCACAGGGACAGAGATTACGCGCTCTGGCAGGTGGTTAGGCTTACCCCCATGTCTGTGATCTCAATCTCGTCAAAAGACCTTGAAGAAATCAAGCCGGATGCGCTCGTGATCGGGCTAGCCAGAAAACCGAACGGAACGCTCGTTCTGGAACCAGGATTGGCCCGGCTATCTGAGAAGAGCCTTCTCGCCTCACTAACTGATCTTGGGGCCACCGGACGATCCGATGAAGTAATCAAGGTTCCTGGCGCAAATGTGAAGATCCTGGTCGTTACCGGTTTGGGCAACTATCACGCCCGTCACGCCTACAGCCACGAAACGTTGCGACGAGCTGCGGGTGCGGCCGCTCGAGAATTAGCCGGCGTCAAGCGAGCGCTCTTCTCGCTCCCAAGCGGACGCTCAGACCAACTGGTTGGCGTTGCCGAAGGCTCGCTCCTTGGGGCGTACACATTCGACTCTTTTCGCAGCGCTTCCCGTAAGGATCGCAAATCCCCCCTGGCCGAAATCGTGGTTCAGAGCGATCTGGCAGCCACCCCAGCAGCCCGAAGTTCCCAGAAACGAGCACAACTACTGGCAAATGCGGTCCACTTGGTTCGCGACCTGGTCAACACGCCGCCGAGCCATCTCACCCCAATCAGTTTCTGCGCCAAAATCAAACCACTGGCGGTTAGCGCTGGCCTCAAAGTGGCAATTCTTGATGAAGTCGCACTTCGAAAAGGTGGCTACGGCGGAATTGTCGGAGTTGGTCAGGGTTCTGCCAATCCGCCGCGCCTGCTCCATCTGTCATATTTGGCTGGTCGCCCCAAGGCGCGATTTGCCTACGTCGGCAAGGGCATCACCTTCGACACCGGCGGACTCAACCTGAAGCCAGGACTTGGCATGGACGCGATGAAGTCGGATATGGGCGGAGCAGCGGCCGTCGTTGCCGCGGCGATCGTGATTGCCAAATTGAAGCTGCCCATCGCAATCGATGTTTGGGCACCGTTGGCCGAGAACATGGTCAGCGATACGGCGCAACGACCAAGCGACATCGTTTCCGCATATGGCGGCCGCACCATTGAAGTTCTCAATCCCGATGCCGAGGGACGCCTGATCTTGGCTGACGCCCTCGTTCGGGCTCAAGAAGTGGGCAAGAAAGCTGACGGTCTCGATGCTCTGATCGACGTGGCCACGCTTACCGGGCATCAGGGCCTGGCCCTCGGCGCCCGGATCAGCGCCCTGATGGGCAATGACGACGACTTATCCAAAGAAATTCTGGCCGCCGCTAAGGACAGCGGTGAGGATTTCTGGCCAATGCCGCTGCCAGTTGAGTTGCGAGCATCTCTGGACTCCCCAGTGGCTGATATCGCCAATATCGGCGACCGATTCGGCGGAATGCTGGTAGCCGGACTCTTCCTAAAGGAGTTCGTCGAAGAGGGCGTGCCCTGGGCTCACTTGGATATCGCCAGCCCCGCCTACAACCTGGGCGAACCACACGGATACACCCCGGTGGGCGGCACCGGCGTGGCGGTTCGAACCCTGGTTCGCCTGGCTGAATCGGCTTGCGGGCTTTGAAGTGGCAGGATTACCCAAGGTTGAACCAGACTTATAGGCACTTAGGACCAATCGAGAAGCACCAAGGAGTTAATGACTGTGGCCGCGCAAAATTCTGACCAACAAAATTCTGACCAACAAATTAAAGGCGGTCAGTTTGATCTTGTGATCCTTGGCGGCGGCAGCGGCGGTTACGCATGCGCCCTCAGAGCCGCCCAGTTGGGTAAGAAAGTTGCCCTAATCGAGCAGGACAAATTAGGCGGAACCTGCCTCCACCGAGGCTGCATTCCCACCAAAGCCTTACTTCACGCTGGCGAGGTTGCAGACAGCACCCGCGAAGCCTCGCACTTCGGCGTCAATGCAACTTTCCAATCTATTGACATGGTTGCCGTAAATGCCTACAAGGATGGCGTAGTCTCCCGTCTCCACAAGGGTCTTCAAGGTCTAGTCAAGAGCCGTAACATCACATATGTAGAAGGCCACGGCCGGCTTATTTCCCGCAACACCATTGAAGTAAATGGCGCCCAGTACACCGGGAAAAACATTGTGCTGGCAACAGGTTCTGTTCCGAAGTCACTGCCTGGACTTGAAATTGACGGCCCTCGAGTCATAACCAGCGACCACGCCTTGGGCCTTGATCATGTTCCAGCTAGAGCGATCATCCTCGGCGGCGGCGTAATCGGCTGTGAATTCGCTAGCGTGTGGAAGTCATTTGGTGCTGAGGTAACAATCGTGGAAGCACTTCCGCACCTGTTGCCAGCCGAAGAAGAATCCAGCAGTAAGTTACTTGAGCGAGCTTTCCGCAAGCGCGGAATCAATTTCGAAGTCGGCGTCAAGTTCGCCGGTCATACCGTCACCGACAGCGGCGTAAAAGTCACTCTTGAAAATGGAAAAGAATTGGAAGCCGATGTACTTCTGGTGGCCGTCGGTCGCGGTCCGGTTTCAAAGGATCTCGGCTATGAAGAAGCCGGCCTGAAGATGGATCGTGGCTACTTAATCGTCGACGAGAAATGCCGGACCAATGTTGAAGGCATTTTTGCCGTAGGCGACTTGATCCCCACGCTCCAATTGGCACACGTTGGCTTCGGCGAGGGAATTCTGGTCGCGGAAGAGATTTGCGGCCTAAACCCAGAAGCGATCAATTACGCAGGCGTCCCACGCGTCACCTACTGCGAACCCGAGGTGGCCTCGGTTGGCCTCACCAGCGAACAGGCCAGGGCCAAGGGCCACGAAGTTGTCGAACTCACCTACGACTTAGCCGGCAATGGCAAAGCTCAGATCCTTCGCACCGCAGGCGCCGTCAAATTGATCGCCGAAAAAGATGGTCCGGTTTTAGGCATCCATTTGGTCGGCAGCCGAGTTAGCGAATTACTCGCTGAAGCACAACTAATTTTCAACTGGGAAGCCTATGCCAGCGATGTCGCTTCTCTGGTTCATGCCCACCCCACCCTCTCAGAGGCAATCGGCGAAGCGCATATGGCGCTAGCCGGTAAGCCACTGCACGCGCACGGTTAGTCACAGGAGTCACGGATGTCTTTTTCAGTAGTTATGCCTGCACTCGGTGAAAGCGTCACCGAAGGCACAGTCACGCGATGGCTCAAGCAAGAGGGCGACTACATCGCCGTAGACGAGCCACTCCTTGAAGTTTCGACTGACAAGGTCGACACCGAGATCCCATCACCCGTCGCTGGTCAAATTGAACGAATTGTCGTTGCAATCGACCAGACCGTTCCGGTCGGTGCAGAGCTAGCGATCATCACTACAGGTGTTGCGGCGGAGCCGAAAGTCGAAACTCCGGCACCTGTTGCCGCACCAACTCCCCCGCCGACTCCGGCTCCGGTCGCCGAACCCGTCGTGGGCGCTGTAACCGCGCCCGCCGTGACACCTGAACCTACTGCAGTAGCAGCTCAGCCGAATCCCATAGCCGAAGAATTTGTGATCAGCATGCCCGCGCTTGGTGAGAGCGTCGCCGAGGGCACGGTAACGAGATGGCTGAAAAACGTTGGCGATTCAGTTGACGTAGATGAACCGCTACTTGAAATCTCGACCGACAAGGTCGACACCGAAATCCCATCACCCGTCGCGGGAATTTTGATTTCGATAGATGTACAAATTGATCAGACAGTGCCGGTTGGCGCCAAGTTAGCGGTGGTTAGTTCCGGCGCCACCTCAACTCCTTCTGCGGCCGCGCCGGCAGCAGCATCGCCTATCATCGCGCCGCCCGAGCCGATCAAAGTGTCGGAACGTCAAATTGAACCAACCGCATCAGTTGTTCCATCAGAGTCGGACACCTCCGATGCCTACATCACGCCGCTTGTTCGCAAACTCGCGGCAACCAACAACGTAGACCTTGCCCAAATCAAGGGAACCGGCATCGGTGGGCGAATACGTAAGCAGGACGTGCTTGATGAAGCAGACCGAGATAAGGCGAGTGCAGCTGCGCTCGCGGCAGCGGCTGCGCTGGCAGCCCAAACTGTTCGACCACCAACCGCAGCCCAACCAGCGTCGCCCTCAGCACCTTCCACCTCGATGGCCGCAGAGGCCTCAGGGAGTGAACTTCGCGGATCGACCGTCACGATGTCTCGACTGCGCAAAGTCATTGCAGCACGCATGGTCGAATCTCTTCAAACGAGCGCGCAACTAACCACCGTCATCGAAGTGGATGTCACCAAGATTTCGCGGCTTCGTGATCGATCGAAGAAAGCCTTTGAATCTCGCGAGGGCGTGAAACTTTCATACATGCCATTCTTTGCCGTTGCAGTATGTGAGGCTCTTAAGCAACATCCGAATGTCAATGCCTCCGTTGATAGCGATCAGATCACCTATCACGCGGCAGAGCATCTCGGGATCGCCGTTGACACACCACGAGGATTGTTGGTGCCGGTTATCAGAGACGCGGGCGACCTAAACATCGGCGGGGTTGCGCGGAAAATCGCCGACGTTGCATCGCGTACACGTGAGAACAAGGTAAGCCCAGATGAGCTTTCTGGGGGCACCTTCACAATCACCAACACCGGCAGCCGTGGGGCGCTATTCGATACCCCAATTATCAATCAGCCACAGGTTGCGATTCTCGGTACCGGCGCCGTTGTAAGACGGCCAATTGTGGTAGCCGATGGCGAAGGCGGCGAAACGATCGCGATTCGCTCGATGATGTACCTGGCACTCTCATACGATCACCGAGTGGTCGATGGTGCAGATGCGGCTCGCTTCTTGATGACGTTGAAGGAACGGCTTGAGGAAGGTCAGTTTGAATCAGACCTAGGTCTTAGTTAATGCGCATTGCCATTACTGGAGCCAGCGGCCTCATCGGCTCGGCGTTGGTAAAGGCACTGCGTAAAGACCGCCATAAAGTTCAGCGCCTGGTGCGCCGAGATGCTGTTGAGTCCGATGAAGTCAACTGGGATCCGGCGGCCAGAACTATCGATTTGAAGGCGCTTGAAGGGATAGATGCCATTGTGCATCTGGCCGGAGCTGGCGTCGGAGATAAGCGATGGTCTGCCGCATATCGCGAAATCATCCTTAGCAGCCGGGTTGATGGCACGGAAACGATTGCCTTGGCATCTCAAGAACTACGACCACAAGTGCTTCTTTCGGCTAGCGCAATCGGCTGGTACGGAGAGACCGGCAATCGAGCAGTAACTGAGAATGATCGGGCTGGCGATGATTTTCTCGCTGGCGTCTGCCGGGCGTGGGAGGCCGCCGCTGATCTGGCCGGCGATGTTCGAACGGTGAAGTTGCGGACTGGCTTGGTTCTAGATCCGAGAGGTGGAGCGCTTGGCCGCATGATTCCATTATTTCGAACGGGAGTTGGCGGACGGTTGGGGTCAGGGCGACAGTGGTGGTCATGGATCACGCTTCGAGACCAGATAGGCGCGCTGAAACATCTTCTTCAAAGCGATCTAGTCGGACCGGTCAACATGGTCGCCCCAAATCCGTCAACTAATTCCGAAGTCACCGCGGCGCTTGCCCGAGTGCTCCATCGGCCTGCGCTGCTTCCCGTTCCCGCATTTGCTTTAAAGCTGGCACTCGGTGGATTCTCCACAGAGGTCCTTGGGTCAAAGAAGGTTCTGCCGGAAGCACTTCTTGCTGATGGATTTGTATTCCAGGACGAGCACATAGTTACGGCTTTAGCCAAAATGCTTGCTCCACATTAATAGCCGGAAGAATAATAGCTTGAAGAATTTAACCGCTTAGAAATTTCGAGCGTCGTCAATAATTTTGGCAACAGCCTGCACCTCGCTGGTCGATACCGGCCACTCCCCTTCACCGCGAAGCGCAGCGGCGCACCTGCGATAAAACCCCGGATAGTCACCCTGTTCTGGGGTTATCTCCTCAGCCTCATCTCCCCTGACGATGCGCGCCGGGGTTTCAATTGCCTGGGTCCAATATCCATCGCTTGGCTCCTTCCCCGCATTGAGAAGAGCCTCTTGGGGATCCAAGCCGTCTATGACTAACGCTCCAGCATTTCCAAAGGCGCGAATTCGCGGACCGACAAACCCTGAAACCGCCGAGACGATCAGCCAGGATTCGATGCCATTCGAGTGCCGAAGCGCGATCGTTACATCGTCGTCCGTAACGCCCCTGATGCGGCGCACGCTGGCATATGCGACTTCCGCCGGGCCGGCCCAGAAAAGCGCCTGAGAGACCAGATGCGTCTGCAAATCAAGGAGTAGGCCGCCGCCTTCATCGGAAGAGCCTTGTTCTCGCCATGAATTCGGTCTCACCTCAGGTCGCCAGCGGTCAAAACGGGACTCAATCCGATGCACTTTGCCGATGCTGGCGTCGCGAATGACCCGCGCGGTAGTGAGCGCTTCACTGTCCCAGCGCCTTGAGTAGTACGCAGTGATCGGCACATTTTTCGACTTCGCGTAATCAAGCAGTCGGACAGTCTCGTCAAGATTCCGACCGACCGGTTTGTCCACGACTACTGGAATTCCTGCATCGATTGCACTGACTGCATTTTCGAAGTGCGCTTTGTTGACGCTGGCCACGACGACTAAATCGAGTTTCAAATTGAGCAGGTCATCGACGCTGGAGAGCACTTCTGCCGCTGGATGATCTGACTTGGCTTGCGCGGAACGCCCTGAGTCATGGGTAACTATTCCCGCAATACCGAAGCCGACACCTTTGAGTATCGGTGCATGGAAGACTCGGCCAGCAAGTCCATAGCCAATGATTCCAACCCGTGGACCGCTCATCCACCCATCCTAATTCCGTGAGCGGCGGCTTGCCTCCCGTGAGCGGCGGGTTGCCTCACAAGGATTTAAGCCACTTTCGGGTCGCTGCGATTCGACGCAATCGAATTACCTCTAAGTGATGGTTTGCGGGTTCGTTGACGAATGTTTCGTAATTTCCATTCCACAGAATCTCTCTCTTGGCCGCACGTCGAATTGATCGCCGAATCACACGAGGCATGACCTGCCAGATCAATCACCCAGCTTGGCCCGTCAAGCAATCTCGTTAAATCATCAACAAATTCTGGACGCTCAGTCCAATTTGGTCCATGAAACAGTCCGTCAATCTCTATGAACGGAAGTCCAAATCGCGATGCGATCCTTTTAGCCACCGTTGTTTTTCCAGCTCCGCTAATTCCACCCACGAGGACTCGTTGCACAGTCCGCCTCTTTCGCTAGATTACTTACTCGACCCCAGCCAAGTTCTGCGCTGTTTTCAACAGATCTTGCATCGCCGTTTTGGACAAATAGGAATCGATCACAGCGTTGCGAAGATCCTTGAACGTGAAGATATGTGAAGTGAAAAGAATGATTTTGGCATTTGGCGCAGCAACTTTGATTAGCGGGGCCGCCTGCATCCCCATGACATCACCTTCGATGTAGTGATCGAGAACGATGACATCGGGCTGGGTTTGTTTAGCCACCTCGATGGCATCTTTTGCATTGTCCACTTCGCCGCAAATGTTGACTCTTGGATCGATCTTCAACGTTTCTCGAATAAGCGCGCTGATGTGTGCTTCGTCTTCGACCAGCAAAATCTTGATTTCGGGAATCAATTTCAGAGCTTTCATCGCGCCCCTATCGATTCCGGATAGGTCTGTCTTGGTTGAGGTTCACGGTTGCTCTGGACGATGTCAACCATCGTCACACCGCGATTTTTCACAGAATCCTCCACAAGATGGCCATCGAAGAGCGCACGCAACAATTTTGACTTAACTTTGAACTGGGGAGGGCCCGGAGTGGGAAATTCGGGTTCTGAGAGCCGAAAGTACCAGATATACCGGTCTTTAATCGCCGCCTGCACGTGGCTGGGTCTCAATCGCCGAATCGTTCTGTAATGCCGAAGGCCACCAGACCTTTGGCCCGATGTCGTGCACGAGTGCCGGCACGATGATCGAGCGCACCAGGATTGTGTCAAGCAGAACACCAAAGCCCACGGCAAAGCCAATTTCAGCTAAGAAGACGAGTGGCAGAACGCCAAGAACGGCAAAAGTTGCTGCTAGCACCACCCCGGCTGACGTGATCACACCCCCAGTTACAGTAAGCGCCTTCAAGGTTCCTGCCCGGGTGCCAATCAACTTCGTCTCCTCACGCACTCGGGTCATTAAGAAAATGTTGTAGTCCACGCCAAGAGCCACCAAGAAAGTGAAAGAAAACAGTGGGAATGACGTGTCGGCTCCCGAGAAGTGGAAGATGTGGTTAAAGACAAGCGCACAGACGCCAAGAGTCGCAATAAAAGAGGCGACAACAGATGCGATGAGCAGGACGGGAGCAATAACAGAGCGAAGCAGGAGCATCAAAATCAACAGGATCACTATTAGGACGATGGGGATAATTACGTTTCTATCGCGATGCGAAGCGCTCTGGGTATCAACGTCAATCGCGGTCATCCCGCCAACTAGAACGTCAGTTCCAACCTGCGCGTGCAGCGCATTTCGAAGTTGAATAATTGTTAACTGTGATTGAGAGCCGAATGGATCTGTGCTGAGAACAGCATCAACTTCGCCAATTCCATTGACAATTTTGGCCCGCGTAGCATCTAGGGTCGGCGCGCCTGTTGGAATTCCGGTGTACACCGAAACCTGCGCTATGCCAGGGACCGTTTTTGATACTCGGACAACCTGCTCGATCTTGTCCGCCGGCGAGATGATATTTACCGGACTACCTTCACCGGCCGGGAAGTGACGAGCCAATACTTCGTTGGCTACGACCGCGTCCGTGCGCTTTGTGAAACTGTTGGAGAGGCCATGAGCTTGCAAGGTGAAGACGAATGAGCAGAGAACCAGCAGCAGGATGGTTCCAGCCACCCAAGCTCGACGAGAGTGCGCACCTACGGAGCGAGCCACGTCGCCCCAAATTCCCTTCTCTTCCGGATGATCGCTGCCGAAATTTGGCCGCTTTGGCCAAAACAACCGTCGACCGAAAAGGAGCAGAAGGGCCGGTAGCAAAGTCATGACCGCAATGAAGGCACAGACAACACCAACAGCGCAGACCGGCCCGGTCGATTTGTTTGAAGAAAGAACCGAGAACGAAAGGCAGAGTAAGCCCACGGCAACGGTGGCAGCCGATGCGCCAATCGGTTCTATAACGGATCTGATCGTGTGCCGCATTGCGTCGTACTTGCTGGTGAAATTCCTTAACTCCTCGCGATATCGCGCCACTAGAAGCAGTGAGTAATCCGTACCAACTCCAAAGACCAAAATTAGCAAAATGCCTTGCGCTTGGCCGTTCAAGTCCACGATGTTGTTTTTGGCTAAAAAGTACACAACGGCTTGTGCCAACGCATCACCCATGCCGACCACCAGAAGCGGGATGGCCCAAAGAAAGGGGGATCGATAGACGAGAATTAGGATGAGAGATACGACGATGATGGTCGTATAGAGCAGGGTTCCATTGATACCTTGAAAGACCCCGATCAGATCCCCCAATATGCCAGCGATCCCACCGACGTGTCCGTCTAATTTGGCCTTAGCCATCTCCTCTCGAATCGTCACCACACTTTCCGCAATCGCGTTCTTGCCATTGTCGAATGGTTTTGCCGACTTCAAATCGTCAAAGAGAATGACTGCCGATACAGCTTTGCCGTCCGCGGAAGTGATCGGAGTGATCGGCGCTGGCACTAAGAACGAACCGATTGCAAAACCTTCCGGCACTTTAATCGATGGCACTCGGGCGACAAAAGCATCGATAGCCGAAATGTCGCTGGCGGATAGGCCCGATTGCTTTTCGAATACGAGGGTCCCGAAAACTGGTTGGGGGGCTCCAGCTAGCGCCTGTTGAGCTTTCAAGGCCAGGGTGGCCTCAGAGTTTTTCGGGAGGAAGGCGGCGTTGTCGTTCTTAATGACCTCGTTCAACTTCCCGGCATAAGGGCCGACGACGCCGCCAATTACCAGCCAAGCGATGAGAAGGAGAGCCGGCAGCGCCCAACGCCGGCGCCGGTCCACTACGTCCGTCTTCTCGCCGCTCATGACCTATGTCTATCGTTACCAGCCGATCTTGCCTACCCATTTACCGCTCGATATTGGTGGAATCGCCGCTCCGAGCACTTGCCCTTAGGCTTGTCCCCGTGACGACTTCTACCACCAGCACCCTCAAGATCATCAGAGCCGGAAGCGTCGACTACGAAATAGCCCTAACTGAACAGCGGAGATTAGCCGAGGAAGTCATCTCCGGCACCAACCCAGGGACGATTCTCCTGCTCGAGCATCCATCCGTTTTCACGGCTGGTCGACGCACCGAGGCTCATGAGCGCCCCTTTGACGGAACACCGGTGATTGATGTTGATCGCGGTGGCAAAATCACTTGGCACGGCCCCGGCCAACTCGTGGGATATCCGATCGTCAAACTCCCTGACCCGATGAACGTGGTCAGTTATGTGCGCAAACTTGAAGATATTTTGATCGCCGCCTGTGCAGATGTCGGCGTTGAAACAATCAAAATCAGCGGCCGATCAGGGGTCTGGCTCGAAGCCGAAGGCGCCAAACCGCAGCGAAAGATTGCGGCGATTGGAGTTCGCGTCGCACAGGGTGTTACCACTCATGGGTTTGCCTTGAACGCAAACCCCGACCTCACTTGGTATGACCGCATCGTGCCTTGCGGAATTGCCGACGCCGGAGTCACCTCGCTTAGCAGAGAATTGGGACGCGACGTTAGCGTCGAGGAGATCATCCCAATCGTCGAACAACGCATTATCGAGATGCTGCCATGACCATTGCCCCGGAGGGCCGTCGCCCGCTCCGCATCGAAGCTCGAAACGCACTGACCCCAATCGAGCGCAAGCCTGAATGGATCAAGACTCGCGCAGTTATGGGACCTGAGTACAGCGAATTGAAACTCCTCGTAAAGTCCGGCGGCCTGCACACGGTCTGTCAAGAGGCTGCCTGCCCGAATATTTTTGAATGTTGGGAAGATCGCGAAGCTACCTTCCTCATTGGCGGCGAACAGTGCACTCGGCGTTGCGATTTCTGCAACATCGATACCGGCAAGCCGCAACCGGTTGATCGTGATGAGCCAAGACGCGTAGCGGAATCCGTCAAGACGATGCAACTTCGATACGCAACAATCACTGGCGTTGCCCGTGATGATCTTGAAGATGAAGGAGCCTGGCTCTATTCCGAAACCATTCGACAGGTACATGAATTAAACCCCGGCTGTGGGGTTGAGATTCTGGCACCCGATTTCAGTGGCAACCCGGCGCTGCTTGGTCAACTCTTTGACGCCAAGCCGGAAGTCTTTGCCCATAATGTCGAAACAGTTCCTCGTATTTTCAAAGAGATCCGTCCAGCCTTTACTTATGCGCGCTCGCTCGACGTTATTTCACAAGCGCGCGCGGTTGGTCTTGTCACCAAATCCAACCTGATTCTTGGTATGGGCGAAACTCGAGAAGAAATATCAACCGCGCTCCAAGATCTTCACGATGCAGGCTGCGATCTAATTACGATCACTCAGTACTTACGACCAACTCCCCGGCACCATCCTGTCATTCGCTGGGTCAGGCCGGAAGAATTTGTCGAGTTGCAGCAAGAAGCCGAAGAAATTGGTTTCAGTGGCGCGCTTTCAGGGCCACTCGTACGATCTTCGTATCGCGCGGGGCGTCTCTATAACCAGGCCATGGCCGCGCGCGCGACCAACGTGCAGGGTTAGGCCCGTCGAAAATGGCTGACGTCGTCTATCCGCCCGTCATTTTCGCCATGCGCACCCTGTTCAAAGCGCTTGGGCTTCAAATTAAGATCACTGGCGAGGAGCACATTCCCACCACTGGTGGTGCGCTTATGGTGATCAATCACATTGGCTATCTTGATTTCGCCCTGGCCGGCCTTTCGGTGATTCCACGCAAACGCTTTGTGCGATTCATGGCGAAGAAGGAAGTTTTCGACAACAAATTTGCCGGTCCGCTGATGCGCGGAATGCACCACATCAGCGTCGACCGGGCAAATGGCTCAGGGTCTTTCGTCACCGCCCTCAGAGCACTTCGAGCTGGTGAGATTGTCGGAATCTTCGCCGAAGGAACAATTTCGCGCTCTTTTGAAATTAAAGAATTGAAGACCGGCGCGACCCGATTGGCCGGCAGTTCCGGTGTCCCGATTCTGCCCGTAATCGTCTGGGGTTCTCAGCGGGTCTGGACCAAGGGGCACAAACGAAATTTCCGGCGGAGCCATATTCCCGTCACGATCGCCATCGGTGAGCCTTTTACGATCGAGCGGACTGTGGATCCAGCCACTAGCGAGACGCTGCTGAGGCACCGACTCGAATCCCTGCTCCACGACACTCAAGCCAACTATCCAGACTCCCACGCCCAACAATGGTGGGCTCCGGCTCGGCTAGGCGGAACGGCTCCCACGCCCGAGCAGGTTGAACAGCAAAAGAAAGGTAATCTCTAGCCCCATGGCGATGTTTGGCAAGAAACCAAAGACCGAAAAACCCGCGAAAGTTGCAAAGGAACCGCGCAGCAAGCGGTTTGCGCAGATCCGCGAGGCATACCAGATCACCAAGGAGTCCCGTCCTACGATTGGGCTCTGGCTTGCGGGCTCCTTTGTCCTGACCTGGTTAGTCGTTGGATTGATTATCTGGCTCCTGGTCGGTCACCCGCTCTACTCCGCCTTTGTCTCGCTCCCCTTCGCCGTCCTGGCAGCCACCTTCCTTTTCTCCAGGTTGGCCGAGAGCAGTGCCTACGCCTCCATTGAGGGGCAACCTGGTGCCGGCGCCAGCGTCCTGATGTCGATCCGAAAGGGTTGGACTGTCACCCCCGCAGTAGCGGTAGCCAAGAATCAAGATATGGTCCACCGCGCGGTCAGCCGCCAGGGAGTAGTGCTAATTGGTGAGGGCACAAATGCGGTTAGATCAATGCTCGCCGACGAGCACAAAAAGATGGAGCGTTTTCTGCCGGGAACTCCAGTCATTGAAGTTCTGGTGGGCGATGGCGAGGGACGAGTAAAGCTTCGCAAACTTCAAAAGCACGTTCGGAAATTGCCAAAGACAATCAGCCAAGTACAACTTCGCGAGATTAGAGCCCGCCTTAAGGCTGTTGGCGGGATGAACATTCCGCTGCCAAAAGGCCCGCTGCCAAAGGGTGCCCGGATGCCCAAGGCACGTTAGCCGTAGCGGTTTGGTCCAAGGTCGCTCCTTGTAGTCAGAAACATGAGGACTATGACCCAGCCAATTACTGGAATCAGTCCCGCCCAGAACCACCAACCACTCCGGTTAATATCGTGCAAACGTCGTACGCTCACCGTCAGCGAAGGTAGGAAAAGCGCCAAGTTTGTCAGTAGCGCAACAAGAACTGTTCCGGCGGTGTAATCAACAAAGACTGCGGCCCAAGAAGCCAGGGTGGAAAATAAGGTCCAATACCAGAACTCGGAGCGTGGGGCTCGACCACGAAAGTCTGAGTACTTCTCAAAGCCAGCTGCCACTGCTTGGGAGAAGTTCATCAACCGGCCCGCACTACAACGGTGCCTGCTGCCCGATCATGGAGACCCCGACCGTCGCGGTCATAGATTGCGGCCGGAACCACGAGGAACAGCAGCAGCGATCGGATGATCACCGCCAGGATTGGCGCGGGTCCGCCGTCGCTGGCGCGGGCCACCCGAATTCGCAGGAGTCGCTGACCAGCCGAAGCCCCAAGGAGCGAGGTGAACACCAGCACCTCGGTGTAGAACACCCCCAGGGCGATCGCTCCGCCCCAGGTGCGGGTAAAGAGCAGGGCTACCAGCATGGAGGCGATCCAATCGATCAGCAGGGCACTCAGGCGTCGAGCCATGCTCGCCACCGACCCTGGACCAGATTGCGGCAGGCCGAGGCGCTCACCCTGATAGCCCAAGTTGGGATTGATTGAGGAGGCTCCACCCAACCAGGATCCAATCGCCTGCCTTCCGGCCGATTGCTCCTTCTTGTTCATGGCTCCAGATTACTTGGTTAACATGCCGGAA
>Ga0307375_10003408_pt1 | contig 15657 bp, 40 predicted proteins | sample TR1MG_FD_202531 | JGI IMG/M metagenome (GOLD analysis project Ga0307375, IMG submission 202531) | Soil microbial communities from Risofladan, Vaasa, Finland - TR-1 | ecosystem: Environmental > Terrestrial > Soil > Coastal area > Acid sulfate soil | place: Finland: Risofladan, Vaasa | collected... | reverse complement strand
TTTTTACCTTTCTGCGGATATTTATCATGCATTGCTTTAGCTCCTTTTTTTGCAATTTTCTTACAATTGCTTTCTGCAGAACAGTTTAAACTACAATACTTTCGTCTCTTTTGTTTTGCTGCGAACCGCTTTCCACAATTTAAACATATTTTATCAATCATCTTCATCCCCAAAACTTAATAGCGACTGCATTCAATCTTCAAATATTTGATCAAGCTTGTGATAAGGCACGACATATGGGTTTGCAGGATAACATTCATCATCTTTCTTTAGTGTTACCCATTTCCAAGTTCCATCTAATCTTCCATACTCAAGGGTATAGATGTGCCAACCAAAGATTATTATTTTCTTTGGTGGTGGTGGTATTAAGTCCAACATAATAGCTTCTGTCCATTTAACTGAAATCACTCCAGGCAGTAAGCTATACTTTCCCACAAGCTTTAAATCTCCAAATTTTATTGTTGCCATTGTTTCTCCTCTAAAGATAGTATAATAAGACAGCTAAAATAAAAAATACAACGTGCCACCAACTATCTTGTTTATATTTCAAATAGCCATATGATGCAATGCAAACAGTTCCAATACATCCTTTAATCCATTTTAGTTTCATTCTTCAATCCACTCAATTCTTTCATATGACCTGTCTAATTCATAATCTGAATATCTCAGGTCTGCTATGAATTTGTCAACATCTCCTTCAGACTTCAGGAAGGAATGTGCGATAACTTTGGTTGCGAGTTTATTGTTTGCTTCTCCACCATCAGGATATCCTGTGCATCTTCCATCAAGGAGCATACATATCCAATCGAATACCCTAAATCTTGGCACGGTTAGATCATGCTCACATTGTTGCTGGAATAATTCACTTACTCCAAAGAATTCCATTGTGGCAATAATGGTTCTAATCTCATCATCTACGAGATTATTTGCTACGTTTCCTAAGACGTGCCGGGTGTCCTTCTTTTCCATTTGTAGGATTAGCTTCCACGCTTCTTTGCTTGTCAATTTTTCGTTCATTCTTCTTTTTCCTCCTCTTTAACATCTTTTCAGCATGTAACATGCTTGGTAAAGCATAAGGTTGCTTGCCTAAAGGCATGTTTCTTGTTTCAAACGATACTTTGTATGCTCCGCAACCCCAACAAAAATAAGGGTCTGTTCTTTCTTTACCGCAGAACACGCAGGTTTTTACCGGTGCTTCTTCTTTCGCATTCATAACATATCAACCTGTTCATGTTTTCCACTTCGAATAGTTTACTACATATTTTACAATGTTTCATCTTCTTGAATCCGTGGATCTTAAGCCAGTTTCTATGAGGCATGGTATCATACCCATATACAATACTGGTATTTAACAATTATGTTTTATCATAGAATAAGAGTGAATTTTTATCATACTTCTCAGGAAATAATTTCTTTTTATAATCATCATGCATTGCTGAGTCTTCCCAAGTTTCAATTGGGTTCCAATTTTCAAGAGCAAAAGCAATCTGTCTGTCAGGACTTGCATCTTGTCTGTATCCATCTGATGTGATGATGTCCTTTAATGAACATTCATCTCCTGTGTATCTATTTTTCCAGATGTGTTCTAAATTTACAGGTATATCCAAGTCAATCAGCATAGTTTTCCAACCACGTCTTTCAATCTCCTCTAATACTTCAAACCTTCCGTATGGCTCTCCTTTCTCATTAGGATGGCACATTCTTATAAGTTCAAATAACCTCTGTGCTGATGCTTCTTTCAAATCAGAACCAGGCTGTGAGGTCTTTCTTTTGGTTGACATCGTGTTTTACCCCATCAATAATTAAGATTGTGTTCACTTTTCTATCAATCTTGTAAATCTTATCAGTGTCAGGATTTCTATATGAGATGAGCCAATCTGCGTGTTCAATTGCTCTCTCTTTCATTAATTCAATTGCTTCTTCCTTAGAATTAGCTCCAAAGCTTCCACCGAATTGGCTTCCACTTGATACTCCTGGCCCTGCTTTCCCATTAAAGAAAACTGAGAACTCTTTCTTATCCTTTTTAATTTCTGCAGTTATTTCTTGGAGGATAGGGGCTTCTCTTTCTTTTCCCATCGTTGATACGCCTCCAGAGTTCCTTGTATCCATTCAAAGTCTTGTATGGCTGCGTTTAGCTTGGTTCTCATGCGTTTTGTTATTTTATCAGTAGAAAATCCACTCACAATCAAACTTGACGTTCTACGGGCATTATTGAGGTCCCTGCGTAAGTTCTCAATTAGAACATGGAGCTCTGTCTGATCTTCAAGTAATCCCATGGTTTACCACCTTTGTTTAATTAAGAAAAAGAATATAACTATATAAGCTACAATAAAGACTAAGATTATCAGCTTTGTCAATATACTTTCAGCTATAATCAATCCAACAGCCCAAACATTTACAATGATTGCAAGCATTTGTATTATTGGTTGTTTTTCTTTATTCATCCTTTTTCATCTCCATCTACTTTCTGGGCAGCTTTGCAGTGTTCGCATACACACCCATAAAGGTCAGGGCCTGTTACTTTAATTCCTACTCCTTTGCCACACTTCTCACATTCAAGATGGTATTGACCTGTCTTCTTGTCAAACACCAGCTCCCAATGTGCTGTGCAGCATTTACTATGGATGAACAGCAAATTTGTTTCATCCCTTGTTTCCTTTTCCTTTTTGTTTGGCATCTTCGCCTCCTTGCATATTTTTCTGAGCATTGCATAACTTCAATAAGTCAAGCAATCTCATGTGGACAATCTTTTTGTCTGGTAAAGCTGGATCGAGGTTATCTATCTTCTTTGAGATTTTTTGGGCATGAAATCCAAACATCAAGCCGGATGCGAAGAATAACATTCTCCTGGCTACACGCTTGGTTGAACCTTCTTTTCCTTGTTCAGATATAATATCCTCATACTCTTCTTCACACATATCAAGCCAATGTATGATTTCTTCGTAGTCATTCATTGGAGTCAACTCCAACAAACTGTCCTTTTGAGTTTCTTCTCTTTGGGTTTGCCATGTTTCTTCTTCATTCTTCAGGTCCTAAATATTCTCTCCAGCAACGGTCTGAGCAGATTCCAGATACTAATTGTTCTCGTTGGTCTGCTGTTGCATTTGGGAATATGTCTTGGATGCTTCTGTCATCGCCAACAGGGCGGTCCAGGTCTGTCTTATACTTCTTCTTGCAATTTGGACAAATTCTTTCCATGTTCAATCACCTTTGTTAAATGGTTTAAGATATGGATTATGTGGCGTAGGCACAACTTTAGTCCATTCTTTATGTGGCTTTTTCTCACTACCAGAGCAGTATGCTTTTAATGGAACATCATTGAACCAAAAAGGATATTTGTTACATATTGGGCATTTACCAACTGCTTTCTGGAATCTGTTTGGATTTTCTTTTCCTATAATTATCATTTGTTTCACCTTTTAGTTTCAACTGTTGTTACAGTTATTTTCCATAGTGCGCAGACAATCATATACAAGCAGAACATCTGCCAATACCCAATACGCTTTAATCCAAACATATCAGGCATTACATAGTTCCAAGCCCACGTCAATGGAAAAGACCATATGAATCCCCACAAAGCCATAACTACTGTTAAGCCTATAAAGATTGCGGATACTTGAGCTGCTGTTATCAACAGGTTTCTTTTCCAGTTTTTACTCCATGCCATTGTTCATTACCTCCTGTAATTTATATTTGATTAGGAAATTTATTCTATTTGATATCCACAAGCGCATATCAATTTGTCATCTTCATCCTTTTCAAATTGTCCCTGAACCCCACAAGCAGGGCATAATAGATTTAATATATTCATTGTAGTAATCCCTTTTTTCTCATCTCTTCCATAAAGAGATCTCTTGCAATCCAATCAGTGAATGCTTTCATTAGATCTAACTTATCTAATGTAAGTTTTATTGGCCCTGCATTGATTATTGCACATCCACCTTCGGATTCAATTCCGAATTCTGTGGTTTGTGTTGCTTGAACTATTCTTACTTCGTTGTCTATTCTTTCCAAGTCTTCAAGCTCTGGCTCATGCAAGTGCATTTCTGCCACGAGGTCTACTTCCTTGAATGCAAACTGTTCTATGTCTTTCAGTTTCATTTGCTGCCTCCTACTTTTGTTTGTCAAGATTTATGGCCCGTATCTTTCCACCAACTTCAAAGAATGCATCCTTTGCACCTTCAGAAGCTGTTGCAAGTTCAACGGTATCTGCCCATTGGTCTCTTAACTCTTTGCTCTCACTTACTACAGTGAATCCAAAAATATATGCTGGCTTCATAGTTTGAGGATCAACGACAGTCTTCTTTTGGAAATCATAATGCACTGGGTGGTCTGTGTTCCCCATCTTTCCAATAAGATTCTTTATCGAATCCGAAGCAGCTACCATATACCCTTGGATTGCTCTGAGTATATTGTCTGTTTTCATTTGTTACCTCCTAATCTATCTTAATAAATTATATTTTTTAAGCAATGTTTTCTTAGCTTCTAATCTTTTTTTGTTATCCCAAATCATTCTCATCTCATTCCATTCTGGCTCAAAATTGTCAATGTGAACATCACACCAAGCCCCAGTATATCTCTCCAAATATCTTTTATCTCTTTGTTTTAGCATTTTTTTATAAAATCCTAATCCTGCTCTTGCATTTGTCATGTTTACCTCCATTGTCATTTTAGAAATCAGATAATGCTATTTGTTTCTCAGGTTCAACATCAGGGAATAAGCCCCTTATCTTTGTCCTGCAATTATGACAGAACAGTTGAGGTGGAGTTCCCCAATATCTATCCTTTGTGATGTTTTCTTTACTTACCCAAACACCGCATGCATAACATTCAGTGAATTGGTTTGGAGCTGCGTCCCCTTTAATCCGAGGATCATAATTCATAATAAGAAGAGTTCCAATAATACCTCTCCCATCAGGATTTCGATTGATAGAGCGTTTCTCTAATGTCTCAATAAAGAAATAAGGTTTGCCTTGGACAACCCTCTTAACTCTGAGTTCTTTGCTTACTTTTTCAATTCAAACCACCTGTGTAAAGGTTTTAAGCTTATGTCCACATTTATTGCAGTATGCTTTGCGCCCTGAGCCTGAGAAAAGATGTGATGTTACTTTTTTGCATTTCTCACAATAGTGCGGTGCATCCATTTCTGTCATGTTTATTCCTCTCCTGTGTATTCAACACTCATTGAATCAACTGTGCCATCTTTGTTCTTGATTATTTTGGCATTCATTATGGGCTTCTTTGTTCTCTTTGCAATAGCTTCAAGGTCTGCTGAATACTTTGCAGCCATCTTTGTATCTCCCATATGTTCCATCATACCTAACATCTGTTGGGCATGGATTGTATCTTTACAATCTTTACAAACCATCCACCAACTGGTCCGCTTAGCCCAATCAATAAAATCACTCATGTCTAAGTTTGGGTTAGCAATCTTTTCAGTTCCTTCCTCTTCGCCACAATACTCACATACTTCTGTCATTGAATCTCACCTCGACTTATAATATTCTTCTCTTAGTTTATGTATCATATCTGTGTTGAATATAATCAATGGATCAATCAGTGAGATGTCTCTTCCTTTCTTGAACACAGTTCCAAACTTCTTGTATTCTTCCATCTTATGAGCCATTCGCAATGCTATCTTTCCAATCATAGGGGACATACCAGTTTTGGTCATGAATCCCAAGACCCCTTCACCTTTGCCTTCATCTGCTCCTTCGGTTACTACGAAGGCATAGAGGAAATCAATACTGAGAAATCTCTCATTCTCTAATTTCTTGTTTTTCAAATTATTCACCTCGAATCTTTGTAATCTTCTCTTGCTTAACCTTTTCTTCAGCCCATTTGAGCATCTCTTCAGTTTCTCTGAGATTGAACTCATCTGGTTTGTATTGCAGGATCCTGCCCGCTGTGAGATGGACTGTAAGGACTTTTTCAGTCTTTTTCAGTTTATATCGAAGGGATGTCAGAGTTACAATTTGATCGTATTGTATCTCTTCAATCTCCTGTTCTATAAATCCACAGCCAACCTCTCGGGACCAGCCTGCTTTTACTTTCAGATTGTGGCTCATCTTCAGAACTTTCTTCACTCTGGTGTGTTCTGTATCCCATTTGTAATTTACCATTGTTTCACCTCCGAAAAGTTTATATAGAAGTATGCACAGTATACAAGGTATGCTTATGTCTTTGCGTGCTGTCATATACACGGGAATTGGTTAACTCCCAAGATACAAAATGGCAAGGAGCAGGTCTATTCTTCTTCCTGCTCCATATCTTCTTTTCCATCGCAAGTATCGAGATAGTGGGGACAATCTTCACACTTGTCTTGTCCTAAACACTTGTCGCTTGCTTCTTCTATTGACATTGACATTTTAATTCCCTAATGTTAGATAAGCATAAACAAAAACCTTTCTGTAGTCTTGTGGTGGTAGATTTGCATAATCTACCTTTAATGCACTACAAAGATCTCTATCGTAACAACAGTCTATCGCTCTTTGTAACATCTTTTGTGAAAATTCAATATTGCCTCTTTGTTTTTCTATCTCTTGCACCTTGAGCGCCAAATCTAATTGATTCATTTCATTGACTTCTGTTACTAACTCAAATAACATTTGATATCGCCTCCATTCACTTTCTTCTGTTTGAATGCTTGTTATGGCATTTTTGTAATTGCATTCCCCAAAATTGAAATGGGTTCTCTGTGGTAAGGAAGCCAACTTCTCTTGCGAGTAGGAAATAACCATCCCCTGGCTCTGTTCTTGTTCCAATTCTCCCTTTATGAACTATCACACTTGTCAATAGATATCCTTGTGGCACTGTTATATCATTGACTTTCTGCATGACTTGGCCCATTAATTGCCATCGGTCATCAGGGTTTCCCAAATCTATTCCAAGAAAGTCTGCAATTTCAGAATAACTTATCCAGCTCTCGTTTGATGCAACTTCAATTAACTTAGGCATCAACTTCTGAGCAAGTTTCTCTTCTTGTTCCATCTCTCTCACCTTATGTTGTTTCAAATCCAAATTCGTGTTTGCACTTTGGACACTCAAATCCGACATCGATCATATTAAATGTTCCAGCAATATGCTGTTTAACTGCTGCATCGAAGTCTGTGCCCCTATATCCACATAACGGACAGGTTTCTTCTTTTTCTTCCATAAGTTTCACCTTTCTATTCTTTCGGGGCATTTATATGGGAATCCCTTATGTTGTTTTCCACAATATAAACAAGTCCACCAATCTTCTTTAGATTGTTGTATATGACCTTTAACTACTTCTTCCATAATATCACCTTATAGTGTGTGTTTTGTTGACGAGGGCTTTGTGGAAAAGATCGTATTCCTTAGTAAGTTCCATAGACTTAATAAACTCCCAATACATTCCTTTCTCATCTCTCATACCATCGTCTGTTTCATATATTTCCATTGTTTTCACTCCATTCTAACATTATTCTTCAGGCAATACATCTTCAAGACAAGTTCCTCACGGACTTCTTCTCTTAGATTGTTCCACCAGTCGAATGCTATTTGAGTTTGTTCATTTGACATCTTCTTTAACCTTTTTGTTTGTTGAAGTTGACTCCACAAAGTCAAACAGATTTCTTTGTTCGACACAATCTTTACAGAGACATCTTACTCCAGTAACGCCTTTTACGCATCCCATTTTTATCTCAATCCTTTATCAGAGATCCTTTTGACATCGCAAGACCAATGTTTGATTTAGCATGGTCCATAATGTCTGCAGAGCTTATCCATTCTTCAGAGCCATCAATCATATGAATGACTTCGAAGTGGTCGTCATCTGGATCATACCAGATGTGTTTACTGCTACTGATTCCGCCATTTAATAAGATAAAGCAGTCTAATCCATCTTTAGCAGCAACCTTTAGCTCTTCCAGGGTTCTGATTCTTTTGTCTTCAATCATTTTAACCTTTAAGAAATTCTTTTTTCTTCTTACCAAGCTCAACGAGGTTAGGGAATTCTTCCGGATCTAATTCCGTCAAGTCCTCCTCCTTTTCAACCTGGCGTTTTACAATTTCATACTGCATTCTGCATTACCTCCTTAAATGGCTGTTTGTTTCCCTAAATCAATCCAGGGGAGTTTATGAGCTTCTATCCTATTACCTATGTTTACCCAGGCAAACTCTGATGGCTCTTCCTCTAAGAACCATACAAGGGGCAGCACTTGCATCCTGATAGCATCAACAACCATATAATAGTTTTTGCCATCATTGGAATAGATAGCTCTCTTATGAGCTGAGTGAGTAGCCTGCTTATCTCCTCTGATATAACTGAAGAAATGAACAAGCTTCTTCTCTTTGAATGCTTTTTTCATTTGTTTCACCTAATTATAATTGATTGCTCTACTCCATTGAGATGGCTTGAAACATACTTCCAATCCCAGCAATCAATATATTTAATCTCTAAAGCATAGTAAGCGATTCCCCAAAAACCTTTAAACTTCTCGAGAATCCAACCTTTAGATAGAAATTGGTAGAATAAATCTGTTTGGTTCATCTTAAGTATGGATTGAGATCCTATCGTCTTTGTCAATGATGACACCAAACTCACCACATAGTAGCAGTATATCAGTCTTTCCATTATCTGTTATGATTATCCGGTCTGATAATTTCTTCATAAGGTATGTATCCTCATAAGTTAACAGAGTAATGAATTTCTCTAATACTGCCGTATATGGCTCGTAGGAGTGTCCTCCTTCACTTTGGATTTTCTCTTTAATCCTCTTAAGCTTTTGATATAATATTCCCATTGTGTCACTTCCTGTGTTCACTTCTTCATGTCTTTGAGTTCCTTAATGTCTGTAGCTATTTGTCCAAAGAGTCTACCTACCTGTTCAAACCCAATAGTAATCTTATTCCATTGCTTGTTCTCTAATTCAACATCGTTGTTGTATTGGTCTATCTCTTCGTTCTCTCTCTCTATTGTATTCATTTGATTCACCTTTGGTTCTTTCTTGGCACGAAGTGCCCGTTGATTTCATATCCACCGTCATGATACTCGACGTGCTGTGTATGAAACTTAGTCCATTGTTCACAATTCTTACAGAACATCAGACCTGCTGCTTCCATCTCCTGTGCCTCTTTTATTTTCTCGGCTGCCTTTAAGATGTCTTCAGCAAAGAACTCGTCTTTTAACTTGAGCTCCTCGATTGCTTCCTCCTCTTGAGTTTCAGGAGTTATGCATTCAGGTTCATCCATTCCGCAAGCTGTGCACTTACAGAAATCATCTGACATTGTAATCACCTAATCAATAGCATAACGAGCCATGATCTAATCATGCCGAGCTTTCGAACCTTTGGTCTTCCAGCTTTACCGGTCTTGATAATTATTTCAAGTTCCATGTTATTCGCCTCCAAGCGTTTATAGAAAAATTAGGGAGATGGAAATTAAATCTCCCCACCAACAAAAGATATTTAAACAGCTGGTTGGATTACAACAGATTTATGCTGTGAATCCTTCCTTAGCAACAGTCTCAACTGTTATGTCCTTAAGGAGAAGCTTGAGAGCTCCTTTGACCTGAGCGACAGAGAACTTTCCAAGTTCAGGATACTTGTCCTGAAGATGCCTTGAAAGGTTATTAGCCCACTCAGCATCGAAAGAAACAACTACACGCTTAGCCATGGATTCCTCCTCTACAAACTTGATAACGTTTGCAAGTCGCATACCCATAGTCTTACCCTTAATCGGGGATCTGACAACAGTTTCTTGTTCAGCCATTGATTTATCACCTCCTCGCGATTTATTGAGAAGATACTACTTCTCTATAGCGAATATAAGTCCTTGTTGGCGTAGCCTATTTAGACGTTCAATTTCAAACGCCTCATAGTAATCACAGTAGATAACCTTGAATCCTTTAGTTTCTAAAGAAGTTCTTCTTAGCATACCAGCTTGAAGCCAGGCTCTAAGTCGTCTATCTGCAGACCTCATACAAGTAACGTGTCCAGTATTGACTAACATCCTCTTAAGGGTGGAAGTCTTAACTGGAGTTGACACCAACAGGTCTAAGATTTCATGTTCATTCATTTTTTCAAACTCCAAAAAATATCATAGCTGTTTGTTTACCCAGCTTAGTCCAGGTCGTCTTTAAACTTCCAGTCCTTTCTTTGTTCATCTATTTTCTCGAATAGCTTCTCTTCTTTCCGTTCGCAGCTTTTCCTAAACAACCTAAACTTCAGAGACTTCTCATAAGCGATTGATCTTTCATAGATGTCTCTAATAAGTTCTTCATAGATAGCCCAGCATTTCTCAAGCGTCCACTTTAAATCATGAGCTAATGTTTGCATGTCAATGCTCAAATCCTTGTTGACATACAGCTCAGGACTCAACAAACAAGCTTGAACCATCTTGATTTTGTTGTTTTGGTTGGCTTCTTCAGAACGGAACTGAGGACCCATCATTCTTCCGATTCCCATATTCATCAACTCCTTTAACTTAGGGAAAACCCTTTAAGAAATCTTATCATTTGTCCGAAGGACTAATTAGGAGTTCAATACACTCCATACATAATCCCTTGTAGGACACTAACCTAACTCTATTACATTGTGAGCAGCAAGCCTCACCCTCAAATACATACAATTCATCCATCTCTCTTTCACCTCATCCTCTCATATAATGTAACCATAAATCTAATCTATAGAGCGCTCAAGCCTATACAGATAATATCATAGAAGAGTATGAGATGTCATCTATTACCCCTGAACGCTGCTGCCAAGGGGGAACAGCAACAAGCGAGCAAGAGGTCAAGCTTGCTTGCTGCTGCTTTAAGTGTGGATATACTCCTTAGTGTAGATATACTTTAAACAAGTAATTAGCCCTGGCGGGCAAAGATATAAATATAAGTTTGCTTTAATGTAGTATACTATGGCTCAAAAGATAATAAAAGTAACGGAGAAGGCTTATAATGCCTTAAAACAAATGCCTGGAGGCTCGTTCACTCAAAAGATCCTTAAACTATGTGAACCTCCTAAGCCTCAAAACAGTATACTACCTAAAGCAAAAGATCCTTTAAGTAGTATACCACTACCGAAAATAGAGGATACAAGACCTTTAACACCAGATCTTGATGATGAAGAACAAGACTTCCTTAATCGATACAAATCTGCTAAGAGTTCATACGACCAGGAAATCCTCCGGTCCTTCGCCTTGAAACGCTTTGGTGCTGTTCGTATTGAAGAGCTTCTATCTATGCCTTAAGGCGACTAAGGCGACTCGGGCGCTAAATGGCGTAACTGTCGCACCGTCGTATATGGCGCAAGTGTCGCAACTGTCGTAACTGTCGCATAAAGAAAGACGAAAGTTCTATCCCTGTAATGGTATTGCTACCTCAGTCATAATAGAACTCTCGCCTATAAAAGAATAAGACTCGAGTGGTTACAAGTTATTAGAAATATATCGATAAACGATATTGGAAAGCCTGTAACCCTTCTCGAGTCGGGTATGTTGTGTGAGAAAGGAGTATTAATCTTTTCCTATTGATTTCAGTAGAGACTTGGCTGACTTTCCTGTTAGCACTCTAATCTCTGCTTCCTGTTCTACCAGTTCTGAATTATTTGTTGGCTTGAATTTTTCAACGAACTCCCTCTGAAGTCTTGCTCTCCTCTGTCGTTTTTCATATTCAGCCAAGAGTTTATTTACTGACATAGCTATCACCTTTATGTATGTTAGACTGGAGTTAACTCCAGCTTGTGAATAGACCCTCACCACCTGAAATGGATCTATATATAGAAAAATAATTGGAAATTGTTTCGCCCCCTTAATCTATAGCTGTTGGTTTCCCTAAATCTGAGCATAGAAAAACGATATAGCTCTGCCCCTTAATATAGGGTTGGAACAAAAAAAAACCCTACCTCTAAGGCAGGGTGAGAAGATAGGGAGAAACATATAACGAAAGCTTTTAATATCGGCTAATCTCTTGTTCTCTTTTGAGTATTTGCTCTTTAATTAAATCCTCGACTTCTTGTTTAATTATCTTAATATGTGAATCTCTAAATGAAAACATCTTTAATCTATCGTAACCTGTCTTTTTCAGACTAATCCAGAAAATCCCATAGGCAGTAGGCAGGGCTACGAATCTAACTACCTGTGCCTTTGGCTTTGTTCCCTCTAATTTGATTCGGTCTAAGATTAACTCTATCCTTTCAGCTATTGAGAAATTGTCTAATGATTTTGACTCAATCTGATAACTATCAACATCACCAAAGATTCTAAACTTAGTTCCTTTAGAGCTGTTCATCTTAGGCATTTTTTTAATCTTATGACAATAGAAGTAAAACAAAATCCTTTTAAGATTATCTGAAATCTTTTCATATCGCATAAACTTACGATACTCTGATTTAGAAATCTCAATCTTAACAGATTCTTGCCTTAAGATTGTTGCCTCGTAATAGAGCTGTCTAACTGCCTCTTTAGGAGAATAAAGCCAATAGGATTTCTTTCTAATGAATTGATAATCCATTGGCTAACACCTCGCTATGTTCTTGTTCAGAAAAAAAATAGGCTCTAAATCAAAGCCCTAAATATTAAATTTTGTTGTCAATTCGTCGTGCATAATTTCAAGTAATGCACCTTTGACTAAGCTATCTGGAAACTTATTAAGAGATTTATATTTCTCTTTAGCTTCAGCTACCTTTTCCTGCAAATACTCTGCTGAGAAATTGAAGCCTCTACGCTTAGCCATTTCCTTCTCGTCCAATGCTACTATAATCTGGGCGAGTCGTGTCTCTACTGAAACCTTTACTTCTGCTATTTGTTCGGTCATTTTCGTTACCTCCGTGTAACTACTCGATTTGAATTACAAATCGGCTTTAAAATAAAATAACTGAACAAGAAGCCGAGAGCTCTCGCTATATGTTTCTTAATTACTACTGATACTTCGTAATCGTAGCTGTCGCTATATAAAGCCTAATAACTCTTACCCTCTATGGTTGCATAGCTGACGCTACGCACAACAGGGTTGCCCTATAAAACATAAGAGTTACCTCTATATAGGTCATCACTTACTCCGTTCAAGGAGATTCTTAAAGCTATCGCTAAATGGTAACACTACCTAATCGCTTTAATGTAGTTATCACTATATCAAACTACAAATGCTTTCGATAGATAGCTATCACTATTTATGATAGTTTTCTGTGTTTACTTTCCAATATATAGAGAAAAGGACTACTACTATATAAATGTTTCGTTTTGTAACATTACAAGGGAGAGAGGAATATTTTTATTTAATAATATTCTTATAGGAATATTAGAAGTGTATAGTCTAATATATATATTGTAGGATACACCTCGATCGAGGTATATAATTCATTATCTATGTTACTATATGTAACATTAGTATATCTATGTTATATTGTGTAACATTATAATATGTAGTATTACAATAGTATATATTACAATATCTATTTCACAGAGGTCATTTCCATTAAGTATACAAGTCATGTAATTCGGTAGACAGGCTATTTTTGCAGGGGGGCTATATAGCAACTGCCTTGATAAAACACAAATTATATAAATAAGCTGTGACATTGAATATTCTATGGGTTACAGAGAAATAGCTAATGCTAAGTATTCGCGTAGATGCGTGTGTTGTGGCGCATCAGATAACCTTGAGGTCCATCATAAGAACAGCAATCATCAGGACAACCGTCCAGAGAATCTCGAGTTTAGATGCCGTTCTTGCCATCAAGAAGCACATAGCAGAGCTATTAGAGCTTTCAAGGATAACAACCGAGGAGACTCTTGGCGTAACTGGAATACGAGGCGATAGATATGGTAGATAAGAAAGAAGAAGTCAAAGAAGAAGTTAAGGCAGACATCACGGAAGAGATTAAGAAAGCAGTAGTTGTAGCTGCATCCGCTATCAAAGCTGCCCCCGGGACGCAAGCAGCTAAGTTTGTTGAATATGTGAATCCTAAAAACGAACAGCTTGCTGAGAACTATGTTCGAAGGATAAAAGATGCTCACGGCAGTGAGGTTGCGCACGAAATTACCATCGTAAATTTCGATGTGATGTGTCCGAGCTGCACACGGATAACGAACATCCAATATCCAGGAGCTACAAGATGCGCTGCCTGCAACAAAGAAATCATAGCTATCGATGCAGGAGAAAAGCTTATCATTTCCAATATGTTTGTGCTTGGTAAAGCACTTGCTGACGCAAGGAAGTGAGTGCAATGCACAAAATGTATAATAAAGAAAAGCTCCAAGAGGAATGGTTTACTGCAATGAATGAATTGCAAAAACAGAAGCATGCACATATCATGGCTGAGATTGAGGCTTTAGACAAAGCCGGAATCAAAGTCTTCAATCGCGGGGAGCAAGCTTGATACTGGTTCGAAATGATAGTGGCTCAAAAGAGTGACACGAGAGGTGAGATCGCGATAATCTCTCCTTATCATCGAAAGTCTAATGTCGAGCGCAACGCCTACGGCGTATTGCCCTAACGGGCAGGAGGAAGAGAATGCAGGAAATAGAAAGAGTGGTTAACACCAAAATAAAGAAGAATAAAAAAATCAAATGCTTTGGCATTAATTCTGCTGGAATACTATCTGTCGTATTCCAAGATGACTCTTTACTTAATTTTGATAAAGAAGAGGCAATGTCATTAAAGCATTTTCTCAATGGTTGTTATGAGAAGGAAGTAGATGGCGACTATCATGTGACTGTCCAAGATGACTCTACCCATGCGCCGTTCTATGTATGATGGAAATCGACAACGAGACAAGTTCAGAAATACCTTACTTCATAAGGACAAAGGAAGTCAAAGACTTTAATATTAATTATGATTACTATAAGGAGTCGATGCCAAAATGAGAATAATCAGAATAGATGTTACGGCGAAACTTATCAAGAGTGTGTTTTGCGGAAGAGAACCAATTAAGGTCCAAATGATAACTGATCTCCCTAATGATATGTCATTAGTTCATGTCTATGTCAATCCACGCACAAATATTGTTGAGCTGTATTTCCAGACAAGATCTAAGCAAGGGACAGAAGTTGTTGAAGGCGCAATGATGGAAACAAGCGTTGAGCCAACTGTTATCGAATTCAAAAAGTTGGAGGATGAAAAGAATGGAATTGGAAACAATTAGAATAGAAAAGGATCTCGAGGATAAAAAGCTTGTCAAAGAGCTGGATGTTATCACCGAGAATGGCAAAGTAATTTCTTCTGCTACGGATATCTTCTATGAGGAGCTGATGTAAATGAAGAACATGGTCAATTTATTTGCGAATCTCGCAAGCGAAAAAGAAGGTTTCGCCTTCGGCGAAGCCTGGCGGCTGTCTGATAAGCATGTCGGAGCTCTCGTTCCGATACTCCGCGATAGAACCTTCCCAAGGGACTATATCATATTTGAAGAGCTTAAAACAAATGATTATGTAATCGAAGATACAGGCAAGATTGATGAAGTGCTGTTTAAGAATTTAAGCAGCATTGCTGTATTCATCAGGGCCGGCACGCTGTTCAAAGGAATCAGCACTCAAACAAGAAGCGCGGAATCAAGCGTGGTCGTGGATGCTAACAGCAAGCTCATAATCAAAGCAAGATGCGTGCATGAATCTCACCCAATCTCAGGAGGAGCTGCTTTCGTGGCAGGGGGCTACGCCCCATCAAGTGTAACAGCATCATTATGTTCCATGGGTGGA